>Ga0209624_10000306_pt1 | contig 43896 bp, 41 predicted proteins | sample JacPinW_OM2H0_O1_FD_188565 | JGI IMG/M metagenome (GOLD analysis project Ga0209624, IMG submission 188565) | Forest soil microbial communities from Algoma, Ontario, Canada - Jack Pine, Ontario site 1_JW_OM2H0_O1 (SPAdes) (version 2) | ecosystem: Environmental > Terrestrial > Soil > Boreal...
CTCAGATGGGTTGAGGCTCGTGCGGTTCCCTTACTTGTCCTGCGTAGTCTTCATCACGTGCCATTGTGGTCACCTCGTTAATCGGTCTGGAAGTTCCGTTCCCGCTCGTCACTAATCTTGGCTCGATTATCCCTGGCCCCCCTCAAATATGAGGGCTTGATTGTTGCTCGATAAGAGGCAGGGGCTGAGAAGAAGGGAGATGCTGAGGTAAGGGAACGCTAGTATTCGATGACGACAGGTTTGAAGGTTGGAAGCCCTTCTAGCTCCGGGTACTTCTTCAGCAGTGCCGGGGCAACCGCAACCTTCCACTTCTTTTTGCTGCGGTTCTCCCAAAGCTCAGTAGCCTCTCTAAGGATGTTCAACGCATCACGCGTTTTGCAGTCGTTTACACGGCACAGATGAATCATCAACGACATCATGACTTCCTCAGTAATACCGCCAGCTTTGAACAGGCGTCCAAAATGAGTAATCGAATCACAGTTGGCGCAATGAATCTCAAAGCCGACTAGTGTTGCGGTTGCCTTCTTATCGTCATAGCTCCATTTGTCGTGACAGGTGAGCCGCCCGTCCTTCGCGCCGCAGGTCTCACAGCGATCCTCAGCCTTGTTCAAGGCGTCCGGTCGAATCTTCTTTCTCCATGCGACCCTGCCCCCGAGCATTCTGTAGGCACTTCTGCGCCACAAATCAATAGGTACGAGTTCCGGCGTCAGGCGGTATTTCTTACGTGGCGGCATCGATTACATACTACTATCCAGTTTTCGCGCCGCACCGTTATGTGGTCAAGCAGAACCAGCCGACGCAGAATGCATCGTGTTCCTTGACCTTTGCTGCGATGCGGGCGATAGTCTTTTCCGTCTAGATGGTGTCAAGTCCACGGATCGTAGCGGCCTTGGTTGTCCCATCATGGCAGGCATCGAACGCAAACTTGGCGTCCGAGCCGAAGACGCGGGTGTCCTTGGCGTAGGTGCCGACGGCGGATGCTTCTGCTTCGATGCGAGCGGCGGCTTCGTCCTCAAACTTCCTAACGGCGGCGCAGAATTCCTTGAAGCCGACAACTGCGGACGTGAGGACGGCCTTCAACGTCTCGAATTCATCGACCGGTGCCGTTGATGCCTGCCCTACCCTCAGGTCCTTCATAGCCGCAGCAGAACGTTCTCGATGCCGACCTCCGCCGTCGTGGTGCCCTTGGAAAACCATCGGTGATGGGGACCTGAGGGCGGCGGCGATCCTGGCGCACGGTGACAGTAACTAGGCGACGAGACTTTGGATGGTCCAGACGAGGGTCTGTCGTCATCTGTGGACCTCATGGTCTGAAGGTGCGAATCGACCTCATTCGTCGTCGGGGAGAGGGTTCGACGGGCAAGGAGGTCATCAAATATTGGGAGATGGTGGAAGGCCCGAGCAGGCGTCGCTGTTGTGCGGGCAGAGTGGAAGTCGACGGTTGGCGTGGGCGGACGGGGGCGGTGTGGTGCGGGCGGCCCGTCTATGAGCTCTCGATGTGTGCACAGAGGATAATGTCTCGGGTCAGCGGGTGCGGTGCTTATGCTGCCTCGGGTCTAGTCGTGGTTCTCGTCGTAGGACGAGGACACGACGACGGGGACAGCCACCGGTGCTTGTGCAGGGAAGCTCAGTCCCTGTCACCCAAGAACACAAGGAGACGATCCGAGTCCAGCAGAGGGAGGGGAAGCCGCGCTCGCGCGGCCAGGTCCCCTTAACCTTAACTTCCCCCTCTTTCCGGTCGGTTAGGGTTCCTTTCTAATTCCTTCTTGTTCTTTACGGTTAATGTAGTCGTCCGACGACACCCTTGCTGCACGGGACAACAGCTCCTTTGCACCGTAAGACGAGGGTTGTGCACCGGGCAACAAATATCTGATGTGGGACACACGCGAGGTGACACTTCGATGTCGTGGGACGACAACTGCCATGCACTCCACGCAGGCGAGACGACTCTTCGGTGTCGTCGGACGACAGAATGGTGTCGCGAGACCCCATTAGCCCGCAGGGGCCTAGTCGTGGTTCGACACCTTGAACGCCTAATCCTGACCTGCCATGTCTCGCCGGGCCAACCATGCAAATTTTCCAAAGCAAAGTAAATCAAGTTTAAGAACTTCCAAAGTGCTCCTTTAGAGGCAGCCTGCACCACCCAGATGAGCGGGTTGGCACCTGGCCTCGATAGCCGGGCCCGAGGAGGGGCACAATATGGCAGATGTGGACAAACAGAGTTGGCCGGAGAAAAGCTGGCAGATCGGGGCTGCCATCCGGGACTGCGGAGCCTTCCGCTCCAACCCGGTACATTGGGCGCTGATGATGGCCTTAGGTTCACGGGTGAGCTACAAACCTGAATACAACGGGTGGGTCAGCTTCCCCGGATGGAATCAGATCGAGCGCGACACCCCGTACAAGCAGCGGGCTCTCAAGGCGGCCATGGACGAGTTGGTGGCAGAGGGCTGGATTTGGCGTCGTCCGCGCCGTGATACCTCAGACCTGACCTACTTTCACACGGAGAAGCTTTGGGCAGCGCTCCAGGCAGAACGCGCTAAAGAGGCTAAGGAGGACGAGCGTTGGGTTCAGGAGCAGCTCAAGAGAGGTCTCGTACAGGCACCTCCACCGAGTGCAGCACCGAAGGACGGATCCATCTCCGACGAAGCACTGGCAGATGACACCCCTATCGGAGACGAACCCCAGGCCCACCCCCCCGCTTCGTTGGCCAAGCCTGCACCGGCTTCGCAGAGCCGCGTTGTTGTGACCTTCGGTGACGGCACAACCTTATCGCCTGAGGCCACCGTCGCGAAGACGAGCGCCAACACCATGCAGCGTCTGAATCCGCATAACGAAGGCGAGGTTGCCACGCCGGATGCCGCCAGCACTGGAGGTGCAGAATGACCACGACCGCAACAGCACTCACGCCGCTCAAACTCCAGATCACGGCTGATGACTTCGATAAGCTCCAGGACTACCTAGAGGCCCGCAAGGGGGCAGATACCTTGTGCGCCGTTGACGCTGAGCAGAAAGCGGCTGATGCCGAACGGGAGATCTGCCGGAAGATCGACGAAGAAACTCGGGGGACCACCGCCCATGTGAAGGCGCTCAAGGACGCTGCAGACGAGGCAGCAGAAAAAGCTCAGAGCGCCGAGAACGTTCACAAGGAATGGCACCGTCGCCGTGAGGAGTGGTTCTCGAAGGTGCTCGCCACTGGAAACTTAAACACGCCGATGAGTTACGACCGCTATTGGTTCGCCGGTGACCTGGATAAGATCCTCAAAAAGAAGGAACCCGAGCATTCAGCGGCCTTTATTTACAACTGCGAGGAGTACCTGAAGGCACACAGCAAGGTCAGTAGCCTCGACCTCCGGTCTTCGGAGGATGGCAGAAACGCTCAAATCGCCAAGAAGAATTACCAACTTGCCGTCTATCGCGCCGATGTCGAGGCGGCCTCTAATGCGGCTGAGATCGCTGCAGCTAAGGAGGCGCGGGCTGGCGCGGGAGCAAAGACTCGCGAAGCAGCGACGCAGGCCAAGGCTGAGGTCACATCCGCCTACGCCGCTCTTCCGGAGGCGCTTCGCGATCTTTCGCGTGAGCGGATGGAGGCACTTTTCAAGCTTCATGACTGGCATGTCAAGGATGCCGTCCACGCCGCTGAGTGGGGCCTCATCCGCGCCGAGGATGACCCGGAGAACCTGCCGTGGCATATCCGTGCGGCGATGTACCGTGGCGAAATCCCGCTTGGACCGCTGCAGTTGCGTAGTGACGGAACCCGTCGCGACGAAAAGCTCCGGTGGTGCTCAGACTTCGTGCATCGTACGCTCTCGATGGGCGTCGAGGTGATCTGGGGCTTTGAGACGCAGTCGGTCCAGTACCGTGACAACTTCGACCCGTCGCACATAGAGAAGGTTGTTCCCAAGAAGTTCCGGGGCCATAGCCTGGCCAACCTGAAGCCGTGGCTTGAATCGCCAGTACCGCAGGTCCAGCAGCAGAAGTATATTGACCTGCTCCGCTACCGCGTTGACCACGATGAAGAACCCGAGAACCCAGAGAATCCCGAGAAGCAACTCAAGAACCCGGTTTTGTACGGGTGGATGATGACGGGTTGTAAAGATGGTGGCACTTCAAAGTCCACGATGGCGAGCGCATACCTTAAGGACGTCATCACCGACCGGTTGACCGATGCGCAGGACGAGTACGGCGTCGATGTAAACGTTGACCTTTGCGTGTGGCGCATACGGGTGCCGGAGTGGATCGACGACATGGAGAAGCACAAACACCATGACTTTGGCACTAGTGATCGACCTCCGGAGCCGGAGGTGACCGTCGCAGCGATTCGCCAAGCCGTCCGGAAGTTCGGCGAAAAAATGAACTGGCAGCCGGTCCTTTGGATCGAGGAAATGGACAAGATCAAGGCGACAGATACTCGCCTGTCCTGGCTATTCAACCTGATTGACGTGATCTACGAGGATAAGGGCCTACTCATTACCACTACCAATCTGACGATCGTTGAGCTGAAGGCGATGCTCGGTGGTCCACGTTTGCGTCGGCTCACCGGCAAGCACGATAAGGCCGCGCACTACCTCGTTTGGGACTTCCACAAGTACCAGCCACGCACAGGGCCGGTATAGCCCTGCACCAACAACGAATCCGCCACAGCGAGCGGGGAGCTATGCGCGGAAGAAAGGGAGACACGAATGGCTGCATTTCGCTACGAGGAGGACCGACCAAGCCCGGAATACGAGGCCTGGGCGCGAGAGAGAGCCCGACCCGACTGGGGCGGACTCGCTGAGTACCGTGCATGGTGGCGCAGGCAACAGATGCGTGAGGACGCCTTGGATGCCACTCGCGATAAGCCGGAGTGGGAAGTCTGACTCTGGCCTGTTCGCCAGATACTCCTTCTTCTCCACGTGGGTGACAGCCAGAGCCCGCAACAGGCAGTGACGCAGCACTGGCAATCCTGCCCGGTGGTGAGTCCGTCGTGGGATCGACCGCCGACCGCCGTAGCCGCCGATCCTGCACTACGACGACGAACAGATGGAGCGCCCACAAGTGTCACGCGGCCCAAAGCAGCCCCGTCATGTTCGGGGCATCCACACGTACACAATCCCCAACCGGAAGGACGCTCTCCAGAGCGCCCATGACGCCGAGGGCTGCCGGTGCCCTCGATCCGCAGCGGCGCTGCCCAGGATGACGACAAATGAGCCTCACTCTGCCTTGCGATTTGCGGGTGGAGCCGTATCGATGTGATGTTCCTTCTTCCACTTGAGAAAAGACTCTCTCGCATCCACCAGCCACTGATCATGGGGCGTATCTGACTCGGTTTCCTCAAGTATGTACTCGCCCAAGGCTACGTATCGACCAAACCCGTTAGTCCATCCGTACCAAGCTCCATACTCTTCGCCAAGCTGATTGACTATTGAAGTCGCCTTCTCACGGTGTTGTTGCGTTTCTTGCAACGTCTTCTTCATTTGCCTATCATATCCCCGGCCCGAGGAGGCGAGAATATCTGGTCCCAGTAATTCGAGCGCAGCTCCCGCCAGCGGTATCTCCCTTTATGGCTATCTACGTACCACCTGAACCCCTTCTCGACGTACCTACAACGGCCAAGATCCTCGGCCTTTCCATTGATACCATCCGCCTTTGGGTCTCCAAGAGCCGCATCGAGCATGTAAAACTCGGATCGCGCGTCATGTTCCGACCTGAAGCGATCCGCTCCCTGATAAAGTCATCAGTCCGAGAGGCGAAGTAGTGAACGTATACAAACGCGGCGACGTCTACCACTATGAGTTCCAGTTAGCCGGACAACGCCACCGGGGCAGCACTGGCCTGACGAATAAGCGTGAAGCGGAAAGCATCGCCAACGCACGCCGTCTTCAGTTCATCAAATTTGGCGCCGGACTTGCGACCGATCCCAGACTTGTGGTCCCAACTCTCAAGGAGTTCGAACCTGTGTTCCTGAAGTGGTTGACCAAGGTCCACAGAGATCGCCCGAACACCCGTGAGTTCTACACGATCAGCTTCTCCCGTCTCCTTGACTACCCCGAACTGGCCAACGCCAAGCTTACAGCCATCGACGCAGCGATGGTGGAGCGGTTTAAGGACTGGAGGATTACCTATCGCCCTGAGAGCGGCAAGGTCGTGGGTCGCACGACCATCAACCGCTATCTCGCCACGCTCCGCAAGGCTCTGTACCATGCCCTCGACCCCCTGAAGCTGGTCCCATCCGTTCCCACCATCCCTCTGTTCCCCAAGTCGGATGATGGCTGCGAACGGGCACGGGAGTACGTCTTCACCGATGATGCCTACCAGGCCTGGATCGCCAAGTGCCCCGAACCCCTGCGTTCCGCGTCCATCCTCGCCAGGAACTGTGGGATCTGCCGAGGCGAACTCATCGCTTTGCAAACCGACTGCGTCCACCTCTTGGGAGAACCTGACGCAGACGGCATGTGGGGAGAGATTGAGGTCAAGCGGGGGCTGAAGCGTCAAGCCCGACGCCGCACGCTCACAATCAACAAACCAATCCGGGATGCGCTTGCCCTCCTTCTAGGCTCGTCGCGATGCAAGTTTGTGTTCACCGCCTTGACTGATTCGCGCCAGCCGCTTAGCGTTGAAACATTAGGAGGTCAGGCGCGAGACATGAAACGTAATCAAGCTTTCCATTCGGATGCTGGCCTCCACAGCCTGCGTCATACGTTTCTCACCCAGTTAGGGCAAAATGTTGATGTGTTTACCTTGATGCGAATCGCGGGTCATTCTTCGATCAAGACGACAGAAAAGTACGTTCACCCACAAAAGTCTCAGGTACGCGCAGCTTTTGTGGCCAATATGTCCGTGGCTCCGCAGTCCCCACAAAAACCCCACAGCAAATTTGCTGGGTCTCCAGAAGGCAGCGTAAGTCATTTGTAATCAATGCGAAAGTGGCGAAATTGGCAGACGCACCAGACTTAGGATCTGGCGGAGTAATCCATGGGGGTTCAAGTCCCCCCTTTCGCACCAAGTTTTCAGATAGTTACGATAGGGCTGTGGGCAGATAAAGGGCGTAATTGCAGTCGCGTTGTTCGCGAACACTCTTGCCCATGGGCCAACTCAACAGTCTTTTCAGCTCCTCAAGGAACCGCAGTGGATTGTCCTCTGCCCGCCTGACCTTGTCGTCTTCAGGGCTTCCATGTAATGCGTCCAGCCGGCATCTGGGCCATGGAGATGACACCGCCTCTGCCGCAGGAGAAAAGTCACAGCACCAGATGAGTGACTCACAAGCCGGTGACAGTTTACGCAGATGGGCTGACTGACGACGTCGGACCTTTAGTTGCGACTTCCGACCTCCTCCAATTGAGGCACCGCCGTATGCTCGAGCTTAGCTGTGGCGGAACAGTCCTTGTAGAGCGATCCTTCCTTCATGATCACGTGCAGATTCTTTTCATGCACCACAAGGTCGAGATCCTCTAGCGGGTCGCCATCGACCAGAAGCAGATCGGCAAGGTAGCCTTCCTTCACCTCGCCAAGTTCTTTACCCAGGCCCATCACCTGCCCACCAATGCGCGTGCCGCACTGTAGCGCCTCGCTGGGTGAGAAGCCGAGTAGATCAACGAAATGCTTGAGATCCCGCGCGTTGTCGCCCTGAGGCGTCTGGGCGAATCCGTAGTCTCCTCCGATGAGGATGCGCACGCCCCGCTTGCGAAGTTCCTTATACACAGCGGCTGTCGTGTCGATCACGCGCTGCATCTGCCGCCCGATTTCGGAATCGCGGTGGAAGCCGAACTGCTCACCCTCATAGAGCGTGCTGTAGATAATCCCGATCGCCGGCCCCACGAAAATTCGATCCTTCACGGACTCCAGCATGTCGATCGCTTCCTCGTCCGCCGATTCACAGTGATAGATCACGTCCACTCCGCAACGAACGGCTCGCTTCACGGACCCTGCTGACCGCGCATGGCAGTTAACCTTCTTGCCGAAATCGCGCGCGACATTGACCGCCATCTGCACTTCTTCCTCGCGCATCACGGTGAGGCCGCCATGAGCAGCCGGGCTAAGATCGTCTCCAGAGATGTTCACTTTGATGTTGTCCACTCCTTCACGACAACACAGGCGCACAACCTTCTTTATTTCCTCCGTGCCATCGGCGATCATGCCGAAGCTTTCGTAATACATATGCGCCTTGCGTTCGTCGCCCAGCCCGCCGGTGACCGTGATCTCCGGGCTCGCCGCACGGATGCGCGGTCCCGGAAATTCGCCACTATTAACTGCATTGCGAATGACGACATCGAGCCGCAGCTTCGAAGTGGCCGCGCTATAAGCACTGGTAAAGCCGTGATCAAGCAACGTCTTCGCATTCCGCACCGTAAGCAGAACATGCTCTTCCGGCGGAATGTTGCCAAGATCGGAATCGTTCACGGCGCCGCCGAACGAAATATGCGCATGCCCTTCCACCAGGCCGGGCATCAGCGTCCTGCCGCGGGCCTCGATCACGATGGCACCATCTGCGGCGAGCCGGTTGGGCGCGCGGGCGATGGTCTTAATCCTGCTACCTTCGACAAGCACGTCGGCCGGAAAGGCGGCAGCACCGCTGCCATCCCACACATTAGCACCGCGGAAGAGAACTCGATTCATGACCTATACCTCCTTCGAATATAACGATTGACCTTACTGATCCGCCACGTAGGCGCCGATGCGATGCGCGAGACCAGGCGACAGCCGCGCGATGACTACGCCATAAATTATGGATAGTACAAGGACCCCGAGTGCGATCCACGGAAACACATTGAACGGCCACGCCTGGCCCGGCTGGACGAGGCCCCAGAGTGGAAACAACATAACCACCGTCCCGACAATCGGCATCAGTATATGACGAAAGATGTCGAGCTCGCTGCGATGGTACCGAATCACATAGACAGGAAGCGCGAGATTCGTGAGCATGTACGTAAGAATGATCGGGATCGTACCGAGCGTACCGGCAAAGCCGAAATAGTTCAGTGGCGCGACTCCGCCGAGCAAGCCGAAACCAAGAATGAGCGCCACCGCGATGATGAGAAACGCCCACATCGCGCTGTGTGGCGTCTGATGTTGCGGATGAATCTTGCCAAGGAACTCCGGCATGAGACCCTCGCGGCCGGAGTTGAAAAGAATCCGCGCCTGTGAGTTCACGAGCCCGATCAGGGAACCCATGATACTGGTGACGCCGGCAATGTATGCAAGGATCACCAGTGCCGGCGCGGAGAACTTCAAGCCATCAACAAAGGGGAGCCGCGAAGCGCCAAGAGCCTGTGCGTCCATTTTGAATCCAACCGCCGTTGCGTACGCAAGGAAAATATAGAATATGCCGATCGCCAGCGTGCCGGTGATCAAAGCGCGCGAAATGTTGCGTCGCGGATTCTCCGTCTCTTCCGCCAGAGAGGCAGAATTCTCCCATCCGAGAAAGAGATAGACGGCGAACGGAAAGCCTGCCCCCAGACCCGCGAGACCTCCGGTCAGGTTCGAGAACTTGAACGGGGCGAGCGTCAGGAAATGGTGATGCGTGATCATCATAATGAGGCCCCCCAACACCAGAAGCCCCGCCTCGAAGTAAAAAAAAATGCTGGACCAAAGCGTCGAGAGCCCCACGCCTCGCATCACCAGCCAACCGGTTGCAACCGATAGGAGCACGGTGAGGACGGCCCAGTGGATAGATAGCCCGAGGAAAGTCTTCAACGTCTCGGCGACCCAAACGCCCGCGATCGACACGACCGTCGACGCTGCGACGATGTAACCGAACGTGATGAATACTGAGACGGCAGCACAGACAGAGGGACCGAATGCCTTGCCAGTAAAAGTAACGAATGAGCCCGCGGACGGCGTGAAGCGGGAGAATTGCGCGATCGTGTTGGTCAGGAACAGAATCCCGACCATAGCGGTGAGGATGGTCAAGGGTGCCGCAATTCCAGCGCCCTGCACAATTACTGCAAAACCAAAGAAGAAGCTCATCGCGGGTGCGATGCTGGCGAGAGTGGACGCCACGATTTGACCAAGAGAGAGCGCATTTCGCCGTAGCCTCGTTTCGCCGCCGGTTTTTAGGCTGGATACCGTCTCACTAACCGACATGTGTCCCTGCTTCTATAGTTGGCGTTAAAGCGGTGGTTGCATCGCTGCGGGGTATCTCTTATTTATTCGTCTTCGACTTTATTACGCAATATACCGATTCCTTCGATCTCGACTTCGCACACATCGCCATGCTTCATAAACAACTGCGGCTTTCGTGCCATGCCTACGCCGGCCGGCGTACCGCTCACGATAATATCGCCGGGCGAAAGCGTAATCGCCTCGCTCAGGGTCGAGATCAGCCGAGCCACGGTGAACACCATGCTATCCGTTGATGCATCCTGGACAACTACGCCGTTCAGGCGAGTCTGGATATGCAACCCTTTTCCGCCCGGCGGAAGCTCATCTGCAGTCACTAGGTACGGACCGAACGCCCCGGTACTGTCGAAGTTCTTTCCGACAGTCCATTGCGGGGATTTCGTCTGAAAGTCACGAACCGATGCGTCGTTGAAGATCGAATAGCCAATCACGTGGTCGAGCGCAACATCCTCTTCAATATGCCGTCCGCCCTTGCCAATAACCGCGACCATCTCACCTTCATAGTCGAGTTGCGTCGAAACCGTAGGACGGATAATCGGAGCGCCAGCGCCCATCAGGCTGGAAGTAAAACGCGCGAAAATCGTCGGATAGGTTGGCACAACAAATCCACTTTCGATCGAATGATCCACATAATTGAGACCCACGCAGATGATCTTTCCGGGAGCTGATACAGGCGGCAGTAATCTCACCTGATCGAGATCAATAACAGATCCTTTTTGGACTACCGCTGCTGCCCCGTCGAGCGCGGCGCGGCCTTTCCGAATGAGACCATCGAGCGAGCCGGGATAGCCCGCGTCTCCACTCCGCAAACCATGGAACTGTCCATTCGGACCAGCAGCTGCCAGCCCCTCCCGCTCTCCAATGCTGAACGAGGCAAATCGCATGAGCACTACCTTTCATCGTTTTATCGATCTGAAGTCGTCACACTGGAGCGCAGCCCTTCGTTCCCTTCAACATATAGAATTATTTATATTTGTCAACGGATAATATATTTTATGGTACAAAAGCGACGTACGTACGTCATCTCAGATTGAGCACCTCTGGTGCGGACCAGCGCCGATGAATAAAGAGTCTTCTCCGAATATGACCCAGGGAGCGTACGAGGGTCTACGCGCCGACCTGCTCGCCTGCCGCATCCTCCCCGGGAAAAAACTGAAGATCCAGGACCTCTGCACTCGGTTTTCGGTCAGCCTGGGTGCCATTCGCGAGGCATTATCACGCCTGACATCCGAAGGGCTGGTAGTAGCGGAGCCGCAGCGCGGCTTCCGTGCAGCACCAATCTCGGCGTCCGACCTCGTAGATTTGACGATGGTACGCGTCGAGATCGATAGCCTCTGCCTCAGGCGTGCCATCGCGTGCGGCGATGTGGATTGGGAATCGAGCCTCGTTGCGGCAGCGCATCGGCTGGCGCGCACGCCAGAGCGAGCATCAGATGACCCCGCGCGCTCCAACGAAGACTGGGTAGAAGCGCACGCTGCCTTTCATCTCGCACTGGTAGATGGTTGCGACAGCCTTTGGCTCCTCCATTTGCACGCTCTCCTCTACGCGCAAAGCGAGCGTTATCGCCGGTTATCGGTACCCTTCGCGATTAGCGGGCGCAACGTAAATGAGGAACATCAGGCCATCCTAAACGCAACACTCGCGCGCGACGCCGAAGGCGCGACGCAGCTGCTCGCGACACATCTGGAGGCGACCACACACATCCTGCTCGGCGCGGTGGTGGAGGGGCGAAAGCTGCTGGAGGATGCACCCTGAAGTGGATCGCTCCGAGGCGCTTAATTGCGGGTAATTTGCGAGCGTTCATCATGGTTCCCCCGTGGCAGCACCTCGAATAGGCGCGATTCGGTGTTCGAAAACTCGGAGATCGTAAAGGCCTAAAGGCTTCTCGAATCGCAAAGCCTTCGTTTAGCTCAACCCCTTGACAACTAGGGTTGGGACCAATAAGCTTTTTCTCTACCATCGATGTCTAGGGTAAGCTATATATGGCCAAGAATGACCTGCAGGGCGCGCTCGACCTTCTGATTTTCAAAACCCTTTCGCAGCTAGGCTCGATGCACGGCTATGGCATCGTCATGCACATCGAACGAGTCTCCGACGAACTGCTCAACGTGGAGGAGGGCTCGCTCTATCCTGCATTGCACCGCATGGAGCAGAGCGGATGGGTCCGTTCCGAATGGGCTGTGACCGAGAGCAGCCGCAAGGCTAAGTTCTACACGCTTACTGCGGCGGGCAGGAAGCAACTCGCCGCGAGAGAAAAGAACTGGGAACAGGTAGTGAAAGGTGTTCAGGCGATTCTGGGCTTCGTGTGAGGTGATCCATGGGTGTCTTCCGTCGTATTTGGGTCCTCGGCAAACGTTCGAAGCTCGACCGCGAGATCGAGGATGAGCTTCGCGAGCACATGCGGATGCGCATCCATGACAACATCGCGAAGGGCATGAGTCCAGCGGAGGCTGCGCGCGCAGCTCGTCTGCGGTTCGGCAACCCCACCCTGATGAAGGAGCGGGTCGATGCGGAGGACGCGGCTCTTGGCCTCGACAGCCTCTTTCGCGATGTCCGCTACGCCATTCGCGGATTCGCGAAGAATCGAGCGTTCACTGCAGTGGCTATCCTCACGCTGGCGCTGGGCATTGGGGCGAACACGGCAGTCTTTCAGCTTCTTGACGCCGTGCGGCTGCGCAGCCTTCCGATTCAGAAGCCGCAGGAACTGGCGGAGCTGCGCATCATCGGAGGAACTCAGGGATTTGGCATCAATTACGGCCCCTACGGACATTTCACCATTCCCATGTGGCAGGAGATTCGGCGCCATCATGATGCCTTCTCCGGCGTCATTGCGTGGAAAGGTGCCGGCATGCAGGTGGGAAAGCGCAACGAAGCGAAGAACGTTCACGGGCTGGAGGTGAGTGGAGAGTTCTTCACTGTACTCGGTGTTTCCCCCTGGCAGGGCCGCCTTATCGAACCACAGGACGAAGCAGAATGCACGATTTCAAAGGTCGTTGTCAGTTATCCCTACTGGAAGTCTGAGATGGGTGGCGTTGCCATCACACCGAACTCTACGATGATTGTTGAAGGTCGTTCCGTTCAGGTCCTGGGGGTTACTCCTCCATCGTTTTTCGGGATGGTCGTGGGAGACAGGTTTGATCTTGCGTATCCGACCTGCATTCCGCCGCGACCTCCCCGTAACGTGTTCGACTTTTCGGTGATGGGACGCCTCAAGTCTGGGTGGAACCTCGATCGCGCGTCGGCTTACCTCGGCTCGCTTAGTCCCGGCATCTTCCAGTCCACAACGCCGACCGGCTACGGCCCGGGGGCGACGAAACAGTACCAAGCTTTCCGTTTGGCCGCGTATCCAGCGGGCGCGGGTGTAAGTACACTGCGTAACGCTTATGACACTTCCCTTCAGCTGCTGCTCGCGATCACTGGACTGGTGCTGCTAATTGCCTGCGCCAATCTTGCCAATCTCATGCTGGCCCGCGCCAGTGTGAGGCAGCGGGAGATGGCCATCCGCATGGCGCTCGGAGCATCGCGGCGCCGCTTGCTGAGGCAGTTGCTTATCGAGAGCGGCCTACTGGCCGTCAGCGGAGCTGCGCTGGGCGTCGCGCTGGCGCAGCCGCTTAGCCGCCTTCTTGTCGCATCGCTGAGTACAAGCCAGGGCTCAATTCAACTGTCCATCGTCACCGATTGGCGAGTGCTGCTGTTTGCGACTGCAGTGGCTGCCCTTACCTGCATCGTCTTCGGGACGGTGCCCGCGATGCGCGGTATCAGCGCCGATCCCATTACGTCGCTCAAGCCGGGCGAGCGCGGAACCACGGGCAGCCGCGAGCGCTTCTCTGTTCAGCGACTTATGGTCATCACTCAGATCGCGGTGTCTATGGTGCTGCTAGTTGGTGCACTTCTCTTTGTTCGCAGCTATCGCAACCTGATGACGTTCGACCCGGGCATGCGGGAGAGCGGCATCACCGTTGGGTTCTTCGATTATTCCACTTTGACCATCAAGCCGGAGAATGAGGCGGAGTTCAAACGGCGGCTCGTCGATGACGTACGCGGCCTGCCCGGCGTGCAGAACGCAGCCACGACAAACACCATCCCGCTTGACGGAAGCAGTTGGAGCCATGAAGTCCATGTGGGTGCGACGGAGGGCAGTAGCAAATTCACCTACGTCAGCCCCAGCTACTTTGCCACCATGGGCATACCTCTGCTTACCGGGCGCAACTTCGCCGCCACCGACACCAGCGATTCGCCGCATGTTCTCATCGTGAATCAGGCCTTCGTCCGGCGCTTTCTCGGCGCGTCGCAGCCTATCGGCCAGCTTGTGCGAGTCATGCCTGAGCCTCAGTATCCAGAGAGCACCTACGAAGTCATCGGTACTATTCCGGATACCAAGTACAACAACCTCCGCGAAGACACGCCGCCAATCGCCTTTGTACCCGCGACGCAGCTTCCAGTCACCGCGCAGGGGCCGTGGATGTCGATGATGATCGCTTCCAACGACTCGCCCGCTGCGATCAATGTCGTTCGACGCAGCATCCACGCCAAGTATCCGGATATGAATCTGGAGTTCCACGATTTTCAGCAGGGCATCCGGGACAATCTGGTGGCCGATCGGATGATGGCCATGCTCTCCGGCTTCTTCGGCCTGCTCGCTGCAGTGCTCGTTGTGGTTGGGCTCTACGGTGTACTCTCCTACTTCATTACGCAGCGCCGCAACGAGATCGGGATCCGCATCGCTCTGGGGGCGCGCCGCTGGCAGGTGATCGGCATGGTCATGCGCGATACTGCTGCGATGCTGCTGTTAGGCGTAGCTTTCGGAACTGGACTTGCGCTCATCGCTGGACGATCAGCCAGCGCAATGCTCTTCGGCCTCAAAGCCTACGACCCAGTCACATTAGCATTCGCCGTCACCCTGCTGTCGGTGATTGCGGCATTGGCTAGCTGGCTGCCCGCACGCAACGCTGCGAATCTCGATCCGGTCGCGGCCCTACGCTCAGAATAAAACGATGCAGAGGACGGTTGATGCTCGTTATGCCTAAGGGGCTCGGCCCTATTGTGGAGCCACAGTTGAGCCAGCCTCAGCACGATGTAGAAGTCGTAGGGGGCGTTCTCCTCTGTGCTCAACGTTGTGGCCCCTGGTGGCTTGTATTATTTGTATCCCCTATAATGAGACGGGTTAATACACGGTTACATCAATCTTTGTTCACCGTGACTTAGGGGATCTGACGGAGCAATTCATGGGGTTCAGGTCCCCTTTCGCACCAAAATTCTTACGCAACAGCACCAGAAAGCGACTTCATGAGCCAGCAAAATCCGCCTGTTGAGCAACCGAAACTCACGCTCACCCAAACCGAGAGCTATCGTGACGGCTACGCCAACAGTGTTCAGGTCCGCATGAGCGTCTGGGACTTCTTGCTCGTCTTCGGCACCATGACTCAGGAGAGTCCAAGTGAGGTCGCCATCAAAAACTTTCAAGGCATCTATCTCAGCCCCCAGCAGGCCAAGGCTCTCTGGAATGTGATCGGCCACAACCTCGCCCAATATGAGCAGACCTTCGGGCACATCGCGCTGGAGCAGCAACTCCCCCAGACCGAAGGCCCCGTCCACTAAGCCGTGCGGCCACTGCCCAGACCGACGATAGGACGCGACGATCAGGCAAGTCTGGACATCCCCCTCTGGATGCTCTACCCGCTCCTATTCGTCGCCGTCTACCTCTCTCACTTCACCCTCCTCCGCCTCCCCTATTTCTGGGATGAGGCCGGTTACTACATTCCCGCCGCGTGGGACTTCTTCCGCACCGGCACCCTGATTCCCCAGACCACCATCACCAACGCTCACCCCCCGCTGCCCTCCATTCTTCTGGCCGGCTGGTGGCACATCTCCGGATACGTCGTCAGCGCCACGCGCACTCTCATCTGCATGGTCTCAGCCGCCGCGTTCCTGGGCATCTACCGAATCGCAAAGAAACTCGCCAGTCCGGCAGTCGCAGCGGTCACCGTTTTATTAACCGCAACCTATCCCATCTGGTTCGCGCAAAGCACCCTCGCGCACGCAGACATCTTCGCTGCTGCGTTCACGCTCTGGGGACTCTCGTTCTACTTCGAACGCAACGACTCGACGCCCTCCACGGAAGCTCTACGCACACTTGCAAGCGGACCGCAGCTTTGGGCCGCTGTCATGTTCTCCATGTCGGTTCTTTCTAAGGAGACTGCGATCGTAACGCCGTTAGCCCTGGCGCTATGGGAGGCAGCCCTTTTATTTCAAGATCGTCGCCAACTCACTCTCCGCCGCACGCACTTGGGTTGGTTGGCAGCTCTCGTCGCGCCAGTCGCGCCGCTGGCAGCGTGGTACGCGTATCACAAGCACCGCACCGGCTACATCTTCGGCAACCCGGAGTTCCTGCGCTACAACGCGACGGCGAACCTCAGCGCCTACCGCATCGCGCTTTGTCTCTGGCATCGTCTGCTTCATCTGACGACACACATGAACATGTTCGTTCCCGTCGTCTGCACCATCGCCGCGATGCTGATTCCCGTCGCCGCAACCCACGAACGCAAACCTATCGCCCAACCCGCCCTGAAGGCCATCGGCGTCGTCCTGCTGGCCAACTGGATCGCCTTCTCCGTCCTCGGCGGCGCCCTTCTCACCCGCTACCTCCTCCCGATGTACCCGCTCATCCTCCTGGTCTGTGTCAACACCTGGCGCCGGCGCATCCCCGAACGCTGGCTGCTCATCGCCGCCCTCAGCACTGCAGCGTTCCTCTCCGCCATCTGGATCAACCCTCCCTACGCGTTTGCCCCCGAGGACAACCTCACCTATCGCGACATGGTCGTCTTGCACCAGCGCGCCGTGCGCTTCATTGACCTGAAGTATCCCGGAGCAACAGTATTGACAGCATGGCCCGCGACCTCGGAGCTCTCCCGGCCCGAACTCGGTTACACCAATCATCCTGTCAAGACGACCGCCCTGCAGAACTTTTCCATGGAAGAAATCGAGAAAGCCGCTGCCAGCCCCGGAGACTACGACACAGCGCTCATCTTCTCGACCAAGTGGGAGCCAGCAGCCAACCGTGTAAATCTGGGACGTCGAAACGAGTCCAACGACAGGAAGTATTTTGACTTCCATCGCGATCTCGCTCCGGCAGAGGTTGCAACTTTGCTACACGGCGAGATCGTCTGGCAGGCACAGCGCAAGGGAGAGTGGGTCGCGGTGCTCCATTTTCCACGCATCGTGGAGGCCGCACTGGTCCAGCCAGACAAGCCCACCTCGGTCCCATAGACTCGTCGACGCATATACTCATATCTGTGCCAAACCCCTCTCCAGTGCGATGGATGCTTCAACGAATTTGGCTGCTCCTGCTCCTGACCCCGTGCAGCCGGGTGGGCCTTGCTCAGTCTGTTCCCTCTGCCGAGACGTCTGAAACCGGCGGTCGTGTAGTCCTCGTACTGCCCTTCGACAACCGCTCCGGACAGACCGCTCTCGCCTGGGTCGGCAACTCCTTTCCGGACACACTGAACCAGCGCTTGACCACCGCAGGCTTTCTGACCATCAGTCGCGACGACCGCCAGTACGCGCTCGATCATCTGGGCCTTCCCGTTGACTTCAGGCCGTCGCGAGCGACCACCATTCGCATCGCCCAAACGCTCGACGCAGACTTTGTCATTGTGGGCAGTTACACCGTCGCCAACGAACGCATCTCAGTCCAGGCGCAGGTCCTTGAGGTGAACAAGCTGAGATTGTCGGCACCCCTTACCGATTCCAGCGAGTTGACTCGCCTATTCGACGTGGAGAACGCGATCGCGTGGAAGGTTGCCCGGCAGATCGATCCTCACTTCAACGTAGCCGAGCAGACTTTTGTTGCCTCCTCCGAAGGAATTCAGCTCAGCGCGTTCGAGAACTACATCCGAGGCACGGACGCGACCACTCCGCAGGAACGAATCAAGCGCCTGCAAATGGCCGTGCAGAGCACGCCGAACTACACCGCTGCACTTCTTGCCCTTGGCAAAGCGCAGTATGCAGAGCGCGAGTACGACCAGGCAGCGGCGACCCTCGCAAAGATCCCTCCCACCGACCGGCGCGCACTCGAGGCAGGTTTCTATCTCGGCCTCGCCCGTTTCAACTCGGCGAAATACGCGGAGTCGGAGTCGGCATTTTCCTTTGTCGCCAGCAGACTGCCGCTCCCGGAGGTGGTGAACAACCAGGGAGTTGCCTTGAGTCGACAGGGCCACGACGCCGCAGCTTTGTTTCAGCGCGCCTCCGCCGCCGATCCGAACGATCCCGACTACCACTACAACCTTGCCGTCGCCTTACTGCGCCGTGGCGACTTCGCCGGCGCGCAACGCGAGGTTGAGCTCACCTTAAAGCTGCGCCCCGCAGACACCGGGGCAGCCGCCCTCAAAACCCACATCAGCGCCGGTCGAAGCACCGCAGGATCCGCGATGCCAGGCACGCTTGGCTCGGGCAGCGATCAAGCAGGAACTCAGAACTTCGACCCAGTGGAGCGGATTCGCAGGACCTACTCCGAAGCATCGTTCCGGCAGGCGGCCTTCCAGCTTGACCAGATGCGCGCCATGCGGATGGCCACGCTTCCCCCCGCCGAGCAGGCCGCGCAGTACACGCAACTCGGGCAGGACTACCTCGCCCAGGGTCTGATACCAGAGGCGGAGCAGGAGTTTCAGGCCGCAATCGCCGCCGACTCCGCCAACGCCGGAGCCCATGCCGGACTTGCCCAGGTCCGCGAGCGTAGCGGAAACGCCGAGGACGCACGCCGGGAGGCGACAACTTCGATCAATCTGCATCCAAACGTAGTCGCGTATCTGGTCCTTGCAAGGATTGAGTTACAGGCGAAACGCATGCCGGAATCAGCCGCCGAGGTGAGCAAGGCACTCCAGTTGGAGCCCGGAAATACCGCGGCACAGGGGATGCGTCAGGCACTACAAGCACGCGGACAGAGCCTCCCATGAAGGCCACCATCAAAGCAAGCCTGTTATCGCTGCTTCTGCTCTTCTGCTTGACGCCCATCGGGTTCTCCGCCACACCGTCCGACGGAAAAGCGCCCGATCCGCCGGTGGTCGTCAAACTGGCGATTCACGACACCATCCAGCCGATCACGGCGGACTATCTCCAGCGCGGCCTCGACGCTGCGGCACGCCTCCACGCTCAGGCGGTCATCATCTCCATGGGAACCCCCGGCGGCCTTCTGGAGTCTACTCGCGCCATGGTTCAGGCCATCGAGAGTTCGCCCGTACCTGTGGTTATCTTCATCTCTCCCGCTGGCAGCAGAGCGGGCTCCGCGGGCTTCTTTCTGCTCGAGGCAGCCGACCTAGCGGCGATGGCGCCCGGAACCAACGCCGGCGCAGCTCACCCCATCGTAGAGGGGCACGAGATCGACCCAATCCTCAAAGAGAAAATCGAGAACGATGCGGCGGCCTTCCTGCGCTCCTACGCCGCCCGCCGTGGTCGCAACGTTGCCGCCGCCGAGGACGCAGTCCGCAACTCGAAGTCCTACAGCGACCAGGAGGCCCTCAATCTCAAGTTGGTCGATCTGGTGACTCCGGACGACCAATCCCTGCTGACGGCGCTCGACGGCCGCGAGATCCACCGCTTCGACGGCAGTGCCGTCACCCTCCATCTGCGCGGAGCGGAGATCGTCACGACGCCGCCCTCCTTGCGCGAACGTCTCCTCAGCCAACTGACCAACCCCAACCTCGCGGTCTGCCTGCTCGTGCTCGGCTGCCTGCTCATCTATCTGGAGTTCAACGTCCCTGGCACCGTTGTTCCAGGCGCCATCGGAACGCTCTTCGTCTTGCTGGGCTTCTTCGGCCTTAACCTTCTCCCGGTCCGTCACACGGCGGTCGTTCTTCTCCTTGCAGCGCTCGTCATGATCGTGCTCGAGGCAAAGTTCGCCAGCCACGGCATCCTTGCCTTGGCCGGCACAGTTTCGCTTGTGTTCGGTCTGGCCACGTTGGTCGACGGACCCATACCCGAGCTAAGGGTCCACACCAGCGTCGCCGTGGGAGCCGGCATCGGCTTCGGCATCATCTCCTTCGGTTTAGCTTTTATCGCTCTGCGTGCCCATCGCAACAAGGTGCTTTTAGGACCGCAGGCGATGATTGGGGGCACCGCTATCGTGAGGACCCCGCTGTGCCCCAATGGTCAGGTTGAAATTCGTGGCGAACTTTGGCAGGCATCTCTGCGCGGCCAATCGACTCTCCCCGTAGGAGCTTCGGCGCGCGTGCGAGATGTCGAAGGCCTCGTCCTCATCGTTGAATCAGTCGGCGATTCCGTCTAGCCGCCTTTCCAGCGCCCCTCAACCCTTCGTCCAGAGTAGACTGGAAGAGCAATAGTCTTTGTAAAAGGGAGTTTTGTCTTGATGTTGAATTCGCGTCGTTCGTATGGGTGGACCCTTCTGCTGTGCTCGCTCGCGACACTAGCCGCAACAACCGCCAAAGCTCAAGAGTCTCAGCACCCGACACTCGACCGCCAATTGGACCGCGTCGACCTTGCCGTCTCCGGCGTAGGCATTATCAACAGCGGCTCTAGCGGAACCGCGATCGTGGAAGCCGTCCCAACAACCGTTACCCTCAGCCCTAGCAACACTGCGGGCATTCTCGTCACCTTGCGTTATACCAAGTCTCCCTTCCTCGGCTTCGAGTTCAACTATGGTTACTCCCGATACACCGACAACTTCACCCCATTCGGAGTTCTTCCTCCCCCGGGCCAGCCAGCCCTTGGAGCTGGTGTCCAGCAGAATACCTCCGAGTACACAGTAGGTTACGTCGCCCACATACGGCCACTGTTGGGAGTCAAACCCTTCGCCTCAGTGGGACTCGGAACTCTCGCCTTTCGGCCAACCACGGGTGGCGGCGAAGGCCTGATCAAACAGGCGCGCGCTGCCTACTACTACTCGGTTGGCGCGGAGCAGACGGTGTTTTCTCCCCACTTCGGCATTCGCGTACAGATAAGACAGGTATTCTTCAAGGCGCCGGACTTCGAAACGAACTACCTGACCATCCAGCAGAACACCTCGACCTTCGAGCCAGGCGTAGGCTTTTTCGTGCACTTTTAGAACGCAGCAGCCGCATCGCTGACGCCTGCTTTACAATCGCAGCGGTGGCCGAAGTCGGGTCCCAGAGGTTTTAGGTCCATCATGTCGATTCCCGCCCTCTTCGCCATTGCCATTGTTCTTCTCTACCTGCTCAATTCCATCAAGATTCTCAAGGAGTATGAGCGGGGCGTGATCTTTACCCTTGGCCGCGTCGGCAAGGAGGCGGCCAAAGGACCCGGCGTCGTTTGGGTCTTCCGTCCCATCGCTCAGATCGTCCGCGTCAGCCTGCGGCAGGAAGCCATGGAAGTGCCTCCGCAGGATGTCATCACCCGCGATAACGTCACCTTGAAGGTGAACGCCGTCATTACCCTGCGGGTCGTCGATCCGACAAAGGCTGTCATTGAGGTTGCGAACTACATCTACCAGACCTCGCAGTTTGCCCAGACAACCCTTCGCTCAGTACTCGGGGAGGTAGACCTCGACGGCCTGCTGGCTCATCGGGAAGCCTTGAATCTACGCATCCAAACCCTGATCGACGGACATACCGCACCGTTCGGCGTGAAGGTCGTCTCGGTCGAGGTGAAGCAAGTGGATATGCCCGAGACCATGCTGCGCGCGATGGCCAAGCAGGCCGAGGCCGAGCGCGAACGCAGGGCCAAGATCATCCACGCCGAAGGCGAGTTCAACGCAGCAGCGAAGCTGGTTGACGCAGCCGCCCTGATGGCCACCCAGCCCATGACCCTGCAGCTGCGCTATCTCCAGACCCTGACCGAAATCGGCGTTGAAAAGAATACGACGATCGTCTTTCCGCTGCCTATGGAGCTGATGAACCTGCTCAACAGGACACTCACCCCCGCTCCAGTGGAGGACAAAAAGGACTAACGTGAACCGCTCTTACAATAGCGACGATGATCTTCAGGACCCTGGCTCCCGGGACCGCGAAATCTCTCTCGGAACAACGACCATTCTCGGGATTTTTTTCGCGCTGGCGCTCCTTTGTGCTCTCTTCTTCGGCTTCGGCTATAGCATGGGGAGGCGATCCGCGCAGACCATAACCGGAGCATCGGCGGCAGCCGCGACAAACGACACAACCAACGCCAAACCGGCGCCGGGCAGCCCCGCCGGTCGTGCCATGACCGCATCGCGCAAGAGCGACGAGGCAGCCGACGGGGACGGTGTCCCCACTACGAAGGTCGATTCTGCTGCATCATCTACAGCGACCGGGGAGAATGTCTCCCCCGCGACAACCGCGACCAGACCTCAAATCTCGCGATCCGACCCATCTGCTCAACCAGCAGCAAATTCTGCGATAAAGCCGGTTTCCATGCCTCGGCCAGCGACCGCAACGTCAGCTCCGCCTGTTCCGGTTGCCGTCCCTGGAATGGGTTCGGTAGTCGTTCAGGTCGCTGCTGTCTCGCACCAGGAAGACGCCGACGTGCTGATGAGCGCCTTGAAGAAGCACGGCTACAACGTGGCCATTCGGCTAGAGCCGCAGGACAAACTGCTGCATGTGCAAGTTGGCCCGTTCGCAAGCAAGAAAGACGCCGAAGCGATGCGGCAGCGTCTCTTGGCCGATGGCTACAACGCGATCGTCAAGTAGTCTTCTGGCTGCATCTCCGGCGGCAGAGCGTCGGCGATGGCCTTCCTCACGGCACGCAGCAGGTCCTCACGCGTTTCGTAGTCTCCAGGCTCAATCGGCGGCAGCACCTGGATTCGGGCGAGTCCACGCGTAATCGCGCTGCTTCCCTTACGCATCAGGTTTTGTGTGCCGGAGACGGCGATGGGGACGATCGGCGCCCGTGTCTGCTCAGCCAGAAAGAACGGCCCCTTCTTGAAAGTTGAAAGTCTTCCATCGGGGGAGCGCGTGCCCTCGGGAAAAACCATGATATGCAACCCTGAACGAAGAGCGTCGCCCGCCGCCTCAACACTGGCCTGCGCGGCGTCGCGCCGGCTGCCACGTTCCACTGGCACAAACTTTGCCATCCGCATGGCAGTGCCAAGAATCGGGATGTTCATCAGCTCTTTCTTCAATAGCACCGAACTCCGACCCGGTAAGAGTGGCAGTACGACCGGCGGGTCGAGGTTCGAAACGTGATTGCACATAAAGATGCAGCTCCGACCAGCGGGTACTTGTTCGAGACCGGTGATCTCCATCTTGATGCCCGCCGCACGTACACCAGCGTTCGTGATCCACATGGCAACACGATAGAGTGGGCCGATATCCCCAATCAGAAACGAATACGGGATGCCGAGAAGGCCAGTTGGCAAACCCAGCGTGAGATAGACAAAGACCAATTTAAAGGTTGCGAACATACCACTTTTCAGCATACCGCACGCACGTTCGCGCTGTTTACGAGGACGCTCTATTTCTGTAAACGAATGCGCGCTGAATCGCGGAAGGAGCGAAAGTCAGCCACGCCCGGGGATGGGCGCTTGAGCCGCAATTGCGGCCGGAAGCTTCTGATAGATCCCGCCAAATCCGCCGTTCGACAGAATCGCGACGATGTCTCCATCCGCGAGTTGCGGCGACAGTGCTGCCACGATCGCGTCTGCATCGAGATGAAGCTGCGACGGGATGCCACGAGCGTTGAGTGCGGCGATCACCTTCTCCGGATGCAGGCGTTCCGGCTCTGGAATGCTCTCGGACTGAAAAACCGCAGCAAGCACGACGCGGTCCGCCAGGGCGAGGCTGTCGACGAGGTCAGCTTCAAAAACATTGCGGCGGAGCGTGTTGGAGCGAGGCTCGAGAACGGCCCAGAGGCGTCGGCCTGGGTAGCATTCCCGCAACGCGCGCAGCGTTTCGCGGATGGCTGTGGGATGATGAGCGAAGTCGTCGATGATAGTGACTCCGGATACGACAGCGCGTACTTCGAGTCGGCGTTTCACGCTCTTGAAGGTCGCCAATGCCTCGATGATCGCCACGGTCGGCACTCCCTGACCGCTGGCCAGCGCCGCGGCGGCGGTTGCGTTCAATGCGTTATGCTCACCCGCCATGGGCAGGCTAAGATCGGCAAAAAGCTGGCCGCCACGCGTAAGAGTCCACCGCGTCAGCGGGCCGTCGTGACGAATGCCGGAGACGCGCCAGTGGGAGTCCTCCGCAAAACCGTATCGTTCCACCCTGCAAAGCGCCTTTGTGACACATTCGCTGACGTTCGCGCTTCCATCGAAGGCGACGATGCGACCACGGCGCGGCACAAGATTGACGAGACGTTTGAACGCAGTCTTCACCGCGGCAAGATCCGCGTAAATATCGGCATGATCGAACTCAACGTGCGTCAGAATCACTGCGTCGGGAAAGTAATGAAGAAACTTGGGACCCTTGTCGAAGAAGGCGGTATCGTACTCGTCGCCTTCGATAATGTAAGGTCGCGTAGGCCGCACCTTGAAGCTTGTGCCGAAGTTCTCTGCAACGCCGCCAATAAAAAACGACGGCGCGAGGGCTGGGTCCTGTCGCGAGGCGACCTCATAGATCCAGGCAAGCATGCTGGTTGTCGTCGTCTTGCCGTGCGTGCCCGCAACCACTAGCGACTCGCGGCCGCTCAGGAACTCATCATGCAGGATCGCAGCCATCGAGCAAAAGGGGATGCGTGTATCCAGGACATACTCGAGCTCAACATTGCCGCGTGAGATAGCATTCCCAACAACGACAAGATCGGGCCGCGGTTCAAGATTGCCTTCGGCGTAAGGCTCATGAATCGGAATATTCAACAAGGAGAGCTGGTCGCTCATAGGCGGATAAGCCGCAGCGTCGGAGCCGGTGATGCGATGGCCCTGGAACTGCAGCATGCCCGCGAGCGAGGCCATCGCGGTGCCGCAGATGCCGATGAGATGTATGTGTTTAGGGTTTTGCATAATCGAAACAAGGCTAAACCGTGACAGCCCCTTCGAGAAGGTGCATTTGCGGATTCCCTGCCTCTGTAAGGTCGAGCTTGGCCGCAATTCCGAGCGGGAGCGTGATGTTGGAGGCGCCGACGTGGCCGCAGCGGAGACCGATCGCGATCGGGCCGGCGAAGTCGTGCAGAGCATGCAGAATGGCACTGTCGAGATAGTCGTCCTCCTCAGCAGAGAGACACTGGCGCATGTCGCCGAAGACGACGCCGGTCACTTTTTTCAGCAATCCGGCGTAGCGCAAGTGGAGCAGCATTCGGTCCCACTGATAAGGCTTGGTCCCAAGGTCTTCGAGAAAGAGAATGCTGTCTGTGTCAATGCGTGGAGCGTAGGGTGTGCCGAGAGCCTCGGCGAAGATGGATAGGCAGCCGCCAGTTAGCAGGCCTCGCGCCATGCCCGGGCGAAGAATGCGAAGACCGTCGGCGATACCGAGTGACCATGGGCTGTCGGTGCTCAGACTGTGTCGCAAGGAAGCGACGTCCACGCCGTCGTTACGCGAAAAATCAGCAGCCACCATGGGGCCGTAGAAGGTGACGAGGTTGGCCTCGTTACGGAGCCAGCAATGCAGCGAAGTGTGGTCACTGTAGCCGAGAAAGACCTTGGGGTTTGCACGAATCAGTGTGGCGTCGAGGTGCGGAAGCAACTCGGCCGAACCCCAACCGCCGCGGGTGCAGACGATGCCGTCTATTGCGGGATCGGCAAAGGCCGCATGCAGGTCGTTCAGTCGATCGGCGAGTGTGCCTGCATAGTAAAGCGGGCCGCTGTCCAGTGCATGAACGCCGGGGACCGCTCTGTAGTCGAGAGCGTGCAAATGAGCGATGCCTTGCCGTACCAATTCGGGCTTTGGAGTACTCGCGGGAGACAGCACAGCCAGCGTCGAGCCAACGCGTAAGCCACGAGGCTTCACGGCAAGAGCAGGTAAGGGAGTGCTGTTCATAGTGCGGACACCTCGCCACGGCAGATGATCTCAGCCGGACCAGTGAGCCGCATCACCGCGTCGTTTGCTGGCCAGACAGTGCGCTGCGCGCCACCCTCGGCGATCGCCGTCAGTTCGCGGTCCGCATCGCGCAAGACCATCGCTGCGGCAGAAGAAGCGCAGGTGCCTGTTCCCGAGGAGGTAGTAGGGCCGCACCCACGTTCAAAGATACGGAAAGCAATCTCGGACGGCGAAGTGACGCGCACGAACTCGACGTTGGTGCCGTGAGGAAAGAGTGGACTGGTGCTGATCTGCTTGCCGAGTTCCCGCCAGCTTAGTCCGTGCGCGCTAAAGTCGTCGCTGTCGACGAACAAGACAAAGTGCGGATTGCCAACGTTGACCATGGCTCCGGGAACGTTGCCGAGACCAGGAACCTCAATCGTGCGTTGCATGACTCGAGGAATCCCCATCTCGCTCTCGATGAGATACGTGGGATCGGACGCCGCGACGACGTGGCAAGTGCGCAAACCGCCATGAGTGCCAAGCGCAACCTGCTGGAGGCCTTCACTTTTTGCGAGCCACGCGGCGACGCAACGAGTGCCATTGCCAGAGAGCTCGGCTTCGCTACCGTCGGCGTTGAAAAGACGCAGGAAGAGCTCCCCGTTCGCTTTGCGTTCGAGGAACTCGATGCCGTCAGCCCCGACGCTGGTGTTGCGGGCGCAGAGCTTCCTCGTGAGCGCCCCGTGGCGACGCTGGGCCAGAGTCTCATCGAGGATGAGGAAGTCGTTGCCGCAGACGTGTGCTTTTACAAAAGGGATCATGCTGCTCTTATTCTGCCTCATCTATCGTTACGGCCGCGGTGTTGCACCTGAAGGAACGAACCGATCCGACCGGTAGATGCGCGCGCAGGGCTGGCCGGTAGTGCAAAGAATCGAAAGCTCCGTCAGGTCCTGCGGGTGCTCTGCAACAGCGGTCGATACCTGGTCTCCGGCGATGGCAACGACGTACGCTGCATGCTCGGCGGGCGCTGCCAGAGCGGCCTTCCAGCTATCGTAGTCACCTTCGTTCACCGTTTGTCGCAACGGCAGACCCGCATATTGCAGAGCACCCACATGATCCGAGTTGTACATCAGAATCGGCACCCCAACCGGCAAAGCCTTCAGCTCACGCGCGAGGCCCATCTCGAAGGCGACACGCGTTGTCGAGTTAACGACCGCCTCTTTCAGAACAATCGGCAGGTGATACATCATACCGACCGCGTTGACCGCGATGAGGAGAAGAACGACTGGTTGAAAAAATCTCGTCGCGAGCGGGTGGGACTTGCTCCAGCGAAGCTGCACCCAGTCCAGGATAAGAGAGGTGAAGACGGCAAAGGCTGGCAGCATCTCCATGCCATAGCGCGAATTGTAATAAGAGTGCGGCCAAAGCGCTGGTATAAAAATTGGGACCGAACCGTACCCGATGGAGTAGACGTAGAACGGCAACGGCAGCCACAGCAGCAGCGCAGGCAACGCGAGCTTGCGCCGAACAGCAAGGATAAGCCCCGCAAGCGCGGCTCCCATCACGAGAAAGCCAGTCTCCCACGCAGCCGCGTCGATCTGCGCGGTACGAGTATAGAGAAAAAGAGCCCAAACAGGATCGTGCCATCCGCGATAGTGGCCCGCCCCCGGCGGAGAGGTCTTCCTATCGATGGCCGCAGCTGAGTACGGCCCGCGCAGGAAGTCCAGCGGATCGTGAAAAAAGTGTTGATTATAGGTCAGCCAGCTTATCGGACCCGCAATAGCCAGCAGCGTTAAGACAGCGAACGATGGAGCGACCTTGCGCCAGACATCGCCGCTGCGTGCGAGAGCCACGGTGAGGACGCACCAAACCGCAGCACCGAGAATCCAGCCGTCGTACCGTGTTAAAACCGCAGCGAGGATTAGCAACCCGAGCAGGATCAATCGCCGTGCAACAACGGTGGGATGCGATGTCTTGATACCAGCGACGCACTCGATGGTAAGCAGAGTCGTCCAGATGAGGATCGCTAGAAAGAGCGGCTCGTTCATCGCGGTAGTTGCAAGGTAAAGCAGATTGGGATTAAGGGCATAAAAGGCCGTTGCAGCGACGGCCCAGCGCGGCGTCATCATCCGGCGCGCAAGGCGGTAGAGACCGGCGACACTTGCGATGTAGCAGATCAGCGACGGCCACGCGCCGGCGAGCCCATTCTGCCACCACTCCAGCTTCTGCACGAAAGGAAGCATGAGCAGGTGGGGCAGAGGCAGCCAGACGCCCCCCAGCTGAACCAGGCCGGGATTGCGCGAATCCAGAATCCGGCGCGCAATCCCGAGATGCGCGACGGCGTCCCCGTAAAGCAGGAGGTAACCGCGGGAGTACGAGATCATCAGTGCCAGGAAAGCAAGAAGCACGGCGGCCAGGGCGACCGGAAAGGTCTCTTCGCGACTGGCGGGCCGCACTTCGTCCGGGTCCAGGACCACAGGCTCGCCAGCAACAGTCGAAGCCGCTGATACGCCAAATCTTGCTCGTCTAACCCTTCGTGTGGTCAAGGTGCGAGATCTCCCGGAAGAGGTTGAAACGCTCGTCGATCTCGTGCCGCGTCACATTCTGCAGGCGCTCTGTGCCGAAGCGCTCGACCGCGAACGAGCCCATGACACCACCATAGAACATAGCCGTACGGAAGACTTCGGGAGTCAACTCGGGCTGCGAGGCGAGATAGCCGTAGAAACCGCCGGCGAACGAATCGCCCGCGCCAGTGGGATCGATCACTTCGGCCAACGGGAGAGCTGGCGCACGGAAGGGCCGCGAGACCTTCCCGTTACCGGGGAAAGAGCGGTCGCCAAAGAAGGCCGTCGCCCCATACTCGCCATGCTTGACGACCAGCGTCTTAGGGCCCATCGTGAGCACCTTTTCAGCCGCTTGAACAAGATTGCGTTCTCCGGCAAGCATCCGCGCTTCGCCATCGTTGATCAACAAAACGTCAAGCTCGCGCAGAACCTTAGCCAGGTTTGCAGCATGGTCGGCGATCCAGTAGTTCATCGTATCGCCGCAGACCATCCGCACCTTCGGCATCTGGCTACGGACACGGGCCTGCAACGCAGGATCGATATTCGCAAGGAAAAGATATTCGCTGTCCTTGTAGGCGTCTGGAATCTTCGGCTCGAACGTTTCAAAGACGTTCAGATCTGTACCGAGCGTCTTCGCTTCATCCATGTTTCCCGAGTAGGAGCCGGTCCAGTGGAAGCTCAGCCCGTTCGCCCGCTCGAGACCCTGGGTGTCGATGCCACGCCGCGTCAGAACGGCTTCGTGCTCGGCGGTAAAATCTTTGCCAACAACGGCGATAACGCGGACTTGGGTGAAATAGCTGGCAGCAAGAGCGAAGTGGGTCGCCGCGCCTCCCAAACAGTGGTCAACCGTGCCATGCGGGGTCTCAATGCTATCGAATGCTACCGAACCTACAACGAGAATTGCCATAAACTCCTTTTGCGACAGTCAATAATCTATATTTGTAACCATTTCAAATACATTTGGTTTTTGGATGAAATGAACGTCGTTCGTTATAGATACTTTTCCAGCAGGATGGACAGCTTCTGACGCGTCTCCGCGGGAATTGCTTTGCGGTCGGTGAGAATCGCGTATTTCAGCGCATCCCTGCAGGCACAGGCCTTCTCTTGCGTGTGGACTGCAGCAACAGCGGCGCGCACCACTTTAGATGCGTTGTCGGCGTTCTGGTGGAGGACTGCCACAACCTGATCAACGGTGACGTCATCGTGCCCTTCGCGCCAGCAGTCATAGTCGGTGACCATCGCAATCGTGGCGTAGCAGATCTCGGCCTCCCGCGCCAGCTTCGCCTCCTGAAGGTTCGTCATGCCGATAACATCCGCACCCCAGCTGCGATACAAATTCGATTCGGCGCGAGTGGAGAACTGCGGCCCTTCCATACAAACATAGGTTCCTCCGTTTTTGCCGACGACGCCGACGGTGTGACAGGCCTGCTCCAGAACAGCAGCTACAGACCCACAAACCGGATTGCCAAAAGCTACATGCGCCACAATCCCATCTCCAAAGAAGGTAGAAACGCGAGCGTACGTTCGGTCGATGAACTGATCCGGGATAACGAAGTCGGTCGGCTTATGCTCCTCTTTCAGCGAGCCGACCGCCGAAGCCGAGAGTATCCGTTCGACCCCCAGCATCTTCATCGCGAAGATGTTTGCGCGGAAGTTCAGCTCGCTCGGCAGGATGCGGTGGCCACGTCCATGTCGCGCAAGGAACGCGACGTTTCGGCCTTCCAACTCGCCCAGAATAAAGCTGTCCGAAGGCTCACCGAATGGTGTCGTCACGCGTTCTTCCCGCACATTTGTGAGCCCAGGCATGGCGTACAGACCACTGCCTCCGATGATGCCAATCTCTGCCTTCTTCAATCCTTTTTGCTCCTCTAGCGGACGATGTCCGACGGTAGTGTTGCCCCTGTAGCAGTATATCGTTGCAGACTGCCTGCGTTTATCGCACCGAACGATTCCAGCAGTCGCGCCATCGCGAGGGAGGGTTCGTGTCGCGGCAAGACTGCGAGGTGCATGGGGCCGACCGTCTGCACACTCGCGATGCTGTCACGCAGCTTGCGAGACAACGCGAGATTGAAGCCCTCGCCAATGAAGACTTTGGTTCCGGACCGTGAAATCAGCACATCGCCTTCGTTAGTTGAGTACACCCGCTCCTCTTCGTCGGCCTCATCCTTGGAGCGTCGCACAACGCCGGAATACTTCCTCGGTATCTGATTGGCGTAGATGCGCATGAACGAACGCGCCGAGTCTGGGTTCTTCCACCGTGAGTAGTAAAGCAGACTAATCGAAGCCGTCGACTCCTTCTCCGCAGCAGTGACCGCCGACTTGCGTTGCGCTGCGTAGTACAAGCCCCCATCCCAGGCCGGCGCAAGTGCCGTCGCAATCTCTCGACCGCCAAAGAGCTCGGCGAGCATGCGAACGTCCAGCTCCCCCATCACGCCAAGGTCATAAGGCATGTACTCCGCGTCGATCAGAGGATGAATATCCGGCAGTCGCAGCACCGGCACAGGAGTGTGCGCCATGTACGCATCGGGATGCATGATCTCGAAGCTCGACGAAGGTGGGTTCGCAAGCACGCCGGCAAAGGCCGCCTCTTTGCCTGCCTTGACGAGTATGTCCTGCTCAAAGCTCAACCCTTCGCTGTAAGGAAACAGCAGCGACTCCTGCAGCATCAGCGGCGCTCGCGCCATGATAGGGGAACCGCTTGTGTCCGCAACTTGATCCTTCAAACGATCCGCCAGTTCGGGAGCATCGGCGATCGTCCTTCCCGTTGACCGCAACGTGTAGTCGACGAAGACAGCCATCGCCTGCCCCTCGGCGACGGCGTCGCGAGCTGTCTCCGCTTCATCCACCTGCAGATGGCGATTATCCTCCTGCACATTACGAGATGTTCCGTTCAAACTCACGTCAGACCATTTTGTAAGACCCACCTTCTGGTCCTGCAGGGCGTGTGTCAGTTCATGCGCCAGCACGGGCTTCTGCTCATCGGGCTGAATCCAGTCAAGCAGATTCACCGTCTTGGTTTTGTTGTCGTAGAAGCCTGCGATCTGCTCCGTCAACAGGGAAAGCAGAAAGGGACGAAGATGAAAATCGCGGTCAAGCAAGCCGAACTTCTTCAGCACAATCTCAGAGCGCTCCATCCGCTTCGCGCCTTCATCCTCGTCGAACTTGTCTCTCAGGTAGCGATTAACCTCGTCGCGAGAGATAAGCTTGCGCTTGACGCTATGCTCAATGGGCAACTTCGTGTCCGTGCTGACGAAGCTCAAAATCTCATCGACGGAACGGAAGAGTTCCTTCGCTTGCTCCTTCGTCATCGGAGCCTGTGTCGCGGACGGCGCAGTAGTCTGCCCCTCGGGAGAACTCGGTGCCTGCCCCGCGCCTGTCAAACTGCCCACTGCCAGCAGCACGAGGGCTACGATCCCAATCCTCGAACATCCGCCTCCGCCGCAAAGTCTTCGCCGCAACGTATCCCTCTCATTCCACCGCTATAATCAAGTGTACGCAGAGTTTCGCGTACCGTCCGCTATGGCCCAACCAGCACAATCCGAGATCGGTGTCCCAGCGACAACAAGCGCCCAATCACAGCTTGCCGCCATGCTCCAAACCGTGGGAGCAGCGCCCCTGCATCACACAGGTTGGATTCGCGTGACCGGAGACGATCGCGTTCGCTGGCTCAACGGCATGGTCACCAACTCAACTCAAGATCTGCACTCCGGCGAAGGAAACTACAACTTCCTCCTGAACGTCCAGGGCCGGATTCAGGGCGACGCTAACATCTTCGCCGAGCCGGACGCTCTTCTGCTGGAGACAGGCGTCCCGCAGGTGCCCAACCTGATGGCATTGCTCGACCGCTTCATCATCATGGACGATGTCGAGTTGGCGGAAGTTACCGGCACGCAGACAGGTCTGTTGGTCGCGGGTCCGCAGGCACCCTTATTATTGAAGAAGATCGGCCTCCCAGCGGAGTCTCTTACAACGTTAAAAAGGCAATCGCTGGCATGGAACTCGACCGTTGTCACCGTCATCAACGCGTATAGCCCACTCGTCCCGCGGTACGAACTGTGGGTCGATGAGGCAACCGCAGCCGAACTTTTACAGGCAGTCCTGGACGCGGACGCTATCCTCTGCGAGCCGCAGAGCCTGGAGTGGCTGCGGATACTGGAGGGAACACCGCTCTACGGCGTAGACATTCGTGACCGCGATCTACCCCAGGAAACCGGGCAGAACCGCGCGCTCCACTTCGCCAAGGGCTGTTACCTCGGCCAGGAGATCGTGGAGCGGATCCGTTCGCGAGGCAACGTGCATCGCGCCTTCGCCGGCCTTCGTCTCGACGGTACACTTCCCGTCGCCGGCTCGAAGCTGGAGACCGATGGCAAAGAGATTGGCGAATTGACAAGTGTTGCCGCAATTCCGCTTCCCGGAGCAGCAGGCACTGTTCAGCTTGGCCTGGGCTATGTGCGCCGCGAGGCTCTCGACCGCGGATCTCCCCTACTTTATCCCGGCGGCGGCGCGACATCCGTGTCCCTTCCATTTTTCGCCGCTGAAACTATGCAAGCGCCGTCCGCATCTGAATCTTCTGAAAGAGTGTGACTATGCCTGAACAAAGCAAGCCCTTCGTTGTCACCGATCGCCGCAAGTTCACCCTGGATGGTGACCCTAGACCCGACGCCGATCCATCGCCGGAGAAGGAAAAGCGCGCGGATCTTTCCGCCGAACCGGTAGCCGCCGCGGAGTCTCATCCCGCAGCCGCACAGTCGCCCGAGGCCGCTCCTGAAAACGATCTGCCGCCCGCACCCACCACCGAACAGAACGAGCAGGCACGCGTCGCTTACGAGATGACCGCAGACCGGCTCGAGACTGCGATCCGCTCAGCCAACCCGGGCATGGACCACCCGCCCGCGATGAACTTCGAGCAACTCGTGCAGTCCGTCTACCTGACGGCCATCATGCAACTCGGCGGCGCCGCCCACGAGGGTCAGCAGCCCCAGGTCGACATCATGGGCGCTCGACAGAGCGTCGATATGCTCGGCGTGATCGCAGAGAAGACCAAGGGCAACCTGTCCGCCGATGAGAGCCGTCTGCTCGATAGTGCCCTGTTCGAGCTGCGCATGGCCTTCCTTGAAATCACCCAGGCGCTGGCGCGATCCGCCGCCGCCAAGGCGTCAGGCGCACCCCGGCCCGGCCCCGTTGGCCCCAGCATCGTCCGCTGAACGATGGAAGCGACCCTCACCTTTCTGGGCACCGGCACCTCGATGGGCGTGCCAACCCTCGGCTGCGACTGTGCGGTATGCACTTCGGCGGACCCGCGTAACCGCCGCACCCGACCGTCAATCCGCCTCGCCTATGACGGCCACACCGTGCTCATCGACACGGGTCCGGACTTTCATGCGCAAGCGCTACGTGAGGGCATCCGGCGCGTCGACGCCGTGCTCTACACCCATGGCCACGCCGACCACGTAATGGGATTCGACGATCTGCGACCGTTGAGTTTTCGTACGAAGAGCAATCTGCCAATCTACGCCGATGACGCAACCGCAACAAGTATCGAACGCATCTTCGAGTACACCTTCCGCAAAGAGGACCGCTACCCGACCAGCGCACGGGTCGAGATTCACCGCATCGATCCCACCCCTGGAGCTGGAATCGACCTGTTTGGCGCATGTTTTCGCCGCATTCCTGTAACCCATGGACGCGAGGAGATTACAGGCTATCGCTTCGGCAGCGCGGCCTACCTGACCGACATGAGCGACATTCCCGACGTAAGCCTGCCCCTGCTTCAGGACCTCGATGTGCTGATCCTCGACGCGCTCCGACGCGATCCTCACCCCAGTCATTCGCATGTCGACAAGTCCGTCGCGATCGTCGAACAGCTCAAACCCCGACGCGCCTACTTCATTCACATGGGTCATGATCTGGACCACGCCTCCACCGATGCCACGCTTCCACCGCACATCCGCCTCGCCTACGACGGCCTTCAGCTTCAATTCGAGATATCCACGGAGATTGTGGGATGACTACGTTTCATCACGATCCTCAGTACCGTCGCTATTTTGACGCAACCAGAATCTCCATATTTTGGCTGGCAGTCACATCTGTGCTGATGTTTGCTGTTACAGCTCATGCGCAGAAGCCCGTTAGCTTCGATAAGGCGTGGTGGAACTCACTCGACAAGAATGAACACTGGGATTTTATCTATGGATTTGCCGACTGTGGGAAGCCGGATAAGTCTGGCCTCAACATGGCTCAATATGAAGACTTCGTTTCAGACCACGTCAATTCTGATGCTAATTCAGTGCCAACACTCATTCTCTTAGCTCCCAGAAAGATCAAGGCCCTTCCTCAAGCTCCCGGTGGCGAAGTGTGGACCGAACGTCATGGCTCCAATGACGGTGATTTGTGGGGAGATAACACAGACGAGGGCCGAGCTTGGGTAGAAGGTTATCTTGCTTGCGAACATCGTCCTGTTAGCTTCACCTCAGTTGACCGGTACGTTCGCCTCATAATCCACCACTATGCAAATCCGAATCGTCATTTGGATAAGCTCGCGAATGTTCTGGAGCCGCTTCTTCCCGTCAAGCAGCAGGGCACGCAACCATGAAGATCTTCCGCTCACTTTCCGAAATTCCGACTAACTATGGCCCGTCGGTCGCCACCATCGGCAACTTCGACGGTGTGCATCGCGGCCACCAGTGGGTCATCGCCGAGGTAGTCGCGCGTGCCCGGGCGTTCGGCATCCGCTCCATTGCGATCACCTTCGATCCCCATCCCGCGCGAGTCCTTCGGCCAGAGTCGAGCCAACCGCTCATCACGCCGCTCTCGCAAAAACTGGACCTCCTGGCCGCGACCGGTATTGATGACGTTTTGATTCTCCCCTTCACCAGCGAGCTTTCACGCATGACCGCCCGCACCTTCGCCAGCGAGGTACTCCAACAAACGCTGCACGTGAGGGAACTGCATGAGGGCGAAACCTTCCGCTTCGGTTATCAGGCCGAAGCCGGAATCGAAAGTCTCGAAGCCCTGGGGCGCGAGCTGGGATTTAGCGTCAGGGTTTACGCACCGCGCAGCATTCGAGGCCACGCAATCTCGTCCAGCCGCGTCCGGCAGATGATCGCAGACGGCGACGTGAGCCACGTGCGCGCCCTGCTCGGCCGCTGCTTCGCAATTGGCGGCACGCCGGCCTCGGGACGAGGCTACGGCACACGATACACCGTGCCGACCATCAACCTCGCAGCCTACGCAGAGCTGCTGCCAGCCAACGGCGTCTACATCACTTCGCTTACGGTAGGGGCTGGCCCATCAAGCGAGACCTTCGACGCCGTGACCAACGTCGGGAACCGTCCAACCTTCGGGGCAGACTCGTTCGCGGTCGAGTCGCATCTCCTGAACTTCCATCCCCTTGCATTAGAGGAGCAGACTCCATTGACGCTGACCTTCCTGCAGCGGCTTCGCGCGGAGATGCGTTGGCCAAGCCCCGAAGCTCTGCGCGAACAGATCGGCCGCGATGTCGTCAAAGCGAAGCGCTACTTCAGTTTGTGTCGGGCGGTGGGTTCGAGACCCCGTGCTGATCCTCGACCGACGCTGCTGACGCCGTAGCTGTCTTCCCCTGCTTCATGGGAGGAGCCTTCGCCGGAGCGGCAGAGTGCGTCGCTTCTGGCGCCTTTGGCTTATCGACGGACGGCGTGCTCGTGTCCGCCGGAGCAGAACTCGGCGCAGCATCTGGACCGATCCCAGGGGCAGTCACAGCAGGGCTCGGTGCTGCCGTCGTATCCGGGTCAGCATCCTCAGGCGGCTTTGGAGCGAGCCGCTTTGGCCTGTACGCATCAGCCGGTTTACTCAAAGGCACATCCAGGGTCTTCTTCGGCGCACCTGCTGTGGCGAACGCCTCGTTTGGCTTATTCGCAATGGCCGCCCGCATGAAGTCCATCCACATGGGCAGCGCCGCGCGTGCGCCGGTCTCTTTCTTCCCCAGCGACTGCCGGTCATCGAATCCAATCCACGTCCCACAGGTCACTGATGGCGAGAAGCCGATGAACCACGCGTCCGTGAAATCATTGGTCGTCCCTGTCTTGCCGCCGAACGGGTGCTTCATCTGTGACGCCGCCACGCCAGTTCCGTGTTGAACCACCGCCTGTAGCAGTTGCATCATGGTGCGCGCCGTCTCAAGTGAGATCACCTCATAGACCTGAGTCGGGGCCTGATCGAGCGGCAGACCATCCGCCTGCGTCACCTTACGAATTGTGTGCGGCACAATGCGAATGCCATCGTTGGGAAACACGCTGTAAGCTCCCACCTGCTCTGCCAGAGTAATGTCCGCCGAACCAATGGCCACAGGAAGAAAAGGAGGAATATTGCTGGTGATCCCGAACCTTTGCGCCGTTTCGATCACCTTGCGAATGCCATACCGATCCGCAAGCTTTAGCGCTGGAATATTTCTCGACTCAGCGAACGCGTTTAGTAACGTCATCGGCCCCTTAAAATCCGCCTCATAGTTGTGCGGTGTGTAAGGCCCGTTCGGAGTCGGAAAGCTCGTAGGCCCATCAACGATAATATCGGTAGGCTTCGCGCCCCCCTCGATCGCAGTCGTGTAGACATACGGCTTGAAGGACGAACCCACCTGACGTTGCGCCTGTGTGGCGCGATTGAACTGCGACAGCGCAAAGTCACGGCCCCCAACCATGGCGAGCACCTCGCCGTTCGAGTTATCCATCGCCATCATCGAGCCCTGCGCGCCGGAATCTTGTTGCAGCGAAGCCCTCAGCGCGCCGCCCGCCGGGTTATCTTCAACCCTGACGTAAACAATGTCACCGGTGCGAAGAAAACTGTCAGCGTTCTGGCTCTGCGTCCACTGCCAATCCACCGGAGTCATTACAGCTTGCTGCGTCCCCAGTTTTACAACGACCTTCTTTGGCGACACATCAATCACCAATCCATGCACGTAGCTGCCCTTGTCGAGTGGCTGCGACCAGTCGGGATGTTCGTAACTCGCCAGGTCCGCACCTCCAAGAACAACGTTCTGCAGATGCCCAATCCATCCACGGCGGCGCTCATAGGTGGCCGTTCCATCCAGAACGGCTTTGTTCGCTACCTTCTGCAGATCGAGATCCAACGTCGTGTACACGCGCAGCCCCGCACCGTGGACCTCCTCGACGCCGTACTCGCTCTCTAGCTGGCGGCGCACCTCTTCTACAAAATAGGGTGCGACACTGTTGACGGGCGCCTCAAGGTGCAGGCCAAGCGGAGCATCCTTCGCGGCGTTGGCCTCCTGCAGGGTAATCTTGCCATCCGCCAGCATCTCGCTCAGCACCAGATTGCGACGCTTCAGGGCGCGATCCGGGTGCTTCAGAGGCGAATAAGCCTCGGGCCCCTTGGGCAGAGAGGCCAGCAGAGCTGCCTCAGGAAGCGTGAGATCGTGGACATGCTTATTGAAATAATACTCAGAGCCAGCTTCGAACCCGTACGTGCCATGGCCGAGATAAATCTGGTTCGCGTAGAGCTCGAAGATCTGTTGCTTCGTGAACCGTCGCTCGATCTGCACCGAGAGAAAGACCTCTTGGAGCTTGCGTCCATAGGTTTTTTCCGACGAGAGGAAGAGATTGCGAGCGAGTTGCATGGTCAGTGTGGAGGCGCCTTGCGCGCGACCGCTCGAATGCACATCGCGATACGCAGCGCCCACCGCTCGTACCAGGTTCACTCCCCAGTTCCGCTCAAAGCTCTTATCCTCAATCGAGATGATCGCCTGCCGAAGCACAGTCGGAAACTCCGTATACGGCACAACGACGCGCCGCTCCAGGGCAAATGATCCAAAGACCTTTCCATGCACGTCTATAAGTTCAGTTGTCGTGTTTGGGCGGTACCGCACCAGGTCTTCCATCTGCGGCAGATCGATGGAGTACACCAGCATCAAGCCGCACATGGCCCCAAAGACGGCTGATACGCCCAGCAAGAAGGAGAAGGTGACACGCCTCGCAATGCGGCGAGTAGGGTAGTCCGGTCCAGTCAGCGTCGCGCGGCGTAGAATCCGTTTCCAGCGTGGAACTTCTTCAACCTCTGGCAACCTGGTCTCGCGGCTGAATAGGCTCGGCACTGATCTCTCACGATAGCACGCACCGCCAGGGAAAACGCCGCAATCAATCGCCTACGAATGCCACGAAAGTGTTAGCAAAGCAGGCTACGCCGAGGCCTTGCTCTTCAACAGATCGAGAGCTTTGTTAAGCTGTTCATCGACACTAACGCTGGGCTTCGCCGCCGGCTTCGGAGCCTCTGCCGGTACAGCGTCATCGTCTGCCGTCGCGCCATCATCATTATTCGAAGCCACCAGAACTTCAGGCGTAACACCATCATCCTGCAGCTTCTTACCCGAGGGCGATTCGTACTTCGCAACCGACAGAATCAGCGCAGCGCCGTCCGGCAGTTCAAACGTCTTTTGCTGAGCGCCTTCGCCAAACGTCTTTTCGCCGACCAGCTGCGCGCGCTTGTTATCCATCAGCGCCGCCGCCACCAGCTCTGCCGGTCCAGCCGTTCCGCGATTCACCAGCACCACCACGGGCGCCGTCGTATTGATCGCCTTCGAGGCATCGGCAACAAACGTCTGCTTCTCCACCTTCTGTCCTTCAAGCGTAGCGATGGTGCCAGACTTCAGCAGAAAGTTTGCCAGCCGAGTCGCCTCGGTCATGTCTCCGGCGGCAACATCGCGAAGGTCGAGCAGAACCTTCTTATTCCCCGCCTTCTGCATCCCTTTCAGCTTCGTCTCGATCTCCTGCACATGCTCGTGGTCCAGTGCTCCCGGCTTCAAATAAAGGATCGAGGAGTTCTCATACATCGTCTCGGCGACCGGCGGCAGTGGCGTCGCAACCCTGGTCATCGAAACCTTCTCCGGCGCCGTTTTACGCGGCCGAATCACTGAAATCGTCAACTCACTTCCAGGCTGGCCTTCCAGCAAAAGCTGAATCATGGCCAGCGAGACATCCCGCGTGTCCTGCGCTCCAATGGCCTCGATGATGTCGCCGTCGCTCAGGTTGGCCTTGTCCGCCGGGCTGCCCGGCACAACCGAGACAACCGTCGCGTAGCCGAAGCGCTTCGACACATTGATCCCTACCTGCGCCTTGCCGCCTTTATCTGCCTTATAGGCCTTGTAATCGTCCGGCGACAGATAACTCGAATCGGCGTCCAACGACTCGAGCAACCCACGCAACGCGCCATTCGTGACCGCATTGATGTTCGGCTCCTCGACATAGTCCGTCTGGATATGCCGCAGCACTTCGCTGTAGACGTTGATCTGGCGGTATGCGCCGTCCTGCGGCTCTGTAGCAGCGTTCACGCCGCTCGAGTTCACACCCAGAAAAATCGTCAGTACCAGAACAACCGACATGGCTAGCAGCAAAATCTTCGAAATCTTAGGCATAGGTCAGAGCAATCTCCACGGACAACATCGCGTCAGAGGTTAGACGCACCCCGTTAAGGAAATGATACTCTCGTACGGAGATTCCGTGATGCAGGATGTCATACGACTTTTGGTGGCGGTGGGCAGAATCGAACTGCCGACCTACGGGTTATGAGTCCGTCGCTCTAACCATCTGAGCTACACCGCCTGGTGTATTAGGGTGGTCGCACTTCACCCATAGCGCAAACCGCCTTCGCCAGTGCCACCATGAACGATGATACGAATCTCGACAAGCAAGGTCAAACGCTGAAGGCGTCGATGCTCTTCTTAAAGTCCTTGTTTAGCGTTGCTGTCGTTGCTATTGCAGTGTTTACGATTTCCTTTATTGCCTTTCACTCCACGATGCCAGACTGCGCACCGGGTCAGCACGACGGCCAATGTGGACTTTCCACGTTTCTTGCTTTTCTCTACAGTTTTGGACCATCTCTTGCCGCGACACTGACTTTATGACCAAACCCATCGTCCTTGGAGTCATCCCCGCGCGCCTCGCCTCGACAAGGCTTGCGCGCAAGGTGCTCCGCAACATCACGGGCCGGCCGATGCTCGCATGGGTCTTCGAAGCGGCAAGCGCCTGCCCGCAACTCGACAGCGTCGTCATCGCCACCGACTCCGATGAGGTGGCCGAGCTATGCCACCAAAACGGCTGGCCCGTGCAACTCACCTCGCCCGATCTTCCCAGCGGAACCGACCGTGTAAACGCCGTCGCGCAGCAGATCCACGCGGACATCTACGTCAACATCCAGGGCGACGAGCCGCTCCTGAAGCCGCAGCACATCACCGCTCTCCTCCAACCCTTCGCAAAGCCGCACGTCGAGGTCTCCACCCTCAAAGTCCTCTGCACTCCAGCCAACATAACCAACCCAAACGCCGTAAAAGTAGTCACCGCCGCCGACGGGCGCGCCCTCTACTTCTCACGCGCAACCATTCCCTACGACCGCGATGGACAAGCCCGCGACGGAGCCTCGCCGCCCTACTGGAAACACATCGGCCTCTATGCCTACCGCAAGGCCACGCTGCAGCGATTCCCTACCCTCCCACCCAGCACACTGGAGCAAACCGAACGCCTCGAACAACTCCGCTTCCTCGAAAACAACATCAACCTCTACGTCGAACCCACCGACTTCGACACCATCGGCGTAGACACCGAAGAAGACCTAAGACAAGTCGAAGCCCTCCTGCGCCGCTAGCGAGCGTCCCACGGATTCGTTGCTGTTGTCGTTGCTCGTTTTACGTCGTCATCCTAGAGCGAAGCGAAGGATCCCTGTATTTGCGGTGGTCGTTGTCGTTGCTGTTGGGGTTGTCGTTGTCGCTGCCGTTGCTGTTGTCGTTGTCGCTGTCGTTGCTGTTGCTGTTGTCGTGGCCGTTGTCGTTGCTGTTGCTGTCGCTGTTGCCGTTGCCTGTTCTCTTCAGACCCACTAAAAGCCAACCGTCATCCTGAGCGGAGTTGCTCACGGCACTTTGTGAGCAACGCAGTCGAATGGATCCCCGTATTTCGTCTTTGCAGTTGCTGTTTGCCATCCCTGGGGATTTCTCTCCCAAAATCCTGTCAACCCCCAGATCATCAGATCCCCTTACCAGACAACGACATCCGCCTGTCCCATGAGTTCCCTTCCACGAACTAAACTAGTTATAGAGCTTGGAACAGCCCCGGAGACGAATCCGGGGTTTCCTGCCTAAGCCTTACCTAACTCATTTGTAATCTATATTTTACCTATAACCCATTTGGAATGACGATTTTGCAGGCCATCATTTTCGTATCTATTGCATCCAGGCCAGTTAAGACACCCTACCCCGGGGGGGTACCCCCCGCAAGGATCGAAATAGGCAAGACAAGGAAGAGAGCGCAGCGCCGGCAAGCTTGGAAGGAGAGCTAAGGACACTCACAATGACAAAACAACGCTTAGCTTTCCTTCAGGCCACCGGAAAAGCCACCGGAGCAAACCGCATCTCCAGCCCATCCGCCTTCGCCGTCCCGACAACTCCCTCAAGCGAAGACACAACCCACGACGCCGCATGCAGCTCGTCCAGCGAGTGTGTCCCCAACACGCCAAGCACCCGGCACCCCGCGGCTATACCGGCGCCCACACCCGACGGCGCATCCTCCACCACCACACACTCCTCCGGCCGAAGCCCAAGCAACTCCGCACCGCGCCGATACGGCTCCGGATCAGGCTTGCCCCGCTCCACATCATCCGCGCTGATCAGCCTCTCCGGCACCGGCAACCCCGCCGCCTTCAGCCTCCCTATCACCAACCGCCGCGTAGCCGACGTCACAACAGCCCACCGTTCCACCGGCAGGCTCTCCAGGAGCACCTTCGCCCCCGGCAGCACGTTCAGGTCCGACGTGTCCGCCAACTCCAGATCCTCGATCACCCGCAGCCCCTCCAGAGGGTCGATATCGGGCCGCAGGCTCTTCACAATCTCAATCGCCCGCATACCATGCGGAACCTCATAGATCTCAGCGTTCGGAATGTCATAGATCTCCGCCCACTGCCGCCAGCTCCGCACCACAGACCCAATGGAGCTGACCAGCACCCCATCCATGTCGAAGAGCAGCCCTTTCGTCTCGACCGTTACCTTCGTCTCAACCATCGTCTGACTCATCGGATCCCCACATGCACAGTAACGGCGCCATCCTTCGCATATCGTTCAAAGTCCGTGTCATACAGGCGGTCGAGCGGCGTCTTCCAGATAGCTGTCCAGGCGGTAGCGACACTCTTTGGCAACTCTCCCACAACCTCGAACACCGCATAGCTGGCCGCATGGATGGTCTTCTGCGACAACCCCGGCGAAGCAGGAACGCCTTCAGGAACCGCACAGCCGATCAGTACCGTGAACGGGCCGTTGAAATCACTTTCATACTCCGAGTACACACTGTAGATGGCTCCATCGAGACGCGCAGGAATCTGTTCTGCAACACCAGTCTTGTAAAACTTCTCCCAAAGCGCACCCATCTCGTGCGAACGGCTGTTGGCAGTTCGCGTGGCGATACCCACAATCTTCAACGCCGCCTCTTGCCGCACGTCATAGTTCATCGTGGTTCTCCTTACCGCTTATGCCTTCTCAGAGTTGAGTACAAACGCCTGCGCTGCAGCCAGCACCTGCGCAACGGATTCAACCGAGCAGCTCTCGCAATAAACCCGCAGCAAAGGCTCCGTACCAGAGGCCCGCAGCAGCAGCCAGGTCTCCGCAGCGTTCGCCTTACCCGCGCAGTCAGGATTGTCGAGGAAAAATTTCATCCCGTCCAAAGTCTCCACTCGAAGCACCTTCATCCCGGCGAAGTCCGCGACGCCCGCCTTCGCCCGCGCGATCGCAGACTGCTTCAGCGACTCATCGATGTGCATATCGATGCGCCCGTACTGGTGTTCCCCGAACTCCTCCTGCAGCGCAGCAACCAGTTCGCCAAGTGTCTTCTTCTCGTCGGCCATCACGTTCGCCAGCAGCAACGAGTTCAGCAGGCCGTCTCGTTCGGGCAGATGCCGGCTGATCCCAATCCCGCCCGACTCCTCGCCACCAATCAAGATCTCCTGCTCCAGCATCAGGTCGCAGACGTATTTGAAGCCGATGCCATGCTCATGCAACCGCCGTCCGTACTTCGCGCAGATGCGGTCCAGCATCTTCGTCGTATTGAACGCCCGCGTAACATCGCCCGGCCACTTCTTGCGCTCCAACAGCCACTTCAACAACACGGCGAATATCTTGTGAGCATCAACCACATTGCCACGCTCGTCCACCGCACCAATCCGGTCCGCATCGCCGTCCGTAATCAGTCCCGCATCGCACTTCTCCGCGACCACAGCCAACTGCGTCGCATGAATGTGCGGCAGAATCGGCTCAGGATTAATCCCCGGAAACGCCGGATTGATCTCATTGCGAATCTCTACGAACGGAACTCCGGCCCGCGTGAAAATCCCTGCAATCACACCACGCCCCGCGCCATACATGCTGTCGATCAAAAACTTGT
>Ga0209624_10000307_pt1 | contig 43785 bp, 36 predicted proteins | sample JacPinW_OM2H0_O1_FD_188565 | JGI IMG/M metagenome (GOLD analysis project Ga0209624, IMG submission 188565) | Forest soil microbial communities from Algoma, Ontario, Canada - Jack Pine, Ontario site 1_JW_OM2H0_O1 (SPAdes) (version 2) | ecosystem: Environmental > Terrestrial > Soil > Boreal...
GGAGTTGCATCGCGAATGTGGAAAGTTCGCGGGATCGTTGAAAGGGGTCGATTGGATTGTGGGAGTGCGCGGCGATGCGGCGGAACTGGTTCGCGCAGCAGTGGACTCCGGGCACGCGCCGGAGCGCGCGGAGTTCTTTGAAAATTCTGATGAGGCGGCGAGGTTTCTGGCGGAATTTGTAGCCGGAGGTGATCTGCTACTGCTGAAAGGTTCTCGCGGCGTAAAGATGGAGAAAATCCTGGAGGCAATTGAAACGGGTCATAAGCGAATCGCCGCTGTGGCTGGTGCTGAGAGAGTCGAAGCTGGCCAAAAGGGCTCGCGCTGATGCTCTATTATCTTTTTTATTTCGTGCTGCGGCCTTCGTTCAGCCCGCTGAACGTGTTTCGGTATATTACGGTTCGCACGGCGGTGGCGAGCATAACGGCTTTGCTGCTTTCTCTGTTGATGGGTCCGTGGGTGATCGAGAAGCTTCGCGAAATGCAGGTAAAGCAATACATCCGCGAGGAAGGGCCAAAGGCACATCAAAAGAAAGCAGGGACGCCGACGATGGGAGGCGTTCTGATTGTAGCGGCAATCGTGATTCCTACGTTGCTGTGGGCGGATCTGCGCAGTCCTTACGTACTGCTGGCGGTTGGGGCGACCGTAGCGTTTGGCGCGATTGGTTTTATAGATGATTACAACAAGGTAGTGCGCCGGCGAAATTTGGGGCTGACGCCAAGAAAGAAACTTTTTTTTCAGTTTTTAACTTGCGTAGGCGTCGGGGTTGCGTTGCTAGTGCTGCAGTCCCAGGGCGCATATTCCACACAATTGAGCGTGCCGTTTTTCAAACGTTTGCACCCTAATCTCGTGATTGATTCGCTGTTGGTTCGGAATTACGTGTGGCCGCTGGCTTTCGTCCCTTTTGTTTTGTTTCTTGTACTTGTAATTGTGGGTAGCTCGAACGCCGTGAATTTGACCGACGGCTTAGATGGGCTCGCCATTGGATGTGTTTTAGTTTCCTCCACGGCGCTCACGGTGTTGACTTACGTTTCGAGCAACGCGCGTATGGCTGAATATTTGGAGATCCAAAAAATACCGGCGGCAGGAGAGCTAGTTGTGTTTTGTGGGTCGCTGGTCGGAGCATCGTTGGGATTTCTTTGGTACAACGCGCATCCGGCTGAAATGTTTATGGGCGACGTGGGGTCGCTGGCGTTGGGCGGGGCGATTGGAGTGGTAGCGGTGATCATCAAGCAGGAAATTTTGCTGCTTTCGATTGGCGGAGTTTTCGTTCTCGAAGCGTTGTCGGTAATCATTCAAGTCGGGTCGTTCAAGATGACGGGGAAGAGAGTGTTTCGGATGGCGCCGCTGCATCACCATTTTGAATTGATGGGATGGAGCGAGTCCAAAATCATCGTGCGGTTTTGGATTGTGGCGCTGGTGTTCGCGCTGTTTTCGTTGACCACATTGAAATTGAGGTGAAAGGCAGTGAGGCCTGGGATCGATCTAGCTGGCAAGCGAGTTTTGGTGGTGGGATTGGCGCGTACCGGAGTTGTTACGGCACTTTTCAGCGCGGGCTACGGAGCGACCGTAACAGCGACCGACGAACGGCCGGAGACGGACCTTCAAGAAACTGCTGCAAAGTTGCGTGCTGCGGGAGTGACGCTTGAGTTTGGCGGACACCGTGCCGAGAGTTTTCTTGAACAGGATTTGATCGTTGTAAGTCCCGGAGTGCCGGCGAAATTGCCGGAGCTGGAACTGGCGCGAGCGCGCGGAACTCCGGTTTGGAGCGAGATCGAGCTCGCTTGGAGATTCCTGCGCGGGAAACTTATTGCAATTACCGGCTCGAACGGCAAAACGACTACGACTTCGCTGGTTGCACACATCCTGCAGACGGCGGGAATTCCAACTTTGATTGGCGGAAATATCGGCACGCCTCTGCTCGCTCTAGTTGAAAATTCCATGGACACCACGGTGACCGTGGCGGAAATTAGCAGCTTCCAACTGGAAACGATCGAGAAGTTCCGTCCGGAAATCGGCTTGCTGCTGAATTTGACGCCGGACCACCTGGATCGCCACGCTTCGTTCGACGAGTACGCGCTGGCAAAGATGCGCATGTTCGAAAACCAGCTCGAGCGGGATATTGCGATTCTTAACGCGGACGATCCCGAGATAACGAAGCGCATGCCTACTAAGCCGCACATTTTCTGGTTCAGCCGGAAGAAGCGGGTTGCGGCGGGGGCGTTCCTTCGCGACGAGCAGATTTTTTTTAGAAATGAAGGTTCGGAAGTTGCGCTGGGGCGGCGCGATGAAATTTCTCTGCGTGGCGAACATAACGTAGAAAACGCTCTGGCGGCATGCGCCGCGGCCTATTTGGCGGGGGCTGATCCTGCGGCAATCGCGAGCGGAATAAAAACGTTTAAAGGCGTAGAGCATCGTTTGGAATTTGTGGCGGAAGTATCGGGCGTGCAATTTTACAACGATTCGAAGGCCACAAATGTGGATGCGGCGGTGAAAGCGATCGAAGCGTTTCCAGGGCCGCTAATCGTGATTCTGGGAGGCAAAGATAAGGGGAGTCCCTACACTCCACTGCGCGAGCTTCTTCGCGAGCGGGCACGCATGGCGATTTTGATCGGCGCTGCCGCGGACAAAATAGCAGAAGACCTGGGCGATGCGGTTCCGTTAGAAAGCGGCGGCACGCTGGATCGGGCGGTGCACCTGGCCATGCAAAATGCGCACCCGGGCGACACGGTGCTGCTGGCGCCATCGTGCTCCAGCTTTGATCAATTTGAAAATTACGAACACCGAGGGCGGACATTTAAGGACCTGGTAGCGAGCCTCGAAAATCAGAATCAATCTGCCGCGGGAGCTTCCGCGCAAAAAGGATGACGAATGCCGCGTAGCCTGCAACCCGATCGAAAATTATTTGGTGTGACGCTGGGGCTTTGCCTGATTGGCGCGGTGATGGTCTTCAGCGCGTCGGCGATTACAGCGCGAGAAGCCGGCGGAAACGGCTACACGTTTTTGCTGCGGCAACTGGTATGGATCGCGCTGGGACTGGCCGGAATGTTCTGGCTGATGAACGCGGATTACCGGAAGTTCCGCCAGCCGCGTGTGATTTTTACGGCCGTTTCGCTTACGTTGGTAATGTTGATTTCAGTTTTCTTTTTGGACCGGTCGCATGCCACGCATCGCTGGTTCCGGCTGGGGCCACTGAGCTTGCAACCTTCGGAAATTGCAAAGCTGGTTTTGATTTTTTTTCTAGCATGGTTTTTGGAGATTCGCCGCGCGCCGCGAGGTTTTGGAGTGAACGATCCGGTGCGCACACTTTTACCCGCCCTGGGAACTGTTTTGCTCATGGTCGCGCTGATTCTCGCCGAGCCGGATATGGGCACCGCGTGCATGATTTTGCTGATCGCGGCGGCCATGCTTTTTGTGTCCGGACTTTCCATGCGCTACATCGTGGGGGCCGTGCTTGCAGCGATTCCAGCGGTGTATTTATTAATCGCCCGGACGCCTTATCGATTAGAGAGATTCAAAGCGTTCCTGTCGCCGAGTTCTGATCCTCAGGGGCACGGTTTTCAATTGCTGCAATCGCTCATCGCGATTGGTTCGGGCGGATTTACCGGCGTGGGCTTGATGGAAGGACGCCAAAAGCTTTTTTTTCTACCCGAAGCGCATACAGATTTTATTTTCGCCGTAATTTGCGAGGAGCTCGGATTCATCGGCGCCGTTATCGTGCTCACACTTTTCGCCGTGTACGGCTGGCGCGGGTTTGTTGCGGCGATGAAAGCTCCGGATGAATTTGGGCGGCTGCTGGCGCTGGGGATTACGGCGATGGTAGTGGGGCAGGCGCTGATCAATCTAAGCGTGGTGTTGGGATTGATGCCAACGAAAGGTATTCCGCTACCGTTCATCAGTTATGGCGGATCGAGTTTGATCGGAATGCTGCTGGCAACCGGCGTGCTGTTGAACATCAGTCAGCACGCGGACGAGACGTGAAGGCGGATGGAAACAGTTTGCTGATCGCAGGCGGCGGAACCGGCGGGCATGTCTTCCCGGCGATTGCGGTGGCGCGTGAGTGGCTCAAGCGCAAGCAAGAAGGGGAAAGAAGCGTGGTGATCGTGGGAACCGAGCGCGGAATGGAGGCGAGGCTGGTACCGCAGGCCGGCCTGCCGCTGGAAACGATCCGCGTAGCGGGGTTGAAGGGAATTGGCGGTACGAAATTTCTAAAGAATGCGGCGATGCTGCCGCTGGCCCTGGCGGATTCGGAAAAAATCATGCGCCGGCATAATTTTGGAGTGGCGTTTGGTGTGGGCGGGTACGCCTCGGGGCCGATGATGCTTCTGGCGAAGATGCATTCGATTCCTACCGTGATCTTTGAGCCGAATGTGGAGCCGGGATTCACGAACCGCGTGCTTTCTACCATCGCGACGCGCGTGGCGGTAGCTAACGAAGCTACTGCGGAGCGGCTTGGACGGAAAGCGGAGGTTACCGGGTGTCCAGTGCGCAGGGAATTTTTTGCCGTGCTACGGAAAGAACTTCGCGAACCTTTCACCATTTTGATTACAGGCGGTAGCCGCGGCGCGCTGCCGATCAATCGCGCGGTGATCGACTCCCTGGACCTTTTAGCGGCGCGAAAAAATCAGCTTTTCATCGTGCATCAAACTGGTGAACGCGACTATAATGCGGTGCGAGTGGCTTATGCGCGTCGCGAATTCCGAGCGGAGGTTGTGCCCTTCATCGAGAATATGGCGGAGCGGTTTGCCCAGGCGGACTTAATCGTCTGCCGGTCGGGCGCGATCACGGTCGCAGAAGTATCTGCCGCCGGACGCGCCGCCATCTTCATCCCCTTCGGCGCCGCCACCGACGCGCACCAAACCCGCAACGCAGAAGTGATGCAGGATGCTGGCGCTGCGCGGATGTTGCCTCAAACAGAGCTGACGCCCGAGCGGCTCACTACGGAAATTTTCTCTCTGTTGGACCAGCCCGGGAAAATTTCAGAGATGCAGGAGCGCGCGCGCGCAGTGGCACGTCCACGCGCGGTTGAGGACATTGTGGACTTACTGGAAGCGCAAATTGAAAATCCGCTGAAAGGGATGGCGCGTCTATGACCATTACCTTCCGTAATTTTCAGCGCATCCATTTGATCGGCATTGGCGGCAGCGGGATGAGCGGCATCGCGGAAGTGTTGCTTTCGAGCGGGTACGCGGTTTCGGGTTCCGATTTGAAAGCGACTCCGGTGACGGAGCGGTTGCGACGATTGGGCGCCAATATTTTTGAAGGGCATCTGGCGGAGAATGTTCGCGGGGCGCATGTGGTGGTGGTTTCGTCCGCAGTTCACACGAGTAACCCGGAAGTGCTGGAAGCACATAAGCTGAAAATTCCTGTGATCCCCCGCGCCGAGATGCTTGCGGAATTGATGCGCTTGAAAACGGGGATAGCGGTTGCCGGCGCGCACGGGAAAACGACTACGACTTCCATGGCCGCGTCAGTGCTCGGTGAAGCGGGGCTTGACCCGACATTTGTGGTGGGCGGGCGCGTGAATCATGCCGGTTCGAATGCGCGCGTGGGGCAAAGCGAGTACATGGTGGTGGAGGCGGACGAAAGCGACCGCTCGTTCCTGCTCCTCGCACCAGTAGTAGCGGTGATTACGACCATCGATCGCGAGCACATGGATCATTACCGTTCGCTCGAGGAAATACAGGAAGTTTTTCTGCAATTTGCGAATCGTGTGCCGTTTTACGGGACAGTGATTTTGTGTCTCGATGAGCCGAACGTGCAGGCGATTCTGTCGCAAGTAAAAAGGCCGGTGATTACGTACGGGACCGCGAGCCAAGCGGATCTTGTGATTAGCGAAGTGCGGCTGAAAGGATTGGCCAGCGAGTTTCGATTGAAATATCACGATGAAGACTTGGGGATTTTCCATCTGCCTTCGCCGCCGGGAATTCATAATGTGCGCAACGCGGCTGCCGCAGCTGCAGTCGGGCTCTCGCTGAACGTCCCGGCGGACCTGATTCGAGCGGGCTTGGCAAAATTCTCGGGTGTGGGCAGGCGTTTTGAAATCAAAGGCGAATATGGCGGCGTAACTCTGATTGATGACTACGGGCATCATCCCGCGGAGATTCGCGCGACGCTGGAGGCGGCGCGCGGCTGCGGCTACAAGCGCCTGCTCGTGCTGTTTCAGCCGCACCGGTATTCGCGGACGAAATTTCTTTGGGAAGATTTTCGGCGTTCGTTCAATGAAGCAGATATTTTGGTGATTACGGAAATCTATGCCGCGGGCGAAGCGGCGGTCGATGGTGTCAACGGCGAGATTTTGTCCGAAGCGATCAGTACCGCCGGACACAAGAATGTGGTGTTTACCAGCACGATGCAAGCTGGCATGGAGTTTCTGTACAGGGAAGCGCGACCGGGCGACGCCATTATGACGATCGGGGCTGGGAGTGTTAATCGCGTGCTCGATCAACTGGCCATGTTGCTTGCTTCCAAGGTTCCTAGTCCTTATGCGGATTAGCGAGAAGCCGGTTGCGTTGCGATTGAAAGAGCTCGGAGTGGAATTGCGAGCCGGAGTTTCGCTTAGCGAGAAAACTTCGCTGGGAATCGGCGGAACTACTGATGAACTTTTGTTGCGCCGGTTTGAGACGATTCCTGAGGTGATGCGTTTGTTGGCGAATGAAAGAATTCCTTACCGCTTTCTCGGTGGCGGCACCAATGTGCTGGTTGATGATGGCGAGCTTCCCTGGATCGTTTTGCATTTGCCGACTTCGCAGCCCGGGATGAGAGTGGAAGGCAACGCAGCTTACGTCGACGCGGCAGCCGATCTCGGCGGCATGGTTACATTTTGCGCGAAACATGATCTTGGCGGCATGGAAGGTCTGATCGGAGTGCCAGGCAGCGTGGGTGGCGCATTGCGCATGAATGCAGGCGCTTACGGCACGCAGATTGGTTCCTATGTGCGCGAAGTGGAGCTTTATCGCGCGGCGAGCGGGGAAATTGAAACCGTGCGCGGAAACGATATTCGATTTGATTATCGCCACACTTCGTTCGCACCAGATGACGTGATGCTGCGAGTGAAACTGGAGCTGCCGTCCAAGCCGTTTAAGGAGATTCTCGCAGGGATTCGCGTATGCAACGAAAAACGCCGCGCGAGCCAGCCGCTGAACCAAAAGAGCGCGGGATGCATTTTTAAGAATCCTGCAGGCGGCTCTGCCGGACGGATGATTGACGAGCTGGGACTGAAGGGGCATCGCGCGGGGGATGCAATGGTGAGCGATCGCCACGCAAACTTTTTTATCAACGCCGGAACGGCAAGTTGCGCGGACATGCTGCGCCTGATCGATGATGTGCGCGAGCGCGTGCACAAAAATTTTGGAGTGGAACTCGAGAACGAGGTCATTCTCTGGAAAAACTGAAGACTATCGACGCGGACGCTTATCCCCAGGAGCTTCTGGCCGACGAAGAGCCGAAGTATCTTCGGAGGCAAAAGCCTTTGGAGATCAAGCGGCGGAAATTCGGGCGGAAGGCCTGGAAAACGTATTTGCGCGTCACGTTTGGAGTGGGGGTGGGCGTCGTCAGCGTGTGCGTGGCATATGCCTGCGGACATTTCTTGCTGGCGTCGCAGCAAATGGCGCTGCTTCATCCGGAACAAGTGGAGCTGGCGGGAAATCACTACGTCTCACGCGCAAACATACTTGGGATTTTTAAGGCCGATCAGGGGCACAGCGTCCTGCGCATTCCGCTGAATGATCGGCGCCGTCAGATTGAAGCGATTCCATGGGTGGTTGAAGCTCTGGTCCGGCGGGCGCTGCCCAACAACATCGAAGTGGAAATCACCGAGCGAACTCCAATTGCCTTTCTTCGGCAAGGAAGCGACCTGGCGCTGGTGGACATTCACGGCGTGATACTGGAGCGGCCGCTGAAGGCGAATTTTCATTTTCCGGTGGTCACTGGCGTTCGCGAGGACATGACGTCGGAAGAGCGCGAGAGGCGCATGCAGCTTTTTGCCGGGTTTACGCAGCAGGTGGAATCGACTCATGCGGGCGCCATGGAACGCGTGAGCGAAGTGGACCTATCTGACGCGAGCGATTTGCGGGCGACGATTTCCGGTTTGAATGGCGATCAGGCTTTAGGCGGGAGCATTTCCAATCAGTCGTCAAAAGACTCGGCAGCTCACCAAGACGATATGGATTCGCCGGTGCTGGTGCACTTCGGTGACAACGATTTCGAGGCCAAGTATCGAACATTGCTGGATGACTTCGGACAATGGCGCGCAAAAACAGGGCGCGTGGAATCGGTGGACTTGCGTTTCAACGGAGAGGCGGTTGTGAACCCAGAAACGCCGCGAGTCCCACCAGTCTCGCGAGTCACGCCACGCCCGGTGGCGGCGGCACGGCCCGCGGCGGTTGCGCGGCCAATTGCAGTGGTGAAAAAGGCGCGGAAGCCGCTTCATGCCGCTCAGAAGCATCCGAAGAAAAGGGCTACGAAACAGAATTGATCGGACGAAATTATAAGGAGCAGATTTGACGAAAAAGGAACGGCATATCGTCGGGCTGGACATCGGCAGCACGAAAACGTGCGCGTTGATCGGGGAGCTAGGTGACGACGGGAGCGTCACATTCGCCGCGCTGGGCGCCGCGGAATCGAAGGGCTGGCGCAAAGGTCAAATAGTGAACCTCGATCTCGCGGTGAGCTCGATTCGCCGGGCGGTGGAAGAGGCGGAAACCATTGTTGGAGTGCCGGTGGAATCGGCGCTGATTGGGGTAGCGGGAACGCATGTTCGCGGAATGAATAGCCGCGGCGGAATCACGGTGGGTAGCCGGCCGCGCGACATCCAGCGCGAGGACGTTCGTCGCGCGGTAGAAGCTGCACGCGGCATTCAGCTTCCGGAAGATCGCGAAGTGCTGCACGTTCTGCCTCAGGAATTTTTTCTCGACGCGCAGGATAATATTCGCGACGCAATTGGAATGGTTGGACAGCGGCTGGAAGCCAACGTTCATATCGTGACAGCGGGCGGAACGGCGACGCAAAATATCGTCACAGCGGTGAATCGAGCGGGCGTGCGCGTGGACGATACGGTTCTTGAGCCGCTTGCCTCTGCGGAAGCCTGCCTGACCCAGGACGAACGCGAACTGGGTTGCTGCATGCTCGATATCGGCGGTGGGACGACCGAGCTGCTTGCGTATACGGGCGGCGTGGTGCGGCATACCGCGGCGATTCCCGTGGGTGGCGACCATTTCACCAACGATCTTGCGGTTGGTTTGCGTACGCCCATCGATGAAGCGGAGAAAATCAAGCGCCAACAGGCTTGCGCCAACCGCGAGTTGTTGACAGAAGATTTTGCGATTGAGATCGCGAGCGTAGGCGACCGGCCGCCGCGAACAGTTTTCGCTCGTATGCTGTCTGACATCGTGGAGCCGCGCGCTCACGAGTTGCTGATGCTAGTGCGCGACGAGCTTCGCCGCGGTGGAGTGGAGTCGTCGATTCCCGCCGGAATTATTCTCACCGGCGGTGGAGCGCGGTTGCGCGGTTTCTGCGAACTTGCGGAGAAAATATTCAATCTGCCGGTGCGCATTGCGATTCCGCGCGGACTTTCAGGTATGAGCGAAGAAGATTCCCGGCCCGAATATGCAACAGCCGTAGGACTAGTGCTTTACGGTGCGCGAACAAGGCGCAACGTGGGTGCGCGTCCGACTGGTTGGGTGGGCAAATTGAAAAGTATGTTTGCAGGAGCGTCTTAAGGAATTGAACAAAAATTTCAAGAGGGTGAAAGACTGGGGAGGAAGCATGTCACCAAAAGAATCGAGCTTTAAAGTTTCATTCAGCGAAGAAGCGCAGAACGGAGCAAAGATTAAAGTGATCGGCGTGGGTGGTGGCGGTTCGAATGCCGTCAACCGTATGATCCGCGCCAAAGTGGAAGGCGTGGAATTCATCGCGGCAAACACAGATTTGCAGGCGCTGAAACTTTCGCAAGCGCCGGTGAAGCTGCAGCTGGGCGCGAAGTTGACGAAAGGGCTGGGAGCCGGGGCCAATCCTGAGGTTGGCCGCAAAGCTGCGCTGGAGGACACCGAAAAAATTCTGGAAGCGCTCGACGGCGCGGACATGGTTTTCGTTACCGCTGGGCTGGGTGGCGGAACGGGCAGCGGCGCCGCGCCAGTGGTAGCAAATTTGGCCAGCGAATTGGGCGCGCTGACCGTAGCCGTAGTCACCAAGCCGTTTGCCTTCGAGGGTAAACGCCGGATGGAGCAGGCAGAGCAGGCACTCGGCGAACTCATTGGCAGCGTGGATACCGTCATCGTTATTCCGAACGAACGCTTGATGGAGTGCGTGGAACATGGAACGAGTTTCTTCGAAGCGTTCCGCATCGCTGACGATATCTTGCGGCAAGCGGTGCAAGGAATTTCCGACATCATCACGATTCCCGGCATTATCAATCGCGATTTTGCGGACGTGAAGACGATTATGTCGGGCCAGGGATACGCAGTGATGGGTACCGCGGTAGCTTCCGGCTCGAATCGCGCGATTGACGCCGCGAATCGAGCGATTAATAGCCCCTTGCTGGAAGACAACTGCATCCAGGGTGCGCAGGGAATTTTGATCAATATCACGGGATCGTCGAGTTTGAGCCTGCAAGAAGTTCACGAGGCGTCTTCGATTATTCAGAAAGCGGCGCACGAGAATGCGAACATCATTTTTGGCGCAGTGATGGATGACGCGATGAAAGAGTCGGTGAAGATTACGGTAATCGCCGCGGGTTTCCGCGAAGTGGCGGGCCGCAAAACGCAATCACGTCCTTCGTACTTGCCGAAGACCTGGAAGGCTACGCGCGAGCCGGCGCCGGCCCAACCTAGTATGCCGCAGCCAAATGTGCAGCAGACGAACATGGTGCGACAGGTATCGCGAAACGTGAGTGAGGTGGTGCATCAGGTCACGCGAAACGTCAGCGAAGTTCGCGAAGTGCCTGCTGATGATCTGGACGTTCCTACATTTCTTCGTCGTCAGGCTCAGAAAGCCTAACGCGGGGCTTTACTGTTGATTGGGTTGCTGGGCCGCTGCCCGGCAACCTTTGATTTCTTCAGCGCATTGCTTACGGTGTGTGTGTGTGCCTCGATGTCCAGGAATCGTTGTGAGCCTTCTCGAGCGCAGATCCCGTGCATGAAATGGTTCGAATAAAAAAAGAAACCCTCGAGCGGCTGAAAAAGTCCGTTTTGCAAAACCCTCAACAGGAATGTTGCGGATTATTGGCGGGCCGCGGCGGCGTGATAGTCCGTGATTTCGCGGCCACGAATGCGCTGGCGAGCGCGACTGAGTATGAAATCGCGCCAAAAGAATTATTTCAACATTTGCGCGAAATTCGCGAAGCGGCGCTCGAACTGATGGGCATTTATCATTCGCATACCAATGGCGATAACAAGCCCTCGCCGCGGGACATCGAGCAGGCTTACTACCCGGACGTTGCGTACTTGATTCTCTCGCCGCGAAAAGATGCGCCGAAACCAGTACGCGCCTTCTCTATTCAAAATGGAAAGACCGTTGAACTGGATATTGAAATCGTGTAACAGAGGAAATTCGTTAAACGAGAGGAATCTTGAGCGCCACCGCGGTGATGTCGTCATGCTGGATTCCGCCGACGGCAAAATTCTTTGCTCCTTGCAACAGGCATTGCAGCGATTCGTCTGCCGATGATTCGCGACATTGGCCCCAGATTTCCGCCATTTTCGACCAGCCAAAGTCATCGTCGTTAACTCCGCGCAATTCGTGAAGACCGTCGGTGGCAAACAGTACGGAATCGCCGGGCGACAACGAGACGCGATGAATATCATACGAAGTGTTTGGAAACATTCCCGATGGCAAGCCGCCTTCTTTCAACAGGTGGCAGCCTAAATGAGAAGCGCGCAAAGGATAGGGCATGCCCGCATTCGAAAAAGTCAATTCGCGGTGAATGGGGTCGTACACTGCGTAGAGCGTGGTGGCAAAGCGTCCTTGCACTGGCCGCACGAGCATACGCTTGTTGAGGACGGCCAGAACAGTGGAAGGTTGTTCATCTGTTTTATTGATTCCCCGGAGCATGCCCATCACCAGCGCAGCATACATCGCAGCTGCAATGCCTTTGCCAACTACGTCGCCAATGTAGAGAGCAACAGTTCCATTTGGGAGGACGAAAAAATCCGCGAAGTCTCCGCCTACCTCACCAAACGGAGAGAACCTGTATGCGATTTCGATGGAATTATTCTTAAGCGTTCCGGAAGGCAGGAGGGAATTTTGGATTACGCGTGCTTCGTCCTTCTCAGCATTGCAACTGTGGGTGCAGGGAGGCGTTTCCGCTAAGAAAACCGTACTCATGGTGAGCCTTTGTGACACCACTGCGAACATTTCCAGGCTTGAAAATTTGACTCGAGGGGCTCGTTCGATCTTGCTTCTGGTACGAGTCTAGCATGCGCTAACAGCGGAGTTACAGAGAGTTGGCGTTCAGTTTCTTAAAACTGCCGTTTTCAACGACCGATTCAGCCTGGATGTTCCGGATTGAAACAACCAGCCGTCATATTGTGGAGTTTCTAGCTACTTGCGTGATGACTGTGCTGCGCGTCGACCTTATCAGCGGCTTGTAGGCGACGCGCATATAGCGGGAACTTTTCAGCAAGAGCGGCTACTTCTTTGCGAACGCGCTGCTCGATGGCGGCGTCGCCTAAGTAAGTGAGAACTTCCGCAATCCATCCGGCGACTTTTTCCATTTCCGGTTCGCGCATTCCGCGCGTAGTCACTGCGGGACTCCCCACTCGAATGCCGCCGGCCTTCATCGGTGGCAGCGGATCGAACGGGATAGCATTCTTATTGACAGTCATGCCGGAGCGCTCAAGCGCGAGCTCCGCATCGCGGCCCGTGATTCCTCTGGAGTGCATGTCAACGAGGAACAAGTGATTGTCGGTGCCGCCTGTAACGATGCGGAAGCCTAGTCGTGCGAGACCGGCAGCGAGAGCACGCGCGTTGGCCACTACCTGCTTTTGATATTCGCGGAACTCGGGCGCTGCCGCTTCTTTCAGGCAAACAGCTTTTGCAGCGATCACGTGTTCCAAGGGACCGCCCTGCAGACCGGGGAAGGTGATGCGGTCCAGGTCCTTGGCATATTTTTCGCGGCAGAGAACTAAACCACCGCGGGGGCCGCGAAGCGTCTTGTGCGTGGTTGTCGACACAAAATCGGCATGCGGCACGGGACTGGGATGTATCCCGGCAGCGACCAGGCCGGCAATATGCGCCATGTCCACAAAAAATAGCGCTCCGACGGATTGAGCAATCTTCGAGATGCGCGGAAAATCGATAATGCGCGCGTAGGCGCTCGCGCCCGCAACGATCATTTTGGGTTGATGCTCACGAGCCAAGCGGTCTATCTCGTCGTAATCGATCGTTTCGGTATCTTTGGTAACGCCATAAGCCACGAACTTGTAGGTCTTGCCGGAGAAATTCAGCGGATGACCGTGGGTTAGGTGTCCGCCGTGCGCAAGATTCATTCCCAGCACGGTGGCGCCTGGTTCCAGCGCAGTCATATAGACGGAGATGTTCGCTTGCGTGCCGGAGTGCGCCTGAACGTTCGCGTGCTCGGCGGCGAAAAGATTCTTCGCGCGTTCGATGGCGAGGCGCTCCACGCGGTCCACATTCTCGCAGCCGCCGTAGTAGCGCTTACCAGGATATCCTTCCGCATACTTATTGGTGAATATGGAGCCGGCGGCTTCGAGCACCGCTTCGGAAACAAAATTCTCGGAAGCGATCAGTTCCAGGCCGGTTGCTTGGCGCCGGACCTCATCGCGCAAAGCCCCGGCGACTTCGGGATCCACTTCGTCAAGAGTACGGCTCATTCGTACAAGTTCAGGGCTATCGCTTATCATTCATCGCACCAGAAAATTCCACATTTCGATTTTCACACTAGAACACTCGAGCGTGATTCTATCGGAGCAGGCGCGGTATTTGCAACGAATGCGGCAAGCGGACTGCCGGCACCGCGCTAGGACCGGCTAAAGAACGAGGTGTTATGCTTCGCCCAAACCGGGACTAGTATTTTCCGTGGAATACTGCCTTATCGATGTCCGGCCAGAATTCTTTTAATACGTTGAAGATTCCGTCCAGTCCGACTTGCGTTCCCCAACGTTGATATGTTTTCACCCAGGGATTGTGCTCTGCCGGGTAATATGCGTTGCCGATGCCGGCCGCCGCTCCAGCTCCCACAACCTCTGAAATGTTGAAAGTCCTACCACCCGAGTCGGTCCGCGTGATGACCAGGCGGCTGATCGCATAGCCTGTGCGCTTGAGGAATGGCCCCTTGCCTATGGTGTAGTATCTCGGGTCTTCTTTTGTCAGGGTCGGGAGGATGGCTTCGGTCATGTAATTCTCGATGGCGCCGTCCACAAAATTGTGCCAATAGTATTGGCCGTATCCCGAAGCGCCGTGGCCGAAGGTCGGCTGAGAATTTTGGGCCAATGCAATTCCAGCGATGGCCCCCACCAGAAGGAAATTGGAGTAGTCGAATGTCTCTTGAGTCGCCAGCCAGAATTTCGTCTTGAACGTCATCGGAGGCAAATAAGTGTTGGCGCTCACCGCGCGATAATTCGGGATAATCCCTAGGATTCTCTTGGGTTGCTTACCGTAGTCGGTATCCGGGTTATTTGGATCCGTGGGCTTGGTCTGGGGCGTCGTAGCGTTCGGTGATGAGGATTTTCCGTTCTGCGTCGTGCTCGATTGCTGAGGGTCCTGCGCAAACATCGAAACATCAAGCAACTTCCAGCGCGACGTATCTTCCAGGGATTGTTCCCGCGCTCCGGTTAGTTCCTGGGCTCGAACAAGCCCTGCCCCCAATGTCGCGGCCAATACCAGCGCCACGCAAGAACATCGAATCATTTTCAAACCTTTACTCACGTCGGTCCTGTCCTTCCGCTACTGCTGCGGAGGCCGGTTCTTCCTTCTCACCAAATAGTTATGAATATCCGGCCAAAATTCCTTCAGCTCATTCCCGAATGCGTCGATCCCCATTTGCACTCCCCAACTGTTAACGCCGTTCCAGACACTCCGGTCGGCGGGCGGATAATAGACGGTCGAAATGGCGATTGCGGTTGCGTTGCCCGCGAACTCGGGAATGTTAAATGTATTACCCCCCGAATCCTTACGGGTGACAAAAACTCGACTGAAGGCATAGAAAAAGCGCTGACCGACTTTGCCTCTTCCCAGTCGAAAATAGCGAGGATCTGTTTTTAGGATCGAGGGGAATACCCCGCCAACCATTATATTCCCATCCACTTGATCGGCGAACGCCGTTCCATACCGCTGCCCATATCCCGACATTCCCTGTCCGAAGGCCGGATAAGCATCGTCTGCCTGCCGTATGCCTGCGACAACCCCTACAATCACGAATTCGTACGGATCGAAAGCGCCCTTGGCTGTAATAGCGAACTTCTGTTTCCACGTGAGCGGCACCACTTTCGACTGATTGTCGACCGTCAAGTAATTCGGCATCACGTAGAACATCCGGTCGTCCTTGGGTTTTTGTGAATCTTTTTGGGCCGGAGCGGTTTGACCCGGAGGAGTACTGGGGCCAGGAGATTGGTTCGCTGGACTATCTTGCTTCGGGGCGGCTGCAGGAGCAAGAGAAGGCTGCGCCGGTGTGTCTTGGCAGAACGCGGGAAACGCCAGGCACACGCATGCAGCAACCGTCGCCAAGGATAAGCGGGAACGACGAGTCCAGAAACGCCGTGTGAGGGTCAGCAAAGGTAAAATCAGATTTGAACCCCTGTGGCCCGGGTTGAGAGGCACCCCTGTAGTGGACGAAATGTAGTTCCGGCTTGAATAGAGTCCGCCGAGCTTAGCTTGGATTCCACGATTCTTTTTCCGTTTTCCTGGGTTAAATGGTACCGACAGCCAGCGTGTATTTGTAATTGATCCCCCAACCGCGCCTCAATGCTCCTATATCCATAGGAGTTATTATAAACAAACCAGCGTGAACCATGCTCGCCTGATTTCGTTCCTCGTTTCGACGGCGTCCCGCCAAGATTGCCTCTCTGTTCAGAAGTCGTTTTTGACAAAGTGGTTGTACTCGTTCTTACAGGAACTGCCTCACAAACAGCCAGTAAGGAGGGCGTTGGATAATCTGGGGTTAAAAATCCGTAACGAAACCAGAATGGCTTCGTAAACCGCTAAAGTACTTAGTTACTGGTGTTGGATTTTAGTACGCCCGAAACGATCGGCACGTGATGGTGGCCCAGCAAAGTATGGGGTCCGCCATAGACGAATTCCAAAGCCACGTTAAAACCAGCTTGTATCAGCAGGTTGTAATTGCCCATCCGGAAACCGTCCATTGGACCGAAGCCCCGCGGTCGAAGGTTATCCGCGCCGGGGTACCACAGCAAAGCAGCCGCTTCTGTGCCCGCATAAGGGGCAGCGATCGCTGGAAAAGAGAAGACGCGATGCCCGTCGTCTCCTCGGCGCGCGGTGACTGTCGAAATTAGCGCATGCTTCAGCCGCGGCAAGATCCCGGAACACTCGCAGCGGTAGTACAGGGTATCCTCGCGGAAGACCTCAGCCAGTGAATATCGTGCGGTCTGAGTGATGAGGTGAATTCCAAAATCACTTCCTACCCGAGCGCCATACGCGTCCCAGCCTTGTCCCCAATCCGGCGGGATTCCCGGATTGTGTGGCGTAGCATTGGCGGTCTCAGCTTGCTGGATTCCAGCGATTGCCGCGGACCCCAAGATTGCATAGGGCCCAAAAGTATCGAATGCGTAGTTCTTTAACTTTTCCTTCTCTGAAGGCTTGTGATACGCGTAAGTAACCGGTGTTGGATTGCTCGAGGAGTACGTTGGAGCGGTTTGCGCCGGCTGCGTTTGAGTCTGAGTCTGATTCGTCGTACCTGAACCGCCGGACGATTGCGCCTTGGCCGACGGCTGCGATATTGCGAAGATTGCGATACCAAAAAACAACGTTACGGCGCGGCACATCTTCATCTGGTTAAACTCCTTTAAAATAGGACAACTCTGGCGGAGCCAGGCGCGCCGGATAGCCTACACCGAAAGGGCCTTTCGTTCACGCAAAAAAATCCCTAAAAACAACGCCCGGTTGACTTCAGATGCGCTCTCCCCTAACCTAACTCGATTGCGTCTCCAGAGCGCGCGCCAGAGTGCCGCGACGGTTCAATTCGGCGCAGAAAAGAGCCCAATAACCTATGTCGGACCAGAAACTTCCCACTCGCGGGGAAGATTATTCGGAGTGGTACAACCAGGTCGTGCTTCGCGCCGAGTTAGCGGATTATGCGCCGGTACGCGGCTGCATGATCGTGCGGCCGTACGGCTGGGCCTTGTGGGAGAACATCACAGCTGCCCTGGATAGCCGGTTCAAGGCCACCGGGCACGTAAACGCAGCTTTTCCTCTGCTGATTCCTCGTAGCTTTATCGACAAAGAGAAATCGCATGTGGCGGGGTTTTCGCCGGAACTAGCGGTGGTGACGCACGGTGGCGGCGAAGAGCTCGAGGAACCCCTGGTAATCCGTCCGACTTCAGAAACGATCATTGGCCACGCGTACGCGAAGTGGATCCAGTCCTACCGGGACTTGCCGGTTCTGATCAATCAGTGGAACAGCGTGGTGCGCTGGGAACTGCGCACTAAGCTATTCCTAAGAACGCTTGAGTTCTTCTGGCAAGAAGGGCACACAGCGCACGCCACTTTCGAAGAAGCGGACTTTGAGACTCGGCAAATGCTCGACATTTATACGGATTTTGCCGTCCGCGAAGCGGCTGTACCGGTGATTCCAGGCCGCAAATCAGACTCGGAGCGTTTCGCCGGCGCCGACCAAACTTTCTCAATCGAAGCCATGATGGGCGATGGCAAAGCTTTGCAGGCGGGGACTTCCCACAACCTAGGCCAGAATTTCGCCAAAGCCTTTGAGATTCGCTATCTGGATAAGAATGGAGTGCACCAGCATTGCTGGACTACTTCGTGGGGGCTTTCCACCCGTTTTATCGGGGCGATTATTATGGTGCATGGCGACGACCAGGGATTGATTTTCCCGCCGCGGCTGGCCCCGTTTCAACTGGTCATCGTGCCGATTTATAAGACGGATGACGAGAAAGCGAGCGTCTTGGAGTGCGCCCAGAAGCTGCGAAAGGAACTCGTCGGGGCGGGAATTCGCGTCAAGATGGATGAGCGCGAAGGCGTGAGTCCGGGTTTTAAGTTTAACGATTGGGAAATGCGCGGCGTTCCGCTGCGTCTGGAGATTGGTCCGAAGGACGTGGCTAAGGGCTCCGTGGTGCTCGCTCGCCGCGACCGCCCTGGTAAGGAAGGAAAGTCCTTCGTGCCGCAACAGGGACTGGCTGCCGCCGTAGCGCAATTATTGGAGGAAATTCAGAAGTCGCTGTTCGACCGCGCTCTGGCCTTTCGCGAAGCGAACACGTCCGAGCCGGCCAGCTACGATGATTTCAAGAAGGCAGTGGAGAAGGGCTTCGCGTTTTCCTGGTGGTGTGGCAGCAGCGAATGCGAAGCGAACATCAAAGAGGAAACCAAAGCCACCATGCGTTGCATTCCGCTTGAGCAACCCGGCGGCTCCGGGAATTGTATCCATTGTGGCCAGCCGGCCAAAGAAAAGGCCATTTTCGCCCGCGCGTACTAAGGCCCTAGGGATTCCTAAACGCCATTTACTCATTCCGAACACCGCTATTTCCGGGGCTTTCGCCTGGCTGCCGCGGTGATAGCATAGCTCTATTGGCAAGGACTGCTCCTGGGAGGCGTCCCATTTTGAAGGTTGCAATAGACCGGAATAGGCAACGTGGCGGAGCCAAGATCAATCTGGTTCTGACGCTGATATTGCTCGGATCGATGATTTTTGTCGGGGTGATGATCGCTCCGCCGTATTTCAACAACTACCAACTACAGGATGCGATGAAGACCGAGGCTCGCTTCGCTGGGTATAACCGGAAAACGAACGAAGAAATCCGCGAAGACGTGTGGAAAAAGGTTCAGGAACTTGGGATTCCGGTAAAGCGCGAAGATATCCAAATCGTAAACGATAACAACACCATCCAGATCACCGTGAATTACTCGATTCCGGTAGACATGAAGGTCACTCAGTTCACCATGGATTTTCATGCTCACGGGGACAACCACTCGCTTTAAGCCGCCAATCTAATATAGTAGAAGCTGGTGCTTTGGTTCGGAGTCGTCTCGCTGTAAGCGGCTCTGGATAGCGTCGGCTGGCTCTTTTAAGCCATAGCGGAGAAATCGATTGCGGATTCGAATCGCCCCTGGGTTCTGGACCTCTCGAGCCGGAATCATAACCCTTGTTGTGACCCTTGCCGTGTTCCTTACGGCTACTTCGATCTTCGCTTATTACTATATCCAGTTCGGCCACATGGTCGATCAGCAACTGACTGGCCAGATTTTTCAGAATACATCTCGTGTTTATTCCGCGCCCGGCCGCATTTATTCCGGCGAAGAGCTGCGTCTTAGCGACCTGACCGCCTACCTGCTGCGCGCCGGCTACCAGGACGGGGAAGTTCCGGGAGCACCCGGGCAAATTCATGTAAAGGGATCGACGGTTGAGATCCTTCCTTCCAAAAAATCCTTCTTCCACGGTGGCAATGCGCTGAAAGTAGTTTTCACCGGGCCCTCCATTTCGAAAATAACGCAGATTGGTGATGGTACTCCTCGCGATTCCGCCGAATTGGAGCCCGAAGTCATCACCAGTCTTTTTGATAGCTCGCGGGAGAAGCGGAGGATTATCCGCTTTGATGATTTGCCGAAGGTGATGGTGGACGCCGTGCTTGCCGCCGAAGACAAGCGCTTCTTCGAGCACGGCGGCTTCGATATTATCCGGGTGATCGGCGCCGGATTAGCCGACCTGAAAATTGGCCACCGCGCGCAGGGAGCCAGCACCATTGACATGCAAGTGGCGCGAAGCTTTTTTTTCACTACCAAGCGCGAGTGGCGCCGCAAAATAAAAGAAACATTGATGGCGTTTGAAATCGATCAGCGTTTCTCAAAACAACAGATTTTCGAGCTGTACGCAAACGAGATTTATCTCGGAAATCGCGGCAGCTTCTCTATACGCGGATTCGGCGAGGGCGCTCAAGCTTATTTTGGCAAAGACGTCAGGGAGCTGAGTTTGGGCGAGGCGGCGTTTTTGGCGGGCATAATTCGGGCGCCAAATCGCTATTCAGCTGCTGAACGTCACATGGATCGCGCGATCGAGTCCCGCGACCGTGTCCTAGCGCAGATGGTGGAGAACGGCTATGTGACGCAGGCTGATGCCGACGCCGCGAAGAAACAGAAATTTCGTTTCGTCAGCGGAGGCATTGAGAGTAGTTCCGCGCCGTATTTCGTGGATATGGTGAAAGACCATCTGCTCGATCAGTTTTCTGAATCCGATCTCCAAACGCAGAGCTATCGCATCTACACCACACTCGATCCAGAGCTTCAGCGCGCCGCCAGCGCCGCAGTTCAGACCGGGATGCTAGGAGTAGACAAACTCCTAGCCAAGCGCTATGCCGCGTGGAAGAAGAAAGGCCAAGCCGTTCCGCAGGTGCAGGCAGCGCTGGTGGCCATGGATCCTCGCACGGGAGAGATACGCGCTTTGGTCGGCGGACGCAATTATGGCGAAAGCCAACTGAATCATGCCCTGGCTCATCGCCAGCCCGGTTCCGCGTTTAAGCCATTTGTCTACGCCGCCGCGTTTGAGAATGCCGCACAGGGCATGCAGCCGGTGGTAACGCCGGTTACTACCGTTGAGGACGTTCCCACGACATTCGATTTCGACGGCAAGGAATACACTCCTGACAATTACGGCCAGGAATTTTACGGAACGGTGACGGTGCGCGACGCTCTGATCCATTCGCTGAACGTGGCGACGGTGAAAGTGGCGGAGATGATCGGCTACCAGCGCGTGGTGGATGTGGCCCGTCAGATGGGCCTGGGATCTAATATCCAGGCAACCCCTGCAGTTGCGCTTGGCGCCTATGAGATGACGCCCGTTGACGTAGCCGCCGGCTACACCGCATTCGCGACCAACGGATTTCGCTCCGAACCTCTTTTTCTGCGTAGCGTGCTGGCTGCCGATGGCAGCGTGGAAGAGTCGGCTGGGCCGCGCACGCGTGGCGTACTGGACTCACGTGTGGCGTACCTGGTAACCAGTCTTATGGAGGACGTTATAAATCGAGGCACTGGCGTCACCGTCCGCTCGATGGGATTTACGGCTCCGGCGGCAGGAAAAACTGGGACTTCACGCGATGGTTGGTTTGTGGGATTTACCTCGAATCTGCTTTGCGTCGTCTGGATTGGGTTTGACGATAACCGCGACCTTGAATTGTCGGGCAGCGCGTCAGCTGCTCCGGTTTGGGCGGAGTTTATGAAGCGGGCCGTGGCATTGCCCCAGTACCGCAATACCCAGCCGTTTGCGCCGCCACCAGGAGTGATTGAGGAGAAAATCGATCCTCAGAGCGGCCAGCTGGCCACAGCGACTTGCCCGCAATCCGTAACCGAGTATTTTGTTTCGGGCAGTGAGCCGACGCAGCTCTGCGAGTTGCACGGTGGGCACCTCGCCCAGGGAAACTGGCTATCGCACCTTTTTGGCAAGAACGGTAATCCACCGCCGCCCGCTCCCGGTTCGCCTTCCGGCGCGTCTAACCCGGCGAACCCGCCTGGAACCCCCGCCGGTACACCTCCGGCGGAAGCAGAAAAGAAAAAGGGCTTTTTGGGCAAGGTATTTGGTATATTTGGACCAAGCAAGAAACCTGCGGATAACCCGAAACCACAACCGTAGGGCAGGCGCGGAAAAAGGAGCAAGGCAATGGGTCGATCGACTCTTTTTGCCATTCCGCTGGCTCTATCCATTATCGGATCGAGCTACGCGCAGCAAGTCCCAGTCAGCTACACCAAGCCGGCGCAATCTTCTGAGGCCTCGTCTTCCAGCACAGCTACGATGACGCCTCGACAGATCGCTGAAATGCAAGGCGACATTTTGATGGCCCGCAAAGAGTACCCTTCAGCGGCGAATACTTACTGCAAGATCCTCGCTTCCGAGCCGAAAAACGCTCAACTTTTGAACAAAGTCGGAGTTGCGTACCAACAGTTAGGCGATCTCAATCGAGCGGAACGCTACTACAAGAAATCCATTCACGCTGAAAAGAGCTACGCTAGCGCGATAAACAATTACGGCACCATCGAATATGAGAAGAAGCATTATGGCAAAGCGATAACCGAGTATAAAAAAGCCTTGCAGTATCAAACCGTGATGGCGACTATCTACAGCAACCTCGGCTATGCCTATTTCAGCAACAAAGAATATTCACTCGCAATGACGACGTTTGCTAAAGCGCTCGCCATTGACCCCGGCATCTTCGAGAAAAAAGGGGAGAACGGCTCCACCGTGCAGCAAAGAACGGCTACTGACCCTGGAATGTTTTATTTTTTCCTGGCGAAAGCATATGCCCAGAACGGAGACGCCGAGCGGGCCGCCCATTATCTGAAAATGGCGCGGGATGACGGGTACGCCGATTTTCTCTCAGCCGAAACCGACGTTACATTCGCGCGCGTAATTAAAGACCCCCGCATCCAGGAAGTCTTGCAGGTGCCGCCATCCTACGCCGCTCCTGCAAAGAAACAGGAGCCGAATTAGCAGGCGCAGTCTTCCTTGGCACGAGAGCATTAGATCGGTATAGAAATTGTTACTTGCTACTGAGCGATCCCTTCGCTTCCACATAGACCAAATCGTAAACGCTGCCTCTTCCGTTCGATTTGATGCTGACGACGTGCTTGGCGTCCTTCGTGCCGGATTTCAGAACCGTTTCATCTTTATCCGCGTGATCCGACTCGCAATCTAAACCGTCGGACGATTTGTTTTTTTCGGCTGCGTCTGAGCAGTTCAAGACTTTCCAATACTTAGAGAGGGCTTTTCGGTAGAAGGCGGTCACTTTATCGGGTGAAGCGTCAGAATCCATTTTAAGCACTAGCAGCTTGAATCCAGACGATCCGCCCCACGCGCCCAGTTGGATGGACGAACTACCATCGGAATCATCTTTGTGGCGCCGTGATCCGGGATACAACGGAAGGCCGATTTCTTTTGGAGTTGCGTTCTTGCTGGCGACGAATCCGATGCTATCGCCGTCCTGTTTGTTGGTGTCTGAGTCCTTTTTGTCCCGCGCGGCAAGGGGGAGCACCCCGAAAATCAGCGCAAACGCAATGGCCGGAATGGCTCGGTCCAGCCGCGCCGCGCAAAACGATCTTCCGCCAAAATTACCGTAATTGCTTCATCATAGTTCTCCTTGTCCCATCGATAGAGGGTACGCGTCGCGGCGGGCCTTTGTTCCATGAAAGCCGCAACGGCTAGATAGGTTCACGAATGTTTTGCGGAACATTCGCGAAGCTGGATGATTCTGCTGCTATAATAGCCGCCGGAATGGCTCCCCGCTCATTTCGCTTCTTGATTCTGCTTGTGTGTGTGGCTGCGGGCTTATTTCTTGGTTTCAACCGCGGCGTTGTCGCGCAAACATCCTCGGCTTCCAGTTCGGTAGCTACTTCCAGAATTGTGGAACTTCACATCGACGGAGAAATTGAGCCTATCCTTGCCCAATACCTGGTCCGCGGAATTAATGAAGCCAACGACCAGCACGCCAGTCTGATTCTGATTACGATGAACACCCCGGGCGGCCTGGACACTTCCATGCGCTCGATTATCCAGGCGATCCTGCGCTCTTCCGTTCCGGTAGTGACCTATGTGTATCCCACCGGCTCGCGCGCCGCTTCCGCTGGATTTTTCATTTTGCTTTCCGCCGACATTGCCGCCATGTCTCCCGGGACCGAAACAGGTGCGGCTTCTCCGCTTATTGAGTTGGGAGGCCAGCCGGTAAAGATTGACGATACGCTTCAGAAGAAAATTGTGAATGACGCGACGGCTTATCTTCGGGCGTACACGAGCAAGCGCGGACGCAACTCGGACTTGGCAGCCACCGCTGTTACCGACGCGAAAGCCTTCAGCGACAAAGAAGCCCTCGACGGGAAGCTAATCGATATCGTCACTTCTTCTCGAGAAGATCTGCTCGCAAAGCTCGATGGCCGTTCCATCACACGCTTCGATGGCAGCACAATGAAGCTTGAGCTGCCGCATCCGGTCATCGTCGCTACCGATATGACCTCGCGAGAGAAATTTCTTTCGCGCATCGTTCAGCCCGACGCGTTTTTCATTCTCTTGATCATCGGCATTCTCGGACTCTATGCGGAATTTACGCATCCGGGGATGTTCGCCCCCGGCGTATTCGGTGTAATAGCGTTAGTGCTCGCGTTATACGCCATGCACATGCTTCCGATTAATTTCGCGGGCTTGTTGCTCATTGTCGTGGCGCTCGTGCTTTTTGTACTGGAAGCGAAATACCCGACGCATGGCGTGCTGGGCGTTGGAGGAGTGTTGGCTATGGTGCTTGGCGCGCTTTTTTTAATTAACTCGCCGCTAACGGGAGGCGGTGTGAGCTTGAGCGCAGCTCTTGGCGTGGCTATTCCGTGCGCGGTGATCATAATAATTTTAATGCGGCTGGTTTTGCGGTCGCGCACATGGAAGATGTCAACGGGGAAAGAAGAGCTGATTGGGGAAGTAGGCGAAGTTACCGAACCGGTAGAATCGGCTGGCCTGCCAGGCATGGTGTTTGTTCATGGCGAACTTTGGCGCGCCATCACACGTCAGGGTGAAGAAATTCCCAAGGGCGCGCGTGTGCGAGTGAAAAAAATTGCCGGGCTAACGCTGGAAGTTGAGCCGGTGAAGACGCCGCAATCGGCCTCTTCTTAGAGATATCGAAGGAGACAGTGAATGGACTTTGCGACGATCTTATTGGGATTCGCCGTACTGATTTTCCTCTTCTGGCTGGTGAATTCCGTGTACGTCATCAAGGAATGGGAACGCGGCGTAGTTCTGCGCTTGGGACGCATGCTCCCGCAAGCGAAAGGTGCGGGATTGCAGCTCGTTTTCTTCCCGATTGATAAGCTCACGCGCATCTCTCTGCGGATTGAAACGCTTGACGTTCCGCCGCAGGACGTCATCACACGCGACAACGTATCGGTGAAAGTAAACGCAGTCTGTTATTTTCGAGTGGTGGACGCCAATCTCGCGCTATCGCAGGTGCAGAATTATCTGTACGCCACGTCGCAGCTCGCGCAGACCACCCTCCGTAGCTTGGTCGGCCAGTTCGAACTCGACTCTATTCTTTCCGAGCGCGAAAAGGTAAACGCCAAACTGCAACAAATCCTTGACCAGGATACCGAGCCTTGGGGTATCAAGGTAACGAAGGTTGAGGTTAAACAAGTCGATATTCCGGAAAATATGCAGCGCGCCATCGCCAAACAGGCGGAGGCCGAACGCGAACGCCGGGCCAAGATTATTCACGCGGAAGGCGAATTTGAAGCTTCGCAGAAGCTGGCCGATGCAGCCGAAGTGCTTGAGAAACAGCCGGCTGCGATCCAGTTGCGTTATTTGCAGACTTTGACGGAAATTGGCGTGGAGAAAAATACGACGATCGTATTCCCGTTGCCCGTTGACATTATTTCGCAATGGATGAAACAGGCAGGGGGCAAGTAGGAACGATGGCAGGAAGCGGAAAACGCGGTGGGGGCGAGCGTGTCCTGGAGAGCAGGCACCTGGTCGGATTGTTTCTCGGTGTTGTTCTTTTGTGCGGAGTGTTCTTTACGCTCGGCTATGTGATGGGCCGCAACCAGTTCGGCGGCTCCGTTCACGCGGAATCAGCAGTCAGAAACACGCCTTCGTCTTCGGCGAAATCCAAAGGTGCCGAGCAACCTGCGGCCACCGCTCCTGATTGGGATTTTTACGACAAAAACAAAGACACAAGTCATCTCGAGCCACCCCCTGCTGTGGTGAAATCCCCACCAGCCTCGAGCGCGCCGTCGAAGCCTAGTGCGAATGCGCCAACCCCGGCTGCCGCACCTAAGCCATCGGCAAACGACACAAAGGCCGCGTCACGTCTCCAGCAACCTTCCATTCCCAAGGCTACGATAGTTTTGCAAGTCGCAGCGCTACGGCGGCAGGGCGACGCACTCGAAATGGCCGAAGCCATACAGCAGAAACGCTTCCCGTGTTTCGTAGCCACACCCAGTTCCGACAACTATTACCGTGTGCAAGTGGGGCCCTACCAGGACGTCGCCTCCGCCGAATCAGCGAAGCGCGCGCTCGAACAATTGGGTTTCAAGCCTATAATTAAGCGCTGAATGAAATTTACGCGTGCAACGCGAGCGCTGCTCGCCGTGTCGAGTGGGGCCGCCCTAGCCCTCTCTTTTCCCGACTACAATCTATGGCCGCTGGCGTGGTTTTCCGTCGGCATGCTTGTGCTGGCATCTGTAGGAGCGCATGGAGGTGGGTCCCCGCTCTACGGATTCTTGCATGGGCTGGTGTTTTATCCGGTTTGCGTGCCGTGGATCGACACGGTAATGCGGCAGTACGGCAATCTGGACCCCTGGACGTCAGCGGGAATTTTGGGCTTGATGGCTGTAGCGGGCGGGCTGCTTTGTTCTCTCTTTTCCTGGGGTATAGCCAGAGCGTCGAGAAAAAGTACGGTGCTGGCATGCGCGCTTGCGCCTTTCCTGTGGGTCACCTTGGAATTCATACGTACTCATTTGCCGTACATCGGTTTTCCCTGGAATCTCACAGGCTACGCCGCTATCAAAATCCTTGCGCTGCTACAAGTAACGACTATCACCGGAATTTACGGACTTTCATTTCTTATTGCGGCTTACGGCTCGCTCATGGCATTTGCCTTCCTGACACGCACGCAGCGCGCGTGGCGACTAGTTATCGCCAGCACGGCTGCTGTGATTCTTATCGCAGTAGGCGGCAATTATCTTGTGCCGAAAGAAACTCCGCGATTCACCGCGCATCTGGTTCAGACGAATTTTCCGCAGTCGGAACATTATCCTGCCGATTGGCTTCAAACTCACGCCGGTGAATTGGATGAACTCACGGGCATCAGCATCACTGCTGCAAAGAAAAATCCCGTGGGCCCGGAATTAATCGTCTGGCCCGAAGTCCCCGCGCCATTCAGTTTGAACGATCCGGCGTTTGCCGCTCGCGCTATTGGCATCGCGCGCGAGGCACACACGGATTTCCTCGTTGGCGTCGTGGACTGGAAACAGGACGCGCAACGAAATTGGATCGCCTCGAATAGCGCGGTGTTGTTGGACCCGCTCGGCAGGCGAATTTTTACCTATGATAAGATTCACCTGGTGCCCTTTGGCGAGTACGTGCCGCTGCGCCAGTGGCTCACGTTTGCCGGACGCTTGACCGCCGACATCTCAGACTTCACTCCGGGAACGGTATATGGCGTCGGCCATTTGCCGATCGTTGAGACATACATGCCGTCATCAGGCGCGCCGTTTAGTGTTTTCATTTGTTACGAGGCGATTTTTCCTGGCGAAATTCGCCGGTTTGCAGCGTCAGGCGCGCAGCTACTAATTAATATTTCGAACGATGGCTGGTTCGGACGCTCGGCAGCGCCGATACAGCACTTGATGATGTCGCGAGTGCGGGCGGTGGAAAGCCGCCGGTGGCTGTTGCGCGATACGAACAACGGTTTCACCGCCGCAATCGATCCGTACGGCCGCATTGTAGCCGAGCTGCCCACGGACATTCGCGGCGAGCTCGATGCTCCGTACGATTTTAAGAGCAACCTAACGCTCTATGTTCGTTTTGGCGACTGGTTTGCGTGGCTTTGCGTGATAGCCACTGCGGTGCTCTTGTTTTTGGCGCTCAAGCGAGGCGCGTCGTTACCGCTCCCTGAAATAAAAAGGCAAAAAAAGAATGGCTGAACACATCGAAGACTTGCAGCAGCGCTACGCCGAGCTTAAGAAACGTATTGAGCTGGTGCGGAGCTTTCTTTGACGCTGACTCCGCCCGCAAGCAACTCGCTACATTCGAAGAAAAAGTAAGCGATCCAAATTTTTGGCAGGATCAGGAAAAGGCGCAAGGTGTTTTGCAGCAGCGCAAGCAGGTCGAAGACCGCGTCAACGCAGAGAAGCTCCTCGAAACCAAATCCAGCGATATCGAGACCTATTTCAATCTCGCCCGGGAAGAGGCCGACGACGCGCAGCGCGCCTCTCTGCTGGAAGATGTCAGCAAAGAGATCGCGTCCACCGACGCGTATTTATCCGAGCTGGAAACAAAAACGCTCCTCGCCGGTGAAAATGATCGCCTGAACGCTATCGTCACCATCAAGCCCGGTGCTGGTGGTACCGAATCGCAGGACTGGGCCGAGATGCTCCTGCGCATGTATCTTCGCTGGGCTGAACAAAAAGGCTTCAACGCGACGGTGATCGACTCAACTCCCGGTGAAGAAGCCGGAATCAAAACCGCCACGGTGCAGATAGCCGGTGAGAACGCGTACGGCATGCTGGCCGGAGAAAGCGGTGTGCACCGCCTGGTGCGCATATCTCCTTTTGACCAAGCCGCCCGCCGCCACACATCTTTCGCTTCGGTTTTTGTGATTCCCGAGATTGACGACAAAATCGACATCGTCGTGAAACCGGACGACCTGCGCATTGATACTTTTCGCGCCGGCGGTCACGGAGGCCAAAACGTCAACAAAGTCGAGTCTGCGGTTCGCATCACGCATCTTCCGTCCGGAATTGTCGTGCAATGCCAGAACGAGCGCAGCCAGCACAAAAATCGAGAATGGGCCATGAAAGTCCTGCGCTCGCAGCTTTACGAGCTGGAACTTGAAAAACGCAGCGAAGCCTTGCATAAGCTCGACGCCTCCAAGCCCGAAATTAGTTTCGGCAGCCAGATTCGCTCGTACACCATGCAGCCTTATCAGCTCATTAAAGATCACCGCACGAAAGTGGAACGCGGCGACGTGGACAAAGTGATGAATGGCGACCTCGACCCCTTCATTCGCTCCTATCTTCTTTTCCGGCGAGACAATAGCGCTGACGCCGAGCGAAGATAACGTTGGCGTCTTGAAAAACCGCTCCCACACGCATCAGCCAATATGGTTCTCGACAAACGACCGAAGTGAACGCCTACTTGATGTAGGCGGAACGGAAATACCCGCCTGAAAAACGGGAGGAATAGATGAAGTTCGACGCTTTTCTACTCGACCAATGGCTCCAGAACAATGCCGACGCTGAATTCAATCTTGGCGGAAGTACCGGCCCGCGCTGGAAATTGCGCGAGTTGCTTGCCCTAGCAAGCGATCAGGCGCGCGAACATATTCTCGATCTCGAATTAACCTATCCACCGACCGCCGGAGCTTCGAGTCTTCGCGAAGCAATCGGAGAAATGCAAGGAGTGCCGGCCGAGGAAGTAGTAGTTCTCGCTGGTTCGGCCGAAGCTCTCTTCCATGTTTTTTACCTCGCAGCCGAGCCCGGCGCGAACGTGATCATTCCTTTTCCGTGTTTCCCGTCGCACCAAATGATGCCGCAATCGCTCGGTTTTGAAATCCGCCACTACCACCTGCTGCCTGAAACCTCCTACTCAGTCGATTTCAACCAAATAAAGCGGCTCGCTGATAATCACACGAAGATGCTGGTCGTAAATTCGCCGCACAATCCGACCGGAGCAACTCTCAGCGACGATGAATTAAAATTGCTTCACGATTTCGCTGATGAGAGGGGGATTCAATTTGTCGCCGACGAGGTTTTTCATCCCATCTATCACGGACGTGAAACCGACTCCGCAGCCCGGCTTCCGCATGCCACTGTAATCGGTGATTTTTCGAAAGCACTATCGCTCCCCGGGTTGCGACTCGCCTGGATTATTGAGCGTGACCGCGCCCGCAGAGCGGAATATTTGAACGCGCGTGAATACGTCAGCGTGTCCAACACGCCCATCAGTGAGTTCCTTGGTGAAATTGCGATACACAATCGTCAAAAGGTGTTAAGCCGGACACGCGAGGTAACGAGCGCCAATCTCAAACTTCTAGATCACGTGTTCGCAGAGCATTCGGACATTATCGAGTGGGTTCGCCCAATGGGAGGCATGACGGCGTTCGCTCGGCTTGTTTCTGGCGGCAATGCGCGTGAATTTTGCGAAGAGGCGCTCGAGCACGGACTGCTTCTGGCTCCCGGGGATTGCTGGAACATGCCAGACCACTTCCGGATTGGGTTTGGAGTCGGTCGCGATTGGTATTCACGCGCCATGGACCGTTTTGGCCAGGTTCTCCGCCAGCGGTCCGTCCTAAGGCTCGGCTCTTCGGGCAAGGGTCTTTCTGGTGCCGCTGTTCGTTAGACGATTATCAGCGTGACCAAGCATTGCTGGCGGTTTGGATGAAAGTTCCGATTCCGCCGGACGTTCCGACGCCGGAAAATTACAGTTCGGGCCTCGTTTAAGGCCTTTCAGTGCATAAGATTGACACCCCTATACCCCTATGCTACGTTCGGAAGTCGGCCCAAACTGCGTGTAGCGCGATTTGGCCCCGCAATTGCTTTTCAATCCGCTGGAGGATACTTTTTTGGCGCACGCTGACGAAAAATACCTGTTTACCTCTGAGTCTGTAACTGAGGGTCATCCCGATAAAATTGCCGACCAGATTTCCGACGCTGTACTCGACGCTGTCCTGACAGACGATCCCATGGGCCGCGTAGCCTGTGAAACCCTGGTGACCACCGGACTTGTCGTTGTTGCCGGCGAAATTACCACCAGCACCTACGTCGATTTCTCCGGCCTCGCTCGCGATGTAATCCGCGACGTTGGCTACACCCGCGCGAAGTTTGGCTTTGACGCAGAAACCTGCGGAGTAATTTGTGCCATCAACAAGCAATCTCCCGACATTGCTATGGGAGTTGATACCGGCGGCGCCGGTGATCAAGGTTTGATGTTCGGCTTCGCATGCGACGAAACGCCCGAGTTGATGCCCATGCCTATCCAACTCGCGCACAGCCTAACGCACAAGCTCGCAGAAGTTCGCAAGAAGGGAACCGTTGACTTCCTCCGGCCGGACGGAAAATCCCAAGTCACAATCGAATATATCGATGGACGCCCAGCACGGGTTGACACCGTCGTAATCTCTACCCAGCACAGTGACAAAGTCTCTCACCGCGATTTGGAAGCCGCGGTTATGCAGCACGTGATCAAAGCCGTCCTTCCTGAATCGATGGTGGATAAGAAGACTAAATATCACATCAATCCCACCGGACGCTTCGTTACCGGCGGGCCCATGGGTGATGCAGGTCTCACCGGCCGCAAGATTATCGTGGACACTTACGGCGGATACAGCCGTCACGGTGGCGGCGCCCTTTCTGGGAAAGATGCTACCAAAGTGGACCGCTCGGCTTGCTACATGGCCCGCTACGTTGCAAAAAATATCGTTGCTGCTGGACTTGCCACTAAAGTGGAAGTTCAGCTCGCGTACGCGATCGGAGTCGCCGAGCCGGTTTCCGTGATGGCGGATACGTTTGGCACCGGAACTATTCCAAATGCGCAAATCACCGAGCTGATTCGCGCATTCTTCAAGCTCACGCCCAAGGGGATTATCGAGACGCTCAACCTACGCCGCCCGATTTATCGTCCGACTGCTTCTTACGGCCATTTCGGTCGCACCGGACCGGGGTTCACCTGGGAGAAAACAGATAAGGCCGAGGCCATCAAGAAAGAAGCAGGTTCGCGCGGGGTTGTAGCGGCATCGCGCAGTTAAAATTTCCGCTTCTGGTTTTTGGAGTTAGGTTTCGTAGCGCCGGGCTTTAGTCCGGAATCTTGTCTTGCCGAGGCAGTCCTGGGTGTTCATCGGCAATTCAAATTCTCCGCACAATTAAAAATTAAAGGGAGTTCTCGTGGAAACAACTGCACCGAAGCTGACCGGCGACGTGAAGGACCTTGCCCTCGCAGAAAAAGGCAAACGCAAAATCGAATGGGCCAATCAGCACATGCCCGTTTTGCAGCTTATCCGCAAGCAGTTCATTAAAGACCAGCCGCTGAAAGGTGTGCGCATGTCCGCCTGTCTGCATGTGACCAGCGAAACGGCCAACCTCGCCATCACTCTTCGCGATGGCGGCGCGGACGTTGTTCTCTGCGCGTCGAATCCGCTCTCCACACAGGACGAAGTCGCCGCATCCCTGGTGAAGGATTACAATATTCCCACGTTTGCCATTAAGGGCGAAGACAACGCCACTTATTACGCGCACATCAACGCTGCGCTCGATCATAAACCGCAAATCACCATGGACGACGGCGCCGACCTTGTCACCATACTGCTCACCAAGCGCCCCGATCTCGTCAAGGACATCATCGGCGGCACGGAAGAAACCACCACCGGAGTGATTCGTCTGCGCGCCATGGCCAAAGACGGCACGCTGAAATATCCCATCATCGCCGTGAATGACGCGCTAACCAAGCACCTCTTCGACAATCGCTACGGCACCGGCCAGTCTTCGATTGACGGTGTTCTGCGCGCCACAAATCTTTTGATCGCAGGGCTTCGCGTGGTTGTTTCCGGTTACGGTTGGTGCGGCAAAGGCGTCGCTATGCGCGCCAAAGGTCACGGTGCGGACGTGATCATTACCGAAATCAATCCAGTCCGCGCGCTCGAAGCCGTGATGGATGGCTTCCGCGTGATGCCCATGCCGGAAGCGGCGAAAATCGGCGACATCTTCATCACCGTTACCGGCAATAAATCAATCCTCACGCACGATCATTTCGAAAGAATGAAAGACGGCGCAGTCATTTCGAACTCCGGCCATTTCAACGTTGAGATTGATATCCCCGCGCTCGAAAAACTTTCCAGCTCGAAGAGGCCGGTCCGCCCATTCGTCGATGAATACGTAATGAAAGATGGCCGCAAACTTTACCTGCTCGGCGAAGGCCGTCTCATCAACCTCGCGGCCGCCGAAGGCCACCCTGCTTCTGTGATGGACATGAGCTTCGCCAACCAGGCGCTCGCCTCCGAATACCTGGTGAAAAACGCCAGCTCCCTGAAGCATCAGGTTTATTCCGTGCCCGAAAATATCGACCGCCACATCGCCAAGCTGAAGCTCGACTCCATGGGCATCCAGGTTGATAAGCTCACGCCAGATCAAGAACAGTATCTGGCCTCCTGGTCCGAAGGCACATAGAACGTAACACCTGTGAAAATAAGGCCGAGGCCCTGCGGCTCAACAGCAGGTTATGTTCTCGGCCTTTTTCTGTTCCTAATGCAATGCGTGTGAAGGACAGCGGCCTTTGCATCGAAGACTTGGCCGTGGAGGCACCATCCGCCAAAACCACTGCAATAAATCGAGGCGCAATCAGCAATTCCATTTTGAGTAAGGACCGCCAGTCGATGCTGGGCAGCAGGCAACCCTACATTGCTCTGCTTCTATCCTAAATGACGTAGCTATTTCTATCGCAAGTCGAGAATGAGAACTAGACTTATCAACGTCGTCTGGGCTGCTTTGAGCCTTTGCTCCGTTCCTGCGATCCTACCGTTCCCAGCTTATGCTCAGAACGCCGCCGGGATAAAACCCGCAATTCACTCTTCCGACGAGACGGATTCGAATACCCCATCCCCCGCGGTCGCGTCTGCTTTATTCGCGCCGCAAACGCTCGGCGTTAATATTCATTTCACTCAGCCGCTGCCTGGCGAAATGGAAATGATCGCCGCCGCCGGAATCCGCTGGATACGCACGGATTTCGACTGGGCCTCCATCGAACAGCAGCCGGGCGTTTACGATTTTTCGGTCTACGATGAGCTTCTCGCCTCTCTTTCTTCTTACCACATACGGGCCATTCTTATTTTCGACTATACAAACCCGCTTTACGATCAGGGTTTGTCTCCTTATGACGACGAAGGGCGAGCCGCGTTCGCGGCCTGGGCCGCAGCAGCGGCCGTACATTTTCGCCGGTATAACGTCGTTTGGGAAATGTACAACGAGCCTGACTTGACCTGGACGCCGAGTCCAAACGCGCAAGCCTACGCCAAGCTTGCTCTCGCGGTCGGCAAATCTTTGCGCGAGGCCGCTCCGGAAGCGATTTACATCGGCCCGGCGCTCAGTTACCTGATGAATTTCTCTTTCCTGCGCGCATCGTTGGAAGCGGGGCTTCTGAATTATTGGTCCGCAATTTCCATTCACCCTTACCGGCAGATTGCTCCTGAAACGGTGGAAAACGATTATCAGAAGCTGCGTGCGCTGATTGCGAAATATGAGCCTAAGGAAAAAAACATTCCTGTCGTTTCAGGCGAATGGGGATATTCGACCTTTTGGAATTGTTGCGACAATGAGGTGCAGGCAAAATTTCTGGTGCGCGAATGGCTCGTGAATCGCGCCTCGCAGATTCCGCTCTCAATCTGGTATGACTGGCGGGACGACCCTGCCGATCCTCAGGATCCCGAAGAAAGCCACTTCGGTATAGTGTTTAGAGAATATTTCTGCGCTCGCCAGCCTGTATTCAATCCGAAGCCGTCATACACCGCAACTCAAACCGCCAATCGATTGTTGACGGATTACAGTTTTTTGCGGCGCATCGACGACGGCTGGCCGGAGGATTGGGTCTTGGAATTCAAAAACGCAGCCGGCCATTTGACTGCGGTAGCTTGGACCACCGGCGGAGATCACACCGCGTTTATCGCAGTCCCGCCCTATACCTACGATGTCACCTCATATCTCGGCGAAAAACTTTCCCCACTCACCGCGGGCGTTGGTGGCTTAACGATCCAACTTACTGATGGTCCTCAATATTTGCGTCCCAAGACAGACGCCGCCAGCGCTAGTTCGCGCTAGTCGTCGCCCAGCGATTGGAGGAATGTTACGGACGGCGCGAAGAACAAACTTCCAGTGACCGCGCGGCTGTATTCGAGCAAGCGATCGTAGTTACCCGGCGGCCGACCGACGAACATATTCTCCAGCATCCGCTCCAGAGTGCGGGGCGTACGGCAGTAACCGATAAAATAGGTCCCAAATTCCGCTTGCGCCGCGCTGCCAAAGGGCATGTTGTCGCGCAATATTTTCATCTCTTTGCCGTTCTCTTCAATCGTCGTCAACGAACTGTGCGAGCAGGTCGGCTTCACTGAGGCGTCCAATTCAAGGTCGGACAGCTTCTTGCGCCCGATAATTTTTTCCTGAGCCTCGGTGGACAGCGCGTTCCATCCGTTCATATCGTGGAGATATTTCTGCACCATCACGTAGCTTCCGCCTGCGAATGTCGCATCTTCCTCTCCCACGAGCGCGGCATCGGCGATGGCTTCACCTCGCGGATTTTCCGTCCCATCGACGAATCCGACCAGATCGCGGTCGTCGAAGTTTTTGAAGCCGTGCACTTCGTCAACCGGAGCGACAGCGTTTCCGATGCGCGCCATGATTTGCGTCGCAAGTTCGAAGCACAGATCCATGTGCCTCGCGCGTATGTGGAACAGGAAGTCGCCCGGCGTGGAGACTGCATGTCGCGCGTCGGCACGAATCTCCCGGAACGGGTGAAGCTCGGCCGGGCGCGGCTGTCCAATGAGCCGGTCCCACGCGTCGGATCCAATCCCCATGATGCAGGAGAGCCCCGCTTCAATGTTGCGAAATTCCACAGCGCGGAAAATCCCGCTCAGGTCTCCGCAGAACGACCGCAGCGTCGCGCGAGTGTTGCCCCCCGGCTTTAGCGTCACCACCAGAAAGATCGCTGCGCGCGAGAGCGGTGCAACGATTGGCTGCGCCACAATGCGTTCCGCCTTAGGTGCGCTCTTCGAATCGGACTCCATCCTATTTCCTCCTGCTTCTGCTTTACCTGTTGCCCTGGCTGGTCCGTCGTAAAGCGACCGCCGCCTTTGGGAAACTTCGCGAGAGCGTATACTCTGCCTTGTAACTGTTGCAAATAAATATTTGAAGACTTCGAACTCTCATTGGCCGCACAAACACACGGAACCATAGGGTATTTCCGAAAAGGGTACCTCCGTGACAATAAGGAACTTCTTCTTCGTAAAAGTTCAACTGGAAGGACACAGCGTGTAAATTAAGTGTGAATGAAACCTGGAAACGACAGTTATCGGTGGACTCGGATCCTCAGTGTTTTGCTCGCGTCGCTTCTAGCCGCAATATTCGCGCCCACAGCCAGCGCGCAACAATGTGCGGTAAAACCCGCTTCGATACCGCTCGGCCAAACTGTACGCCTCCGCTGCGAAATCCTGGCAGCAACCGCTCGCTTGAATGGCCGCACCGTGCGCCTCTTCAAGCAGGAAAATGGTGACTGGCAAGGCCTGATGCCGGTGGCCGTGGCCGACGTACCGGGCACCTACCCAGTTGAATTTCTCGCTGAAGACGGAACTACGCTCGCCTCCGCAAGCTTAACCATTCGCAAAACTATATTCCCGTCGCAAAATGTTACTCTTGCGCCGCAAATCGAAGCGCTCCATTCCACGCCAGACGAAGTGCAAACTCTGACCAACTTCCGCGACTCGGTATCCGACGTTAAATACTGGCAAGATCCGCTCGTCGCGCCGCTTCCCGGCTGCGTGATATCCCCGTTTGGTGTGAAAAGACTTCATAACGGAAAAGCTACAGGTGAGTTTCACATGGGTATCGACCAGCGTGGCGCCGAAGGAACGCCCATTCTCGCGGTAGCCGCCGGCGTCGTGAAAATCGTGCAGCCATTCAATGTTCTCGGCGGCACCGTAGCGATCGACCATGGCCAGGGTCTCGAAACCATGTACCTTCACATGTCAAAATTGAACGTGGAACTCGGCGCTCGCGTGAACAAAGGTGACGTCATTGGCTACGTGGGAGCAACTGGCCGCGCGAACGGGCCACATCTTCACTGGGTCGTGTACGTGAATGGCGTCCCCGTGAATCCTCAGCAGTGGGTCTCCCTAAAGTCCTGCGATGCCGCCAAACAAAAGCCAAAAAAGAAATAGCCGCAGCTCCCCCAGTCCGTAACCTGCCAAGAAAATTTGCCGCCGCAGGAATTTCGCGGCAAAATGGCTACCGCCCCAGCGCGAAAGCGGTAGTCCAGACCAACCGCCGCGTGGCGCCAAACTTTTTACACCTGGGAGGTAGCCATGGCGATACTACGAAGAATATTTCGGGCCCTTTGCATTGTGTTGTTGCTGATCGGCTGTGCCACGCTCTCGGCACAAAACGAAAAGCCTCGCGTCCGAAATATTGTTCTGGTTCACGGTGCCTGGGCCGACGGTTCCGGCTGGAAAGGCGTTTACGACATTCTTGTCAAAGATGGTTTCAACGTCAGCATCGTCCAGGAGCCGGAAACGTCCTTCCAGGACGACGTCGTGGCTACGAAGCGTATCCTCGCTTTGCAAGACGGACCTATCATTCTTGTCGCTCACAGTTATGGAGGCGCTGTAATTACTGAAGCGGGCGTCGACCCTTCCGTCGCCGGCTTAGTGTATATCGCGGCCCACATGCCCGATGCCGGAGAGAACGAGTCTGACGACGGCAAACGCTTCCCCAGCGACCTCAGCAAGTCCAACGCGATAAAGAAGACGGCCGATGGTTTCACCTACATTGATCCCGCGCAGTTTCATGAATTTTTCGCAGCCGATTTAACCACCGAGCAGGCCGCCTTCATGGCGCGTTCGCAAGTGCTGAACAAAGCCGAAAATTTCAAAGCGGTCATCACCACCGCTGCGTGGAAAAGCAAGCCGAGCTGGATGCTGGTAGCCGGAAGCGATAGAACCATTAACCCCGACCTCGAACGCTGGTATGCCACCCGAGCCAACAGCCACACAGTCGAAGTCGCGGGCGCCAGTCACTGCGTTTACATCTCCAGACCAAAAGAAGTCGCGGCCCTGATCGAAGAAGCCGCCTCGCACGCCCGCTAGAGACCATGCGCCACGTCTTGGGGTCACTTGGCCGGTATGCGAATTTGATCAGGACCAGAAGCGACCAGCAACCTAAAGCGTCGTGCGCTTATCCCTAGTAATGAAAGCGATAGCGAAACTCGACATAGAGTTGGCGCGGATCGTTGTAGTGGAAGCCGCCAAACGTCAGACTGCTATCGAGCAAAACTCGCCGGTTGGCCACGTTTAGCGCCGTCAACGACACCGTATATTTTTCGCCGAAACTCTTCCCTAGAGAGACGTCAAACGTCGTGTGCCCCGGCAGGTTAGAGCCCGTAAATTGTGGAAGGCTGCCTCCGTTTGTGAATCCCGAGCCGTAATAGACATTCGTCGACGCGAACGAGTGCCACGGAAGACTCGCATTGAAACCGACATTCAATGTGTTTCGCTGATCGTGGTCTACAGGTGACAATCCAGGCGGTATGAGCAGTGGGCATTGTGCGTCATTGGGAGGGCAAACCAAGCCCCCAGTGATGGGCGAGCTTGCCTGGGCGATTTGATTGGAGTAGGCCAGATGAAACTGGCCGCGATGCCAAAGTCGCGGCGACCGTAATGTGAGCTCCCAACCTTGAATCAAGGCGTGATCCCAGGTAATGGGCCAGAAGATATTTGATTCTCCGATATTGTTATGATCGAGCCAGTTCCTCGCGCGGGTTTCGAAAGTATCGGCGTCAACAGCCCATCCGTGATAGGGAATTGTGACGCCGAACTGGTATTCAATATCGCGTTCTCCGCGCAGGCTGCTGAAAGTCAAATCCTGACTGGTGGCTAAGTCCAGCAAGGGGCCGGTAGCAGTCAACAGTGGAGGGGCCTGATAAAATTCACCGTAAAACCCGCGGAAAACCCAGTCTAGCCGCGGAACTTTGATGGCCACTCCAACGCGCGGGTCCGTAGCGTTCTCAACAATCTCCGGCTGGCCTCCTACTGAGGGAGAGTCAAAGTGCGACTGGCGAAGGCCTGCGATTACGGTCAACCACGGGGTCACCTTAAATCTGTCGCTGACGAACGCTTCAGCTAGACCGCCGGTTACAGCAGCCCGAGACGGGCCAAAGTTCTGGCAGGACGGATTGTTCGGAGGAGTGCAGCTGGTAAAAGTGTTATTAAAGAAATTACTTTCGTGCTGAGCGAATCCGTAAATTCCCGCTTGAATGCTGTTTTTCCAAACGGTTGCGCCCACGGTTGCTTGTAGACCGGCGTAATTGGCAGTCTGTTGCACATCTGTGATCACCGGGACATCGTTCGGTGAGGCGTCATAGCTGGCCTTGTTGTAATGATAAAAGGGTGAAACCGTCAGAATCAGGTTTGGATTAAACGTGTGGATCCAGGAGAACGTGACATAACCGTCCGGCTCGCGTTCACTATCGCGAAGGCCGAAGCTCGGGAAAACCTGGTTTCCTGCTGAGTTGGGATTCGGGTCGATGGGGATTTGATAATAATCCTGTCGCAAGGAAGCGACCAACCGAAGCTGATCTTTGGGGTTTGGGTTAAAAGTAAAGGACGCAAATCCGCCGTAACCGTTCTCTGCGTCGTGAACAACCTGCCCGATCGGCGCTTGCAGACCGTAGTTGCTACGATTCCCATTTAGGCTTGCATAATAAGCGAAGCGTTGGGTGTGGCCGCCGAAGTTGATCTGGTCGTTTGTTTGATACCAATTGCCGAAGCTGGTGACGAGTTCGGCCTCATTGTCTCGCTCGAAACCGCTTCGCGGCACGATGTTGAAGATTCCGTAGGTTCGGTCTCCATAGTCGGCGTCGTAGCTGCCTCGCTGAATCTCGAGATAATCGATGTCCTTGGGATCAATCACGGGGCCTAGGTTGGAGGCGATATTTGTATTGGGCACGGGCACACCGTCAATCAACCAGTCAACTTGGTGGCCGCCACGCATATGCAACATGTCGTGGGTTATGTACGCGGCAGGAACGTAGTCGGTGATCATGGCAAGGCTGTTGGTGCGGTCAGCGCCGGGGGTCTGGGCAATGTCCGCGCGGTTGATTAGTGTGGTCGGGGTCACCGAATCCACGTTGGCCACTTCTGCTTCGCTGACCACCACGGTTGTCTGATTCACGCCCGCAATGGCTAGCTGAAAGTGGAGAACAGGAGAGGAGTTTGATGCGACCGTGACCGTTTGTTCGGCGGTCTGAAATTTTGACTGAGTGACTGTAATCTTGTAATCACCGACCGGGACACTCGTAAATATAAACTCCCCGTTGTCATTCGTTTGTGTAGTTTGGGACCAATCCGACGTTATCGCCTCTAGCTTAACTGTGGCTACCGATATTGGGCGATGCTGCGGGTCGTGAACGATCCCTTGAATCTTTCCGAAAATAGTTGCGTAAGTAGAAAAAACACAGAGCACGCCAACAGCTAGAAAAAGACAGAATAAGATCTTTCGCACAAAAATCCTCCGTCGAACTCAGGTTTTTAGTTTATGCAATCAGCGAGACGACGCTTAGAGTCGCGGAGGTTGAAGCGGAGCTGAAAGAAAACGCGAGGTTGCAATTTCTCGGTACTCGCTGGCGAACGCACGGCGAACGTCAGGAACGCCGACGGAAGTAATGGCCGAAGGAGTAGTGGGAGCTACAGTCGAGATCAGACCGTAGTCGATCCCGTGATGGCCGGGAGTCATTAAGCATTCAAAGGAATGGCCGGCTTCGCCGTGATGGCACAGCATTTTTTGGTGAAGCACGCGAGCGGCGTGGGTTCCGTGGGTTGGGCAACACATTCCAGCGCAGCCGGACATACTGCCGCCCGCACTGCGAGCCAGCAAAGCCAAAGGCGTGGCAAGCAGCGCGACGATTACGAGAATGGCTTGAGCGCGGCGCATGTCGAGCCGCAATCATAGCGCAGCGGAGATGGAACGCACAAGACGCCATTCCGCCTCTCGCGAACCGTACTCAAGCATTTGAGTTTCAAAAAACTTCGCGGTAGTCTTGGCGAATCATGCTGCCATTCAAGCTTGTTTACGACCATCGCTACGATTTGAATTTGGGCGCGCACGTTTTTCCGTCGCAGAAGTATCGTTTGGTTCACGATAAGCTGTTGGCCGATGGGATTGCGACGCCGGACGATTTTCTCGGGCCAGAGCCGGCGTCGGACGCAGACATTCTGCGGGTTCATTCGCAGGATTACGTTTACAAGCTCAAGAACGGATCGCTTACCCCGACCGAGATCCTGCGCATGGAGGTTCCTTACTCGAAGGAGCTTGTAAATGCTTGCTGGCTCGCGGCCGGAGGCTCAATTCTGGCAGCGCAGCAGGCCCTCGCCGATGGGTGGTCAGCGAACATTGGTGGCGGTTTCCATCACGCTTATGCCGATCATGGAGAAGGATTTTGTGTGATCCACGATGTGGCTGTTGCGATCCGCCGTCTGCAATTCGATCGCGCGATTCAGACGGCGATGGTAGTGGATACTGACGTACATCAAGGGAATGGTACCGCATCGATTTTCGGCGGAGACGGAGACGTGTTCACCCTTTCGATTCACCAGGAACACAATTACCCGTATCCCAAGCCGCCTTCAACCGTGGATGTCGATCTACCCGACGGAATCGGCGACGAGGACTATCTGATCATTCTAGAAAGAAATTTGCGGGAAGCCTTTCGGCATTTCACGCCGCAGTTCCTTTTTTATATTGCTGGTGCCGATCCATATCGCGAGGATCAATTGGGCGGCTTGGCTCTTTCGATGGATGGGCTCGCGCGACGTGACGCGCTGGTGTTCGACTATGCCCGCCGAAATAATGTCCCGGTTGCGATTACCCTTGCGGGAGGATACGCGCGGCGCGTGGAGGATACGGTGCAGATTCACTTGAACACAATCTTAGCCGCTCGCGAAGCGGCGCAGCAGAATGTAAAGCGCCAGATAACGGGAGCGTAGGCATCTTCTATTTTGCTGAGTTAAGCTTTTCGGGCTCGAGCGCCTGTTGGATAGCTGTAGTCAAAGATTCCGTAAAGCTCTGGGGCGAAAATCCATCCATACGAAACGAAATCTTTCCGGCGCGGTCGAGAACTACTACGGTAGGTAAAGAATTTATTTTCATGGAGTCGTCTAAACCGTCGGCAAAAACCACCGGAACGTCCCATTTTTGTTTCGCTAAGAATGCAGGAACCAAGCTTTCGTCCGCGTCCGTGTTGACGGCATAGAACACGAGGTTTGTGTTTCCGGTGTAATTTTTGGCAATTTGCACAAATTCAGGTTCCAATTCGCGGCATGGTCCACACCAGGTGGCCCAGAAACTCAAGACGACGACTTTGCCCTTGAGCGGCGAAAGAGGAAGAGGCGAGCCGTCCACATTGCGCAGGACAAAGGTGAACAGGTCTTTTGCATCTTTGTTTCGCGTCCAGGGCCCGGTTGCCACCGGAGGGGCGCCCAGCCGGTCATAAGTGGTGAGAATTTTCTCGCCGAGGCCTTGTTCACTGCCGTGCACTCGCCGCCAAACATTTCCCAGTTTCATTCGGACTTCGCGACGGTCCACTTTCCCGGCCGGGCCATCTTCCGGAAGGGTGAAGGCCAGCGAGTATTCTTCAATTGCTTTGGGGTAGTCACTTTTCATTTCGGCGATCTCGCCCAGGTATTCAGCGGCGATAGCATTGGGAAGGAGCGAATAACTCTGTTGAAAATCCTTGGCAGCCAGTTCGTAGTGCGACTGCGATTTTTCGATTTGGCCTCGCAAGCTGTAGAGCGCTGTTCGAAAACGGTCTTGTTGCGCTTGCCACTCTTTCGGGGACATGCGCGCGGACTTTTCCTCGGGCGGAGTTTTCTCGATGCGATCGATCACGCGTGTTGCGTAGCCGGCGGCTCGGGTTAGGCTCGCCTCGCTACTTTCCTGCTGCAACAGGCCGATGGCGAGAAGCATCATTTCAGAATCATCCGGATGAACGGATACAAGGCGCTCCGCATAATCAAGCGCGCACGCGGGGTCCTGAAGTTGCTGGCAAGATTCCACAAGCGCGCGATAGACCCCGGCTTTTCGCGGCGCGTCAGGAAACCGAATCAGGTAGTTTTTCAGGTTGCGTACGAGAGCTGCCTTATCGTTGCCCGCATCGGCGACAGCCTTCTGCAATTGCATTTCGGCGTCCGCGTCTTGCTTCGAAATTCCTGCAGCGGAGTCTTTAGATTGCTGGCCGTTGGAACCAGGCTTTTGGGAGAGCGCGCGAGGCGCCAAGGCCAGGAGAATGGCGAACGTAGAAATGATGGAAAAGCGCACTATGCTGCATTCTAGCGCGAAAGAACACAACAAGGCTTCGATTCGCAATAGTCGGAACCTAGTGGAGAGAAATGTCGCCGGAAGAGGTCTGAATCTCGACACTCGCTTTGCCGTCTCCGATGCGGGCGCGCAATTCGTGCTTCGCCGCGGTGCCTTCCATCATGATAGGAATGGCAGCATCAATGTCGCCAGACTTTGATCGCGCGTGAAGACGAAAGCTGGCGTTCGACGGCACGTGGAGCACAACTTCGGCAGAGACGGTGTGAAAATCCCAATAATTCGTTGCACCCGGATTTCCTTCGACGTCAACATCGCCCGACGAAGTGCGCACGCGAATGTCCGCTGATGCTCCCTTGATGGTGACATCGCCGCTTCCGGTGCTGGCTTCCAGAGCGTCCGCGGGGTTTGATATCTCGATTGTGCCGGATCCCGTTTGGAGACGCAGCGGCCCGCCGATAGTGTCGAGGGTCATGTCGCCGGAGCCCGTCGTGATTTGTACCTGCCCTTTTATTTTTGAAAGTTCAACGTCACCGCTTCCGCAGACGATTTGCACGGCTCTATTGATATTTGAAGCGGTCACATCCCCAGATCCGCAATTGAAATTCGCGGGGCCCTGGATCCCGTCAACTTCGACATCCCCCGAGCCTGCCACACTGTGGAGTTGGGAGTCCTGTGGCACCACGATGGTGTAATCCACGGCAACGTCGCCCCCGGCTTGTTTCACGCCGCCAATCCGAATCAGGCTGCCTTCCTGCGAGATGGGCGGATTCGCTTCGAGTTGTTGCAAACGGCGCCGTCCACCATCCGATGACCACGAATTTATGTGTACCTCACCATGAATGCGAACTT
>Ga0209624_10000308_pt1 | contig 43695 bp, 32 predicted proteins | sample JacPinW_OM2H0_O1_FD_188565 | JGI IMG/M metagenome (GOLD analysis project Ga0209624, IMG submission 188565) | Forest soil microbial communities from Algoma, Ontario, Canada - Jack Pine, Ontario site 1_JW_OM2H0_O1 (SPAdes) (version 2) | ecosystem: Environmental > Terrestrial > Soil > Boreal...
AGGGATAGATCACCATCCCCGGAATCCGGTGGTCCGGCACAACCCGCATATGATCCAAAAACCCAAGCGACATGGCGTGTTCCTCCCACGCCCTTCGAATCGAACTTGGTTAATCAGACGTTAACGATTTAGGACTCTGCCCTGGGCCGCCTCTTTTGTGGAGCCGGTTCAGGGCGCTCGGAGGAGCGCCGAAGTCCTCGCAGCTCCGGTCGCACGCGCCGCTAAAACCTCGTCGAGCCAATCCGGCCGCATCTCGGGCACCGATGACAGAAGCAATTCGGTATAGGGGTGATAGGGCGGCGAAAACACGGTGGCCGTGTCGCCGCTCGCCACCATCTTGCCCTTCAGCATCACCGCAACCTTGTTGGCGATTCGTTTCACCGTTCCGAGATCATGGGTAATGAATAGATAGGCGACGCCCAGATCGTCTTGCAGCTTCTTCAGCAAACGGAGAATCTCTTCGCCGACCAGCTGATCGAGCGCCGAGGTCACCTCGTCGCAAATGATCAGATCAGGTTCGGCCGCGAGAGCGCGGGCGATCGACACGCGCTGCTTCTGGCCGCCGGACAATTCGCTCGTCTTACGCGTGATGAAGGATTCTGGCAGATCCATCTGCCGTAGCAGTTCCGCCGTGCGCGCGCGTACTTCCCGGCGCGATCGATTGAAATAGAACGCCACCGGCCTGCCGATCGTCTCGAGCAAGGTGTGTTGTGGATTGAGCGCGACGTCGGGCATCTGGTAGATCATTTGCACCCGGCGCAATTGGTCCTTGGTGCGGTCCTTGAGTCGCGGCGAGAGGCTCGTCCCGTTGAAGCGGACATCGCCGGCGATCCGCGGCAGGAGGCCCGTGACCACGCGCGCCAAGGTCGATTTGCCCGAGCCGGACTCGCCGACCACAGCCAATGTGTCGCCTTTGCGCACTTCGAGGCTGACGTCGTCGATGACTTTGGGCTTGCCCGGATAGTCGGCGCTGACGTGATCGATGGCGAGGATCGGAACCGGGGCGGCGACGGCGCCATCGACGAAGGGACTGCCCGCGACGCGTTCGCTCACCAGGCGACGCGTATATTCCTCTTTCGGCTGTTGCAGGATTTGCCGTGAATCGCCGAATTCGACCATTTTACCGCGTCTCAGCACCATGATGCGGTCGGCGATCTGAGCGACGACGGCGAGGTCGTGGGTGATGTAGAGCGCCGCTGTGCCGTGCTCGCGGATGAGCTTACGGAAAGCGGCGAGGCATTCGACCTGGGTCGTCACGTCAAGCGCGGTGGTCGGCTCATCGAAGATGAGAATGTCGGGCTTGGCGACCATCGCCATCGCCGCCATCACGCGCTGGAGCTGTCCGCCGGAAACCTGATGGGGATAGCGCGACCCGATCGTCTCCGGGCCTGGCAGATCGAGCTGCTTGAACAGGCTGACCGCTTCGGCGCGCGCTTCCGCCGGCGACAAAACACTGTGCCGCACCGCAGCTTCGCAGACCTGCTCCATCAGCGTATGCGCGGGGTTGAATGACGCCGCGGCGCTCTGGGCGATGTAGGCGATCTTCGGGCCGCGCAGCGAGCGCCGTTCATCCGGGGTGATGGCGCGGATGTCCGCATCGCCGAAGATAATATTGCCGCCGACGATATGGCAGTCGCGGCGGGTGTAGCCCATCGAGGCGAGGCCGATGGTCGACTTGCCGGCGCCGGATTCGCCGATGAGACCAATCACCTCCCCGCGCCTGAGTTCAAGCGACACGTCATCGACTAGCACCGGCCCGTCGCCGGCGTCTGTGCGCACCGCGACGCGCATGCCCCGAATGTCCAAGATGATAGGATCATCCTTTGACCTGAGAGCGTCCCGAGTCTGCTCGCTCATGCGCCTTCCCCCTGGCCTCTGGAATGAATCGAGAGCATCCAATCGACGACGAAATTGACGCCGATGGTCAGGATCGCGATCGCGGCCGCAGGATAGAGCGGCGCCGCGGAACCGAAATTGATCATGTCGCGGTAATCCCGCACCATGCTGCCCCAGTCGGCGTCGGGGGGCTGCACGCCGAGCCCGAGAAAACTCAGCGCCGCGATGAAGAGGAACGTAAAACAAAAACGCAAGCCAAACTCGGCCGTCAGCGGCGGAATTGCGTTGGGCAGGACCTCGCGCGTGACGATCCACCACCACCCTTCGCCGCGCAGGCGAGCGGCCTCGACAAATTCCAGGCTGACGATATTCACCGCCACCGACCTCGCCAGCCGAAAGACCTTGGTCGAATCGAGGATGGCGATGGTGATGATGAGCACGGGCAGCGCCGTACCGAGCACCGAGAGGATGACGAAGGCGAAGATGAGCGTCGGCATGGACAATAAAAGGTCGACGAGGCGCGACAGCGCCTGATCGATCCATCCGCCCGCAACCGCCGCGGCGAAGCCGGTGATAACGCCAATGAAGAATGAAAGGGCGGTGATGACCAGCGCAAGTCCGATCGACATGCGTGCGCCATAGATCAGGCGGCTCACGATGTCGCGTCCGAGGTTGTCGAGGCCCAGCCAGTGCTGCGAGTCGGGGTCGGCCCAGGCGTCCCCGAGCGGCGTCGCCTGGTCGAAGGGCGCAATCAGCGGCGCCAGCAAAGCGACGAGCAGATTCACGACAACAATGACGATGCCGATCTGCGCGGTGACGCTCACTTTGTAGCCGCGGATACGCATAAAGTCTTTCTCTTGTCGCGCCCAGCAGGCGCGATCAGCGCGGCCGGCGAAGCCGGGGATTGGACAGAATGGCGAGGATGTCGGCGATCATGTTGAGCAGGATGAAGGTTGCGGCGAAGATGAGGCCGCAGGCCTGGACGACGGGCACGTCATGCTTCGACACCTCGTCAACCATCAATTGGCCGAGGCCGGGATAGACAAACACGGTCTCGACGACGACGACGCCGACGATGAGGTAAGCCAGGTTCAAAGCGACGACCGAAATGATCGGGGCCAGCGCGTTCGGCAGCGCATGGTGAACGACGATGCGCGATTTCCTCAATCCCTTGAGAATAGCCATCTCGATGTAGGGGCTCGCCATGACCGAGAGCACCGAAGCGCGCGTCATCCGCATCATGTGGGCGACGATCACCAGGACCAAAGTCAGCATGGGCAGGAAGGTGTCGTAAAGCCGCTCGAGGAACGGCGTGTCAGACGAGACGCTCGCCAAGGAGGGGAACCAGCCGAGTTCGACCGCGACGTATTTGATGAGGAGATAGGCGAGGAAATATTCCGGCACGGAAATCGTCATCAGCGTCACGACGTTCACGAGCCGGTCGAAGATTCCGCCCTGCCAGATCGCGGCCAGCAGTCCGAGGCCGATCGCCAAGGGTACGGCGACGATCGCAGCATAAGCTGCGAGGAACATCGTGTTGGCGAAACGCGGCGCGATCTCCTCTAGGACGTCGCGCCCATTGGCGAGCGACTTGCCGAAATCCCCGTGCAGCGCCCCAAACAGCCATTGGAAGAAACGAATATACGCCGGCTGGTCGAGCCCGAGATCGAGCCGCATCTTGGCGAGCGTCTCGGGAGTGGCGGTGTTCTGCAGAATGGCGGAGGCGAGGTCGCCTGGCAGGATTTCGGTCCCGATGAAGATCAGCACCGACGCGGCAAACAGGGTGAGGATGCCGAGGCCGAGACGGTTGAGGACGAGCTTCAGCATGGGCGCCCTTTCTCCACCTCGATCCGGGTTACGATCCTAACGGCCCGCGCGGGGTGCGAGAGCGCCCACGCCATTCCTCATCGCGCCGTCGATCACGACTTCAGCCAGGCGTCCTCCATGATCCAGCCGTTGTTCATGTCGTAGCCGCCATGGGGGGTGTGGCCGCCGACCTTCTGGTTATGCGCGTCGAGCCAGTCGCGGAACACCGGAATGAGCGCGCCGCCGCGCTCATTGAGAATGGCTTGCATCTCCCAAATATAGGGCTTTCGCTTGGCCTCGTCGGTTTCAGCCCGCGCATCCGCGAGCAGCTTCTCGAATTGCGCGTCGTTCCAATGCGTTTCGTTCCACGGGGCGCCCGCCTGGAAGGCGACCGCCAGCATTTGTGTCGCCGCGGGGCGCCCGCCCCAATAACTGCTGACGAAGGGCGCTTTCAGCCAGACATTGTCAAAGAAGCCGTCGGCCGGCTCTTTCTTCACATCCACCTTAATTCCGGCCTTCGACGCGCTCGCCTGCAATAGCGTAGCCTGATCGACCGCGCCGTTAAATGCGGCGTCGGACGCCTGCAGGATGATCTTCGGATCAGTGACGCCCGCCTTCTTGAAATGGAAGGTCGCCTTTTCGGGATCGAATTTGCGCTGCGGCAGCTCGTTATTGAAGTAGGGATCGGTCGGCGGAATCGGATGATCGTTGCCGGCTGTGCCGTAGCCGCTGAACAAAGCCTTGAGCATCTGTTCGCGATCGGCGGCGAGCATCACCGCCATGCGGATGTCGGGATTGTCGAAGGGCGGCTTGTCGACCTCCATCGCGAGAACCGAAAACCACCCGCCTGGCGCGCGCACAACTTCGATGCGCGGCGACTTCGACAGTAGTGCGACCGCCTTATGATCGACCCGGTTGATCGCATCCATCTGGCCCGAGATCAGCGCGTTGAGTCTCGCGGAGCGGTCGTTGATGACGGTAACGTCCACGGCCTCTAGAAGGCCTTTCCCCTCCTTCCAGTACGGCCGGACCTTCTTGAGTCGGATCCGGACGCCGGGATCGAAGTTCTCCACCACGAACGGACCAGTGCCGACCGGCTTCGCCCAGTCCTTAAACCCGTCCGGAACCATCATGAGATGGTAGTCGGTCAGCCCATAAGGGAAATCGGCGTCGGCGGCGGAAAGCGAGATCTGAATCTGGTGATCGTCAAGCTTCTTGATGTCCGTGACGCTCTTCACCGAAGTCGCGCCGCCCGACTTTGTATCGCCCCGATGGAGGTTGAGAGAATAGATCGCGTCGTCGGCCGTGAAGTCCTTGCCGTTGGAGAAGGTCACGCCCTTGCGCAGCTTGACGATCCAGTCCTTTGCGCCGTTGGCCGGCTCCCAGCTCTCCGCCAGTTCCGGATGCGGTCTTCCATCCTGGTCCCACTTGGCGAGACAGTTCCAGATGCCGTGGTTGGCGTCGATCATCACGGAATCGGTGGTGGTGCGGAAGTCGAGGCTGTCGGTGGTGCTGCCGCCGGCGAGGCCGAGCTTCAGCACCCCGCCATTTTTTGGCGCATCCGCGGCAATTGCGTCGGCGCTCGCCAGCATGGTTGAAATCGCAAGGCTGGAGGCGCCAAGCGCGGCGGCGCGGCCCATGAACTCGCGGCGCGAAATGGCTCCCTTGATCAGGCGCCCGTTCCAATAATCCAGTTCGCTCATCGGCTTGGATCCTCTCTAGAGTGCGCCCTTTCCCCAAATCTCGACCGGCAGTTACTCCTTTGCGTTCTTTCCACGACTTGGCGTCAGAATTCCAGTTCTGTCAATTGCGCGCCGGCCGGCCGAAGGACTTCCCCGTACAGTGTCGCTGCGGGGCGTGGGCCAAGAGTTCGCGAAGGCGACAGGACGCGTGTTTTTCGTGACGATTTCTGCATGTCACCGCCCAAGCCGACACAATCTGAACCCTACGAATTTCGCGCGGTGCGATATCCGAAACGGCGTCACGCTTGCGTTGACTCGCGCGGGAGCCAAGATTAGGGGTTCGGCTTCGAATTGCGTGGGCAAGCGCCCAGTTCGGCAGGAGTTCTGGGGCGTATGAAGATCCTCGTGCCCGTCAAACGGGTGGTCGACTACAACATCAAGATCCGGCTCAGGTCCGACGGCTCGGGAGTTGAACTCGCCAACGTCAAGATGTCGATGAATCCGTTCGACGAAATCGCAGTCGAGGAAGCGCTACGGCAGAAGGAGGCCGGGAAGGCCAGCGAAATTGTCATCGTCTCGATCGGCCCGGCGCAGGCCAGCGAGACCATTCGCACCGCGCTTGCCATGGGCGCCGACCGCGGAATCCTCATCAAGAGCGATGCGCTCGTCGAACCGCTGACGGTCGCCAAGTTGCTCAAGGGGGTCGTCGCCGCCGAACAGCCGGGCCTTGTCATCATGGGCAAGCAGGCGATCGACGACGATTCGAACCAGACCGGGCAGATGCTGGCGGCGCTTACCGGCTGGGGCCAGGGCACATTCGCCTCCCAGGTCGTCATCGGCGACGGCTCGGTCGAGGTCACGCGCGAGGTCGACGGCGGCATGCAGACCGTATCGCTGAAGCTGCCGGCGATCGTCACCACCGATTTGCGCTTGAACGAGCCGCGCTACGCCTCGCTCCCCAACATCATGAAGGCGAAGAAGAAGCCGATCGAGGAGAAGACGCCGGCCGACTATGGGGTCGACGTTTCGCCCCGACTCAAGGTACTGAAGACCGTTGAGCCCCCAGGTCGCAAGTCCGGAGTCAAGGTCAAATCGGTGGCCGAGCTGGTCGCCAACCTGCGAGAAGCGGGAGTGATCTGACAATGGCGACTCTTCTTCTGGCGGAAGTCGCGGGCGGCAAATTGAACGATGCGACCGCGCGCGCGCTGACCGCAGCGCTCGAGCTCAAGGCGCCCGTCGATGTCCTCGTTGCGGGTAAAAATATCGGCGGAGCTGCGGAGGCGGCGGCCAAACTTCAAGGCGTGGCGAAAGTGTTGGTCGCCGACGATCCTCGCTACGAACACGGGCTAGCGGAGCCGCTGGCGGCCCTCATCGTCAACCTCGCGCCCGGCTATGACGCCATCGTCGCGCCCTCGACCGCCAGCGCCAAGAATGTTGCGCCACGCGTGGCGGCGCTGATCGACGTGATGCAGATTTCCGACATCATCAAGGTCATCGGGCCCAAGACCTTCGAGCGGCCGATCTATGCCGGCAACGCGATCCAGACCGTCGAATCGATCGATCCGAAGATCGTCGTGACCGTGCGCACCGCCTCTTTCGCCGCGACCGGCCAGGGCGGCTCGGCGCCGATCGAGACCGTCGCGGCCGCCGCCGATCCCGCGGTGTCGTCCTTCGTGAGCGAGGCGCTCGCCACGTCCGACCGGCCGGAGCTGGCCTCTGCCAGGATCATCATCTCGGGCGGCCGGGCGATGCAGAAGGCGGAAAATTTCAAGACCTATATCGAGCCGATCGCCGACAAGCTCGGCGCGGCGATGGGCGCCTCCCGCGCCGCGGTCGACGCCGGCTACGCCCCCAATGACTGGCAGGTCGGCCAGACCGGCAAGGTGGTGGCGCCGGATCTCTATATTGCGGTCGGCATCTCGGGCGCGATCCAGCATTTGGCGGGGATGAAGGATTCGAAGGTCATCGTCGCCATCAACAAGGACGAGGAGGCGCCGATCTTCCAGATCGCCGACTACGGCCTCGTCGCCGATCTCTACACGGCGCTGCCCGAGTTCGCCGCGGAGCTCGCGAAGATCGGGCGCTGAGCTTCGGCCATGCGAAAATCCCAGCGTTCGACTGGACGCTCGTGGCCGCTGGTCTATGATCATGACGCGGCGCAGGCTGTTCGCTGGAAAGAAAAATGACATTCAATATCGAAACGGTTGGCGTCATCGGCGCTGGCCAGATGGGCGCCGGCATCGCCGAGGTCGCCGCTCAGGCAGGAATGACCGTCTCGCTCACCGACGTCGCCGAGGAGCGCGTCAATGCCGCTTTGGCGACCATCAACGGTCATCTGTCGCGCCAGGTGGCCAAGGGGCAGATCGACGAAGCGGAGCGTAAGGCGATCCTCGATCGCATTCACGTGGCTGCGACCTTCGACAAGCTCGGCGACTGCGATCTCGTGGTCGAGGCCGCCTCCGAGAACGAAGAGGTCAAGCGCAAAATCTTCACTGCGCTGCGCTCTTTTCTCAAGCCGGACGCGATCGTCGCGTCAAATACGTCCTCGATTTCGATCACCCGCCTCGCCTCCGTGACGGCCAATCCCGAGCGTTTCATCGGCATCCATTTCATGAACCCGGTGCCGCGCATGCAGCTGGTCGAATTGATCCGCGGCATCGCCACCAAAGACGAGACGTTCGAGGCCGCCAAGAACTTCGTCACTCGGCTCGGCAAGACGGCGACGATGTCCGAGGATTTTCCCGCTTTCATCGTCAACCGGATCCTCCTGCCGATGATCAACGAGGCGGTCTACACGCTCTATGAGGGCGTGGGCTCGGTCGAGGCGATCGACACGGCGATGCGGCTCGGCGCCAATCATCCGATGGGGCCGCTCCAGCTCGCCGACTTCATCGGCCTCGACACGTGCCTCGCTGTCATGCAGGTGCTGCACGAGGGTCTGGCCGATTCCAAGTATCGCCCCTGTCCGCTACTGGTGAAATATGTCGAGGCGGGGTGGTTGGGCAGGAAGACCCAGCGCGGCTTCTACGACTATCGCGGCGAGCATCCCGTCCCGACGCGCTGACAAGCGGCCTCCGCGCCCAAGTTTTACGCGCTCAATGATCTCAGAGTTTAAAGGCTCGAACCGGATCTCGCGTCGGCGGCGCTTCCGAACAGATAGATCGGGATGTGTTGAGCAGCCTCGCTGTCTTTTGAGATCAAGACGCCGGCTTCGGCCTGGTACCGTTGGGCGCCGACATATTGGTCGTCCACGAGCGACAAACCTTCTTCCTCGAAGCGATATCCGTAGCGTTGCGCGTCATCGACGAATTGCTGAGACAGGAGAATGTCGCCTGGTTTGGCGATCGGTTCGATCCGCGCCGCAACGACAACGATGTCGGAAATTTCTGGATGCTGCGCGCCCTCGAGAGCCGGATTGAGCTTCCAAAAGCCGCTATGTGCGCCCACCCTCATCTGCAAATTATATCCGGAGGCCGAAAGCTGGCCGCTGAGCCCGCGCGCGGCGCGCAACAGTCTGCCCGGGCTTCGATCCGCGAGGACCAAATGGTCGCCGGCGGACGTATTGGCGTAGTCCAAATCGCGCGTGAACTGCCGGAACAAATCGCGCCAGTATTTGTCGAACGTCTGCGACCTCCCGGCAATCTGGACAACGTTTTCCCGGTAGCCGCGAATATCGCCGACGGCGACAAACCGGATGCTTTCTTCGGGCCTCCATTCGAGCTCATCGCCGATGACGTTGTGCCTATTCAGCTCCTTAAGAAACCCAACATTTCGGCGAGTGATGAAGTCGCTGAGCGACGGATGAATCAGGTAGGTCTCGGCGTGCGGCAAGACATGGATCTTGCCGAAGGCGATGTCCCCGACGGGGGCGAATTTTTGCACGAGCCGGGCGGGATCGTCCCGGCTTTGTTGGACGATTCCGACCAGCCCCAGGGCATAGAGGGCGCAAAACGGATGTCGCGCTGCCTCGGTTTCGATTTCGTATTGTCTCGCGGCGATATCTGCATAGGCGTTGGACGCCTCAACGACCTCGTCATACGTCAACACGTTGGATTTGATGACCTGGGGGAAGATTTCCGGGTACAATCCGCTGAAGAAGGGCGCGACCTCGTTGAAGAGCGTTTCGACTCTCTCCGCTGCTGCGGAATTGATCGCGTTGCGAATTTCCTGCTGGCTTCTTCTCTTGACGCCGATCAGGCTGATCTCCTTGCCGATGACAATCGCGTCCCGCGGCCTCAGCGAGCAGTGGCGGGTCCAATAATCGATCGCGCGCTCTTGTCTCGCCGTTCCCGCATTGGAAACGAATTCATTCTTCGGCCCCAGGAATCGCAACAGGGGATCTTCGTTGCTCCTGTCGACCAGATCACTCTTTGAAGCAATCGCGATGTTGTTTTCGATGATTTGTTTGATGTCCTCGATTCGGTAGCGCAGCTCTCTCCGGAACGACCTCAGGTTGGAGAATTGCGGTTCGTTCTGCGCGGCATGCTGATAGGCTTCCTTCCTGATCGAAACGAATATGCGCACATGGGGATTGATCCCGTGCAGGCGTCTCAAGGCGAGCCAGGCGCCGATCTGGCCTGCATGCCAGATGCGGACAAACCGTTCGTGGACTTCGTTACGGCGGAGATAAGAGAAGTTGATGTAGTGGATCAGATATTCGTCGATGTTATCGACGAATATCCCGGCTTGCTTATGGATCGTGGCGAAGATGCGCGTGACCTGCTGCGCGGCGCGCATGATCGCAAAGATCTCGTTGCGCTGCGCCGCCAGGCAGTCGTGCAGGATGTCGAACGGTCTGGTGATGTGCGGGTGAGCTAGGATGTTCAGCAATGTTTGGGGTAAATCGTTCGACTTCAGTAAGTCTTCGAGCTGTTGGTGAACGTCGCGATCGTCCTGGAATCCCTTGATCAGGCATATCGAGAAAGCGATATTCCACAGCGTCTCCCAATTGTCGCTGCTCTCCAAAACGTTGATAATTTCATTCGGCAGGATCGGCGGCTTATTGCTCGGGCGATCGACAATCGGCGAGAACGGAAAGCAGCGATAGTCGTTCTCCTGTAAAGAGATGCGTTTCAGCTTCAGCACGAGAGTCTTCCCGAAACCCTTTGGGGCCACCAGCGCGTGGGAAGACAAATTCATATTTGAGAGGAACTCTTCGACTTCCGTTGTTCGAAGCAATACCGAGCTCTGCGAGCTACTTAAGTCTCTGAGCTCGGTCAGCTGTTGCGCGTCTTCTACCCACGCCGGCATTCCGGCCTCCGCAAAATCTATGTTTCGCCGCGAGGCGCGGCGGGTTGTCGCGAACGAAACTGAAACCCGGCGAACTGGGCCGCGCCTAATTCTCCATCAAGTCCGGGCGTCTCTCGCGCGTGATACGCTCGGCCTCGGCGCGACGCCACGCCGTGATCTTGGCGTGGTCGCCCGAGAGGAGCACGTCAGGAATTGCGCGGCCCTCCCATTCGCGAGGGCGGGTGTAGTGCGGATACTCGAGCAGCCCGCGCTCGAAGCTCTCCTCGGCGCTCGACTCCTCCTTGCCCATCACGCCGGGAATGAGCCGCACGCAGGCGTCGAGAATGGCCAGCGCGGCGATTTCGCCGCCTGATAACACATAGTCGCCGATCGACACCTCGATGAGACCACGCGCTTCGACGACCCGCTCATCGACGCCCTCGAAGCGCGGACAAAAAATGACGAGGCCAGGCCCCGCCGCCCATTCGCGAGCCCGCGCCTGGCGCAAGGGCTCGCCGCGCGGGCTCATGATCAGGCGCGGCCTCGGGTCATCCGCCGTGAGCGCCGCGTCGAGGCTCGCGGCGACGACGTCCGCCCGCATGACCATGCCCGGGCCGCCGCTGGCGGGCGTATCGTCGACCGCCCGATGGCGGCCGAGTCCGTGCTCGCGAATATCGCGCGCCTCCAGAGACCAGAGGCCCCGCGCCAGCGCATCGCCAGCCAGCGACTGACCGAGCGGGCCGGGGAACATGGCGGGGAAGAGGGTGAGGACCGTGCAGGCGAACATCGGGGCGACGCTTAGCGCGTTCGCCCGATCGCTGCCACCGATCGAATCTTTTGAGGCTAGACCTGCAGGATCGAGTTGAAGTCGAAAGTCGCGCCCGGCGGGTTCTGACCGACCCGGACTGTCTTGTCGTCCGGGAAATGATAGGGCGGCACTGGCAGGTTGTAGGGCGCGGGAACCCCCTGGAACACACGGCCAGCCAGATCGTACTTGGAGCCGTGGCACGGGCAGAAGAAGCCGCCTGGCCAATCGGGCGCCGGATCGGTGGCGCTTGGCTGCGGATCGAACAGCGGAATGCAGCCAAGGTGCGTGCAGACCCCAACCAGCACGAGAATCTCGGGCTTAACGGACCGGCTCCAGTTGGCTGCGTAGGTGGGCTGCTGCAATTGCTCGGAGTTCGGATCGCGCAACTGAGAAAGAAGCTTTGGATTTTTCAGTTCATCAAGCGCCGGCTGAGCACGTTTCACGACGAACACCGGTCGCGCCGCCCAGAGCGTGACCACCCGCTGGCCCGGCTGGAGCTGGCCAATGTCGATGTCGACCGGACCGGCTGCCGCGATCGTTGCGGCGTCGGGGTTCATCTGGTCGATGAACGGCCAGAGGGTTGTTGCGACGCCGACTGTCGCCAGCGATCCGGTCGCCAGAAACAGGAAATCCCGCTTCGTAACCGAGGCGCCCCCGTGGCCGACCGAAGCCGTCTCGGAACTCATCGTCATACCGTGCGCCTCCAAAGCGGGCTTGGGATCCCAGAACCATCGGCGCCGGATGAACTCAACGGCGCGAGCGCTCTGTGTGTATCCGCCCCCCGCGTCCTTAGCAACCATCCCGTTCGCCTCAGACGCTAGTCCTCTTCGACTTCACGCGGCAGTTCAATGACGATCCGCCCGGCATCAAAATCGATGCGCCGCGCAACGCCTTTGGTGAAGGGCAGAAGCAGGGTTTCGCCCCCGCCGGCCGGCGCGATCTCGAGAACGTCGCCGGCGCCATGGTTCATGAGCGACGCGACACGGCCGAGCGGCGCCCCCGCCGCATCGACGGCTTCCAGCCCGACCAGGTCATCGTAGTAGAACTCGTCCTCGTTGGGCGGCGGCAATTGCTCACGGCGGGCGAAGATTTCCACGCCCTTCAGCGCCTCGGCCGCCTCCCGGGTCGAAACGCCGGTGAGCCGCGCCGCCAGCATATCGTCCTTAAGCGGGCGGAGGGATTCGAACGCGAACGACCGCGTCCGGCCCTTGTTGGTCAGAGGTCCGTAGACGCCGATGGCGCTCGGTTCGCCAGTCAACGATTTGACCCGAACCTCCCCGCGCACCCCCTGCGGCGCGCCGAAAACGCCCATCAGGATGAGGCGGTCGGGCGCGCGCAAGTTGCGTCAGCGAGTTCAGGCCGCCGGAGCTGCGGCGGCTTTCTCGGCTGCGGCCGCAGCAGCGGCGGCGCGTTCCTGCGCCTTCTTCTTCGGCAGCGCCTTCTTCGGATTGTTGTGCGCTTCGCGCTTGGCGATGCCGAGGCCGTCGAGCAGGCGCAGCACGCGATCGGTCGGCTGCGCGCCCTTGGCGAGCCACGCCTTGGCCTTCTCCTGATCGAGCACGACGCGGGCGGCGTCGTCCTTGGCCTTCAAGGGATCGAACGTGCCAATCTTTTCGACGAAACGGCCGTCGCGCGGCATGCGCGCGTCGGCCACCACAATGCGATAGAAGGCGCGCTTCTTTGTGCCGCCGCGGGACAGCCGGATTTTGAGGGACATTGGTATTTTCCTTTCAGATCAGATGGGTTGTTGAAGTCATTTCTTCTTGCCGAACGGGTTGAAGCCTCCGCCCAGGCCGGGCAGCTTCGGGCCGCCGCCAAGACCGGGGAATTGCGGGGGTAAGTTGAAGGTGCCCGGCGGCGGGGCCACAGGAATGCCCGGCGGCCCCGAAGGCGCTCCCGGAAGGCCGGCGCCGCCTAGCTGCTTCTGCACGGCTTCGATCTGGTCGGGCGACGGCATCGGCATGCCCCCGCCAAGCCCCATCATCTGGCCGAGCTTGCCCATCATGCCGCGCTTAGCCCCGGCGCCGCCCATCGCCTTCATCATGTCGGCCATCTGGCGATGCTGCTTGAGCAGCCGGTTGACATATTCGACCGTGACGCCCGAGCCCGCGGCGATGCGCTTCTTGCGCGAGGCCTTGAGGATGTCGGGGTTGCGGCGCTCCTGCGGCGTCATCGACGAGATGATGGCGCGCTGGCGCTTGACAAGCTTGTCGTCGAGATTGGCGGAATTGAGCTGATCCTTGATCTTGGCCATCCCCGGCAGCATCCCCATGATGCCGCCCATGCCGCCGAGCTTCTCGATCTGTCCCAATTGCTCCGAAAGGTCGTTCAGGTCGAATATTCCCTTGCGCATTTTCTCGGCCATCTTGGCCGCTTGCGCCGCATCGATATTTTGTGCCGCCTTCTCGACCAGGCTGACGATGTCGCCCATGCCGAGGATGCGGTCGGCAAGACGCGCGGGATGGAAATCCTCGATCGCATCCATCTTCTCGCCGACACCAAGCAGCTTGATCGGCTTGCCGGTGACCGCGCGCATCGACAAAGCCGCGCCGCCGCGGCCGTCGCCGTCCATGCGGGTCAGCACGATGCCCGTGAGGCCGACCTGCTCGTTGAAATTCTTGGCCAGATTGACGGCGTCTTGGCCGGTCAAGGCATCGGCCACCAGCAGGATCTCGTGCGGCCGCGCGGCGTCGCGGATGTCCGCCATCTCCTGCATCAGCGGCTCGTCGATGTGCGTGCGCCCGGCGGTGTCGAGGATAACGACGTCGTAGCCTTGTAGGCGCGCGGCGCTCTCCGCGCGTTTGGCGATGGCGACCGGATCCTCGCCGAAAATGATTGGCAACGTCGCGACGCCGACCTGCTGGCCTAGCACGGCGAGCTGCTCCTGGGCGGCGGGCCGCTTCACGTCGAGCGACGCCATCAGCACCTTGTGCTTGTCCCGCTCGTTCAGTCGTTTGGCGATCTTCGCCGCGGTCGTCGTCTTGCCCGCGCCTTGCAGGCCGACCAGCATGATCGCCACGGGAGCCGGCGCGTTCAGATCGATCGCCTGCGATTCCGTGCCAAGCGTCTCGACCAGCGAATCGTGGACGATCTTGACGACCATCTGGCCGGGCTTGACCGACTTGATGACCGCGGCGCCGACCGCCTTGGTGCGGGTCCGGTCGACAAACGAGCGCACCACCTCGAGCGCGACGTCCGCCTCGAGCAACGCACGACGCACCTCGCGCATGGCGGCGTTGACGTCCTCTTCCGAGAGGGCGCCACGGCCGGTGAGTTTATCCAGAATGCCGGAGAGCTTTTCGGACAGGCTCTCGAACATGGGTCACGCTCCTTTGATCAGGCGGCGAAGGCGCTGAGCGGATAGATAAGGCGAGACGCCCCTCATCCAATCCGCTGAGCCGCATCCGCGTTTGAGCCCAACGCCAATCGCGCCCGGGGGCGCCACGCGCTGCCGGACGGGGACCGCTGGCCTTGAAAGGACAGTCGGCTTGATCGACAAGGCCAAAACCTGACGAAGGCCGGGTTACTAGGCGCGCAAGACGAGGATGTCAAACTTGAGCGCCGGCTCGCTACGGGATCGAACCTGCGCTTGCTATCGGCGCCCCCAAGCTGCAAGGCGAGCCTGAAGCCGGTCCGGAGACAACGAGATGGACAAGCGCCAATCCAGCCGCAACGCCGAGCTCGGCCTTCCGACCCGCGCTATCCATCACGGCTACGACCGGCCGAGGAGCATCGCGCGCTGACGCCGCCTATTTTCATGACCTCGACCTACGCTTTCGAAACCGCTGAAGCCGGCAGCGAATTGTTCCGCGGCGAGCGCCCGGGCTACATCTACGGTCGCACCCGCAACCCGACGCAAGCGCTGCTCGAAGCGAGGCTCGCGAGCCTCGAAGGAGGCGAAGCGGGGCTCGCTGTCGCCTCGGGCATGGGCGCAATCTCGGCCACGATGTGGACGCTGCTCAGTGCAGGCGATAGCGTCGTCATCGACCGCATCCTCTATGGCAACACCTTCGCCTTTTTCACCAAGGGGCTGACCCGTTTCGGCGTCAATGTTCGCCTCGCCGATTTCACCGATCCCGACGCGCTGGCGCAGGCGCTAGCGGCCGACGATAAGACCAAGCTCGTCTATTTCGAGACGCCGGCGAACCCGAACCTGCGCGTCATCGACATCGCCCGCATTTCCTTGCTCGCCAAGTCCGCCGGCGCGCTGGCGATTGTCGACAACACTTTCGCTACGCCGATCTTGCAAAATCCGCTCAAGCTCGGCGCAGACCTCGTCGTTCATTCGGCGACGAAATACCTCGGCGGCCACGGCGACCCGCTCGGCGGCGCGGTCGTGGGATCGAGCGCGCTGATCGAGCGCATTCGCGGGACAGGCCTGAGAGCGCTGACCGGCGCGACGCTCTCGCCGCTCAACGCCTTTTTAATCCTACGAGGCCTGAAGACGCTTGAGGTGCGCATGGAGCGACATTCGCGCTCCGCTCAGCAGATCGCCGAGTTCATCGAGCGTCATCCGCTCGTGTCGCATGTCGCTTATCCCGGCCTCAAGTCGTTTCCGCAATACGAGCTTGCGCAACGCCAGATGCGACAACCGGGCGGGCTCATTGCGTTCGAGCTCGAGGGCGGCGTCGAGGCCGGCATGGCCTTCATGAACCGGCTCGAGCTGGTTGTGCGCGCGGTCAGCCTCGGCGACGCCGAAACGCTGGTTCAACACCCCACCAGCATGACCCACGCGACTTATTCTGCAGACGAGCGGAAGCGCCACGGCATAAGCGACAATCTGCTCCGTTTGTCCGTCGGGCTGGAAAATGTCGAGGATCTGATGGCCGACATCGCTCAGGCGCTGGACCACGTCCACGCCTCGAAGCGAAAGGCCGACTGAAACGCTGTAACGCTTTGAAATCCCTCGGGCAGCGGAAGGAAAATGAGGGTCCGCCAGTCCATTGCCGAGCGCTCGCGAGGCCCGTCCGCACATGGGCGGCGTGGGCGAATCCGGCGTGCCGCCAGTCGCGCTTGCCTCATGAACGCGATCTTTGCGGCGAGCGGTAAACGCATCCGCTCCATGCGGCTCGGAGGGCAGTTGGCGAAGGTCTAAGCGTAGGCCAAAAGGCGGGCCGGGACTTGCTTCCGGCCCGCCGGCCGCCGTCTATGCATCAGGCGGCAGAGGCCGAAGTTAGCGCCCCGCCCAACGCCGGTCGTCGATCGGCCGAAACTTAATCACGGCCCAAATCCCAAGCGCAATGAAAATGAGCAGTACGATCCCCTGGACGATCGCGAACTGCAGCTCGGACCCAGTCGGCGCGAGCGCGTGAAGGGCCGGGATCTTCATGAAGGCTTGTGCGACAAGCACGAACACGTTGAGATAAAGCGCCGCGACCGCGCAGGCGACAAAGATCCGCCGCCAGGCGCCGGCGAGACGAAAGCCGTAATAGGCGGCGACCGCGCCAACGAGCAGAATGAGCGAGAGTACGCCGACGGCGCGGGCGGGTCGAAGCCGAACGGCGGCAGCGGAAAACCGGTCAGGCTCGTCAGGATCGTCGTAACAAAGAAGACGACGATCGCCGTCCTGAAATTCTGACCGAGCAAAAGGCCGTACAACATCACGAGGCCGGAAAGAATTCCGACCAAGCTTATCGCCAGATGGAATTGAAGCATTGCGGGCTCCCCAGCCATGGCCGCGAGACGAATCATCGGTTCGTAGGCCGCGTCTACCCTAGCGGCAACTTCTTCCTTTTGCTGCGTAGCCACAATATCTATATGAGCCGTTAGATCTATATCAGCAAAGGGCTCGCCCCGCGTAGCGCGATTTTGAACTTCGCTGTCCGATCGTGACATTCTTATCAAGGCCACGCGCAGAAAGACGAGGCGGAATGGACCAGGCAGTCGCCACCCCAACCCAGGCCGGCCATAACCGGCCCCGCAATCCGGGCGTGCCGCTGGCGCCGGATTGGTTCGAGAGCGTTGGCGTCAACGCGAGCGCCGTCGAGCGCCGCGCGGCGACTTTGACCACGCGCCGGTCAGTCAAGAAGGAATACCAGGCGGCGTGGCTCTTGAAGGCGATGACCTGCATCGACCTGACCACGCTCTCTGGCGACGATACGCCGGGCCGTGTGCGCCGCCTCTGCGCCAAGGCCCGGCATCCGCTCGGCGAAGAGCTTCTCGCCGCGCTCGATCTTGCCGACTTGGGTCTGACGGTGGCCGCGGTCTGCGTCTATCCGACCATGGTTGGACCGGCGGTCAAGGCTCTCGAGGGCTCGGGCATTCCGGTGGCCTCCGTCGCGACCGGCTTTCCCGCTGGGCTAACCCCCTTGAAGCAGCGCCTGGAGGAGATTCGCTATGCGGTCGGGGAGGGGGCGCGCGAGATCGACATCGTCATCACCCGCGCCCATGTGCTCGGCCGCGACTGGAACGCGCTCTACGACGAGGTCGCGGCGATGCGAGAGGCCTGCGGGCGAACGCATTTGAAGACGATCCTCGGCACGGGAGACTTGAAGACGCTGCGCAGCGTCTACGCGGCCAGCATGGTGGCGATGCAGGCGGGCGCCGACTTCATCAAGACCTCCACCGGCAAGGAGGACGTCAACGCCACGCTGCCGGTGAGTCTGGTGATGCTCCGGGCTTTGCGCGACTATCGCGAGCGCTGCGGCGTCGACATCGGCTTCAAACCGGCCGGGGGCCTACGCACGGCCAAGGATGCGCTCGCTTGGCTCATCCTCATGAAGGAGGAACTCGGCGTGCAGTGGATGCAGCCTGATCTCTTCCGCATCGGCGCGAGCGGCCTTCTGACCGACATCGAGCGTCAGCTCGACCATTACGCGACCGGGCGTTATTCCGCCGCCCATCGCCACGCAATGACGTGAGGGTCCAATGGGCGTGATCAAGGACATCCTGCGCACGATGGACTACGGTCCTTCCCCTGAAAGCAGCGAGCATGTCGGGGGTTGGCTCGAAGAGCACAAGGCTGGCTTCGGGCATTTCATCAACGGCGCCTTCACGAAACCCGGCGACCTGTTCGACATCTTCAATCCCGCGCGCGGCGAGCGCATCGCGCGCGTTTCGCAAGGCTCTGCGAAGGACATCGACGTCGCCGTCGCCGCCGCGCGAAAGGCCCAACCGAAATGGGCGGCGCTCTCAGGCTTCGAGCGGTCGAAACATATTTACGCGCTCGCGCGCCATGTGCAGAAGCGGGAGCGCTTTTTGTCCGTCCTGGAAACGATCGACAACGGCAAGCCTATCCGCGAGTCGCGCGACATCGACATTCCGCTGGTCGCACGGCATTTCTACCATCACGCCGGTTGGGCCCCCCTGATCGACAGCGAGTTCCCGGGGACCAAGCCGGTCGGCGTGTGCGGGCAGATCATTCCGTGGAACTTCCCGCTGCTGATGCTCGCCTGGAAGATCGCGCCCGCGCTCGCAGCGGGCAATACGGTGGTGCTGAAGCCGGCGGAATTCACACCCTTGACCGCGCTCGCCTTCGCCGCCATCTGCGTCGAGACAGGGCTCCCCCCGGGCGTCGTCAATATCGTCACCGGCGACGGGACGACTGGGGCCGCTTTGGTGGCGCATGCGGGCGTGGACAAGATCGCCTTCACTGGCTCGACTGAAGTCGGTCGAGCGATTCGCAAGGCGACCGCCGGCACGGGCAAGAAGCTCTCGCTCGAACTCGGCGGCAAGTCCCCGTTCGTCGTGTTCGAGGATGCGGATCTCGACAGCGCCGTCGAGGGCGTGGTTGACGCGATCTGGTTCAATCAAGGGCAGGTGTGCTGCGCGGGGTCGCGGCTTTTGGTCGCAGAAGGCGCCGCCGACGCCCTATACGCCAAGCTGCGCGCCCGCATGGCGAACCTCAGAATCGGCGATCCGCTCGACAAGTCGACCGATGTCGGCGCGATCGTCGCGCCGATTCAGCTGGAGCGGATCCGTCGGCTCATGCGCCAGGGTGAGGAGGAAGGGCTCGAATTCTTTTGCGCCAACGATTCCCTGCCCGACCGAGGCTGCTTCTACCCGCCGACCCTTGTCACCGGCGTCGACCCGGCGTCAGTGCTCGCGCGCGAGGAGATCTTCGGCCCGGTGCTGGTCGCCACGACCTTTCGCACGCCGGATGAAGCAGTCGCCCTCGCCAACAACACCCGCTACGGCCTCGCAGCGTCCGTCTGGACAGAGAACGTCAATCGCGCGTTTGAGGTCGCCGCTCGCATCAAGGCTGGCGTCGTCTGGATCAATTCGACCAACATGTTCGACGCCGCCGCGGGCTTTGGCGGCTACCGCGAGAGCGGCTTCGGCCGCGAGGGCGGGCGCGAAGGCTTGTCCGAGTACCGGATCGCCGACGAGCCCAAGAGCAAGCCCAACGCGTCCCGTCCACTGCGCCTCAACGCCTCGCCCGGTCTTGCTCCGGCGCGAAACCGTGACGAGGCGCCTGATCGCACGGCCAAGCTTTATGTCGGTGGCAAGCAGGCGCGCCCCGATTCCGGCTATAGCTACGCGGTTCTCGATCCCGCAGGCCGCGAGGTCGGACTCGCCGGACTCGGCAACCGCAAGGACATCCGCAACGCGGTCGAAGCCGCCGCGAAGGCTTCGTCCTGGGGAGCGGCGACGGCGCACAATCGCGCCCAGGTGCTCTATTACGTGGCCGAGAACCTGGCCACTCGGGAAGACGAATTCACGCGGCGCCTCAGCGCCATGACTGGGGCCTCAGCCCGCGCCGCCAAGTCGGAAGTCGACGCCTCGATCCGCCGTGCTTTTGTTTATGCCGGCTATGCCGACAAGTTTGACGGTGCCGTTCACGCGACACGCTCGCGCCTTGTGACTTTGGCGATGAACGAGCCGTGGGGCGTGATGGGCATTGTCTGCCCGAACGACTCGCCACTGCTCGCCTTCGTCTCGCTGGTCATGCCGGCGATCGCCATGGGCAACTGTGTCGTCGCGGTCCCGTCGGCCAGCCATGCGCTGAGCGCGACCGACTTCTATTCAGTGCTCGATACGTCGGATGTTCCCGCCGGCGTCGTCAACATCGTCACCGGCGAGGCGAACGTCCTCGCCAAGACGCTCGCCGAGCACGACGGCGTGGATGCGGTCTGGTATGTCGGAGACATTGAGGGCGCAGCTCAGGTCGAGGCGCTTTCCGCCGGCAATCTCAAGGCGACCTGGACCTCGGCCGCGGCGATCGACTGGGCCAAAGCCGAGGGGCGCGAGTTCCTGCGCCAGGCGACCCAGGTCAAGAACATCTGGACCCCTTACGGGGAGTAGCGACTATGCGATAACCCCAAAGGAGAGCGGCGTTGCCTCAAGCGACCTCGTGCCTCAAGGAGCTACGCGCGGCATCGCGGCTCGAAGGATGGTCCAGCCTAAAGCTCGTTGGCGCCCCCGGAGCATCCCCTTCGATAAGCTCAGGGCAGGCTTTCGAGGCCGCTTCGCGGCGCATCAGGACGGGGTGGTTGGAGTTGCCTCCTACCAGATTTTCGTCACCGTGTAGTCCTGCGCGCGGAACCGCTCGATGAGGCCGGTCTTGCCGGCAAGATGGAGCGCGCCAACGGCGATGAACGCGCCGCCGGACGCCAGAAGCGGCGCAGCGCGCTCGGCCATGGTCGCGTTGCGACCCTGAAGCAGAGCGAGCATGAACTCATCCTGCGCAGTCCGCTCCGAGTCGGTCAGTCCGCCCAAGGCGTCTGAGACAGCGAGGATTTCAGCCGGTCGGCTTTCCCTATAGAGCCTGAGCATCGTTGCATACAGGTTGTCATTGAGGCTCGGGTCTCGGGCAGCGAGCGTCAACAGCGTCGCGGCGAGTTGAGGGCGCATGTTGGCGATGGCGGCGAGCTGTTCCTCCGGCGTTTCAAGTCCGATGACTTTCACCCCGGAGTCTCTTGCCGTCTCGGCGAGAAACTGGTCGACCTCGGGCAGATTGAGCGTTTCGCGCTGCGCTTCGCACTTAGGGAGCGCGGTCAGGATGGCCAGGAACCAGGGCTTCAAGTGGTGCGCGAATTCGACGGGATAGCCGAGACTCGTGATGAGTTTCTCGATTTTTTCACGGTCCTCCGGCGCGATGGCCCCCTCGAACGTGTCATGGTCGCGATCGAGCGCCCTCGCCAGCGCTGCTGCGGTGATGTTGGCCTTTTCGATCGTGTCGAAGGGTCCGCCAAGCTCCGTCGCCACGATCTTCGAGCCGTCAATTGATTGCGCGGCGCGACGCGCCACTTCGAGCGCAGACTCCTCTGTCGAATGAATGGTGCCGAAGAGATAGGAGGGCGCGAGACCGGATTTCTCGATGCGCCAGAGCAACCCGTCGCCGTTGAGGAAATCATCCGCGCGTGCGGCCTCAGCCGCCGCGAGCCCTTGAACCTGGGTGAGATCCGAACCTTGACAGGGCGTAGGCTCGGCCGTGGCCGCGGAACCAAGAAGAAGGCCGAGAACGCATGCGCAAGCGCTCGACGCCAATCGCCGAACCACGCTCATAACTTTCTCAGCGCGACTTCTTCGATCCGGTGGCTTGCGCCTTTGGTCAGGAGCAGGTCGGCTCGCGGCCGGGTGGGCAGAATATTCTCGTGCAGGTTGACGAGATTGATGCGCCGCCAGATCGAGCGCGCCGTCGCCTCGGCTTCCGCGTCGTTGAGGTCGGCGTATTGGCGGAAATAGCTGCGCGGATCGCGGAACGCCGTCGTCCGCAAGCTCATGAAGCGCTCAATATACCATTGCTCCAGCAACGCGGTTTCGGCGTCCAGGAAGATCGAGAAATCGAAAAAGTCGGAGACAAACGGAATCTCTTTGCCGTCGCGGGGCAGTCGGTTCGGCAGCAGGACATTGATGCCCTCGAAGATGAGAATGTCCGGTCGGTCGACGACGATCGATTCGCCCTTCACGATATCGTAGGTGATATGCGAATAGACGGGAGCGGCGACGTTGTGTTGTCCCGCCTTCACCGCGGACAGAAACCGCAGCACCGCGGTCCCGTCGTAGCTTTCCGGAAACCCCTTGCGGTCCATAATCCCTAAGCGGATCAGCTCGCCGTTGGGACGCAAGAAACCGTCGGTGGTGACGAGTTGCACCTTCGGCGTATTCGGCCAGCGGGTCAGCAGCGCCTGCAGCACGCGCGCGGTTGTCGATTTTCCCGCGGCGACCGATCCTGCAACGCCGATAATGTAGGGCACCTTGCCGTCGGTTGCGCCGAGAAAGCGCTGGGTCGCCTTGAACAGGCCTTGCGTCGCTGCAACGTAAAGCGCGAGCAGCCGCGACAGCGGCAGGTAGATGGCGCCGACTTCGTCAAGCGAGATCGGATCGTGCGTCGACTGCAGCTTGCGCAAGTCGTCGATCGTCAGCGTTAGCTGAGTATCGGCGCGCAGCTGCGCCCATTCGTCGCGGGTGAAGCGGCGAAACGGAGACTCGAGCGATTGAAGCCCAACGCGATTCATCAGAACTCTCTCACTCGAGCCAGTCGGCCCGCGCGCCGACAGGACGGCGCTCTCACTTTGTTCGGGCCGCTTTTTCCTGGTGCCCGCTTTGTTTTGACCTTTTGCCCAATTCGTCCATCACCGACGACAAAGCGACTCCCCGTACGCGGAGCACGACGAGCAAGTGGTAGAGAACATCGGCCGCCTCTGCGCGAACTGCGCTCTCGTCCAGCGCCGCAGCGGCGATCGTAAATTCGATCGCTTCTTCTCCGAATTTGCGAGCGCAATGGGCTGCGCCCTTATCGAGCAGGCTGCGGGTATAAGAGGCCTCCGCGCTCGCCCCGGCGCGCTCGTCGATCGTTCGCGCGAGTTCATCCAACGTGAACATCACGTCTGCCCTGTCCTTCTCGCCCATCGAGCCCTTATCCCCCGCCGCGCCGGTTACCGCAACAGGAGGCCCGCGCCTGCTCGGCGCGTCGAGCGCTTCTTGACTTGGCTCTCGCGGGGGCCATAAAGCATCCCGATGTTGAGGCTTAGGGCGATTAGCTCAGCGGTAGAGCACTCCCTTCACACGGGAGGGGTCGCAGGTTCGATCCCTGCATCGCCCACCATCAAAAGCCAATAAGATCAAGCGGTTATGGCGACGCTTGCGCCGGAAGATTACGCGCTGGGAAAATCTGTACCCACCCTGCACCCACCGAAAGGCTTTGCGCTCAGCCGATCAAGACCGCGGCCGAAAATCCCACTGAACTCCTTCCGGCCCGCGCCGGAGCGAGCCCGCGTCAATCGGTCAGGTTGAGCGTCTTATCCGCGCAGACGTTGAAGCCGGACGCATCCATCGACTGGCCGTCGGCGAACCTGCCGTGCAGATCGACGTGGCAATCGCTGACCTGCGACAGTTTAGTCGACGTCTTTTTGCCGGCTTTCACCACGCCGAGCACAGTTGTCCAGTTTGTAGAGCCGGGCTCGGCCGCCGCCAGCCAGACGAGATTGGCTTTGCGTGAGTTCGTCACCCTCACTGTGACGGGCGGGCCCGCCGTGTTCGCCTTGGGCTTCGCCGACGCGGCCTGCGCGTCAGCCGGGGGAGGCACGGCTCCGGGCGCCGCGGTCTGAGCGGGCGCAGGCGCGGCGGTAAGGCCAAATAGAGCGGCAACCGCGAACGCCGCAGTAAGTGTCCGAATGTTCATCAGGTTCACTCCCTGACATCACCACGAGGGAGTGACCTTTTACGCCCACTTGCCTTAACCTTCTGTTAAACGTTTGACAGATTGATTTGGCTCTTTGGCGCTATCCGCCTCCGTTGTGCGGAACGGAAGCCGCGCATCGCATCAGACCCAGCGACCATTCTTGGCTTGCGGCGCGGCCTGCTCATCGACAAGGCGGCACGGATTTCGGACGGCGCGAAAGGGGCTGAGGCCCTCGGCCATCCCTCAACGTCTCTGAACTGCCGCGCCGAAAGCTTGCGCACGCGGTAGACAGTGCCCGCACCAACCATTGCCGGAGCAAGGTCAGCGAGCGCCGGTAAGCGTCACTTTTTGAAGTTTTCCTTCTCACGCTGGCGCTCAAGCCGCTGCAGCCGCTTGATGTCTTCCGTCGAGAGGTCGTTGCGCTCCATCTTCCGTTTCAGCTCCGCCCGCTTTCCATGCGGGTAGCGCTGAGCATAGAGCGCACGCGCCTTCGCAGCCTTGGCGAGCTTAATGCGCTCCTTGCGGTGAGCCGCCCGGGGCTCTGCGGCGGCTTCCGCCCGACCGGCACGCCGGTTCATGACGCGATTGATCGTGCGGTACATCTCACTCACCTCCTTTCTGCCTGCAAAATGTCGCGAGAATTTGCAGGAATTTGCGGGGCGCAGCAGTCATCGCACAGGCAGATCGGGTTGTCCTTCGGCCCGACCTTATGCAGGGTATATCACGCTAGGACCCTCCTTCGATGTTTTCCTAGGTCGCCTGTTCTGCCGAACACCGGCCCCTCAGCAGCTAGCGGACAGCTTCCGTTGGAACTCCGGGGCCTCAACCATCCCTAACGTCTCTGGACCGCCGCGCGGAAAGCTTGCGCAGCAGGCTGGAAGTTTTTGGAAAGAAAAATTCGCCTAAAAATTTTTGGGAGCTTCGGCGATTTTGCGCTCACAATCGCGAACCCGCCTTTGCGCTATTTTTCAGAAAAAGAAATCGCTTAAGCCAGGCCCGGACGTGGATGCTGTCGTGCGCGCCTTTGGACGGCCCGATGTAAGGGCCGGGACAGACCCCTCAAGGATCACAATTGCCGCTAACACATCTGCACGCTCATGGTGCCCGGACAGTCAAGCTGATAGATTGACATGGGGCTGTAGTTCACCGACGTAGAAAACCCGTTCGGGAAAGGGGTGGTTGGCCCGACCTCTCTTCGACTACAATCGCAGGAGGATCGCGCTGAGACTGGAGGGTGTCACTGCAGGCGCGAAGGTACGCGGCATCGCCGGCCAAGCCGCCGTGGAAGTGGTGCGCGCCGAGTGGATTGGATCCGACGCCCTCAATGTCGTTTATCGCGGGGCGGCCGGGCCGGGTGAGATCGTTCTCTTTCGTGACAATGAGCCCCGCCTGGAGCTTCTCCAGGCAAGTCGGGCCTTCAGTTTCGATGGCGACGGCGAAGCGTTCAAGATAGGGTCGGAAGCGCAGCGCATCAGGCTCGCGCATCTCTTCGACCCCTATCTCGCAGTTCATTCCTCCAAAATCGACCCGCTGCCGCATCAGATCACCGCGGTGTACGGCGACATGCTGCCTCGCCATCCTTTGCGGTTCTTGCTCGCTGATGACCCCGGTGCAGGCAAGACGATCATGGCGGGTCTTTTCATCAAAGAGTTGATTATCCGAGGCGATTTGGAGCGTTGCCTCATCGTCGCGCCCGGGAGCCTGGTCGAACAATGGCAGGACGAACTCAAGGAGAAATTCGACCTCGATTTCGACATTGTCTCTCGAGAGCAGGTGGAGACCTCGATCACAGGGAACCCCTTTGTCGAGCGCAGCCGGCTTATCATGCGGCTCGACATGGCGGCGCGTTCCGAAACCTTGCAAGCCAAGCTTGAGGCCGCCCCCGATTGGGACCTCGTCATCTGCGACGAAGCTCACCGAATGTCCGCGAGCCTCTTCGGCGCGGAGGTCAAATACACGAAACGGTATAGGCTCGGTCAATTGGTCGGCGGCCGGGCGCGCCACTTCTTGCTGATGACCGCGACGCCGCACAGCGGCGATGACGCCAACTTTCAACTGTTCATGGGGCTCCTCGACCCCGATCGCTTCGAGGGTCGGCCGCGCGAGGGTGCGCGGAAGGTCGACGTGTCCGACATGATGCGCCGCCTCACCAAGGAGGAGTTGCGCAAGTTCGACGGCTCGCTGCTCTTCCCGGAGCGCCGGGCCTCGACAATCCAATACCAACTATCAGATTTGGAGGCCCAGCTTTACGCGGCCGTCACCCAATACGTGCGCAATGAGATGCGGAACCTCAACGCGCTGGCCAGCGATGACAAACGCCGCAACAACGTTGGGTTCGCGCTGCAAATCCTGCAACGCCGGCTCGCCTCCTCGCCCGCCGCAATCTACCACTCGCTGCGCCGCCGCCGCGAGCGGCTGGAGGCGCGCCTCGCCGAAGAACGCATCATCGCTCGCGCGGGAGTTCTGCAAAAAGCTGAGACATTCTCGTCGATCCTGGAAGATGACGAGGACCGAGACCTCGATGAGGCCGGCGGCAAGGAGCTTGAAGACGCCGAGGAAGAGATTGTCGACCGCGCGACGGCGGCGCAGACGATCCCGGAGCTTGAGGCGGAGCTTGCGACGCTGCGCGACCTCGAAGCTCTAGCCGACCGCCTGCGAAAGTCAGGCCAGGACGCCAAGTGGCGCCAGCTCGCCGAAATCCTCGACAAGCCACCGATCCTTGATGAGGCGACCGGACAGCGCCGTAAGATCATCATCTTCACCGAGCCGCGCGACACACTCGAATACCTCGCCGACAGGATCAGACAGAGCGTCGGCAAATCGGAGGCGGTCGTCATTATCCACGGTGGCGTTCCCCGCGACGTGCGCAAGGCCAACATCGTCGCCTTTAACGAGGACCCCGAAGTACGCGTCCTCGTAGCCAACGACGCCGCCGGCGAGGGCGTGAACCTTCAGCGCGGCGCGCACCTAATGGTGAATTACGATCTGCCATGGAACCCGAACCGGCTGGAACAGAGGTTCGGCCGCATCCATCGCATCGGCCAAACGGAGGTCTGCCACCTCTGGAATTTGGTGGCCGCTGGAACACGCGAGGGTGAGGTTTACGGCCGTCTCTTGGAGAAGCTTGAACGCGCGCGAACGGCACTCGGTGGACGGGACGCTGTCTATGACGTGCTGGGTGAGCTATTCCAGGGGCGCCCGTTACGCGAACTGTTGATGGAGGCGGTGCTTTACGGCGACGATCCGCGCCACAAGGAACGTCTATTCACCGCAGTCGACGGCGTCGTTGACACGGCCAAAATCGAGAGCCTGATCCGCGAACGCAAGCTCACGTCAGACGGCCTTGATCCTCTGACTGTCACCGAAATCCGAGCGAACATGGAGCGGGCTGAGGCGCGCCGGCTGCAGCCTCACTACATCCGCGGGTTTTTCGAGAACGCGTTCACACGGCTTGGCGGCCAAGTCCGCCGCCGCGAAGCGGGGCGCTATGAGGTGACCCGCGTGCCGGGGCGCGTGCGCGACCGCGCCTCGGGTGTCATCCCGATCGCGGAGCGGTACGAGCGTATCTGCTTCGAGAAGACCTATCGCGATAGTGCTAAGCCGCAAGCCGCCCTCGTCATGCCGGGCCATCCCCTCCTCGACGGGACGATCGCCGCCACGCTGGAAGATTGCGGCACGGTTCTGAAACAGGGGACGATCCTTGTCGATGAGACCGGGACCTTTGGCGCGGAGCCGCAGGTCCTCGTCACGCTTGAACACGCGATCCGCGACGGAAGGCCGGGGCGACACGGCCAGCCGAGCATCATCTCGCGGAGGATGCAGTTCGTCATGATCGATGAGGCTGGCCGAACCCGTGATGCCGGCCCAGCGCCCTACCTCGACTTCCGGCCTGTCCGGCCCGACGAGCAAGAGGCGACCGAACGCTCTCTCAACGCCGGCTGGTTGAAGAACGACATCGAAAAGCAGGCGATGCATTTCGCCATCGCCGAGCTTGCCCCGGCCCACTTGCGGGAGACGCGCGAGCGGCGGCTCGCTGAAATCGACCGCGTTGAGAGCGAGGTCAAGGCGCGCCTCAAGCGCGAGATTGCCTATTGGGATGGACGCGCCGAGGAGCTGGCGCTCCGGGAGCAGGCCGGCAAGGGCGGACGGCTCAATTCGGGCAACGCGCGTGCCTACGCGCAGACGCTCGCCGGCAGACTTGAGCGCCGGCTTCGCCAGCTCGAAGAGGAACGCGACATGCAAGCCCTGCCGCCGCAGGTCAAGGGCGCGGCGCTTGTCTTGCCGCTCGCGCTCCTTGAGCCCGAGGCCGCCGCGCCTCACTTCGCCGAAGATGCCGCGGCACGCCAGGAAATCGAGCGGCTCGCGATGGCGGAAGTAATGGCGGCGGAGCGGGCGCTTGGGCGGGAGCCGCGCGACGTATCGGCCGAGAAGATCGGCTACGACATCGAAAGCCTCGACCCGAAGTCAGGACATTTGCACTTTCTTGAAGTCAAGGGCCGCGTTGACGGCGCGGATACGATCACCGTCACGACGAATGAAGCGCTTGTCGCGCTGAACGCCGGCGACCGGTTTGTCCTCGCGATTGTGCGGATCGGCCCAGCGGGCTTCGCGCAGGAGCCTGTCTACGTGCGCAAGCCCTTCGACAGCGCCCCGATGTCGGGCTCGTCGCAGACGATCTTCCCCATTGAAAAATTGATCGCTCGCGGCGTCAGACCGCATTGAGAACGAGAGAGATGACCACATCCCCGCCCCGCAAGAAGCTCATCGAGGTTTCGATCCCGCTGGAAGCCATCAACCGCGAGAGCGCGCGGGAGAAGTCGATCCGCCACGGGCATCCATCGACGTTGCATCTCTGGTGGGCGAGGCGGCCCTTAGCGGCTTGCAGGGCGGTCTTGTTCGCGCAGCTCGTCGACGATCCCTCGTCGTGTCCGGAGGAGTTTCCGACCAAGGAGGCGCAGGAAGCGGAGCGCGATCGGCTGCACAAGCTGATCGAGGGCATCGTTCCCTGGGAGAATACGCGCAACGAAACTTTGCTCAATGCCGCGCGTTACGAGATCGCTCGTTCGGTCGCGCGCTCTCGCGGCGAGAAGTTACCTCCGCTCGGCGCCGTGACGCCGAACGAAATCATCAACTATCTGCAGGCGAACGCTCCACCCGTTTATGACCCTTTCTCGGGCGGCGGCTCGATCCCGCTGGAGGCGCAGCGGCTCGGTTTGAGAGCGATGGGCTCCGACCTCAATCCGGTCGCGGTCCTGATCGGCAAGGCGCTCGTCGAGTTCCCGCCCAAGTTCGCCGGCCGCCGGCCGGTCAATCCTGAAGCCGGCGAACTTCGCCATTGGAGAGGCGCAGAAGGGCTTGCCGACGACGTGCGCTACTACGGGCGCTGGATGCGCGGCGACGCGGAGAAGCGAATTGGCCATCTCTATCCCAAGGCGAAGCTCAAAGACGGCAAAGAGGCGACGGTCATCGCCTGGCTGTGGGCGCGCGCGGTGCCAAGCCCTGACCCGCGGGCGAATGGTGCGCTTGTGCCACTCGCCTCCTCCTTCGTGCTGTCTGCGACGGCAGGCCAGAAAGTAATCGTCCGTCCAGTCGTCGACCGCGTCAGGATGGAATGGCGGTTTGAGATCGATGAAAACCCAAGCGCAGAGGACTTCGCGAGCGCGAAAATTGGGATGAAGGCGGCGCGCGGGGCGAATTTCGTTTGCCTATTGACTGGTGCGGCGATCAGCGACGTGCATGTCAAGCGCGAGGCCATGGCCGGGCGCATGGGTGCGGTGCTGATGGCCATTGTCGCCGAAGGAACGCGCGGGCGGCTTTATCTTCCGCCGGCCCCCGAGCATGTGGCCGCGGCGGACCTCGCTGCGCCAGACGTTCCTGAAATCGATCAGCCGTTGCCGAAGAACCCGCGTTGGTTCTCGCCACCTGACTACGGGATGCCCAATTTCGTAGACCTCTTCACGCCACGGCAACTCATCGCTCTGACGACGTTTTCGGACCTGGTTAGCGAGGCGCGCGCGGGGGTGCTCAACGATGCCCGCAATAACTGGTCGGGTGCGCACGCCAACGACGCTCGACCTCTAGCCGAAGGAGGGCTTGGCCCGGAGGCGTACGCAGACGCGGTCGCGACCTATTTAGGCTTCGTGCTCAGCAGTATGGCCGATCGCCACTCGACGATCTGCACCTGGGATGCTGGAGGCCCGACGTGGGGAACGAAGCTGCGTAATACCTTCGCTCGACAAGCGTTGCCGATGACTTGGGACTACGCGGAGGCAAACCCTCTATCAGGTCAGAGTGGTAGCCTCCAAAACTCGTTGGAGTACACTTCCAAGGCTGTCGACGCACTTTTAAGCGTTGCCAACACCGGAGGGCTTATTTTCGAGGCCGTTAGCCAATCCATACAAGAGCCTCATGTCGTCTTCTCTACTGACCCACCGTACTACGACAATGTTGGGTTTGCCGATCTCTCTGATTACTTTTATGTGTGGTTAAGACGCACCCTCCGCGATGTTATTCCAGGCTTATTTCGTCGAGTGTTGGTACCGAAGGCAGAAGAGCTGGTCGCAACTCCCTACCGCCACGGCGGCAAAGGTGCGGCAGAGACATTTTTTCTTAACGGAATGAAGAAGACATTCGCTGCAATTGCATCGACTACTATAAATGCACCGGTGACCGTGTACTACGCCTATAAACAAAAGGAAAGTGAAGGCTGGGCGACATTCCTTCAGGCTCTTGTCGACTGCGGCCTGGCTGTTGACGCAACGTGGCCGCTGCGCTCGGAACTCAGCACCCGAATGAATGCTAGGAACGCAAACGCGCTCGGCTCCTCAATTGTTCACGTATGTCGTCGACCCGGAACTAGCGGCCAGAACGGCACGCGCGCCGATTTCCTGCGCGCCTTGCGGCGCGACATGCCGGCGGCGCTCGCCGAAATCCGCCACGCCGGCGTCGAGCCAACCGACATCCAGCAGGCGGCGATCGGGCCGGGCATCGGCATCTTCACGCGCCACGCCCAAGTGCTCAACACTGACGGCACGCCGATGCTGGTTAAGGACGCCCTGAAACTCATCAATCAGGTGCGGGAGGAAATCGCCTCCCACGGTGACGCCGACTACGACAGCGAGACGCGCTTCGCCCTCGACTGGTTCGCCGCCAAGGGCTTCGGTGTTGGGTCGTCGGGCGAGGCGATCAACATGACCAACGCCGTCAATTTGTCGCTCGACGCGATGAACGCAGCGGGCTTCTTCGAGGCAAAGGGCGGCTCAGCGCGGCTCAAAAAGCGTGGCGAACTGAATGAGGATTGGGACCCGAAGACAGCGAAGGGCGCGACCGTCTGGGAAGCCTGCCAGCATCTCATCAAGCGGCTCAACGCCGAGGACGGCGGCGTCGACGCCGCCGCCGCGCTTTACAATCGCCTAGGCGCGCTCGCCGAACCCGCCCACGCCCTCGATCGCCGGCTCTACGATCTCTGCGAACAGAAGCAATGGGCGGCCGAGGGGCGCGCCTACAATCAGCTCGATCAGGAATGGGAGGCGATAGAGCGCCGCGCCGCGGCCCTGGCCGAAACCGGCCAAGACCGCGACCTCTTCACGTCCTGACATCGGGAGGGACGCCATGAGCGGATTTGCGACGAACCAGCGCATCAATCAGGCGTTGATGATGCTGACTAAGGTGCTGCAGCCATACGTCGAGCGCCGCCTGCGCGAAGTCTATGGCGACAAATGGCGCCATAACCTCTCGCTTGCGGTGGGCTCCGACCCAATGAAGCCGCTGGATGCCTACGGTCTGCTCAAGACCATTATGGATAACTGGCAGTCCGTCTTTCGCGACGGCCTCAAGCCAATCGTTCGCAATCAGGTCTCCTTTGCCCTCGCGGCGCGCAATGACGTCTCCCACGCGAGCGGAACGATCAGCGATCCCGACGCCATCTCTTATCTCACTTCGATCAAGGCGGTCGCCGAGGCGATCGACCCGAAATCGTCGGCCGGCTTCAAAGCGCTGATCGACGACCAGACGAAAGCGATTGCGGCGGCTCTTGGCGTGTCAATCGAAGCGGCGGCGAAAGCCGCAGCACCGCCGACGCAGGAGACCCTCGATCTCGGGGAAGGCAAATATACGTGGAAGCCTTGGCGCGATGTCGCCCCGCCGCATGCGGACGTGATGGCGGCGCGCTTTCAGGAGGCCGAGTTCGCCGCCGACCTCTCGACCGTGGCCCGCGGCGAAGGGGCGGAAACCTATCGCGATCCACGCGAATTCTTCCGGATCACCTTCATGACCGGCGGCTTGCGCAAAGTTCTCCTCAACGCGGTCGAGCGCTTGGCCGGCAAGGGCGGCGAACCAGTCATCGGCCTGCAAACGTCGTTTGGCGGCGGCAAGACGCACACAATGCTGGCGCTCTACCACCTGGCCAGCGCCGTGAACCCGGAGATCCTGCCGGGGCTCTCAGAGATTTTCGCTTTGGCGAAAGTGAAGTCACTTTCATTGCGCTCGAAGCCCGTCGTCTTTGTCGGCACGGCCATGGGCGCTAATCAGCCGATCGCCATTGACGGCGCGCGGACGGTCAGGACCCTTTGGGGTCTGATCGCGTTCAAGCTCGGCGGCTTGAAAGCCTATGAGACCATCAAGGTCTCGGACGAGGCCCGCACCAATCCGGGCTCCGCTGCGCTGATCCCCATCCTGCGCGCCGCCGCGCCCTGCCTGATCCTGCTCGACGAGGTCGTGGCTTATGCGCGCAATCTGGACGGTGTGCCGTATGATGGCTTCGTCTCATTTCTGCAGTCTCTGACGGAAGCCGCTAGCGCCGTGCCGGGCGTCCTGATTGTCGGCGCGCTGCCCGAAAGTCGGACCGAGGTTGGCGACGAGCGCGGCTGGGCAGCGCTGTTGCAACTGGAAAAGGTGTTCGGCCGCGTCCAGTCGGCCTGGGCGCCCGCACAGGGGACCGAAACCTTCGAGATCATCCGCCGACGTTTGTTTCAGGAGCTGGACGCCGACGGGCTCAAGGCGCGCGACCAAGCGATCCGCGCCTTCCTCAGCTTCTACAAAAACAACAGCGGCGAGTTTCCAAGCGACGCCCGCGACCGGGCTTACGAGGTGCAACTCAACGCGGCTTATCCGGTCCACCCCGAACTTTTCCGCATCCTGCAAACCGATTGGGGCGGGTTGCAGAAGTTCCAGAAGACGCGCGGCGTGCTCAAGATGATGGCCCAGATCGTCTATCGCCTTTGGCGAGGCGGGCACAGTGGGCCAGTGATCATGCCAGGCGACGTGCCGCTCAAAGACGATAAGGTTCGCGCGAATGCGCTCGTACCGTTGCAGTCGGGCTATGACGCGGTACTCGAAAAGGAAGTAGCGGGCGACCACTGCAAACCGGCGCAGATCGAGGCTCGCTCGCCTTCGCTTGGCAAGAACCGAGCGGTGACGCGCGCGGCGTCGGCGCTCTTCATGGCGACCGCGCCGTTTGGTTCAACCAACAAGGGGCTCGAAATCGCTCGGCTCCGTATGGCCTGCGCCGTGCCCGGCGAGCAGCCGTCGCAGTTTTCCGAGGCGCTGCGGCGGCTCGGCGAAACCGCCGCCTATCTCTACAACTCGGGCGAAAACTATTGGTTCTCGCCGATCGCGTCGTTGAACCAGGAAGCCGAGGACCGGGCGCGGAGCCTTTCATCGCCAGAGGTGGCGGCCGAGATCGTCGCGTTGATCAGAGGCGAGGAAAAGCTCAAGGGGACGGGCTTCCTGCGCGTTCACGGCGCGCCCGACGAACCGCTCAACATCGACGACGCCTACGAAGCGGCGCTTGTCATCTTCCCACCCGAGGCTTGGCATCGAGGCCGCGAGGCTGATACGCCGGCGATGAAGCTCGCAGCAGACATTGTCGAGCACAAGGGCGCTGGACAGAGGCGCAACAGAAATCGCCTCGCTTTCTTGGCGGTGGACCAGCCTGCCCTCGATGAGATCCAAGTCGTTGTCCGTAAGAAGCTCGCCTGGGCTTCGATCGTGCGCGACGCTCGCCTCCTGCAATTGCCGCCCGCGCAAGAAGACGACGCGAAGAAGAAAGACGGCGAGCAGGCGACCGCGGCGCTCAACGCCGTGCGCCGCGGATGGAAGTATCTCCTTCTGCCGCAAGCGGCGGACCCTTCGAGCCCAAACGCCGCGCGCGGCTTCGAGCTTGAACCCGTTGCGCTTGCCAATCGCGGCGGCGCGCCGGAACCTCTGCCTCAGCTAGTTTGGAGGAAGTGCGAAGGCGACGGCCTCATCGTCTCGCGGCTCGGCGTGCTCGACAACGACCTCGCGAAGGTCTGGCGCCCGGAGCAGCCCCAGGTTGCCGTTCGGCAGTTGCGCGACTGGTTCGCTCAGTTCCCGTACCTCTCGAAGCTGCGCGAACCACAAGTGTTGGCGCGCGCGATCAGCGAGGCGGTCGCTCGATCAGACGCCAAATACGCCATCGCTGACCGTTCCGATGAAGCGAAGAACGAATATGTCGGACTGAAGTTGGGGCGCTTGGTCGAGGTCGACTTAAATTCCGACACGCTGCTCGTGCGGGCTGATGTTGCGCAAGCGCAAATCGCCAAGGCTGCCCAACCGTCCGCGCCGGCCGGCGGCCCCCCGACGGCCAACGATAAGCCAACGCAAACGACTATTATTGGGCAGCCACCCGCGACCGCCAAGCCGCGGCTGCCGCGGCGGTTCTACGCGAAGGTGACGCTCGATCCGAACCGACCGACACCCCAAGTGAGCAACATAGCGCAGTCGATCCTTAGCGAGCTTGATCGCGTGCGCGGCGCGAAAATCACACTCACCCTCGACATCGACGCCGAGGTCGCGGGTGGCTTCCCCGAAGACGTTCAAAGCGTCGTTCAAGACAACGCGCGGGACTTGCGGATTGAGGACTTCGGCTTTGAAGGCGAATGATCCAGCTCAGTCTAGTGCGCGGCAGGGCCTGCCTCGAGCGCAGGGCTTTTTATCAGGCCGAGGCCGGTTCGCTTGCCGCTAGTGGAGCGCCGTCGTCGCGCGCCGCGGCCGCCTCAAGGGCGCGAGCGCGCTTCCGCTCCCGCCATCGCCGCGTCGCCTCACGAACCTGCGCCCGCCGCTCATCCGTCGCCGCTCGGCGCGGCCGCCGAACCGAAAGACCCTGCGCCCGACGCTTCTCCCGCCAGCGCCGACACGCCAAACGTTGCTTCTCCCGAACAAGCGGATGTTGCGGCAGCCGCTTCTCCTCGCCCGTGAACGGACCCTCCCACGCGCGAAGAGTGGCAGGCTCCTTCCACGGCCGCCGAAACGGAACGCCTGAACGGTGCAACGCCACCAGCGCAGCCCGCGCGCTCCGCGCCATCCACCATTGACAGTCAGCCGCCACTAATTCCGCGCGGATCCGCCTCTGGGTTGGCGAGGGGCGACCGCTGGGCGACTTCAGCTCAACGAAATTCGACCGCCCACGAAAAATCACCATGATGTCGGGAAGACCAGCGCGCGTGCCTCGGCGCCGCGCCAAAAGTCCGCTCAAACGCGAGCGAGGCCGGTTCTCCAAGCTGGACCAGAACACGCGAGGATCAAGGAGCCGCCCCAACATCTCCGCCAGCCGGGTCTGCGTCCGCCACTCCTCACGTCCGCATTTGCGCCGACCAGCAACCGCCCGCGCATCAACCTCCGAAGCCGCCCTCATGCCTCGTTGCCGTTCCCAGCCCCATCATGCGAAGGCGCGGTCGGCGTCGGCGGCGTTACCCCGGCAACATCAATGATCGCCTTAGCGGCCAGCATCCTCGTGTGCATCGGAGCCTCACTGTCCCGACCAAGCGCAATGGCCGCTAACAGCCTAACCGTGTCAGGCAAATACTGCTTCGCCAACGCCCGCCCCTGCATCGTCCCATCCAGCGGAGTGTCCGCCGTCGGCGTCGGAGCCGTCGGTTTGCGATCCTGATCAGGTTGCTTCGCCATCAAAACCTCCCGAAAAAAACATAGCCGTGATCTCGTGAGCAGCGAGAGACGGCTGCGCCGTTCTCTCGCCACTCACTCGCTCCCACCCATGCTCAATCACCCTTGTCCGCTTCCGGAGTGTTTTTCACTTTGGGCTGCGCTCTCAAACCCGCCTCCGCGATCACGTCGCCCTCGGCTAGGCAGCCCTGCAGAATGAGCGCGACATTATCTGCGCCTGCCTCGCGGATCACCGCCTGCGTCTTGCGCGACCGACTTGGCCGCGGTATCGGCGCCGAGTTTGCGGTCAGGCAGGCGGATGCGCAACCTGACGCGCGGTTTGCTGTAGGGCGCGAGGACGGCGAGCAGCTCGTCTGGGTTAGGGACGAGGGGAATAGGGGTGGGTTGGGTGGTTAGGGTGGTGCACTTCCCACCCCTTCGCGGACGCGCGCGAGAGTAAATTGGAATGGCTGGGGAGCGACCCACCCTAACCACCCAACCCACCTGCAGGCTGCCCGACGACGCGCCATTGCAGCAGGCCGTGCAGAACGCCAGCTTTTGAAAAAGCAGCGAAATCCGGCTTGGCCTCATCCCGGCCGAGGTTGACGACGCGGTCCTCGTACTTGCTGAGCCATTGGCCCATCAGGCGCGTGTCGATGGCGCCGCCCCGTCCAGCGACGACAAGAAGGGCGTCGCGCAGCGCGGGATGAGTAAAGGAGCGGACGTAGCCGAGCGTTCCCGGTTCCGGCGTGGCGATTGTCGCGTTGGCGGTCGCGACGGCGGCGCTTACGGTTGTCGGGCTATCGGCGAATTCATCGCGCCAAGCCGTCAACACCGTCTTGAGGTTGGCGAGAGTGGGATCGGTCTGGCGAACCCGATCCATGGTTTTGACCGGATCGCCTTGCCCTAGCCAGATTAGCGCGCCACGCACAGTATCCGACCAAGGAACGAAACTCTGTAATGGCGGCCGAGGGCGGTTCGGTCGTCCAGCGGCATGATAGGCGAGCAACGCGGTGAGGATTGCGACGACCAACTCGGCGCGACGCTCCTTGGCGTCGGCAATGGGGTCGTAGGCGAATTCCCTGAGTTCAGGCCGTTCGCATTTCGGATCGAGACGGCCGACAAGCGACCGCCGAGTTAGATCACCCTTGACAACGAGGTTGTTGCCGGTCGCGGAAATGAGCGGTTTGGCCGCGGTCCGCAGCATTTTCGAGTAGCCGAGGATGCGCAGATCGAGCCAATGCTGAGTGAGGGCCTGGTTGAGCACCACACCTTCAAGGGGCAATTCGCAGTTGTCGATGGCGATTAGCGGGTCGCCGCGCATGAGGATGGCGGACAATCGCTTTTCGGCCTCTTCTCGACTTTCGCCCTGCGCGATAACGCCCGCCTCGTGGCCGGTGGCAAGGATTGAAGCGATGTCGACCAACATGGATTTGCCGCTTCCGGCGACTGGCGCGTCGAAGCCGTGCAGCGGGACGAAATTCAGACCGCGCCGGGCGACAGCGGTGAAGATCAGCGACAGCGCCACCGCGCGGTCGTCACGGCTGACGAAATCGAAAGTTTCGAGCAGCCGCAGGACCTGACCGAGCGCAGTCTCAGCCATGCGCTTGCTTGGTATGTGTGGCACACGCGGAAATTCGACGTCGAGCGGATTATAGAGGATGCCGGTCGCCGGATCGAAACCCGGCTGGTCGAGCAACTTGCCGTCGGCCGAAATTGATGGGCAATTGACCAAGGCGACGAGGACCGGGAGCTTGAGCCTGTGCTTGCGGTCCTTGAGCGTGCGGACCAGCGCCATCGGCGCTGGCGCGGGTCTTGGGTTTCCATCCGCGTCGAGGCGAACGAAATCGGCCACCGCCTCGGCGTCCTCGATGAGCGCATAGTCGCCGCGGTCTTCGATGATCTGGCCAACGACAGTCTTGCCGTCCCACGTCTGCATCTTGGCGAAGCCGGTGGCGACGATGAGACCGCCGCGCTGATAGAGGCCGCGTTGAGAGGCAACGAGCAGGCGATCCAGTTCGTTGACTGCTCGTTCAGTCTCGCCGACCCTGAGCGTGATCGTCGGCCGCGGCGGGTGACGCTCCTGCTCGACCTTCCTCTCGGCGCTGTTGACTAGCCGGGGAATGTCGTCGAACCGAGCTTTCCATCGATCGTCACGCGGCGCGGCTGAGGCTTCCATCAGTGCGCGGAGCTGGTTGACGACGGCTCCAGGGGTTGTTCCCGCCGCGACCAGCTTGGCAGCTAGATCGCGCAGGCTTTGGTGGAGATTGTCGCCCTTTTGAATGTTGCCGTAGAAGGTTTGCCAGTCGTTCCCATCGCCATCGTCCCCGCCGCGGCCGTTGCCTTTGGGCTGTTGAGGCGGCGCGGCGGCCTCTAGCGCGGCCACTGCCTCGTCGAGGTCGATTTCCCGGTCGGGACTGCAACTGAAGAACTCGCAAAGCCTCGGATGATCTTTGTCTTTGCGATGCCACGATCCCGGCCAACGCAGGCAATGGACGGTTGGAACGTTGGAGGGATCGCCGCCGACGATGAGGGTGGCTATAGCGCGCGCGCGTTTGAGCCTTTCAAGGTCCGGGCCTTTGGCGGGCTGGGCGAGCCGCCAATGGAGATGCAGCTTGTCTTCCGGCTCCCCAGCTTCGTTGTTCCATTGCCCGCCGCTTTTGACAATGGCGGTCGCCGGGCCGAGGATTTCCTGTAGGCGCTGCCGGGCCTCGTCTGGGCGCTTGTCGCACTCGACCGAAATGGCGAGGCCTAGATAGAGATCCTGTTCGCGCGCCTGTCGGCTTGAGCCGTTGAACACCGCGATCGGCGGGCAGAACACGGCGGGTTCTGAAGTGTTCGCGGCGCGGTGCGCCATGTCGACGGCGATGCCAATCGTGTTCCGGTAATTGTTGAGGCTCGCGAACCAAAGGTTTTGGCTGAGGGCCTTGTTGGAATGTAGGAAGGCGCGCATTGAGGCGTAGCCTTCATGGCCGCTGTGGCGGAACAGCGCGTCGAAAAAGGTTTCGATTTGGCCGCCATCTGGTTCGAGCAACATGGTCGCTACCTCGCGACCTGGTTGTCGGCTGGCTGGTCGGCGCGGCGTTCGTTCATCGCTCAACGCTCCCCTCGGAACGGGGGGCCGAGTGCGGGCGGGCGGTTGAGAGGCGGCGAACCGAAATGCTACAAGGCTGGCGCGGACCACCTATCGTAGCATAATGTTGGCGTCTTCCTTGGCCGCGCGCGCCCACGCGCGGCCGTTATGCGCCCTTCAAGAAGGCGCGGATGGATCCAAGCTCGTACAGGATACGACCGGCGATGCGCCGCCATCGTAATGGGTGGTCCGGTTGCTTCCGCCAGACCTCCAATGTTGACTTCGCCCGTCTGCAGGCGGCCGCGGTTTCGGTCTCGTTAAGAAGCGTGTTGTCTGGCAGCGCGTCGAGGTCGAAGGGCAGCGGCGGCGGGACGCCGCGAAAGCGTTTGCGTGGTTTCTTCCGGAAAATCTTCTGAAAGGGCTGACGCGAGAGGGCGCGCCCGCATTTCGTATCGAGATCAAGCATAGCTCCGCCATCCACATGTTCATCAATGTTTGTGGAGGCGTAAGAGTTGAGGGAACGGCTTTGCCTGATGTCGGTCCTTACGCGCCATCCGACTATCGCCAGATGGCGCTCAAACATACCCCACCGGCACCTAAACGTCAATGACCAAACCGGGAAAATTGTTTAGTGTCAAGTGCTTAGGTTGACATGTGCCGAGCTGGCCGCGTCGCGAGCAAACACCGTGGCCAAACCTAGTTCAACCGCCTCGTTATCCCGTCGGCCTCTGATCGCGTCCATGTATCGCGATGACATTGTCGCGGTCGTCGGGCGCTTCGGCCAACAACGCGCCCACATGCGCGGAGACTTTTTCGAACGCCTCGACGCGAGCCTGCCACGCTCGGTCCTTGTTGTAGCGGGCGATTAGATCGGCGCGTTGATGGCCGATCGCCAGTTCGGCGATATCCTCGGCGACGTCGAGACGGGACATCAGGGTGCGGACGGTGCGCCGCAAATCGTGAAGCCCCACGTCGACGCCGCTAGCGTCCTTCAGCGCCGCCACCAGCTTGGTCCAGCCCCTGAGCGCGCCGCCTGTGATGCGCGACGGAAACAGCAGCGGGCTGGCGCCGCGCGGCTGCGCCGCGATCACCGCGCGCATCAGCGGTGTCAGGGGAATATCGTGGTCGGCTGTGGTCTTGGTGATGGTCTTCGGCAGGTGGATGCGCTCGCCGTCGACGCCGCGATTGTCAATGGCGCGCTCGCCGGTCAGGACATGGCGCTCGCGCTGCAATTGGCTCAGTTCGCCGCGCCGCATCCCGGTCAGCAAGGCAAGCTGCACCAACCCGGCAAACGTCCCGGCGATGGGCTCGCCGCGTGCGGCGCGATCCTGCACCGCCTGCGCGGCGCGCCAGACTGCGACCAACTCGGCGTCGGTGAGCGCTTTGCCCTTGTCCTCGGCGTCCTGCAAACGCTGATGCCGGGTCCGGCTCGGAGCGCGCAGGCCCGCCATCGGATTGAACTTCGCCAGACCTTGCTCGACCGTCCATTCGCAGAACGTGCGGGAGAACTTCCGCAAGTCGGCGGCCGCGCCGCGCTTGCCGATCTTGGTCAGTTCGGCGATGGCGGTGACGATGTCATTGCGGGACAGAGCGGCGACGTCGGTGGCCATGTGAGCCTTAAGCCCCCGCCGCAGCGAGCTGAGGGCCGTCTTGATGTTGACCAGCCCGCGCTCCTTCAGGTGGAGTTCGTAGGGTCCATCCTCCGCCAAGAGCTTGCCTAGCGTGGCGCGGTCGCGCCGCCGCTCCTCCGCCCGCTGCCGGGCCGGATCCTTGCCCTTGGCGACGTTGCCCGCGTGGATGCGCGCCGCAGCGCGGGCGTCGTCAAGGCTGATCGATGGAAACGAACCCAGCTTCAGGAGGCGCGGATTGACGGTGCGGCCCCCGCCGTGCGGCCGATAGCGATACACAAAGGTCTTGCTGCCGCCCGGAAGGCAACGCACGCCAAACCCTGACACCGTTGTGTCCCACAACATGAGTTGGTCGGCGTCGGGCGGTGCCTTGGCCTTCTCGATCCTAATTTTGGTCAGCGGCGCGCGTTCTTTCGCCATACGTTGCTTTCCGCCATCAGGGGGACAAGTCCAATCTGCACCCACCCTGTACCCACCGAGATCTATGGACACCCACGTCCCGCGTATGGCAGAATATGGCCGGAAATCAAGGCTTTTCGGTGGATACGATGGACCGCTAGGGGACGGTCTGGTGGTGAGCACTCCCTTCACACGGGAGGGGTCGCAGGTTCGATCCCTGCATCGCCCACCACGCAGTCCTGACAAACAGCGGGGGTTTCCGGATTTGAGGAAATCGACGCCATTTCAGCGGCTTGGGGCGACGAAGGGCGGTCTGCGCTCCGGATTTCACTCATCTACGCGCGTTGAGCGGCTAGAACTGCCCGCCAGTCTCTGGCGGCAAAATTCCGTTTCCCAAATCGGGCAGATGCTGCCTTCGAAAAAGGCTGCGCGGCATCACCCGCCAAACAGCATTGTCGAAATGGCCATTGTGGTAGATAGTGTCGTGAACCGCTCAACGTGGATCAGGTCTGAACCGGCACCTTGAGGCCGAGCACGGTCCATTGGTGGGACCAGACAATCGGCAAATCCATAAGTCGCTTGGCTCCGAACCCGCGCGGCAGACGGCCTTCGATCGCCGCGGCGACGATAGGCGGAGCGACAAAAGCCAGTGAGAGCGTCATGCGGATTCAGCGGTCGCTCTTATGCTCTCGGGCGGCGATCAATTCGATAGTCTGGTGGGGATCCGTAACGAGGTCGTCCAGCCAGCGATGGGCGTTACGCAGGGATTCGACGAAGACCGCACGCGCCCGAACTTGCATCGGGCGGATCAGAGAGCGCAGCTCACCTTCGCCTTGGATGATTTCGCGGCGCTGGTAAGGAGATGGCGGTATCCACGGAAGGGTCAATGCTCGATCTTGATCGTTCATGGTAATGGCGTCGCTCATCCGTATCTCGATTTTCTCCGCGCTGATTGTGCGTCGTTCGATCGCGTCGAGTACCTTCTCGTGAACGGAGAGCTCTTGGCATGACTCACCCACCGTGGGCTGCGAGCCGACTGTCCTGCCGGAAACACCGAGGTGAGACAGCGCGCCAAGCCCAACGATCGAGCGTCTGGACGCGATGACGCTTTTGGTCGCATCGAATACCTGTTTCTCGATTTGCTCTGCCGAAACGCGCGTGACCGATCCGGCGTCCGACCTGCGGCCTTTGAGCAAAGCCTGGGAGACATAGTAGCGCCAACGCCGGCCGCCTTTGGCAGCATGGCTTGGGCCCATCCGATTGCCGCGATCGTCGTAAAGCTTGCCAGCGAGAAAGGATTCAGTATTGCGATGGGGATCCGCCCTCGTTTGCGTCTGCTCCACAAGTTGGCGTTGGACGCGGTCCCAGATCTCCTGTTCGACGATCGCTGGGTGCAAGCCGTCGTGGATCTGCCCCTGGCGAAGCCGTCCGACATAGATGGGATTCGAGAGGATCCAATAGATGTGGCCTCGGCTGATCAGGCCGTCACCTGTCGCTCTGCCTGTCCCACAAATCCGAACCGGCAAGCGAACGTTCTCGGCGTCGAGAGCGGCCTTGAGCCGCACCGCGCTGCCGACTTCAAGGTAGCGCTGGAAGAGGTCGCGAACGAATTCGGCGTGTTCCTCAACGACGTGAAGCAGGCGATTTTCGACTCGATATCCGAATGGAACCGTGCCACCCATCCAGATGCCCCTCTTCTTCGAGGCGGCGACTTTGTCCCGGATGCGCTCGCTTGTTATCTCTCGCTCGAACTGCGCAAACGAGAGCAGCATGTTGAGGGTCAGACGTCCCATGCTGGTGGTGGTGTTGAAAGCTTGGGTCACCGAGATGAATGAGACGTCGTGTTCGTCGAACAGGTCGACAAGCTTGGCGAAATCAGCAAGTGATCTTGTCAGCCGGTCGACCTTGTAGACGACGATCACATCGATCTTTCGGGCTCGAACGTCGTCCAGCAGCTTCGCCAGGGCGGGCCTGTCCATAGATCCGCCAGAGAATCCGCCGTCGTCATAACCATCCCGGATCAGTTTCCAGCCTTCGTGGGCGTGGCTTCTGACGTAGGCCTCTGACGCCTCTCGTTGGTTATCGAGCGAATTAAACTCCTGCTCCAACCCGTTCTCGGTCGAGACACGCGTGTAGATGGCGCAGCGCAGGCTCGCCTTGCGGAGCAGCGCGCCCCAATTGAGGCTAATCCCGTCACGGGTCCTCGGCTTGCGCTTCTTGAACGGACGGTCGTCGGCGGAATCAATCGCGTCGCCTTGCGAAGCGCGAATAAAACGCACGGTCGCCTTGTCGAGATCCCCGAGGGTGGCCGCCTGAAGTCGATAAGCCAGGACCCTCTGGAGCAGCCAGCGCGGCAGATGGGCGGGAACCGTCCCGCCCATCTGGTTGCGCCATTGAAGACGAAGTTGGTCGGCATCGAGATCAACGAGACCCGCAATCATGGCGTCGAGCGTTTCAGCCTCGCTCGGCGACGACACCGGGAGAGAGAAACTCTCTCGGACGTCTGGCCTGCTGCTGGTTTCGTGGACACCGAGAAAAGGTGTTTGCTGAAGCCGGAGGTGGGTCATGGGAAGGCGAGTGTTTCCGCGGGAATTCAAGGTTGAGGCGGTTCGGCTGATCCGGGAGCGCGGGGTCAGGGTGCCGCAGGCGGCGCGGGATCTGGAGATCCACGAGAACATGCTCCGGCGTTGGGCGAAGGAGCTGAACGTCGATCCGATGCAGGCTTTTCCTGGCCATGGCCAGGAAAAGCCTGAGCAACTTGAGATCGA
>Ga0209624_10000309_pt1 | contig 43477 bp, 43 predicted proteins | sample JacPinW_OM2H0_O1_FD_188565 | JGI IMG/M metagenome (GOLD analysis project Ga0209624, IMG submission 188565) | Forest soil microbial communities from Algoma, Ontario, Canada - Jack Pine, Ontario site 1_JW_OM2H0_O1 (SPAdes) (version 2) | ecosystem: Environmental > Terrestrial > Soil > Boreal...
TGGAGGATCGGTCAGTTCCCGCAGTATCCCACGGTCGCTATCGCTCACCTGGTTCGCTCCGCTTTGGCGTCCGCCGCCACCCATTCCGCCGCCATTGCCAGTGCCTCCTCCACCTCCACCGGGATAAGGACTAGGACTGCCCGGCCCTGACACACGAGGATTTCCGCTTCGTCCGGCGCTATTCTGGCTCTTCGCTTGGGCTTGCTCCAACTTCTTCCGGCCGTCGTCACTGTTGTCAACGTTAAGTCTCCAGGCCCCCACAATACTGGTTCGTGGCGGCAGAGGATTGCTCCGGACTCCATCGGCTGAGTGCGTTATAGGCGGCGGCTCAAGCGGAGGCGTTTGCGGCGGCGTCGCGGGAAGCGGTCCCTGTGTTTCCTGGGCTCTCAGCATTCTGGGAGCAGCCAATCCAAATGCACAAAGCAAACCGAACAAGATCACGATTCTACAAAAGTAACGTCTCATGTATTCCTCGCAATGCAAATATCGGCGCTCTACCCGAGACATCTTGCCATATCGTATTTTTCGATGCTCGAAGTTCCCGACAAGATGTCATCCCCCCTCCGCAAGGTGGTTTAGATGCCCGAGAGTCGTTCCCGCACACCAGCAGTAGTTACTGCCAGGGTTCCAGCACATCCGCGAGTCAGAGGCACTGCTTAAAGCGCTATGCTATAGTTTTCGAGTGAATTGTAACTGTAGAATCCACACAGCCCCGAGAATCAGTGGCCCTCATGCTACCCCGTAAGCGCGCGAGAATGGCTTTGGCCTTAGCCCTATCCCTGGTTTTAATCGGTATTTTGGCTGCCGCCATTACCATGGAGCGCCTTTCCAACAGCGCAAAGTGGGTAAACCACTCTTATCAAGTGGAGCTGGCCATCAGCAATATTGAATTTGTGCTTTCCGAAGCGGCGCGCGCGCGACTGAACTACGTGAATTCGGGGGATGAATCGTTCGTACGCGTTTTCGATTCCAAAGACGAACAAACTAAGAAAGATGTGCAAGACATTCGTCATCTCACGAGCGATAACCCCACGCAGCAGGTCTTTTGCGATCAGCTTGAAAAGCTCGCGAACCGTCGATTGGAGATTTTGAGAGAAGGCATCAACTTGCGCGAGTCCGGGCAAACCGACGACGCCAAGCAGGCTGTGTTGAGCCGCGATAACGTCGCGGTGGCCACCGAAATTGATCAAGTTATGCAGAAGATGGAGCAGGCGGAGGACGACCTCTTACACCAACGCATTCGCCACTCAAACACTCTCTTCGTCAGCTTCTTGATTATTTTGGCCACAGCGTTTGGGGTTGCTGTGGCTTTTTTCTGGGTCCAGTACCAGTTGCTCTTAGCGGAGCTTTCGGCACGCGAGCAAGCCGAAGCCAGCGCGCATAGGCTAAGCGCTCGCGTTCTGCGTCTCCAAGATGAAGAACGCAGGCGGCTTTCCAGGGAACTCCACGACGGTCTGGGACAGAATCTGGTGGCGGCGAAACTTTCCCTATCCAACTTGGCGAATATGAATCCGGATGACAGCCTGTTGAACGAATGCTTGAAATCGATCGATGAGTCGCTGGCGGAAGCTCGTACGATTTCTTATTTGCTGCACCCGCCGCTCCTGGACGATATCGGAATCGCTTCCGCAGCTCGTTGGTATTTGGAAGGCTTCTCAAAACGCAGCGGAATTCAGGTTTCCGCGGATATTCCCGATTACTCGGAGCGCATGCCTCACGCGGTGGAGCTGGTCTTGTTTCGAGTGTTGCAGGAATCGCTGACCAATATCCATCGGCATGCAAAGAGTTCCCGGGCGGACGTTTCGCTGCGCATCGCGAAAAACCGCGCCGTGCTTCGCGTACGCGACTACGGCCCAGGAATTGCGAGCGCGACGCTGGATCATTTCCTAAAGGATGGAACACATGTGGGCGTGGGCTTGGCGGGGATGCAAGAGCGCGTGAGAGAACAAGGCGGAATATTTGAAATTCGATCTAACGAATCCGGGACCACGATTGAGGTAAACATGCCTCTGTCGGATGTGACGCGTGCGACCGAGGAGCAAGCTCCTAGCACAATGAATTGAGCCGGTCCTGATCTAGAAGGTTAGGCGTGGGTATTAACTCGGGGCAGAAACTGACGGCGTGCCGGACGCAAAGGATTCCTTCGCGCCCTGGCGCGCCAGAACGTTCTATGCGGCTAATGCGAGGCAATGCCACTTGCCGCCGATAGCCTTAAGTTGGTGCACCCGGCCATCGTCAGCATGCAGGAAATAGGTTCCGTCCGGGAACCGCTGCGCATGTGCTGAACGCACGGAACACTTTGCCCAGCGCGTCGGCTTCAGTCCACGGCCGTATTGCGAAGTCTCGGGAACGATGTCGATACCGAACTCCACCTTATACTCAACACCAGTTGCTTGTGCGGGAACTAGGCGTCCCCTGCCTTTCACTTTTTCGCTCATAGTTTGGTTTGATGCGAGAAACAACCGCAGGTTGCACGTCTTTACCCGGACATAGTACTCCATCCCGGCCAAACTTTCAAGCCCTTAATGAGCGGTGGGACCTATCTCCTAAGATGATGATATCTAATAGTTTACACGAAGACGCCCTCTAATCTATAGGCCTACGAACAGCTAATCGGAGCCGAGTACTAGATTTACTGTATTTCTAACCGGGAATCACTTGATTGGCCCCGATTTGCGGGCTTTCCAATGGTTTTCCACAGGATGGACGGTCCAAGATATGCCGAGTCCAATCTAAGACCGCCTCCGAGGCAAGCCGAAGCCTCGCTTCAACGTACTACCGTCATCGTACTGAGATATCGCCGATTAAGTTTGGACCGCCTTTGGTTAACTCAGGGTCTCAAAAAGTTGGTCCGTTTCGCGAAAGTCGGGGTCGGCGTGACGGACGATTTTCGGCTGTAAAGACTTAAAGGGCGCTTCTGTGGGAATTCGGTCAAGCCAGCGCTGAAGAGAGAGTTTTTCGTGGTCCGAGAAATTCAGGCGGACGATCAGACGAACTTTTCTGCCGGCGTTTTGCTCATCTTCCGTTGCTGAAGACTCACCGCTCTTTGCGGATGACTTTTTCTTCGCGGAGTGCTTCCCTTCAGCAGCGTGATTCTTTGCCGAAGACGCATGCTTTCCGTGAGCGGGCTTGGCGGAACTCTTTGAAGATTCCTTCGTGCCGCCGGCACTTTCGGCATCTCCCTCTGCGCCTTCTTCCGCGCTTTCGCCTGCTTCCGTGCCTAGCTGCTCGCGCTCGAACTTGATGGCTAATTTGTCGCCGAGTCGAAAGCCTTGCTTCCAACTCTCCACTTTATGACGAGCTTGCTGAACCGCTTCTTCGTCTTCACCGAAATCAAAAATCAAGTATGAACTAGGCATACATATTCTATAGCGGCAGGCTGCCCCGCGTGTCAAGCGGCATCCACGTCGAGTGATAACGAAGGAACGGCGAGCGAACAACGTTGAAGCCTGGCAAAGGAAGAATGCTAGAATGCAGGTGAAAATTAAAAGGCGATGGAGTTCGCCTGAACCGTCCGCACTCGGACTGATGACTCCTGGCCGCCGCCCGGCGCCAGGAGTTTTTTGTTGGACGGAGCGGCGCGCAGAGGAAGGAGAAACTGTGCGCATTACACTGCTAATCGTTTTCGGCGCTTTGGGCACGCTCGCACGCTATGGACTGCAAGGCTTGGTGCAAGAGCGCGCCGGTTCCAGTTTCCCCGCAGGAACCCTGGTCGTAAATTTGCTTGGCTGTTTTCTGCTTGGCGGAATCGCCGAGTACGCAATGAGGCATTTGTCCGTCCCTCCCGAATGGCGCATCGGAATGACCGTAGGTTTTCTGGGCGCTTTCACTACATTTTCCACTTTCACATTCGAAGCCGTGCGGCTGATGCAGGATGGAGAGTGGTGGCGCGGGTGGACTTATATTTTGGCGAGCGTGGTGGGAGGAATGCTGGCGATCGTACTTGGTATGCGTTTGGCAGACCGAATTTAGGGGGGAACATGGAACACGAACGTTTTGAGGGCGAAAGAACGCTCATGCGCATTCATATCGGCGAATCGGACCGCTGGCATGGCAAACCGCTGTATGACGCGATTGTGGAATTGTTGCGCGCGGAAAAATTCAGCGGCGCTACCGTGCTGCGAGGAGTGGGCGGCTTCGGTTCTTCCAGCGTTTATCACACCGACAAAATCATGCGACTCTCGCAGGACTTGCCGATCGTGATCGAAGTGATCGAAAACGCGGAGCGTATCGAGAAGATGCTGCCGGAACTCGATCAGATGATTGGTGGCGGGCTCGTTACATTGGAGAAAGTTCGCGTAATTCTGTATCGATCGAACAAATGATTCGGATACGCGAAACGGCCGCATCGCCTTCCTTGCCCTCTTGTAGCGTTCTTAAAAACCTGGTCAAGACACTAGTTGTGCCCTTCGAATACTTGTGCTAGTTTAAGCGAATAAAAGGCGAAACTTCGGAGAAGGGCGAAGCTCTGGCTATTGGGGGGCGAAGATCATGACGACCGCAGGAGCAGCAAAAGATCTGGCAGTACAGACTGAGATGGGTGTGACATCAGGCCGAAGCGCCCGGGCGACGATTGAAACGGTCCAGGAGGCCTTAAGCGCGCTTGCCGGGCGATATAGGATGGATGAAGTGCTGACCGCGGTAAAACACATTCCGGCGCGCGCGGCAAGGTTTGTTCCGATGCCGGGGTGGGTTAGGCCGGAATTGGCTGCGGCTTATCGCTGTAAAGGCATCAAGGACCTTTACGCTCATCAGGGTGCGGCGGCTGAACTGGCGCGAGCGGGCAAGGATTTTGTGGTGGTGACGCCGACTGCGTCGGGAAAGACCCTCTGCTACAACCTGCCAGTGCTAAACGCGATTCTGGAGGACACAGATACTCGCGCTCTCTACCTGTTCCCCACCAAGGCGCTGGCGCAGGACCAACTCGTCGAATTGCATGATCTGGCTACCAGGCTGGACGACTGCTTGGGAATGTTCACTTACGACGGAGATACTCCGAGCGATGCGCGCAAGGCGATACGGGAGCGCGGGCACGTAATCCTGACTAACCCCGACATGCTGCACACCGGCATTCTGCCGCACCACACGAAATGGACGCGCGTTTTTGAAAATTTGAAGTATGTGGTTCTGGACGAGCTGCACACATATCGGGGAGTGTTTGGGAGCCATCTGGCCAACGTGCTGAGGCGGCTGGCGCGTATCGCCGAGTTTTATGGTTCGAAGCCGCAGTTCATTTGCTGTTCGGCGACAATTGCCAATCCGGGCGAACTTGCGACGCAGCTTATCGAACGCCCAGTGGAAGTATTGGAAGAAAACGGAGCGCCCGCGGCGGAAAAGCTTTTCGTTTTTTACAATCCGCCGATGGTGAACCGCAACCTGGGAATCCGGCGCAGCTACTTGAATGAGACCACGCGAGTGGCGAAAGAACTGCTTGCGCGGAAGTTGCAGACGATCGTTTTCGCGAACAGCCGGCTGCACACCGAAGTTTTGCTTACGTATCTGCAACAGGCTAACCGCCCACAACCCGGCCAGCCCGAGCCGGTCCGTGGTTATCGCGGAGGATATTTGCCGGGCGAGAGACGCGAGATTGAACGCGGGCTGCGCGAAGGCCGGGTACGTGGGGTGGTAGCAACGAACGCACTCGAGTTGGGAATCGACATCGGTTCGCTAGATGCAGCAGTGATGGCTGGATACGCCGGGTCAATCGCTTCCACGTGGCAACGCGCAGGACGAGCGGGAAGGCGCAGCGGAGCGTCGTGCGCGGTGTTGGTAGCGTCGTCCGCGCCGCTCGACCAATTTATCGTGCAGCATCCGGATTATTTCTTCGGACGCTCCCCGGAGCATGCTTACGTTCAACCGGACAATCTTGAAATTTTGATCAACCACTTGAAGTGCGCGGCTTTTGAGTTGCCTCTTTCACCCGATGAGCGAATTGGAGCCGTTGATTTGGAACAGGTGTGCGAGCGGTTGATGGAAGCGGGATACCTGCATCGCAGCGGCGGGAACTGGCATTGGGTGCAGCAAGCTTATCCTGCGGACACGGTCAGTCTGCGGTCGGTGACGTCGGATAACTTCGTGATCATTGACACTACCGGGGACCTTACCGGAGAGAACATTACTGGAGAGCACGGAGGCGAGCCCGAAGTGATTGGCGAAGTTGATTTTTCTTCGGCGCTGACGACGGTGCATCCGAAAGCAATCTACATCCATCAGGGACAGCAGTACCACGTGGAGCGACTTGATTTCGAGCAGCGCAAGGCTTACGTGAAGCGCGTCAATGTGGATTACTTCACCGATGCGATTCGCTACACGCAAGTTCGTGTGCTGGAAATCGCCGAAGAGCAGCGCATGGCGGGCCCAGCGGTCCGCGCGCATGGAGACGTGCTGGTGCGTTCGCAGGTTGTGGGATTCAAGAAGATCAAATTTTTCACCAACGAAAATGTGGGCGCCGGGAAGCTCGAATTACCGGAAAACGAAATGCATACAACGTCGTTCTGGATCACACTCGAACGCAAGCTGCTTGCGGGATTGCCTTTTGCGCTGTCTGACCGACAGAGCGGGATTTTCGGTTTGCTGTACGCGCTTGAATCCATGGCCACGCTCTTGCTGATGTGCGACAGGCGCGACATTGGAACGGCTGTAGGCGAACGACCAGCGAGTCCCGGGATCGAGGAGGACTGGCAGGAATTCACCACGGCGATCGCAGATCCGTCGCAAATGAAAGAATTCTTCGAGCCAAATCTGTACCTCTACGATGCTTATCCGGGGGGCATTGGATTCAGCGAACCGCTGTTTCACGTTCACGACTTGTTGTTGCGCCGGACGCGAGAGTTAATCAGCGCGTGCCCGTGCGAAAACGGATGCCCGTCGTGCGTGGGTCCGGCCGGAGAAAAGAGCGAGAAGACCAAGGAAGTTGCGCTAAGACTTTTGGAGCATCTCTGCTCATGAGTAAAACATTGCTGGATCGGTTCGCGCGAGTGAAGGCGTTGAAAAAACCTCCCACCGAGATTGCGCGGAGTTTTGCGGAATCCACATACACGCACAAGCCGGCCACTAGGCCAGAACGTAACGAAGTCCGGCTGCGGGGCTTTTCGCAGAATATTCCTGAAGGCGCCGAGCGGTTGGCGGAGATCCTAGGCGCGACCCTGGTGCAGAACCATTTTGGCGAGCATCTGGCGCTGCGAAAATGGTTTTCAGATGTGGCTAACGGAGTGAAAACGGACTGTTCGCCATTGGGTCACGGAATCGCGGATGAAAGAGTGGACGCGTCAGCGCTGCGACTCTTGCTTCCTGGCGCTCCCGATGAAGTAGGAGACCCGCGGCAATGGCTCTTCCTGGATACGGAAACCACCGGCATCATGGGCGGGACCGGGACCTATCCATTCATGGTTGGAATTGCATGGTGGGATGCCGGCGGATTGGAAGTGGAACAATTTTTCATGCGCGATCACGGCGACGAGCATGCGCTGCTCGTAACGCTGGCAGAGCGAATGGCCGAACGCTGCGTGCTGGTGACGTTCAACGGCAAATCGTTCGACTGGCCGCTGTTGGAGACGCGATACCGCATGACGCGAACGCTGAAACCGTCCGCGCCTAAAGCTCATTTGGATTTTTTGCATCCTGCAAGAAATCTTTGGAGATTGCGGATCGGGTCGGTTCGCCTGTGGGAGCTTGAACGCCACGTGCTCGGGTGGAATCGCGGCGCTGATATGGCGTCGGAATTAATTCCGGAAATATATTTTGATTTTCTACGCGGAGGCCCGCCTGAGCCGCTAGTCCCAATTTTCCTGCACAATCAAATGGACCTGCGAGGACTGGCCGCGCTTTCGAGCCGAATTGTTTCATTGCTCGCGGAACATGACACGGAGGAAAAAGACGGTTTTGAGCTATTCGGGCTTTCGCGAATATGCGAGCGGCGCGGCGAGACGAATCGAGCTCGCAAGCATTACGAACAATCGCTTGCACTTGCTGAATTGCCTATCGAGAGCGACAGGGCGGCGAAGCGATCGCTAGCGCGGCTGGCGAAGCGCGAAGGCGATCTGACGCTGGCGCGTGATCTTTGGAAAGGCATGCTGGGAAGTTCGCGCGAAGGATTGGAAGCATACGAGCAATTGGCGATTTATTACGAGCGCCACAACCGGGAGCCGCATCGGGCTGCGGAGGTTTCGCGCGACGCGCTGGACGAACTTCAAAAGGCGAAACGTTTGGGGATAATTGGAACGGGCGCATATCAGAAGATGCGGGCGCAGTTTGAGAAACGTCTGGCTAGGGTCGAGCGAAAAGCGGGAAATCTGCCGTTGAAATCGATAGTAGCGGAATCCGAGGCTCCCGTTCGCGAATCTAATGGGACACATAGAGTGAGGCCTTCCCATGCACGAATCGGATAGCGGTACCGCGAAACTTGAACGAACCTCTGAAGTGGAGGAAATAATCATGCCCGGAGTGACTGATCCCTACATTCGGGAACAGCTTGAGAAAAGGCGGGAAGAAATAACTTTGGCAATTTCGTCAGCGACGCCGGAGGCTCCGTCGGCGCCGTTCATGGATGCGTTGAGCGAAGTGAATTCCGCGCTGCAAAGAATGGAAGATGGGACCTATGGAATTTGCCCGACCTGTAACGATACGGTGGAGAAAGACCGCCTATTGTCCGATCCGCTGGTGCGGTTTTGCCTCGACCATCTAAGCAGCGGCGAGCAACGCGCGCTCGAGCGGGATATGGAGTTGGCCGCAAAAATTCAGCGCGGATTGCTTCCGGACGAGAACGCGCGGTTCAACGATTGGCGCATTCATTACAAATACAAACCGGCAGGCCTGGTAAGCGGCGATTATTGCGATCTGATTTTTCCGGCGAACGGAGACGGTAAACTTGTTTTTCTGTTCGGAGACGTGGCCGGGAAAGGCGTGGCGGCTTCGCTCTTAATGACGCATTTGCACGCGATGTTTCGGTCCCTTTCCGGTGTGGGCCTGGAACTCGACGGGCTGCTCGAAAGAGCGAATCACGTTTTCTGCGAGAGTACGATCGCTGGGCAATACGCTACGCTTATTTGCGGCCGCGTAGGCGCCTCGGGCGAAGTTGAGATTGCAAGCGCGGGGCATTTCCCAGCGCTAGTCCTCGAAAAAAACGGTGTACGAAAGATTTCGTCAACCGGGCTTCCGCTTGGAATGTTCGCGAAAAGCAGCTACACGATTGACCGGGTGAAGTTGGGCCCCGGCGACAGCATCGTTTTATACACGGATGGAATTTTGGAAGCGGCAAACAAAAATGGAGAAGAATACGGGCTGAACCGGATTATGCGCGTGGCCGGCGAACGCCACGGCTGGAAACCACAGGAACTACTGGCGGCGTGTTTGAAGGATGTGAACAGCTTTTCGTCGGAAACCCGGCAGGCCGACGATCAGACCATGATGGTAATTCACCGGACCGATCCGGCCGGAACTTCGCTCAACGATTAAGAGCCGCCACAACTGGGCCTGCGAAATTTTGATGTTCGCTGATCCTAGAATTTGAAAAACCAGGTTCTCGCGGAGGCTGAAGAGACGTGATCGACTGCGGGGGTTTGGCATCCGCAGCGGTGGGCGACGGAGCGGCCGGTAACGCCGCGGCGCGATTGATATTTTCGAACGTCTCGCGAGCGGCATTTTCCACAATCAAACAAGTAGTTGCAGCGCAGTGCAGAAAGACTCCGCCCGCCTCCGTTTGAAACTGAAAGAAATTTGGCCGGCGATAGAGTTCCTTGCGATCGGCATGCTTCAGCTCAAGCAATTCGCTGTATTGGCCAAAAAAGCGAGCTGCGTCCTCAGGATTGTCCAGCGCAATGCGGAATACCAACGAAATATTCTTGCTCTTGGCGCTTTCGAACAACGCATAGCGGTCACCCTTCCAGGCCGAGGAGATCATGTCCGCGCGCTGCTGGCCAAGAAATTGTTTCAGAACTTCACCGAGGCCAAACTCGCCCAAAACGTTTTCTTCCAGAAGCTTCCAATCGTCTGGCGCAAGATTCTTCCAATCCGGCAGAGCGATCGCTTCGGGCTTCACATTGGACAGATACAAATCCGGATGGATTATCTGCTGGGTGGAGACGGGAGGGTTCTGGAAAATCAGGTGCAGATCCTTCCAGCCTGAATGAGCTTTCAGAAACTGCTGCGAAAATCCGGTGCCGGCAAGATACGGGAAAAGCAATTCGTCACGAATGTAGCCAGGGGCCTTGGAAAGCTTGGGATCTTTGTCCATTTCCGCGACAGCGCCGGAACGAATAATCAGTGAGACGTCAGGCAGATCGCGAACGCCAACGCTCTGATCCCGCATGGTGTAGTCGACCATAGCCGCAAGCGCAGAGCCTTCGCTGACCGCCTCACGCGCAAGTTCGGCGTCATCGTTGGGACGCGCAGCTTTTATCCAGGGATCGATGTGGAATGACTGATCCTCTAACGCGTGCGTCAATTCGTGAGACATCACTTCGCGTTGCTCGTCCGCGGGAATCCAATCAGCGATATAAAATTCCTTCGACTTCGGATCGTATAAGCCGGCAACCTGGTCGGTAAGAACGTCGAGCATGAAAGCATCCAGCGGAAAATCTTTTGGAATCAATCCGAATGCTTGCAGCGTCTTTGAGTCGGCGTAGCGTTCTTGATCTGTCCTGTCTTCTTTTTCTTCGCGAATGAGGTAGTCACGAATTTCCTGTTTCGACCGAAGACTCTTCTTGAGCGGTTCTTTGATTGGCAAGTCCAGAAGCTCGCTCATTTGCTTGAGCACTTCATCGGCGGCTTTCAGAAACTCCGGATTGGAAGGTGCGGCAACTTGTGGGGGAGGAACTGTTTGGGTAGGCAGCGCGGACTGCGGCGAGGTGGAGCGTTGTGCAGCCGTCAAAGCTCCGATTGAGAACACGAGTAACACAACGGCGAGCTGCTTCACTTTCCACCTCCGGCAAATTGGCCGACCACGGGCTCAGGAAATTGGATGACGATGCAGAGTAACAGGTTTCCCTCAAGCTTTCTGACGGAGGCGCAAGTATATGGTTAGCGAAGCAGAAGTCTAGGCTGCGGTGGAAACCAAGGCACGCTCGGAAGCGATCAAATTCAGGATTACACGAGTGTTGGAGAAGAACAAGTCTTGAAGGTAGACAGGCGTGCCGAGGGGCACAAATGTGCGGTAATGCTCGAGTTCGAGCCATCGGCTGGCAATCTCGAAAGCAGGAGAGTCGATGCTGGAAAACACCGTGCGGAAATCGTGTTCCTGGTCTTGAAGCGTTTTTTCCAAAACTTTATCGAAGAGTTCCTCGTGGCAATACAACAAGGCCTGATGGATGGCCGGCTCGGAGAAAGTTCCGCGAAGGCCTTCGTGAGAGTACCTGCCAGTCGAAACGTCCCGAAGAATTGCGACATGATGGAGCCGTTCCAGGTCGGTGGGAACGCTAGCCAGCCAGTGCGCGGCAAATTGTTCGATGATGCGCCGGTTCTGCGCAAAACGCTCGAGTGACTCCACAGCAACTCCCTGAAGCCATGGGAATGCTAACCTTCTGTAGTATTAGAAGTCAACATCATTTCGGTAACTAGTGGAGGCGCCTGAGGTGCTATGATTTCGCTAATGCCGGAGATAATTCAGCCTGGAACCGGTTGCGCTCTAAAGGCGAGCGGGCGTCCCCACAGAATACGCTCAGGGGGTCGACCGGCTGGCGCATGAATACGTTTCTGCCCCTGTGTGCGGGCGCGGCCGTGGGTTTACTTTTCGGCTTGGGTCGCCAAGCGAGTAAACCCTTGGCGGAGGAAAAATTAGCTCGACTCATAAATAACATAGAGGACCTGCTTCCGTTGCACTCCCAACACTTGCCCCAGTTGCGGCAATCCCTAGCATCTACCGATACTCGCTACGTCAGGCGCCGGACCTCCGATGAAATCGAACGAATGTGGCGGGAAGAGCGCCGCCAGGTTGTGGCGCGTTTTCTAAGTGGTGTAGCTGCGGATTTTGCGAGAATCGAACGGCTTGCCGTGGTGGTGACTTCGCTCGCTCCAGAATCGTCGAAACGCGATAGAGCATTCCGCGCATGGGTCAGGTTTCGTTTTCGAATTCTTTATCGCGCTGCTTCGAGATGGACTGCCGCCGGAAGGCCGCTTTCGACCGGGCCGCTGGTTCACCTGACGAATTTGGTCGCGAATCTATCGGCCTATGCCGAAAACGCGATGAAGCAATTGGAACCGCCGCTGAACGGCTAAATTCCCCGCAACGAGCCCAACCCAAGGCATTGCGCAAACTAGCACTCTCCCTTAACAACGCAGGTCAGCTGCGATTTGGCGTGGACTATACTCAGGAAGGACATATCCCGGAGTGGGCCGTGGAACGAGAAAAAATCCTGGTAGTAGACGACGAAGAAGCCATTCGCGAGGTAGTCTCAACGCTGCTCGACGCGCAGGGCTACCGCTGTACGGTGTGCGCGAACGGACTGATCGCTCTCGAGGCTTTCGGAAACGATTCGTTCGATTTAGTACTTAGCGACATTGTGATGCCGGAGATGGACGGCATCCGATTGCTATCCGAATTGCGCGCGCAAGACCCGGACGTGCCGGTGATCATGGTTACGGCCATGCACGACATTTCCATTGCGCTGGAGGCTATTCGCGCCGGGGCTTACGACTACATCTTAAAACCGTTCGAGAAGGACCAGTTGCACTTGAGCGTACGGCGCGCGTTGGAGCACCGCCAGTTGGTGCTCGAAAACCGGACGTATCAAAGCGATTTGGAACATTTGGTGGCAGAGCGCACTCAGCAGCTTTCGATCGCTCTTCAGGACTTGGAACAATCCTACGATTACACGCTCGAAGCGCTGGGCGGCGCTTTGGACGCGAAGGACGCCGAGACCGAGGGTCACTGCCAGCGTGTGACGGCGTTCACCATAACCATGGCCAGGCTTATGGGCGTGGATAAAGGGCTAATGCGGCACATTGCGCGCGGCGCTTTTTTGCACGATATAGGCAAAATGGGTATTCCTGACAGCATTCTGCGGAAGCCCGGCCCGTTGACTGCCGAGGAGCGCGAAATTATGCGCACGCACTGCGGGATCGGATTCGCGGTGCTGAAACGAATTCCCTTCCTGAAAGATGCAGCAGAGATCGTGCTGACACACCAGGAATGTTATGACGGTTCCGGGTATCCGCGTGGACTAAAAGGAGAACAGATCCCGTTAGGCGCGAGAATATTTGCGGTTGCCGACACGCTCGACGCGATGATTTCCGACCGTCCGTATCGCAAGGCTATGCCCATTACTGTGGCGCGCGAGGAAATTCGGCGGTATTCCGGCCGGCAGTTTGATCCACGGGTGGTGGAAGTATTTTTGTCGCAGCCGGATAGCGTGTGGCTGGAACTGCACGACAAGGTGGGCGACCCATTCCGGCTGGCGCAACTCGAACACGTTTAAGAACTCGACCCGCGTGCCATTTTCCTGATGTTCCTACCTTGCGCCACGTAACACTACCGGGTAGTATCCTGCGACGGAGGAATTGCGAATGACGTTGATTCCGATCAAGACTGCGTCCACAACCGGATATTGCGACTGTATTTGCGAATGTTACGAGTTGGCCAGCCAGCGCGATGACGAAACAGGAAAGGGATACTGTCCGCGCTGCGCGAAGGAACATTTGGAAATGAATCGGGGAGTTGGGATCCCGCAACTGCCTCCTTCGAAGCTTCCCGATCATGAAGGGCCGGAGTTGAAGCTCGAAACTCCCGTAACGGCGGACCCGCCAGGGCGCCTGCGGTCATAGTTTTAAACACTCAGATCTCGCCGGGCAGTGAAAGCACAAAATGGATTTTTCGAGAACCTAAAATACCGAGAGAACTCGTTTTATCCCCTCATCAAAATCGTCCGCCGGCGTAATCAGGCTGACAATCAGGAATCCATCCGTTGGGAAATCATAAAAGTGGCCGGGATGTAAGTAAGTCCCTTGGTGGGTCAAGAGATCGATGGCTAAATCCTCGTCCGTGCGAGTGACCGGAACACGAAGTATGGCGTACCAGCCTCCTTCCACTTCCAGCCGCGCACACGAACTTTGCGCCGCCAACTGCACGTCGAGCTCCGCCAGGTTTCTGCGCACTCGCGCCATTAATTGCTTTTGAAAATCGTGGCGAAGGTCCAGAAAACGCGGGATAGCAAGTTGGACTGGAGTATTCATCGACAGGAAGGTATCGGCAATCACTTCAAGGCGAGAAAGTGCCTGAGATTTTAATTGCTGCGGGCCGCTTGTAATGAGCCAGGCTGCTTTCATTTGAGGCAGACCGGAGATCTTGGATAGGCCGCTCATGGTGAAGGTCAGGCTCGCGGCATTTGTCGCGAAACTCCGAGGCCGCGCCGTGTGGAGATGGAAATCCAAAAATACCTCGTCGGCAATTATGGCCATTTGGCGGGACGAGCAAATTTCATTCAATTTCTCTATCTCGCCGGCTTTGCAGAAATTTCCAGTGGGATTGTTGGGATTGACGATAATGATTCCCCGCGAGCGAGACGTGATCGATTGTGTGAGCGCGTGAAAATCAAATTGCCATCCGTGGTCATACAGCAGCGGGTATCCGACGAGCTTAACGTCATGAATATCCGCCAGGAAGCTGAACAGGGGATAACTGGGTTCCGGAATCAGTAGTTCGTCGCCTGGATTGCAAAGAGCGCGAAACGCGAACGAATACGCTTCGCTGGTGCTGATCGTGAGGATTATGTCTTCCACCGGAACGATGATTTCGCGCGCCGAATAATATTTGGCGACCGCTTCCCGCGCCGCCAGGAGCCCCTTGGGACTGGGGTCGTAGGAAAGGGAGCTTGGATTCGCGAGAGCTTGCAAAATCGCTTGCTGATCGCAATCGAAACCACATTCAGCAGGATTGGAAACAGTGAGGTCGAGCAGAGGCTTGCCTGCCGCGCGATGTCCGGCGAGGGCTTCGCTTAGACCATTGGGTTTGAGGTTCCAGTCCGTGCGATTGGAAAACATCGCTCGCGGCTCAGCGCGAGACGTTCCGGCGGTGGTAAATGAGTCCGAAAATACCGGTAAAGAGCGCCAGAGTGGGAAACAAAAGGATCAAGATACCGTGGCGAAGCGCCTGCGCGCCCTGCGGGCCTGAGGCGGAAGCGTTTTGGTAGCACATGGCGCAGCCTTGGGCAGCTGCGGAGGGCGCGAGGGACACCAGGAGCGCGATAAAACTGAAAACTAGAAATACCGCGGAGCGAATTGTAAGGTTTCTCGTCATATGCTTGCCAAATCGCCGAATAGTGCGACCGCTGTTTCGCCGCGATAAAAGCGGAACTTCAGCGGCTAAAGCCGATTCTGCTTAGTGCGTTTATGTCGTGGCTAAAGCCACGACCCACAAAGATCCCTTAACTCTAGTGCGGCCGCAGGTCCATCAACCGGATGCTATCCGGGAAGAACATGATCAGCATCATGCAAATGCAGAATACCATGGCGGGAACGAGCAGCAAAAATAGTCCCAGGCGCTCGAAGCGCAAGTGCATGAAGTAACTCATGATTAAGGCGGCTTTGATCAGCGATAGCCCGACCAAAATCGTAATCATCAAGTGAACTTCCAGCCTCTCGTAGGCAAGAAAAACTTCGAGGGCGGTCAGCAGCAGCAACCAGACCCAGACGATAGAGAAGAGTCTGGTGGTGCCTACGGAGTGCTCGTGCGTAAGTTCGGCGTGTCCGTGCGCGCTCATTGACTCTCCTGGTTACTTCGGATTCACGCTCAGCAAATAAACCATGGGGAAAATAAACATCCAAACAAGGTCAACGAAATGCCAGTAAAGGCCGCTTACTTCCACGTGCTCTGCCGTGTACTTCCCTTTTCCGAATCCCCAGGCAATGATGGCGAGGTATACGACGCCAATCGTTACGTGAACCATGTGGAGGCCGGTAAGGCCAAAAAACGTGCCGCCGAAAAGGGGCACGAAGGGTTTCCACGGATTGCTCCACGGCGTAACACCCTCGCCAAACAGCGTTACCCATTCCGTGGCATGTATCAGCACAAAGGCGATACCGCAAATTATTGTGGCAATCAAATAGCGCACAGTTTTCTTGCGGTCGCCCTTGAAGGCGGAGTTAACGCCCAGCACCATGGTCAAGCTGCTGGAGAGCAGGACAAAGGTCATGAACGACGACTTGGCAATGGCCGGCCAGATTTCAAACGGCCGGGGCCAGTCTGGGGTCTCCAGGCGAACGTAGGCGTAGCTGACGAGCAGTGCAGAAAAAGTCAGCGAATCAGAAATAATGAATAGCCACATCCCCAACTTTTTGGAGTTGATGGCAAAGGGAGAAGCGCCTCCCGACCAGGGCGATTCAACTATGCCTTCGAATTCCGTCTCACTCACTTTTCACCGTCCCAGAAGGAGAAGTAAGAACAAAAAAACCCAAACTCCGTCCATGAAATGCCAGTACATCGAAACAATTTCGGTGGCCGTCCCGCGCGTAAGCCGGTGCGTCGGCCGGAAAGCTATGTAGAGCAGAGCCAAGACGCCACCGAGAAGGTGGAGACCATGCGCGGCCGTGAACACGTAAAAAAAACTGCTGGCAGGATTGGTTGCGAGAAAAAGTCCAGCGGCAGCGAGTTGGCGCCAGGCGATCACCTGGCCGATCAGAAAGAAAATTCCCAGAATTGTGGTGACGCTCCACCAATGGCGAAAGCCGGGTAGATCGTCGGCGAGCAAACGTCCGCGGGAGCGAGCAAGCGTGAAGCTGCTTGCAATTAGAATCAAGGTGTTCAGCCAAAGAACGCGCGGGACATTGAGCTGCACCCAGGCACTGTTCGGCATGTCCTTGCGGACAATGTAGGCGCTCACCAGCGCCATGAAAAACATCAGGATGCCGCCAAGCGCAATGACCATCCCGGTCACGTAAGCGCGTTGTGGCACGCGAGCAGAACCCGAGGGCCCTCTCCATTCGTCGCCGCCGCCGAAGCCACCATCGTCGCCGGCCGGAGTCCCGCCTCCGCCTTTGCCGGTTCCGATCAGTTCGACTTCTTCAACGGTGCTGCCTGGCATCATCACTCCTGCATTAATTGGCTGCTACTTCAAAAGCGCCGCTTGCTGCGGCGTCAGATCCTGCGGGATGAAATCCTGTTTGTAACCCGGAACGCTGAATTCATAAGGCCCGCGATACACGCTGGGGTAATGGCCGCCAAAATTGTCGATGGCCGGCGGCGAGTCCGTGATCCATTCAAGGGTGGTGGCGTTCCAAGGATTCTTGCCGGCGATCGCGCCGCTCTTGAGGCTCCAGAAAAAATTGAAAATGAAAATAAGTTGCGCCGCTCCGGTGATGAAGGCGGCGTAAGTCATAAAGACATGCACGGGTTGCAGAGCAGCAGCGTAGGTGGTGCCCGTGGCATCCGCGTAGCGGCGTATACCGCCAGCGAGGCCGACGAAATGCATAGGCATGAAGATGCAGTAGGCTCCCACAAACGTGAACCAGAAGTGAAGTTTGCCCAGAGGCTCGCTCATCATGCGGCCGAACATTTTCGGGAACCAGAAATATGTGGCGGCGAAAATCCCGAAGATGGCAGCCACGCCCATCACCAGATGGAAGTGCGCGACTACGTAATATGTAGCGTGGAGCATATTGTCCACAGCCGGTTGAGCGAGGAACAAACCGGAAAGACCGCCGCTGACGAACAGCGAAACAAACCCCAACGCAAAGAGCATCGGCGATTTGAACTGAATCTTGCCACCCCAAAGAGTACCGATCCAATTGAACGTTTTGATTGCGGAAGGAACGCCGATGGACATGGTTAGAACAGAGAACGCAAAACCGGAATAAGGGCTCATGCCGCTGAGGAACATATGGTGTCCCCAAACCATGAAGCCCAGGAAACCGATAGCGCAGATCGCCATGGCCATGGCGCGGTATCCGTATACGGGCTTGCGCGCAAAGGTGGAGAGAATATGTGAAGCGACTCCCATGCCCGGCAAAATCGCAATGTATACCTCAGGGTGACCGAAAAACCAGAAGAGGTGTTGCCAAAGTAGCGGCGAGCCACCACTGTGAGGCTGCAATTGATCGTTCACGACGAGCCCCGCGGGAAGAAAGAAGCTGGTACCCGCAGAGCGATCGAGAAGCAGCAGAATTCCTCCCGCCAGAAGGACGCCGAAAGCGAGCAAGCCGAGAATTGCGGTCACGAACCAGCCCCAGACAGTGAGCGGCATGCGGAAAAGAGTCATTCCTGGAGCACGCAAATCAATAGTGGTGGCGATGAAATTCAACGCGCCCAAAAGGGACGCCAGGCAGAAAAGAGAGATGCTCACGATCCACAGGGTCTGCCCCATACCTTCGCCGGGCCCGGTGACTTCACCCATGCCGCTGAGCGGCGTGTAGCCGGTCCATCCGCTGATCGGCGCGCCGCCGGGAACCACAAACGCTGCAATGATGGCCACAAATGCCAAGAAGGTGACCCAGAAGGAAAGCATGTTCAAGCGCGGAAAGGCCATGTCAGGCGCGCCGATTTGAATGGGAAGAAAATAATTACCGAACCCGCCTTGCGGCGCGGTGGTTAAAACGAAAAACACCATGATGGTGCCGTGCATCGTAACCAGCGCCATATACTGTTCGGGAGTCATAATCCCACCGCTCACAAACGGCAGATGCGCTCCGGGATACACCAGGTGAAAACGCATTAACAACGACAGAACGATTCCGATGCAAACGGCGGTAAGCGCGAGCAGGAAATATTGAATGCCAATGACTTTGTGATCGATGCTGAAAATATATTTGCTGACGAACCCGCTGGGCTCCACTACGACCGCGTGCCCTGTGTGGGCGTGCGAACTCATGCATGGCCTCCTGGCATATGGATCCGGTTCACTGGGCGGCGCCCTGTTGTTGCTGCTTCAAGAAAGTTTGGTAGTCGGCTTCGGAGACGACGTCAAGGAAACTGCGCATACGGTAATGCCCTAGCCCGCAGAGTTGCGTGCACATAATTTCGTAGCGCCCGATTTGGTTCGCGGTGAAGTGAATCGGAATAACCATTCCCGGCACAGAGTCCTGCTGAAGACGCAATTCGCGGACATAAAAGTTGTGAATCACGTCTTGTGAGCGGATAAGCAATTCGATTTGGTGATCCACCGGCACCGTTAGCGTCGGCACCACAATGTCGTCTTTTCCGGCGGGATCGTTTTCGTCGATGCCCAGCGCATTCCCAGTGGAAGCGCTAACTTGCTTGGGATCGAGCCTGCCGAATTTTCCGTCCGGGCCGGGATAGCGGAAATTGAACACGAACTGGTTGGTGGTGACCTCTACTTGAACGGCGTTCTGCTCCGTAGGCGTGAATCGCACTTCCGCCCAGGCTTTTCGTCCCATCAAGCCAAGTCCAAGGAAGAGGACGATTGTGGCGGTGGTCCAGATCATCTCCAGGGTGTTGCTTCCGCGCGTGAAATGGGCAGTCTGGCCGCGGTCGCGGAAGCGCCATATGGCGTAGGCAAGTCCCAGCTGCGAAAGAATGAAGACGACGCCGGTGACGCACAGAGTGAGAAAGTATTGCTGATCGACAAGCAGGCCAACGCTGGTAATGGATGCCGGCGGCCTGGACGGAAACGGATTCGCGACGAAAACGTAAACGGTGGCAACAACCATGATCACTATCAGAGCCGCCAGCATAGCCGCCGTTGCTGCGGAACCGCTCATACTGTTGCGATTGCTGAGTCGCATCAATCTGGCTCCCGTTGCCTCGCGCGCGTGAAGCGCCCGATGGGATTGCATCTTAAATTTCATTCGGCATCATATACAAGCGGAGCCGAATATCAAGAGTGATTGTAAGGGAAAGATCACTTGCGTGTTCCATGAAAAGTGCTTAGGGGCGGTGAGTGCGGAGCGAAGTGCAGATGGGAAGTTCAGCTACGCGCTTTGCGCCGTGGCGGCTTCGGGAGCTTAGGCGGTCTGCGGCCGTGGCGTTCCGCGGTGGCAACCGGTACGTAGGTTAACTGGATGTTCTCACGAGCGCAGCGCAGCATCAGGCCGCCACGGCTCATATCTCCGCGCCCTACAAATTCCGACGGAAAAAGCAGACGCTCGCCGAAAACTCCGAGCAAAGGTTCTACGTATTTCGGAGTCGCGATGCTTCCGAGAAGCACGATCTCGCAATCCGGTCCAACAGTCTCGGAGAGCGCACGAGCGTCACGTTCGAGAGGGTCGCGAAAGCGTGGGTCGCGGTGATCAATGGGGACTGTTGAAAGTCTCCGAAGGTCGCCTTGTGTTACTACTGTGCCCGGAGGAATCAATCCGCGTCCGGCCATGATGACGTAGGCGGTCGGTGCCGTTGAGGAAGCCTCGCCGAAAGCATTCGCGTATGCGATTTTCCCACGAAAATAAAGCCCGCTGATGAAGCTGAAGGCTTCGGCGACCGGCAGACCTTGTTCGCGCAACTGAACCGCTAATGGAAACTGCGCTTTTGCGTTCGTAATCAGCTTTGCGCGGACGCCAGCGGCGTTTATCGGAGAGAGCAAAAAGACCCGACGTGGATGTGCCTTCTGATTCACTCCGATAATGATAGCGCAAGTCCGCATTGAGGTAAAAATCGGACGAAAAGCTGCGGCCACCGACTACGCTGGTAGTAACTCTTAGAAAATTCTAATGTGGAATTAACCGCCATTCTCCGCTGGCTGATTTATCCTAAATTTCCAGTCCTGAGAGACCAATATGTCTAATAGCTCGGCTGCGTTCCGGCCGGTCCGGCGTAGCACACGCGTTGAACATGCCATTCCTTTGAAGGTGGAAGGAGTGGACTCCTTTCGGGGACCGTACAGCGAAGAAGTTTCCACTGTGGCCATCAGCTGCCATGGCTTCAAGTATTTGTCTAAACACCAAGTTTTGACGAATGCGCTAGTTGTCCTCGAATTGAAAAACTCAAAACCGAATGTTCCGCCGGTTTCGGCGCGTGGACGTGTGAAGTGGGTGGATCGTCCGAAGGATCCCGCCGGCCTTTTTCAGACGGCCGTGGAATTGGAATCTCCCGGCAATATTTGGGGCATCGATTCTCCGCCGCAAGATTGGCTTCCTTTCAGCGGCGCTCGCACGTTGGAAATGGATACGTCGAAGTCCAAACCTTTTGCCGTGCCACGTCCGGAACCCAGCGGAATTGCCGGGCAGGACAAGCACGGAAAAGGCGGCAACGCCCGCCACATCGAGTTGCCGCAATCGGCTTCATCTGCGGCGCGGCCGGTTGGCCAGTTGATGGGCGACTTTCAACAGCAGATGGAAGGCATGCTCGCAGAAGCAGCTGCCCATGCCGTTCGAGAAAAATCGTCAGCTATCCTGGTGGACTTGCGCGCTACGCTTCGCGAAGAGGCCAAGCAAGTTCTGTCTGAAGCAAGCGCGTCCCAGGCAGGACCGTGGATCGAGCAGTCCATCAGGCAATTAAATAAGGCGAGCCAGGAAAGCGCGCGAATTCTTTACGGGCAGTGGAAGAAGAAACTTGAGACGGACGTACAACAAGCGCTGGAGAGAGTTGAACAGCGCAGCCGTGAACTGGAGGAGTCTTCGCAAGGCCTGGCAACCAAAGCGGCCGAGCGCGTACAGGGCGTGATCGAAGCTTCGCGCAAAGAAGGCGTGGGGCGTATCGTTTCGCGCCTAAAAGAGCAAATGGCGCCGAGCATCGACAATGCGCTGAAGGTTTCATCGGACTTGAGCAAGCGCAAAGACGAGTTGGAAAAGACACTCGAGCGATCGATAGAAAAATCGGCCGCGAGAATCGAAGAAACCTGCGCTCGGTTCGAAAAGCAGTTTGAAGCGACGATTAGAGAAAAGCTCGATTCGGCGCGTGAGGAGTTGGAAGCACAGAGCAAGCAAGCCGCGCAAATCGCGCTGAACAATCTTCGCGCGTCGGGCCAGAAATATTCAACGGATGCGGAACGCCAATTCCGAGAGGCTTTCCAGCCGATTGTGGACAAGGCTCTAATCTCGCTAAAAGAAAAGGCGGCTGAAACCTCCCAGCATTTCGCCAGCGAGTTGGCCAGTTACAGCCGGAGCCATCTGGAATTCGTCGGTGGTTCCATTTCAGAACTTGCTAAGGGAATGGGAAAAGCGCCGAAAGAGAAGTAAGATACTAGTGTGTTCGATTGCTGAGGCTCGTGGTGGAAAATCAAATAGAGTCGAGTAACTTGCCGCAGACAATTGAAGAAGCCGTGTGCAGCTCTGGCCCGTGTAGCGAGCCGGCCGTTGCGGATTTTGACGCCAAACGGCTTTGCACCGAGCATTTTCTGGCTGCTTGCTTTCAGGAACTGGAAGCGCGCAACGACAGATTGAAAAGCGAGCCTGCCGATTCTGAAATTGTTTCCTTCAGGAAATTCTTGAGTTCCAGCGTGGAACAAGCTCAACGTATTTCTGACGGTCCTCATAACGTCGATAAAGAAACCAAGACACAACTGCTCGAGTTCCTTTTGCGCGCTTCGGAATTGAGCAAACGAATCAGGCGTAGCCCCCGGCTCACTTCGTCAGTGCCGGTCTGGCTGAGACGCGAAGACCCCGCTCGCACATGGGAAGAAGAAACCTGGACGGTTACCACCAGCCGTCACGGCGCAGGACTGGTTTGCAGGCATGCAGTCGAAGCGGGCGGAACCGTGGTTCTATGCCGGAGAGACAAAGGTAGCCGCGCGCAGGCACGCGTGGTTTATTGCAAGTACGATGGCGACGGCCGCAGACAAATCGGGGTTGAACTTCTGGATCGCGACGACTTCTGGGATTAGCTGCAGAAATACCCTTCCCGCAATAACCGCGACAGAATCTAATTTCAGTCCGCTTGGAAAAAACTGTTTGATCGATCCGCAATGGGACGGACTGCGTTTGGCTGTCCGTTTTTCGGTGCAAGGTGTTGGTGCGGCTGAGTGGATTCGAACCACCACGCTCTTGCGAGCGCCAGCCCCTCAAGCTGGTGCGTCTGCCAATTCCGCCACAGCCGCAATTTGGGGCTACTTCTAAAAAATCTAAAATACTTTCGCTGCTTGCTCAGGAATCCGCAAGCAAAATCCCACGTGCGTTACTTCTTTGGCGGTGCAGCAGGCTGCGCGGGCGCTTGCGCCGGCGGAGTCAACGGTATCTGTCCGCCACTAGGAACCGCGGGTTTGTCCGGCTTTGACGCTGGATGCTGCGTGTCCTCCATAATGGAATGGACTCCAGCAGCCTCTGACGGGGCGCGCTTCACTGACAGCGTGAGCGAGGTCATCATGAATACGATGGCGCACCAAGTGGTGGCGCGCGAAAGAAAAGTCGCCGCTCCTCGAGGACCGAAGGCGGTTTGACTTCCCGCACCTCCGAACGCTCCCGCCAAATCAGCCGCCGACCCGCTCTGTAACATGATGACAATCACCAGCACGAAACAAACGGCTACGTGAAGAGTTACGAGAATAAACGTCATTCGCCAGCCGATCCAAATCAGGGCGATGGCGACCAGTAACGATAAACCCCACTTAGTCCAAGACGACATTCACAACTCCATTATTCCGGCCGCGAATTTCCTATAAAAGACGGCGCTAGAAATTTACGATTGCGGCAAACGATTTTGGGTCCAAGCTCGCTCCGCCCACAAGCGCACCATCGATTTCCTCCTGCGCCATCAACCCTTTTATGTTGTCGGGCTTGACGCTGCCACCGTAAAGGATTCGAAGCGCAGAGGCAGATTCTGGCGAAAATCGCTTTCCTGCTAACTCGCGCAGAAAACCGTGGGCGCTCGCAGCAATTTCCGGCGTAGCTGTTCGCCCCGTGCCGATAGCCCACACTGGCTCGTAAGCTAAGAGAATACGCGAGAACTCCACATCGGTCAACGCGGCAAAGCCGCCTTCAAACTGGCGCTTCAGAACGGCGTGCGTGAGATTGGCGTCGCGCTCGGCGGCTAATTCTCCCACACAAACTATGGGCGTAAGCCCCGCGTGGAGAGCGGCCCTCAATTTACGATTCACCGACTCGTCGGTTTCGCCGAAATACTGGCGGCGCTCGGAATGCCCGATGATTACGCCCCGGCAGCCTGTTTCAACCAGCATAGGCATGGAAACTTCCCCGGTGAAGGCGCCCTCCCGCTCCCAGTGCGCGTTCTGGGCCGCAATGGTGATCCCGGTTCCAGTGGCAGCCTCGATGGCAGTGGAGATCGCAGTGAAGGGCGGTGCAATGACGATGTCGCAATGATGCGAGCCGGCAACAAGAGGTTTGAAAGTCTCAAAAAAATGTCGCGTCTCGGCGCGCGTTTTGTACATTTTCCAGTTCCCGGCAATTACTGCGCGGCGAGACAATTAAAAATCCTTTTGGTTGCCAGATTTATTTGTAAGCGCTTCGACACCCGGAAGCTTTTCGCCAGCCAGAAATTCGAGTGAAGCTCCGCCACCTGTGGAAATATGCGAGATTTTCGAGGCGACGCCGGAGTGCTCAATCGCCGCAACCGAATCGCCGCCGCCGACGATTGAAGTCGCTCCCGCAGACGATGCCGCCGCTACGGCTCGCGCAATCGCCAAAGTTCCCTGGGCAAACGCGGGCTTCTCAAAAATTCCGAGCGGCCCGTTCCACACGATTGTGCGAGCGCCCGTAATTTGCTCGTTGAACAAGGCGATGGTCTTGGGGCCGATGTCCAAACCCATCAAGTTCTCGGGAGTCTTTGCGATATCCGTGATACCCGTTTCCGCGGAATTCGGAGACTCTGCGACCACGTGATCGACCGGAAGCACAAAACGGAAGTTTCGCCGGCGCGCGTCTTCAAGCAATTCGCGAGCAAGATCAAGTTTATCGTTTTCGACGAGCGACTTCCCTATCGGCAGGCCTTGCGATTTCAGGAACGTGTACGCCATCGCACCGCCGATCAGCAAAGTGTCCGCAAGCTTCATCAAATTCTGCACTACTTCAATTTTGTCGGAGACTTTTGCTCCGCCGAGAATAGCGACAAACGGATGGTCCGGATTGGACACCGCTTTCCCCAGATAAGTCAGTTCCTTTTCCATCAGAAGACCCGCCGCGGCCTGGCGCACAAATTTCGTGATCCCGACAACGGAAGCGTGCGCGCGATGGGAGGAGCCAAAAGCGTCGCAAACGAAAAGTCCGTCGCACAATTGCGCTAGCTGACGTGAAAATTCGGGGTCGTTGGCTTCCTCCTGCGGATGGAAGCGCACATTCTCAAGAAGGAGAACTTCTCCGTCGCGCAAGGCTTTGCTCTTTGATTCCGCGTCGACACCCACGCAATCGGCGGCGAAAACAACTGGCTTGCCCAGGAGTTCGCGCAACCGCTCCGCTACTGGCACGAGAGTATATTTCGGATCTACCTTGCCTTTAGGACGGCCCAGGTGGGAAGCGAGTACCAACCTCGCTCCCTGATCGATTGCATAGCGGATCGTGGGAAGTGTTTCTCGAATGCGTGTATCGTCCTCAACTTTGTCGCCGGCCATGGGGACGTTGAAATCCACACGGATAAACACACGCTTGCCGCGTAATTCCAGATCGCGAATGGAAAGCTTATTCATCTTGGCAGACAGCGCGATGCGGCGTATCTCATGAGCGCCTAAAGCTTGGACGCTAGTATTTTGATAAGGTCGCGGCAGCGGCTGGAGTAGCCCCATTCATTGTCGTACCACGCCAGGATTTTCACGCAATTGCCGCCTACAACGCGTGTATATCCGGAATCGACGATAGAAGAATGCGGGTTGCCACGAAAATCGATGGACACCAATTCTTCCTCGGTGTAGGCGAGAATGCCCTTCATGGGACCATTGGCCGCGTTCTTCAGCGCCGAATTTACCGATTCCACCGTCGCAGGCTTATCGACCATCACGGTCAAATCCACTACGCTAACGTTGGGCGTTGGAACGCGCAGCGAATAACCGTCGAGCTTCCCTTTTAATTCCGGAATCACCAAATGCAGCGCCTTGGCAGCCCCCGTGGATGTAGGAATCATGGAAAGCGCGGCGGCTCGCGAGCGCCGCAGATCGGGATGCGGCAGATCCAGCAGCTTCTGGTCATTCGTATAAGAATGGACCGTAGTCATGGTGCCTACGTTGATTCCGAATGTTTCGTGGATTACTTTTGCGACTGGCGCCAGACAGTTTGTAGTGCAGGACGCGTTGGAAATTACGTGATGTTTCGCCGGGTCGTAAGATTTGTCGTTCACTCCGAGAACGAACGTGGCATCCGGATCAGTAGCAGGCGCCGAAATAATTACCTTCTTCACCGAGCCGCGAATATGTTTGCGCGCATCCGCCCCTTTGGTGAAAAGCCCGGTTGATTCGACCACGATGGAGGCGCCCACGGAAGTCCAATCGAGTTCAGCGGGATCCTTTACGCGGAAAACTTTAAAGCTTTTTCCGTCAACTGCGATGGAATCTTCCGTATGCGTCACTTTGTTCGGCAGATTGCCCAGGATCGAATCGTACTTCAGCAAATGGGCCAGAGTTTTTGAGTCGGTGATGTCATTCACCGCTACAATTTCTATGGAAGGATCTTCCAGCGCGGCGCGAAAAATGTTGCGCCCGATCCGTCCGAAACCATTAATTCCGACTTTAATCGACATGAGGCCTCCCGGCGCGTGCGATGAATGCGGACGCCGACTCAAAGCGTCCGCGAGGTTATTACCGAACGGTGATGCTAGGGTGCGCGGAGAAAAAAGTCAACGCGGTCAATCGTATTCTTTCACGCGAACTACCTTGTCTCCGTTGAACGTGACAAAAACAGTTCTGGCAGGAGGATTTCCGTAAATCCAGTCTTCTGTTTCGCTGCCGCCTGGATCGCGCTCGCGAACTTTGTGATCCGGGCGTCCCAGGGCGGCGAGCACCATTTCGTGATCCATTCCCACCACAGCTTTCTGGTCCTTGATGGCATCTTTGAATTGAGGGGGCAAGGTGTCCACCCAATTCACCGCCGCCGATTGCTCCTTGGAAAAACTCAGGAACATTTGCAGCGCGGTCATCACGTCATCGGCGCTCAAATCCGGTACCGGCCGGCCGTAATCAAGAATCAGAGTGGCGCCCGGCTTTTCTTGCGGGCCGGATTGCCCGGTCCCAGGAACCTGTGAGCCTCCGACGCCCACCTGGAGGTGCTCGCGCAGATTGAAATGCTTCTTTCCGCCGCCATTCACTTGCACGACGATTTCTTTGGCGCGGAACTCGACGCTTGTGACTTGTACTGTCTCGCCCACATTAACCGCCGCTCCTTCGTGGCGCAGCGCGCTTCGCAACTCAGCTTGGTTCAATTTCTCTCCCACCGGGATTCTGAATCCCTTCCTTCCACCAGGAATCGGCGACACGGTTTTGGCAAACTCGCCGGAAACGAAACGGATGATTTCCAAGCGTGACTGCGGCTGGAGTGGGTTCTGTTTGTTACCGGCTTGCTGCTCAACCGATACGAACACACCGGGATCAAACACGTCGATGGAGCGAACAGAGTTTGGCAATGACCGGATATCCGGCGCATCAGGCAGCACGGGCGTGCGATAGCGATTCACATCAGCGCGGTCGCCACTGATAGCCATCGCAGCCATTATTGCGAGAATGCAGCGAATGTACATAGATGCCGGGTCAGCGCCTATTTTATGGCATTTTGGCGTTTAGATGAATATGGATTCGCAGCGGCTCCGGATGGTTGCAGTTGAAGGGGGCGTACTAGGCGTACCGCCTGCGGGAGCAGCCAGGCGATATGAAATCTTAAGCAGATGTGCGGACGCGAACACCCTGGCGATCGATGCGAATAGGAAGGACTTGGCCTCCTGCTGCGGTGGCGGCTTCTTCTACCCGAACTCGCGCCCCGGGCTCAATGAGCAGCGCCACGCAACCGCCGCCACCCGCTCCGCAGACTTTTCCGCCAAGAGCGCCGGCTTTCCGTGCTTGCGCAATGATGCGGTCCACCGTAGGAGTTGAAATGGTGGGGAGATTGCGCCGACGGTAGTTCCATTCTTCGCGCAGCAATCGGCCAGCTTCGTTCCAATTGCCGGCACGAATGCTTGCGGGCATTTCCCGTGCCACTTGCGCAATTTCTTCCAGATTACGCCAAACGCGACGATCGCCATCGATATGAGCTTTTACAATTTTCCAATTATTGATTCCGGAGCGGCGCGGTTTGCCGGTGTAGCACAAAACTAAACGCTTTTCGAGTTCGTCAGTGTCGGCGCCAAGTTCCGCGCGGTGTTCGCCGCCAAGATCGAAGGAAATCAAGCTGACTCCGCCAAACGCAGCGGGATAATGGTCCTGGGTGCCCGTTGTAACGCCAAGCACAACGCATTCGATATCGCGGCTTAAGTGAATCCAATCGACTCGACTCCCACCCAAGTGAGTAAGGCGATCGAACGCGGCGGCAAGCGCCACCGCGAGCGCGCTAGATCCGGAAATGCCGGCTCCAGCGGGGGCTTGCGAATCTGTGGTAATCGTCAAGCCGAGCGGCTGGCGAAAATGTTTCGCGAACTGCGCGAGCAGCGGGAGACGGTAACGCGAAGAATCTGCGAGCGCGCGCCATGATGAAAATTCCTCGTGCTTTCTTGTGTCGAGTGAGATCAGGCGGATGGACTTCGAGTTTTTGTGCGTTTCCAGAACGCAGGAAGCGTATAAGTCAATCGCGCAGTTCAAAGTAAATGCGGGCTGATGAAATAAGTACAGCGGCCATATATCCAGCGTGCCTCCGGCGAGATCAATTCGTGTGGGAGCACGCGCTTCGATCCGCATCTTGTTTGAAAGCTCCTCCGCGGCTACTCTGCTGCGGGACGGTTCAAGACAACGCGATGCATCGGGTTGAACTCGCGCATCATAACAGATGAGCCTATGACTCCACCGACGCAAGTGTCCGCTGAAGTGCTCGAAAAATTAATCGTTGGTTTCCATGGCCGCCAGTTGCCGGACGAATTGCGCGATCTGCTGGCGCAGGGGCTCGGAGGCGTGGTTCTGTTTCCCAGGAATTTCAGCGACGCGGCAGAATTAAAGTCGCTCACCGCGGAGATACGACGCGGCGCAGGCCAACCGATCTTGATTGGTATCGATCAGGAAGGCGGCACGCGTTTTTCACTGCCTGAACCTTTCACGCAGTGGGTGTCACCAGAAGAGCTCGGAAAATTGGATGACGAAGAACTAGTGGAGAGACAAGCCGCGGCCCTCGCGCGCGAGTTACGCAGTGTCGGTTGCAATTTGGATTTCGCGCCCATGCTCGATCTGCATTCGCACCCGAATAGTCCTGTGACGCTCGGCCGCAGCTTCGCTTCCAATCCTCAAAAAGTCTCTCGCCTTGGCGCGGCCTTCGCACGGGGACTAGCCAAAGAAGGAATTTTGGCTTGCGCAAAACACTTTCCGGGCCATGGAGACGCCGCAATTGACCCGCACCTCGATTTACCGATTTTTCGAGGCGACTTAGAGCGATTGATGTCGACAGAACTCGTCCCATTCATGGAACTTATGTCCGCCAAAGTGCCGATGATCATGACGGCCCATATTTTTCTTCCGGAAATCGATGCGAAATTTCCTGCGAGCCTTTCTCGGAAAATACTTCACGGAATTTTGCGCGATGCCGATTTCGATGGAGTGATTCTGGCTGACGATTTAGCGATGGGAGCGATCGCAAAGGTTCGCGCTCCCGCGGAATCCGCAGTCCTGACTTTTCAAGCAGGTAGCGACATGGCGCTCATTTGCCACGACTGGAATCTAGTCGCTCCCACGATTGAGCGCCTCTCGTCAGCCCGCAACCGAAGAGAATTCGACCAGGACGAGTGGGAAGCGAGCCATCGCCGAATCGAGCGCCTGCGGCAAAAGTTGAGCTCAGAGAAAGAACCGATACCGGCACTCGACGTGGTGGGATGCGCGGAACATCGTGCCATCGTGGAGAAAATTCGTACGCAGCTAAATCGGAAGCTAACGCGATCTTAACTGATCGCAGCGCGCGCTTTCGGCGCAACGGCGGCTTTTTCCTCTTCGATTTTCTGCGCCGCCAGCAGTGGCTCGAAACACCGGCGGCAACGCGCTTCGTACATTCCCCCGGCGCCCACCACGATTAACTCTTCGGAAGCCACCAAGCGCTGCGTGTGGACCGCGGGATTCCCGCAGCGCATGCAAATTGCCAGCAGCTTGGTGATTTCTTCCGCCACTGCCAGCAATCGCGGCATAGGCTCGAAAGGACGACCCATAAAATCGGTGTCGAGCCCCGCTACAATCACGCGCTTGCCGAGATCGGCCAGCTTCACACAGCTTTCCACCAGGCTCTCGCCAAGAAATTGCGCTTCGTCAATTCCAACTACTTCGGTGCGCGGAGCTACCTTTATCAGAATCTCTTCGCCCGTTTGTACCAACTCTGAATCCAGCTCGAGACCCGAATGGCTGACGATTCCGTTTTTCGCATAGCGCTGATCGATCACCGGCTTAAAAATTTGGACGCGTTGTTTCGCAATCTCCGCGCGCCGTAATCGCCGGATGAGTTCCTCGCTCTTGCCCGAGAACATTGGTCCGACGACGACTTCGATCCAGCCCATGTTGCCTTTCACAATGTCCACGCGGTGGTCTCCTGGTGCTAGGCTAACACATTGCTCTGTGAAAATTTAGCTTGCTCGAACGCAATCAAAGTCAAGAATCTGCTGCAAAAGGAAACTGTAATTCATTTCATGTCGCGGCTAGTCCGCCCCACGCTCGAAATTCTGCGAGTAAACCGTGCTGTTGAAAAATGGCGCGAACGCGTTGATCACTGCAACTCGGAAAGCCTCCTGACGCGTGATCAAATTTTGCGTGAGGATTCCCCAAGCGCCTTGCGCGTCACGTATGCCGTGGCTTCCGGCAAACGAATCGATAGCTTCCGAAAGCTCTACTCCTTGATTCACCACCGATTCGACGATCGGGGTGGGCAGCAGAATTGCTCCGGACTGCCCAAAAAATCCTCGGCCGCTGCGGTCCGCCGCGTAAGCCCAGTTCTCCAGAAAAACCCATTGGGACCCGACCTCGCGAACTACATCAAGGCCCCCTTCAAGGCCCACGAAATATTCCCAAGGCGCATTCTTGTCCCGCGCAACATTGCGCAATGCCTCTACCCGCTGGCGTGCGCCAGCCATAGTGTCTTCACGAGTAAGCGGAGTATGGCGAACGCCGCTGGGAACATCGACGCCTTCGACTTGAAATTCCGTATCCGCGCTCAAAAACGATCCGAAGGATGCGAGGGCTGCGGAGACTGCATTCATTTTTACGGGGCGGGCGCTGCCGACTGCGATGATCATTTTGTTCATGCGGCGCGAATTCTATCAGGGATGCCTGTGTACCCGCGAGTTTGTTGTCGGCAGCGGAAGTTTTTAGCTAGGAATGCTTTAGTGGAAAGTCTTTGCGCGCAACCGACGACAGCGGCGTTCGAAGCAGGAACGGCTAGAACCAGCTATTTCCAAAGCTGGGTTTGTTTTTCCCGCGCAAAACGTAAAGCAAGAAATTCTTTCAGATCTTCGATGGACTTAAATAATTGGTCGGAGCAACCGAGCATCCAGCCGCTAACCTGCTCGAGCGGAACCGGTGTCACCAGGTAAACGGGAATTCCCTTGCGATGCGCAACGGTCAACTCGGCCGGAGTGCCGCCGCTTTGAGCGGTTGCCGACGGCCAAAAGCAAATCAAGTAGTCCGCCTTGTTTTCGATCAGGTCCAGATCGAAGGCGATGATCTTCCGCACCGTGCGGCGAAAACGGTCAAGGTCGTTGGTTTTCCATTCGCGAAAATGGGCAGCTTCTTCCTGGGTCAGATTCTTTAGCTCATCTTCTGCCGGATCGTAAACGCGATGGCCAATCTGATCTCTCAGAAACGGAGCGAGCTTGCGCCGCCAAAGTCTGCCGCCGTCTTCGGCGAACTCAATTGGACCGCAAAGGTATGCGAGCATGGTTTCAACGACACTCTAACACCAAGCGGTCCGCGCGGGCCATGCTGCGAGGGACTAATAACCACTGCTGTTGCTTATCAGATGTAAACATTTAAGCGACAAACTCGGGCTTCCCGAGTTGACTTTACTTTGGCGGGAAATTCATCGCCGTATCTCCCGCGATTACGCTGATAGCGGATACAGCTTTCGCGCTTGGTGTAATCGTTCCGTAAGTGATAGCCACACGCGTCTGGGCAAGCGGCGCGTCGTCCACGAAACGGATTCCCCGGTCATCTCGTTCAATACCCAGTTGCTTCCACAAGTCGGAAAGATCGACATCGTAGGGCTGATCTTTCATCTTGTCGTAAAGCGGCCGTAAGACGTGAACCCCGATGGCTTGGTCTCCGGCGTCGAGTGCTCTAGTGAGTTCCCAATCCTGGCGAATGTCGCCGCCCCCATTTAGGATTCCGCGCAGCGCATCGTCCAAACCTTTTTTGTTTTTCGTTTGCTTGTGGATATCGATGTCAGCCAGAAAACAGTAAAGCGCGCCGCCCCAGTACGTCCGGCCCCAGGTGTGTGTGTGGTCGAGCCCTTGATCTCCGGCTGCAGGAAGCCCTTGATGCAAGTCGCGCACGACTTCTCTCCACATTTCCGTCGCTTCCATATGCCCGGCTCGCACGCGCGCGATAGGCTCCACATAGGTTGCGATTCCCTCTTCAATCCAGTGATGCTCCTCGGGCACGGAAGGAAATGAGAGGTGAACCATTTCATGGGTCAGCATCCAGTCCTTCGAAAGATCTTCGAAGGTGGAATCGCCTCCCACATGAATGCTGATGAATCCGCCCTTTTCTCCAAAGGTGCGGCCGCCTCGCACGCCTTTTCCGTCCGTCGGGATGATGCGAAGGAAAAGATGAGGAACCGGGAAGCGCCCGTAATATGTGCTCACAGACTCAGCGGCCCACTGAACCCATTTGAGCAAGTCCTCTTTCGAAACCTTTAACTCACCTTTTTCGACAACTACGTCTATTCGCGCATTTCCAATAACGATAGTGGATGTCATTTGATCGGTTCGATCAGCCCGAAAGAAAGCTGCTGCTGACGCAACGCAAAGTACGACTAAGCATAAAGCAACACCGCAAAATCGTTTGAAGTTCATGAGTGGTAGGCCTGCCTTGCTCGCTCGTTTCGCTAAACCATTCGGCAGAAGATCAAAACGAGGACGATCTGGTCTCTGCGGATTCTGAATACTTCCCTTTTCCCATCAAACGCGAGAACAGTGTATCGAGCGAGAGTTTCCCCGGTCCGAAGATTAATATTAGCAGGCCTACGAATAGAAAGATAAACGGATCGGCGCCAGAAAACTTCCCGGGGTTTGAGAAAAATGCGAGAAACGATTCTCTGTCCGCGGTCAAATACGCCATGGTCATATCGATTACGAGGCCCAAAGCCGCGATTCTCGACAGCAATCCCAAAGCCAGTAGAATTCCAGCCAAGAATTCAAAACTAGAGACGAATGCCGCCGTAAATGCAGGCGCCGGCAACCCGAGACTCGAAAAGAATTCCGTCACATGCGCCAGATTGTGAAGTTTGCCCCAACCATTTTGCGAGATTTGCCAGCCCCAGTACACTCGCACAAGCAGAAGAAAAGGCGATTGGAGGCTGGAAGCAGCTCTTACGAAGCCGCTATACAACCGCTGAATTGGATTTCCTGCGTTGTCCATTTTTTGTGACCTGTGGTCCGCCGGATGCTGCAGCAACCGAATTGCGTTTTGACTCTTTATTGGTTTCGCTCCGGCAGAACCATCCCAGCGCCGACCAGGTTTGAAACCAGTGTTGCACGTGGCTGGGCCGCTCTTCGACCGTGATCAAACTCTTTTTCAGCGCGGATTCGACCGCTGCATTCAGCGCCTTGCCGGCACGAAGAGCGCGCAAAACAGCGAATTCCTCGCTCTGCAGCCGGCGAAAATAGACGGAATCGTCCATGCGATGCACCGCCAGAAAAATCGGCTGAGGTTTTAATTTAGCGACCGCAGAAACGCGTTTTCGATGGTGGCGCTCATTGAAAGCGTTGCTGGCAAAATCGGTGTCTTCTTCCGCTTTGCGAACTTCCAGCAACAGGTCGTCAACCGGATAACGCAAATCGAGAAGTTGAATGTAGGGCTGCAGCCGCAAGCGCAACTTGGCCGGATTCGCGCGCGCAAGGTCTTCCGGTTTTAAAGGCGGCTCAGCGGCCCCATCAAAAGCTTCGATATCAGCCCATTCCAGCCGCACCATATCTAGCGCTAGATTCTGGCGCGTTCCAGCCCACGCGGTATTTTTTCGCAGCCAACTTTCCAGGCGCGCGCCCAAATTGCGCAAAGTGAACGATTGCGACGGACAATCCGAAAGATACGCTTTCGCCATGCGATCGAAGCGGCTTCCACCAAGCACACTGCGAAGGCCGGGAAAATCCTCGGCAAAGCCAGAAAGTATTCGAAACCAATATTGGCGGTTATAGATTTCCAGACGCTCGAAGGAAGTAAGGCGATCGTTCGGCTTGATAATTTCCGAAGCGACCGCGCGCATCGAACGTCCGTCGGGCGCCACGGAACGCATGTGCTCGGAAGGCGTCAGCGGCGTCATCACCGCGCGCGCCATGCGGCGCTGCAGGCTCAGCAGCTTCATACGGCCGTGGCCAAAGAGGCGCTGGCGAGGAATCGATTCGCTTTCAGGGCTTCATCGTGAACTTCGTCAAATGAGGGAATGCTATCGTCCCATTCCAGCAATGTTGCGGTATGGCCGATTCGTTCAATCGCGCGTGCGTACAATTTCCAGACCGGATCGATCACGGGATGATCGTGCGTATCCAAAATATACTTGCGGAACTTCGAATGGCCGGCGATGTGAATCTGCGCCACACGCTCGGCCGGAACGCTGTTGACGTAAGTGTAGGGATCGAAATTATGATTCTTCGAGGAAACGTAAATATTATTTACGTCCAGAAGGATTCCGCAGTCGGCGCGTTCCACAACCTCGTTCAGGAATTCCCACTCGGTCATTTCGGAAACGTGAAATTCGGCATAGCTGCTCACGTTTTCCACCACAACCGGAATTTCCAGGGTGTCGCGGACTTCGCGAACCTTTTGCGCCGTCAAACGCGCCGCTTCAAAGGTATACGGCATGGGCAGCAGATCGTGCGTGTAGCGCCCGTCCACGCTTCCCCAGCAAAGATGGTCCGAAAGCCACGGAGTATTCGTTCGTTTCACCAAGGTTCTCAAGCGCCGAAGATGCTCGCGATTCGGACGTTCCGCCGAGCCGAAATACATGGAAACGCCGTGCTGCACCACTTTGTACTGCTCCAAAATTTGATCCAGGATGCTCAGCGGCCGTCCGCCGTCAATCATGAAATTCTCGGAGATTATTTCGAACCAATCCACTACCGGCTTGCGTGTAAGAATGTGGTTGTAGTGCGTTGCGCGCAGGCCAATCCCGATGCCGTAGTCCGTAAAATTGTTAAATCGATTTGCTGGCATTAGCTACTCCGGTCACTGAAAGGGGATGTCGAGGGCCGGTATGATCCACGCCGGCCCCGGACAGAAGAAAGCTTTCGCTTTCTTACTCAGGCATCTTGGAGCCGTCGGTTGCGCAGCCGCCCTTGCCTTTGCAAGAGTTCTTGCCTTTGCAGCCGTTGTCGCTCGATTTACATCCACCCTTGCCCTTGCAAGAATTCTGACCCTTGCAAGCGTGCTTTTCTTTCACCTTCTTGTCGGCTGGCGCCTGATCGGACTGCGCGGCAGCTCTCAAGCCAGGTAGAAGATTCGAAGCTTGAATCGTTGTGCTGGTACCCGCAAGCAAACCTGCGAGCGCTGCACCAGCTACTAGAGCCTTCTTGGACTTTGTCATTTCCCGAATTACCTCCTGTAGAGTTTGGACTGCAACCACTCCTACTGTTACTTACGCCATCCGGACGTATTCGGATGTCTGTTTGGGTTGGTTTTGTGAAACTGACTGGCCGGTTCCAAGCCCCGGGGAAACCCGGGGGAGTGCGGCAGGGAGCATACTCCAATAAATCGGTAGCCCACAATAGATTTTAGGCTTGGAGGCATGGCCTTCCGCGAGTCGTTAGACGTCCGGGATAAGCCTTTGGGGCGGGTAAAAAGGTTTCATCTCAAGTGGTTGAACGACGGTAACAGCATACTGGAGCGGGATAAGAGAATCGAACTCTCGCCTCGACCTTGGCAAGGTCGCGTACTACCACTATACGAATCCCGCGTTAAGCCAGCCGTCAACCTTCAATATTTATAGCATGAGGCCTATACGCGAACAAGCCCTCGGCGGAACACTGTGAACGGTAAAAAACCACTGAACTGCTAATCGCCCTCTGAAGCGGGACAGCTTTCAATCCACTTCAATGATCCGCGTGGCTTTCACAATCGGGGATTTCTTCTGGCGTGCCGCAAACCGCTGGGCGCGGTCTCGGTCAATGTAGACACGCGCAAATCTTTCGCCGTCATGATAGAACACGGTGACCTGCCAATGCTGGTGCTTCCTTCTCTTATCTCGCTGCATACGGCTCGGCTTCTTCGCTCTTTTTTTCTTCACGTTGGATGGGCCTCGGCTTGCAAAACTATCGCAACTTTACGGAGCGCGCGCAAGTGACTAGTTGACGGTTAACGTTCCGATACTTTCATGGTGCTCCTCTTTGGCGTGTGGCATGTGTCACTTTGAAACGCTGCTCCGCAATAGGCCTCGCGCGGAAAATTCCACGATGGCCCTAACGTAATACAGGTTGGGAGACGATTATAGGGCTGGAGGGATCCATGGTGAGCCTAGAGCGCGAGTTGGAAATCGAAGATTTGAGGAATCACTCCCAGGAACTGATCGCGCAGCTTAGAGATGTGTTGGCCGGTGGGGCGAACGTTACCCCAGATGCTAAACGGCCGCACTTTTATGAGGTCCAATATCCCGGACAGCTATATTACATATACATCTCGCCCACCACTGGGAAGGTTCTGCTAATCGCCGCTTGGATACATGAGGAAATTCATCGCAAGCGGGTGAAGATGCCGGCATAGCGTGCGTGAATACTTGCGAAGCGGGGTTTTAGGAAGTTGGGTACATATTACTGAAACTCAAATCCGTGAGAATTTGCTTGTTGAACTTGTAGATTGCCGGGCTGTCGCTCGTCTTAGCATAGACAAATCCGCCTGACTCTCCCGATATCTGTACCGTCAATTTCTTTCCGGATTTGTCAGTTAACGTGGCCTCGAATGCCGGCTTCGCCAACTTGGCGCGGAGATCAGGCGAGGGCTGGTCGAAAACTTGTTCAGCTACAGCCTGCTCCAAGGGCAAAAATACCTTTGAGATCTCCGGCGATTTTCCCTTCTGATCGGCAGGCTCGTCGATTGTCCAGTCGCGCTCGGACTTTCGCGTACAGACAAATGTCCCACTGGAATTATGAATTTCCACGTGATTTATCACCGCGGGATCGAAGTGCGCGAGCTTCTTATCTCGCAGGTCGCCAGAATTTTGCGCGAGTTTTCTGTAGAGGTCTTCGTCAATGCGAAATATTGTTGGCCGCGAAGTATCGCGCGCGAAATATTGGCCGTCTTCCTTCTTCCCCACGATCAGCGTGGATGATTTCCCTTTGCCGTCCACGGCACTGAAAGTTACTGCCGGATTCGCCAAACCATACTTCGCCAAATTATCTGGCGTTTCGCTAGCGATACCGTTCATTTTCGCCGAGCTGAGGGCGCTAAGAAGAGCATCGACATTGCCTTGATCACCCCTAAATTCCGCGTGCTTCTTGAAATTCCATTCGTCCTTCTCTTTCGTGGCCGAAACCTGGCCGGAAGGATTCTTTAAGTCGAATGAGACTACCTCGCCGTTCACAATATGAAGCACATTTTTGTCGCGCAAATCCTGCAGACTCTTGTTGGTGCTAACCAGCAATGACTCCGGAAGCAGAACAACATCTTTCGCCGCATCGATGACCGCATAAACCGAAATTCCGGTGAAATCCTTGTTGCCCAATGCCAATGTATGTTTTGCGCCGTTCTGTATCTGAAACTCGATGGATACAGCCGGCGGGGCAAGGCCAAACACTTTCAAACGGTCCGGCGTTCCCGGTTCGGTTTGCGCGATGCGCGCACTGGAAAGACTATTTACGATTCCTTCCAAGGAAAACTGGTCTGCCCGTGTTTCGATCGGCTGGGTCACTTGCCAGATCCCGTCGCGCTTTTCGAAATGCTGCACAGGTTCGGCGGAATTTCCCGGATGGGCGATGGTAAGGGAGTTTACGTCCTGCGGTTGGATCGAATAGGCAAGCTTGTCGGCGTCGGCTGACGGCTTTTCATTTTCCTTCTGGCTTCGCCGCCAGTCGAAGTAATACACCGCAGCGCCCAACGCAATAGCCGCAAGCAGAACAACCAATGTGGATTTTCTGATCATATAAATGCGTGCTTTACATTCCGCGAATTAACGACGCTTCCACCAGATATAAACGCCTGAAAGGATTACAAGACCCGGAAGAAGGATCAGATCGAGCCAGGTAAGCGCGCTGCTTTGCCCTTGCGTCAATGTAACGCGACGATTTGTCAGAGACTTTGGACGGATGGAAATCAAATTCTCGTCTTCCGCCAGCCAATTAATGGCGTTGTAAAAGAGATCTCCGTTTTTCTGCTGATCCAGATACGGGTTCGCGGCAAATTCCGAGTTGCCAATCGCCACCAGCCGAGCTTCGCCGGCCGCCGAACTTCGCGACCCAGCTATGCCTAGGGAAAGCGGGCCCTGCGTGCCTGTCTTCGGATCAAATGCAACTTTCTGCTGGCCCTGCTTCAAGCTAGGGATCGTAAAGCTGCGTTCAGACGTCTTGAGAAGCTCGACGATTTGGGGCTCCGTTTTGGATTTTTCAGCGACCGATACGGCGCGAGCTAATGGAAAGAACGTCATGCTACCCGCGAAATTCTTGGTGATCGGACTTGGGCCAAAGGTCGTAACCAGCGGTATGGCCGGGCCCGCCCCAAACAAGCTGCCCACTCCGCTTGCGTCGATCACTACATTGTTGCCGACATTTGTATTCCAGGCAGAAAAGACGGCCTCGAGTTTGGGGTCGGTTTGAGGATCAACCAGGATCAAACTCTTTCCCGTTGCTTCCAGATATTTTTCGAGCATCCCGGCTTCTTGAGGGAAAAATGCCTTCGTTGGGCCTGCTACTACCACTACACTGCAATCAGGCGCGAGGCCATTTTCAGAAACCAAGTTGATTGTCTTGGTGGTGTAATTCTGGCCCTTCAGGCCGGCATCCACGCGGCTGAAACCATTTTCGCCGCTGTCGCTTAGCGACTTTTCGCCATGTCCGGTTACGAAACAAACAGTCTTGGACTTGTCCTGCATGACTTTTATGATCGCGCGGGTGATGTCTTCTTCCGATATTGCGCCTGATTCAAGGTGTTCTTTTCGCGATCCGGAAGAGACGATCACATCGCCCATGCGGGTGGCGCCGTATCGCTGCGCCTCCTCGGGTTTCTGCTGAGGATCAACGTTTTCGAATTTCAAATGGCGGCTTAGGCTGGTGTACAAGGCCATCTGATCGTCAATAGCAGGATTGCGCGACTTGTCGAAGCGAACGATGGTCACATCTTTCTGCAGCCCGCCAACGATCTGTCTGGTCTGATCCGAGAGCGTGTACAGCTTTTCGGTAGTCAGGTCGAAGCGCTTATGGTGGCGAAACCCTGCAAAATTCACGACTACCAGGATGGCTATCACCGCCACCGTTAAAATCGTCGTATTGGTGCCGAGCTGCGAAGAGCGCTTGGAAAAGAAACGGAGAAAATATCTAAATCCGATAACCAATGAAGCGACCACAAACAAAGCGCCCAGCACCAGAACGACTTTGCTGAAGGTGAGAAGCTCTCCTTGGATCGTATAGCGCAGGTATCCGGCGATCAGCATCGCCACGCCCATCGTGCCGATAAATCTTGCCAATTCTTCGCGATCCCATTTCATCCAGCAAATTCCTCCATCGTACGGCGAATGCTATCTAACAATTTCAGGCCCGGCGCCAGCGCATGGAATCCACTGAGCGAACGGTCAAAAAAACAAAGAGAACGATAAAGCTGAAGTAATAAATCAGGCTGGACGTATCAATTACGCCTCGTGTGAAGTCCTCGTAATGACGAATCACCGAAATATACTGCAGCACCGCGCTCGTGCCGCTATCGGAGCTCCGGCCAATATCGAGGACCCATATGAACAGAGAAGCGGCGAACGTGATTACCGCCGCAATCAGTTGATTCTCGGTCAGAGATGAAACAAACGACCCAAGCGCCAGCAACGATCCGCCCAATAATAGTATCCCGGCGTATGCGGCGAGCAACATGCGCCAAGGCATCATCGGCTCGCTGCGAAGCACCATGAAAACCATGTAGCTGGCCGTAGGCAGAAGCATGATTGCAAACAGCGAGAGCGAAGCCAGGAATTTCCCCAGCACGATCTCCAGTTCACTTACGGGAGACGTCATGAGCAGCTCCATGGTCCCGCGCTTGCGCTCCTCGGCATAAACGCTCATCGTAAGAATCGGCGTGAAAAATAAAATCAGCGTGGACAGCAAACCGAAAAAATCGCGAAGCACCGCCGCCGGGACATCAAAACTAGCCGGCTGCCCGAACTGCATGCTTTGCATTTCCATCTGAAAAGATTGATTGATTACCGCGGTGAGAATCGCGTTGAAGAAAAATGCCGTCAGAATAAGAAACAGTCCGATGAAGATGTAAGCAATAGGCGAAACAAAATAATGTCCCATCTCTTTGCGGTAAATTGCGTACAAACCGTGCATCGTTCTCTCTACTCCTTCAGCGTATTTGCATTAGCTGGATGGTTGTGCGTGCGTAGCATCGTCGGTGGTAAGTTCGAGGAAAATATCTTCCAAGCTCAGACTAACTCCGCGCAATTCGAAAAGCCGCCAGCCATTTTCCACAATTTTCGCCGCGATCTCGCTGCGGATGTCGTTGCCTTGCGCCGCCTCCACCGTAACTGCGAGACGGTCTCCCGCGCGTTCGGGATCGATCTCCACGCGGTTTGCTCCGGGTACTTGCAGCAGCACTTCACGAAGCCGTCTTTCCGGCGCCTCTACCTCGATTTTAATTTTTTGCCCACCCTTTAACTGTGAGGTCAGGTTCTGCGGAGTGTCCACCGCGGCGACTTTTCCCTTGTTGATGATCACTACCCGGTCACAGGTCATGCTCACTTCCGGAAGGATGTGTGTGGAAAGAATTATGGTGTGGTTCCCCGCAAGCCCCTTGATCAAGTTACGGACCTCAATTATCTGTTTTGGGTCCAGCCCGACCGTCGGCTCATCCAGAATAATTACCTCCGGATCGTGCACGAGCGCCTGCGCGATGCCAACACGCTGCTTATAACCGCGCGACAGCCTCTTGATCAATTCAGACCGGCGGTCCTCCAGGTTCGTTTTTTTCAGCGCATCATCAATGCGCGCGGAACGCCGCTCGGCCGGCACGTTTTTGATTCGAGCCACGAAATCCAGATAGGTTTCAACGGTCATGTCGGGATAAACAGGCGGGGTTTCAGGCAAATAGCCGATGCGACGGCGGACCTCCATCGAATCTCGAAAGACGTCGAATCCCGCGACGCGCGCCGTGCCGGACGTGGCCGGCATGTATCCCGTCAAGATCCGCATGGTGGTGGTCTTCCCGGCACCGTTGGGCCCCAGGAAACCGAGGATCTCGCCTTTATTCACGGTAAACGATATGTCATCGACGGCCTTGACGTCGCCGTAGGATTTCGTCAAATCCTGCACTTCAATCAACGCATTCCTCCTGGCCGAATGCTTAGACGGATAGCGGGCTGTTCCGAGCCAACATTTATACTAAAGATGGTCAAAAATTGAAAATGAACAGCTCCGTCAAGCAGCGTTCAATTGAGCATAGCTTTGTTGAACTTCAATATGCCGCCAGTCTTCGCCGGAGCTGTTCCCTCGAAGTTTGATGGCCGCGGAACAAGCGATTCAAAGAGATAGCAGGCAACGGCCTGCTGATTCGGCGCATCCAGATGGCTGATGAAAGCCCGCTGATTTGGAGATGTGCGTTGACACTTTCTAGCCGTTTTGTTATTCAATTTGTTTCGCATTCTTCGCGTATAGTTCGAGAACGGGTTCTGACCCACCGGTCTGGGCGGATCTGAAAAAAGACATCCAAGGTGATATGACAATTTCGAAGGCGTATGCCCAGATTGCAAAAGCCGCTGCATACCAGCGCAGAAATCTATATAAGAATTTCGGTTTTGGATTGATGCCGTCGCGACTGAGACTTCTCGGAATCGCGATGCTCGCTTTTGTCAGCGCGTCGCTTCTAGTCGGTTGCGGAGGCGGCAGTTCCGGCATAACGCTGGAGGTGATCCCGAACACCGCGCAAATGGTGGATCAAGGCCAGAATATATTTTTCAACGCCATTGTCAGCCCCGATCCGAATAATAAAGGCGTGACCTGGATGACGCCGACGGGGAGCGGATGCGCCGGCACAGGCTGCGGCACCCTGACAAATTCTACGCCAACTTCCGTCACTTATACCGCTCCCACCAATAGTTCAATTTCCCTTAGCGTTAGCTTAAAAGCGGTAGCGAACGAAAATTCGGGCGTTACAAATACCACCACGATCACGGTCGTTTTGCCTCCCGCATTTGCGACCCCCGCTCAAGTGCTTCCAAACGGGTCGAACGGCGTGAATTACAGCTCGCAAGTAGTCGCGACGGGTGGCGTCCCAACGTTAATCTTCACCGTGGTTTGCCCGAACCAGGGCCAAACGAACTGTCTCCCGCCGGGATTGACCTTGAATCAAAGTGGAGTTTTGATTGGTACACCGACGACTCCGGGCACCTACACCTTCTTTGTGAAGGTGACGGATCGCGGAGGCATCCAACAACCCAACCAACCGCCGCCGCTCTCGGCGACCTCGCCACTTTTCACCGTGATCATCAATCCGTCTGCACCCCTGTCGGTAACGACGACTTCTGTGCATCCTGGGAACGTAAACCAAACCTATTCTGCAAGTCTGGCCGCAAAAGGCGGCGTTACCCAATACACATGGAGCATAACTTCCGGCACCTTGCCCCCCGGACTGGGATTGGATAAATCCACCGGCGTAATCTCGGGCACTCCCACGACCGTTGGATCTTTCCCGTTCGTAGCAACCGTGCAGGATTCTTCCGTCCCGCCGCAAACCGCGACGTCCGGAACGCTGGTGATTTCGATTGAGTCGCCGCAGCCATTACAAGCAATCACTGCGCCCCTGCCGCCTGGGATGACTGCAACGCCCTATAGCGCAAGTTTAACGGCCATCGGCGGCGTTCAGCCCTATACCTGGAGTGTAATAAGCGGCCAGCTTCCCGCGGGGCTGATCTTGAATCCTCAAGCCGGCACGATTACGGGGACCCCGATCCTGACCGGAACTTCGAATTTTACCGTTCAGGTGCAAGATTCCTCCGCTGGCCCGGGTGGCCCAGCCACTGCTACCCAGCAACTTCAGATAACTGTGGGAACCGGCACCAGCAGCAACGCCTTAATCAAAGGAAGTTACAGTTTCTTATTCAATGGGTTTGACGACAATGGAACAGTAATGATTGGTGGGAATTTTTCTGCGGACGGAAACGGAAATATTACAACCGGAGAAGAAGACATCAATCGTGTCTCCGGTGTGGTTCTTGGATCCAGTTT
>Ga0209624_10000310_pt1 | contig 43453 bp, 34 predicted proteins | sample JacPinW_OM2H0_O1_FD_188565 | JGI IMG/M metagenome (GOLD analysis project Ga0209624, IMG submission 188565) | Forest soil microbial communities from Algoma, Ontario, Canada - Jack Pine, Ontario site 1_JW_OM2H0_O1 (SPAdes) (version 2) | ecosystem: Environmental > Terrestrial > Soil > Boreal...
TGCGCGCCGGCGAATCGCGATTCGTCGCCGCCCAATAGACGCCGGCTCCCAGCAACGCGAGCGCGACGAGAGCGGCCGCCGCCCATCGGGCATTGCCGCGGGCGGCGGGCTGTGACTTGATCACCGCGGGCAATGTGGGCAGACGAGGCGCGACGCCGCGAAGCCCTAAACGGTCCAGCCATCCCTGGATATCCGGCGGCCGCTCGGCGCGCGACCAGCGGAGACCTTCGCGGAGCACGCGCCATTGGCGGCCCGAAAGCCCGGGCGGGCGCAGCGGGCGCAGTTGCTTTGCGCGCGCCTCAATGGCGGTACGCCGGGGGAAAGGGTGCTGTCCCGACAGCAGCAGGTACGCCACGCAGGCAAAGGCGAACAAATCATCCCGCGCATCCGGCGGCCAGCCTTCGAGCAGCTGGCAGCTTGCATAGCCCGGGGTGGCGACGGGAGATCGCGCCGACAATGCACTCTCGCCGGTCCGGCGATCGGCGAGCAGGCTGTGCGAGGCGCTGAAATCCAAGACCCGCAGCTCACCGTCGTGCGTGATGAATATGTTCTGCGGATTGATGTCGCCGTGAATGACGCCGCGCGAATGCGCATGAGCGAGCGCGGCGCCCACGTCGCGGATCACGGCCCAGGCGTACGGCCGCGGCAGGGGGACTGCATTCCTGGTCTGAAGAACGTGGCTCAGCAGCGCGCCGCTCAGCAATTCCATGGTGAAGAAGGCGACGTCGCCGTCGCGGTCGAATTCGTGCACCCGGACGATGTTCGGGTGCGACAGCAATTGCAGATGCTGGAACTCGCGTTGCAGCGCCGCGAGCAGTTCTTCGCGCCGGGCGATTTCCGTATGCAGCACCTTGATGGCCAATCGCTGATTGGTCGACGCTGCATCGACGCGATACTCATCCGTCGCCTCGAAGACGGTGCCCATCCCGCCGTGCCCTACGATTCCGCACACCCGATACCGGTTGCGCAGCAAGTCGCCGATGTTCACTTCGCGCACCGCGGGCCGCAACGGGGGCGCCGCCTTGCCGGGGCGTGCTGTGGCCGGCGAAGTGTGCTGCTCGGCCGCGGGTGCGGTATGGGATGCGGGGTCGTTGCCGCGGGAGAGCGCGGCATCCTCGAGATGCGCTCGGAGCGAGCGAAAAACCTGGGGATTCAGCTTTCCGCGGCGGTAGTACTGGTCGAGCAGCGACAGCACTTCCCAATTCTCTTCCCTATCGCCCGAGGATTGCCCGCTCATCGCATCCAGGAACTCTTCAGGGGTGCATTTCCCATCCGCCAGCGCGTCGAGCCACGCCGCAGTGTCCTCTGCGGTTGCCCTGCGCGGTTGCGGCGGTCGGACCGGCTCGGTCGCGGCGCTCATGATGGAACCTCTCCTGTCTGCCAACTTAAGCTAGACAGCGGTCTGCGTCAAAGATTCCGGCTAATCGAGATCGCGCGTCAGGGACAGGCGCACCGGGTCGGCAAGAGGGCCGACGAGATGCCGATAATTGTCGTGATCGACGCCCAGGCACAGGGAGGCCCCGCTCTTCATCGCTTCCACCATCGATGGCGTCAGTTCAAATCGTAAAAAGTGCACAGCCGAGGTCTTGTCCTCGTTTTCACGATCCATGTCCTCGTCCGCGATTGCGAACACGCGCTCCATTTCGCTCACCCGGATCCAGCAGCGGTCCTCGACGCCGATCAGCCGCTCGAGCGCCACGCGCCGTTCCTCGGCGTCGGTAAATTCGAGCAGCAGTGTGACTTTCCAATTGCGGCCATCGGGAATCAACGGATTGTAGGCATCGACCTCGCCCTGGATTCCCTCGCTCTCGAAGATCCGCTCGGCGCGCACCATCTCGAGAACCTGGTAGCGGATGGTGGTGAAATCCTCGAAGCACCAGGTCATGTTGGGTCCGACCTGCACGTTGCGGAGTTGCTTGTGGGCAATGACGGCGCTGCGCAGCCGCGGCCGGTCCTTCGCGTACTGCTCCAAGGTCAGAAGATCCCGGCGCGTGAGTTTCTTCACGTGTCGCCCAATCCATAGGCCATGCGAAGCAGCGTGAGCGGATGCGTCGGCGGCGCGCTGTGATCGAGCCCGCTCTCGATTTGATGTCCCGCCATGGGGCAATCGCTGGCGTAGAAGTCGGCGCCGCTCGCCTGCACGCGCTGGATCACCGGCTTGCCGATTTTCATGGAGATGTCGCGATACTCGCGCTTGACCCCGTAGGTCCCATTGTGACCCGAGCAGCGCTCGATCGGTTCCACCGTGGTTCCGGGAATGAGCTGCAAAACGTCGCGGGTCTTGAGGCCGAGATTTTGCACTCGCAAGTGGCAGGCCACGTGGTAGGAGACCTTGCCGAGCGGCCGGGTGAAGTCCGTGCGCATCAGCCCGGATTTGTGCCGCAGCGCCAGGTACTCGAACGGATCGAATATGCGCGCCTTGACCTTGGCCACGTCGGCGTCGTCCGGAAACATCAGCGGCAACTCTTGTTTGAACATCAACACGCAGGAGGGAACGGGCGCGACGATATCGTAGCCTTGCTCGATCATCGCGAGCAGCGGCGGCAGATTCCTGGCCTTCAATTCCGCGACCGCCTGCAGATCGCCGAGTTCGAGCTTGGGCATTCCGCAGCAACTCTCCCGCTCGACCAGGGCGACTTCGATGCCGTTGTGCTCGAACACCCGGACGAGATCGAGCCCGATATCGGGCTCGTTGCGATTGCCGTAGCAAGTGGCGAACAGGGCGACCCGGCCGCGAGTCGCACCGGCGGGTTGCGCTCCCGGCGCAGCTTGCGCGGGCTTCGCGCGCCTGGCGAATTGTTTGCGCAGGGTGTCGGATCGGTAGGGCGGGATTGGCGCCGACGGGTCCACGCCGAGCGTGGCGTCGAGAACCTTGCGCCCCAGGGAGCTGCGGTTGACCGCGTTGACGATTTCGGCGACCACCGGAATCCCCGCGATCATGCCCACCGTATCCGTCGCACTCAGGACCTTGTCGCGCCAGCGCGTCGCGCCGCTGCGATGCTTGACCGCTTTGGCACGCAGCATCAAGTGCGGGAAGTCGACGTTCCAAGGGTGCGGCGGCACATACGGGCACTTGGTCATGTAGCACATGTCGCACAGGTAGCACTGGTCGACGACTTTCCCGAAGGCCGTCTTGTCGACGCCGTCGAGTTCCCCGGTTTTCGACTCGTCGATCAGTTCGAACAGCGTTGGAAAGGAATTGCAAAGATTGAAGCAGCGGCGGCAGCCATGGCAGATGTCGAATACCCGATCGAGTTCTTTCTGCAGCGCTTCCGGATCGTAGAATTGCGGGTCCTGCCAGCCAAGGGCGTGGCGCGTGGGCGCCTCCAGATTGCCCTCGCGGCCTGACTCAGTCTGTCCGTCGGACAAGATTCATCTCCCGGCCGAAATGGCGAACGGGCTCCGGCACTGGAGCCCGTTCGCGGGGTCGCCCGGCGGCGACGTATGTCGCCAGCGGCGACGATTCAGGACTATAGATTATCCAAAGCCTTTTGAAAGCGGTTCGCGTGCGAACGCTCCGCCTTGGCCAGGGTTTCGAACCAATCGGCAATTTCCCCGAAGCCCTCGTCTCTGGCGCTCTTGGCCATGCCGGGGTACATATCCGTGTATTCGTGCGTTTCGCCGGCAATCGCCGCCTTGAGATTCAGCGAAGTCGCGCCGATCGGCAGACCCGTGGCCGGATCGCCCACCGCTTCCAGGTACTCCAAGTGACCATGAGCATGGCCCGTCTCACCCTCGGCAGTGGAACGGAACACCGCAGACACGTCATTGAACCCTTCGACGTCCGCCTTCGCTGCGAAGTACAAATAGCGACGATTCGCCTGCGATTCGCCTGCAAATGCATCCTTCAAATTCTTTTCCGTCTTACTACCTTTTAAATTCACGGCTCGCTCCTCCGACAATTGAACTCGGACCCATCTGTTTTTTCTGCCGCGAAGGTAGACCTCGAGACAGCGGCAAGTCAAATCGGCTCTCTCTATCAATGCGATAGCCCGCGTCAATGGGTGGCGGGCGCCTTGATGTAAACGGAACGGTACCGTTGCGTTTCATTAATGGGAGGCGTATGGTGTTCGATGAAGGGCGTTCTGACCTCACCTGAAGGAAGCAGCCATGCCGGGATTCAAACGAGTGGTCATTGCGGCGGCGGCCGCTGCGTCGATTGCGTGTACCGCCATTGCTCCCGCCGAGGCCGGGCCTCGTGGTTTCGGGCACCTGCATCCTTGGGGATTGGGACGTGGGCTCGTGGGCGCCGTCGTCGGTCTCGCAACGCTACCTCTTGCCATTGCCTCCGCCGCCATCGCGGCGAGTGTGCCGGACGCGCCCGCGCAAGCCAATTATGCGCAACCCAACTATGCGCCACCGCCCCAGACTTATTACGCGCCCCAGCCGCAGACTTACTACGCACCGCCACCGGCCTACTATTCGGCGCCGCCGGCGTACTTTGGGGCCCCGCGGGCGTACTATGCACCGCGAGCGCCGGCGTACTACTCGGCTCCGCGCACCTACTATGCTCCGCGTGCTTACTACGCGCCGCGCCCGGGCAATTACGCGGGGTATGGTGGATATCACACGGGTGGCTACGCCTACGCGCGGCGTTAGGGAATGAAGTAGGGAGCGACGCTTAGCGGATGGAGCGAAGGAAGGCGACCAAAGCCGGCGGACGGGGCGGGCGACCCACTCGTGCCGACGCATTGCATCTACGCCTAAGAATCCTGGAAGTCGCCACGCAACTTTTTCTGGCCCAGGGCTACGAATCGACCACCATCGAAGCGGTGGCCGCGCGCGCCGGGATCTCGAAGCGCACCCTCTACCATCGTTTCGAAGACAAGTCGGCCCTGTTCACCGCCGTCGTCCACGACATCATCGAGCAGATTCGTCCGCCCGCAGGAGTGCCCCTGATCGAAGGGGCAACCTTGCACGATGTACTGCGGCGTCTGGCGAACATGATCTTGCGCGCGGCCCTCGCGCCTCCGGCGCTGGCATTGCATCGGCTGATCATGGCCGAATCCGCGCGATTCCCCGAATTGGCCCGTGCCGTCAGCGGCGACGGGAGCACGCGCGAGGCGACGACACTGATCAGCGACCTGTTGGCTCGCGATCTGCGCAAGTCGAAGCTCAGCGCGGAACAGCGCCTGTTCGCCGCGCAGCAGTTCATCTTCATGGTCGTCGCCATGCCCCAGCGTCGTGCCATGGGGTACGGTGTGCCGATGACGCCCGCTGAGCTCGATGTTTGGGCGGACAAGACCGTCAGTCTATTTCTCGGCGGATGCCAGGGGTTGGGCGGCTAGCGGTGATTGTCGGCTCAGGTGTGGATGAGCCGTCCGCCGGCGAACGACCAGTTCTCCCATGACGTTTCCTTGAAACAAACCATGACTTTTTCGGTGTCGATGCCGGCCTGCGTGAGTGAAGCCATCAGCTCTTCGAGCAGTTTCTTCTTGACCTTGACGCTGCGTCCCACCGACCAGAGGATCTCGACCAGGGCAAATTCCTCGTTTCGCCCGGTCTTGACGTCGGGGTACGTTGGGTCGAAGCGGAAATCTTCCGCCTCGAGCTCGAGGACCCGTTGAAACCTGTCCGTTTCGGGCACGCCGGAAGAAACCAGCGCGGCGTGCACGGCATCCAGCAGTGTTGTTTTGAAGGCGTCCGACTTTGGTTTACGGACAGTGAGCGTGACGAGCGGCATGACATCTCCTCGATCAGGGTGCACATGTCAAAAGAGTAGTCTATTCTGCTCGTCAATCGCTACTTGCCGCACCCTGGCCGCTCATGTCCGACACTGACGCCCTTCCCACGATCCCGTGCCCCAATTGTCGGCAGCCGATGCAGACCCAGGATCTCGAGCGAGTCAATAGCGGCGCCGTGCGTGTGGAGCTTTGTTTTCCTTGCGCCGGGATCTGGTTCGACCACATGGCAAGCGTCGAACTCGCGCCTGCCGCCGTCATCGAGCTGTTCAAGGAAATTCAGGCACACCGGGACGACGCTCGTCAGCCCGTGGCAAACCGGCTAAATTGCCCGCGCTGCGACGATGCCCTCGTGCCCACCTCCGACTTGTCGAAGTCCGGCCGCTTTTCGTATTTCCGGTGCTTGCGCGGCGACGGCCGGTTCACGCCGTTCTTCCAGTTCCTGCGGGAAAAACAATTCGTTCGCAGCCTGACTCCGGCAGAGCTCCAGCGCGTCAGGTCGCAGGTGCGCCAGATTTGCTGCTCACAGTGCGGAGCGCCGATCGATCTTGAACACTCGAGCGAATGCAAATACTGCCATGCGCCGGTCTCGTTTCTAGACCCGGGTGCCGTTGAGAAGGCGGTGCAAATGTGGTCCGAGGCCGAGAATCGACAGCGCGTCGGCCCCACTCCGCAGGCAGTGGGAGACACGCTGCAGCGAATGCAGCTGCCCCAGCAGCAAGCGTCATCGCCGGCTTTGCAGCTTGGCAGTCACTTGCTGACCGGCTTCGGTGCACCTGGCGCCGGCATGGGTTCGGAGCTGGACCTGGTCGCCATGGGGATCCACGCGATCGGCCGTCTATTCGAGCGCGGCAACTGAACATCGGCGCGCCGAACCAGGCGCCTCTGTAACCGGATTGCCACATTCCAATCTCTGCGCACGAGCAGTGTGACGGCATTCTCAAGCCATGGACCGGGTTGCTCGAGTCGCGGGCCGCTCCTGTAGACTGCGCCTTGCGATTGCGGATCTTCAGGAGGACACCATGAGCCTGTTGGGACATGATCTTAACCGCCAATTCATTGCCCGTCCCGACGCGGCCAAGGAAGAGATCCTCTATAAATGGCCCGACCTGACGATTCGCAAGCTGACCCAGGTCACGGTGCAGCCCGACGAGACTGCTCTGTTCGTCAAGGAAGGCAAGGTTGCGGGCACGCTGCCGCCCGGTCGATCTACTCTCGACGGCGCGCTCATCCCGTTTCTGGGCGACATCGTCGACTGGGCGAGCGGCGCCAACATGTATCGGGCCGAACTCTACTTTGTCGGGACGCGCGAGTTCGTCAGCCTCCCTTTCGGGGGCCCCATCGACAATGTCGAGGATCCGGAAACGCACCTCGCGGTGGGATTGCGTGTCTTCGGCGAGTATGCGCTGGTAGTCAGCGATCCGGGCGCAATGATTCTGAAGCTCGTCGGCACGCGCCAAGCGTCGAATGATCTGATTACCGATTGGGCCCGTGAGCAGATTCTCAAAGTATTGCGCACCAGCGTCGTACGTAAACTCACCGCCGAGAAATGGCCGGTGCTGGGCCTGGCGGCGCGTACCGCCGAGATCGAGGCGTCGCTGTTGAGCGATGTTCAGGCGCCTCTTGCTCCGTACGGCATCAAGATCACGCGCCTCGGCAACGTGACGCTGAGTCTCAATCCTGAGGATGAGGCGACGCTCAAGGGCCTGCGCAAAGATACCGCCTATACCCATCTTGCCGGCAGCTTCCGCGAGTACGGAGTGGGCGCCGCTCTCAAGGGAATCGGCGAGGGTGCTGCGGCCGGCGGCGGCAATGGTGCGGCAGCACTCGGCATCGGCATGGGGCTCGGAGGAATCGTCGGCGGAATTGCTATTCCGCCTGCTGCGCCGGGCGGTGGTGCGGGTCCGGGCGGCGCCGGTCCCTCTCCGGCATCGCCTGCGGCGCCCAAATCGGCCTATTGCAGCCAGTGCGGGGTCGCTGCGGCCCCCAATGCTCACTTCTGCGCAGCCTGCGGCGCGGCGCTCAGATGAACCAGCGAGCCTTCGTCGCCCGGGCGGCGTCAGCCTGGGTCGCGATGGGCGCATCGCTCGACGCGGCTGCGCGCGCCGGGGGCGGGGGCCACGGCGGTGGTGGCGGCGGCGGCGGTGGCGGATCGCACTCATATTCGGGCGGCTCATTCCACTCCATCTCGGGCGGCGGCGGTCAGCTGTCTTTTGGCGGATTCATCGTGCTGCTCATCGTCATGGCGACGGTTTTCTATCTCATCTGGCGCTGGAAGCGAAACGCGGAAGCTTTGCCGCAACAGCGCGGCGCGTCGCTGGGCAACGCGATGATGCCTGCCTTCGGCGCCCCAGCCGCACGGCGCCAAGCGCCCGCGCTGCAATCGAATCGGCCGAGCCTGCCGGCGGCTGTCGCAACCATCGGCGCGAAAGATCCGGGATTCGAGATCGAGACCTTCCTGCAGCGCGCCGAGATGAGCTACTTCTTGGTCAAGCGCGGTATCCAGAACAACGACGCTGCGTCCATTCGGCCGTATCTCAACGATGCGTTGTTTGCCGAGACCGCGCGCACCATCGGCCAAAGCAGGACACAGCATCGACACACTCTTCTCGAAAGCCTCAACGTCCGCGCAGTACATCTGGTCAGTGCCGCTTGCGATGACGAGGGCCAGCGTCTGGAGGTGCATTTCGACGTCGTCTACCGGGCCAAGAGCTTCGACGATGCCAACCGCGTGCTCGCCGACGAGGGCGGCGATGGACGCCACGGCGAGCGCTGGACGTTCATGCGCTCGGCGGCCGCGCGCACCTCGTCGGTCGGCAACGTAACTGCCTCGCGCTGCCCTGCCTGTGGGGGCGAGCTCAAATTGAGCCTCGACGGCGTCTGCACTCACTGCAAGGCGAGTGTAACGAACGGAAGTGTCGACTGGGCGATCGCCGATATTCGACCGGCTCCGTTCGTCGGATACACGAGCGAGTCGCAGCTGGCGATAGCGGCTCCGAACGTCGCGGAGGGTGTCGCGCGCATGCGATCATCCGACCCCGCGTTCTCGATCGATGCATTTCGGGTGCGCGTGCGGACTGCCTTCGTCGCCCTACAAGATGCATGGTGCAAGCAGAACCTCGATACGGCGCGCGCGTTCTTGAGCCCGGGCGCTTATTTTGCATGGCGTGCGCAGCTGGAGACGATGGCGGCGGAAGGACGCCGCAACGTCATGGAGCACCTTCAGGTACAGGGTATTCAACCGACGCGCATCGTACACGGCCGCGTCTTTGACGACCTGACGGTTCGAATCACCGCGGCCTGCGCCGACTACGAGCTCGGCAAGGACGGGAAAATCGCATTCGGCGACCGGACCGTGCGCTCGTTCACCGAGGAGTGGACTTTTCAGCGCTCGACGGGTGCGACCACCTCCAACAAACCGGGCACTCTCGAGAGCACCTGTCCAAGCTGCGGGGCTCCGGTGTCATTGACGCAGATCGGCGAGTGTCGCTACTGCAAAGCGGCAATCACCACCGGCAAATTCGATTGGGTGGTTTCGCGCATCGAGCAAGAAGATTTGCCGAACAGCGCCGACGGCTCGGATCAAGGGAGCGCGGCCGCGTAGGGTCATACATTGCGTCCGGCGCCGAAATGCCGGTCTGCGATCAGGCAGAGAATCTCGAACATCATGGTCGCGCCGACCAGGGCGGTGTTGCCGGTCTGATCGTAGGGCGGGGCGACTTCCACCACGTCGCCGCCGATGAGATTCAGGCCGCGCAATCCCCGCAACAGAAGCTGCGCCTCCAGGGTGGTGATGCCGCCGACTTCGGGCGTGCCGGTGCCCGGCGCATAGACGGGGTCGAGTCCGTCCACGTCGAAGGAGATGTAGGTGGGGCCGTTGCCCACCACCCGGCGCGCTTCTTCGATGACCCGATCGACTCCGAGCGATGCGAATTCCTCCATGAACACCACGCGCATGCCGTGCGACTGCGAGAACTCGATGCCGTCCATGGTGTTCTGGCCGCCGCGAATGCCGATTTGAATGGTGCGCTTCGGATCCAAGAGCCCGTCCTCGACGGCCAGTCGAAAGGGCGCGCCGTGAGTGAACTTGGAGCCGAAGAACTCGCCCCAGGTGTCGGTGTGGGCGTCGATGTGAACCATGCCGATGGGTGCATCCGCGGCGATGGCCTTGAATATGGGGTAGGTGATCGAGTGGTCGCCGCCGGCCGTCACGGGCCGCACGCCGGCCGCGTGCACCACGCGGTAGAAGGCCGCGATGTCCTCGATCTGCTTCTCCAAATCGTAGCGGTGGGAGAGGCGCACATCGCCGAGATCGGCGATGCGGCAGAGCTCGTAGGGATTCACGCCCAGCGCCAGGTTGAAGGTGCGCATGAGGCTCGATGAATTTCGTATTTCGCGCGGGCCGTGCCGGGCACCGGGCCGGTTGGTGACTCCAAGATCCGTCGGGACGCCGATCAAGCCGATGTCCACATCCGTGAGCGAGTGCGCCTGCGGGGCGCGCATGAAGGTGGCAATTTCCGCATAGCGCGGCTCCTTCATCGGGTCATAGTGTTCCGATCCGGCGAGGTCCGATTTCGTCGTGCGCTTCTTGGTCATATGCCTGTCCCTCCTGTCGCGTTCGGCCGCGGCCCCAGCCTAAGACTCACGGCGACATAGGCGATGAAGCTTCCGGCGAGCCCGACGTAGATCGGCAGGTCGGAGTCGAGGCCGTCGAGCACGAGGAACAGCACAACCAAGGCGCTGCCCAGCGCGATCGACGCCAGCGCGCCCGCGGTGGTTCCGCGCGGCCATATCATCGCGCCGATGATGGGCACGAGAAGGCCGCCGACCAGGAGATCGTAGGCCACCGTCAATGCCGTGATGACATCGTGCATGGCGCAGGAGGCCGCGGTCATGACCAGCCCCAATGCCAGGGTGACCCCGCGGCTTTGCGCGATCGATCCGGTGCTCGAGGTGCCGCGCAACCGCAGATACACATCCTCGAGCAGCACCGTGGAGGCCGCGAGCAGACAGGCACTGGCGGTGGACATGATGGCGGCGAGGGCCGCGGCCAGCACGAGCCCGCGCAGCCCGACAGGCAGCACGGCGTTGACGATTTGTGCGAACGCGAGATCGCCTTCGGCAAGCGGCGGCAGAAAAACCCGGCCGGCCGCGCCAATCAATGCGCCGGCTAGGGCGTACACCAGGCAGTACAGCCCGACGCCGATGCCGCCATTGCGCGCGACGCTCACGCTGCGCGCCGTGAACACCCGCTGCCAGACGTCCTGGCCGATCAGGATGCCGAAGAAATAAAGAAGGAAGAACGAGGCGATCTTCCCGGCGCCGATGTGTCCGAGCGAGAAGAATTCCACCGGCAGGCGGGCGTGCATTCCCGACAGGCCGCCCGCATGCATGATTGCAGCCGGCAGTAGGATGAACAGAAATCCGACGGTCTTGATGACGAATTGAATGATGTCGGTCATGGTCAATGACCACATGCCGCCGAGCACCGAGTAGCCCACCATCACCAGGCTGCTGATCAGGATGGCTTCGGTGCGCGGAATGCCGACGATGACTTCCATGACCGAACCCACCGCGATCGTCGCCGTCACGCTGACCATGAGGTCGTAGCCCACCATGACGGCGCCGCCCGCGATCCGGGCGGAGGCGTTGTAGCGGCGCTCGAGCAGCTCCGGAACGGTGTAGAGCTCGAGGCCGAGAATCCGCTTAACCAACCCCAAACTCAGGACGAGAATTCCGAGGCCGAACATGAACACGAACCACATCCCGGATATCCCGTACTGGTAGCCCAGCTTGACGCCCCCGACCGTGGATGCGCCGCCCAGTACGATGGCTGCGAGCGTGCCGGAGTAGAGCAAAGGCCCGACGGAGCGGCCCGCAACCAGAAAATCCTCCTGCGAGGTGATCTTGCGCCGTGCCCAAAATCCGACCGCCACGATTCCGATCATGTAGACGATGACGATGAGTAAATCGATTTGGGTCACGACAATTCTTCCAAGCCTAGGCCGTTGGTGCAGGGCCCGAAAATCCCGATGACGGCGATGCCGACGATCATGGCGCCGCCGATGAACAGGGCAACCGCCGGGACGCCGCCGCCGTGCAGCAGCGAGCCGACGATGAGGCCCGACAAGGCGGCGGCGATGCGGCTCCAGGAATACACGAAACCCACGGCGCGCGAGCGAATTCGAGTCGGGAACAGCTCCGCCTGGTACCCATGATAGGCGTAGGACATGACGTTCGCCGACAAAGTGAATGCGATGCCGATGGCGATGAGAACGGCCGGGATGGCCGCGACGGCGAAGGCTGCCATCATCACGGCCATGCCCGACAGACCGGCGATGATCTGGTGTTTGCGTTCGATCCGATCGGCAAAAAAGCCACCGAGGAGCGGTCCCAAGGGTTGGGCGAGCGCGATGATGAAGGCGTATTCCAGGCCATGCGTGATGTTGATGCCGCGCGCGATGAGCAAGGTCGGAATCCAAGAATTGAAGCCGTAGAAACCGATGGCCTGGGCGGCATTGAACACCGAGAGCATGAGCGTTCGGCCGCGATACCGGGCGGCGAATATGTCCGCGAGGCGCGCCGACCTTTGGGGTTCCACACCCTTGAGCAGGGGCATCGGCAGGTTGCTTCGGATCTCAGCCGCGACTTTGATTTCGAGTGCGCCGAGGATGGCATCCGCCTCGTCCAATCGGCCCCGGGACGCGAGCCACCGAGGGCTTTCCGGAATGCCGGCGCGCAGCGCCCATACGATCAGTGCACCGACGGACCCGAGCATGACTACCCAGCGCCAGCCATCGAAACCGAAGGGCTTGTGCGGCACGAGGAGCCACGCCAGCAAGGCCACCACCGGTACCACGCAGAATGAGATGAATTGATTGACGGAGAACGCTCGGCCGCGCAAGTGGCGCGGCACGAGCTCGGCAATATAGGTGTCGACGGTGACGAGTTGCACACCGAAGCCCACGCCGGCGATGAGGCGCCAGATGTTGAGCCAGAACCCCGAGTGCTGGAAGGCCAGCATGGCCGTGCAGAGGCAGTACCACACCAGCGATGCGGTAAAGACCGCCTTGCGGCCGAAGCGGTCCGCCGCCTGACCGAATGCCAACACCCCGAACCAGAGGCCGGCGAAGGTTGAAAACACGAATGTGCCGAAACCGGCGACTTTGATGATGCTCAAATCAGCGAACACGCCCAGGGATTCAGGGGTGAATAGACCCTCGTCGATCATCCCGGGCGCGACATAGGCGGTGAAGAAAAGATCGTAGAACTCGAATACGCAGCCGAACGAGATGAGGACGACGATGGTCCATACCGTGCGCGACGAGGGTAGCCGGTCGAGCCGGGCCGCGATATCAGCCGAGGTAACGGCGGCCACGCTCACGCTATCGCGGCGGACTCATCAGGCGCCATTGGCGTACAGCTTCACGATCTCATAGAGAAAACGACGCCCGTCCATCAGGGACTTCACCCGGATGCGTTCGTTGAGGCCGTGCGCGTGGCTCCCCTCCACGTCGTGAAACATGCCCGACAGTCCGTAGGTCGGTACGCCCGCGGCGTTCAGGTAAGCCCCGTCCGTGGCGCCCGTGGACATGGTCGGAATGATGGCAACACCCGGCCAAATCTCATCCGCGATCTTGCGCACGGGTCCCATGATGCGCGGAGTGAGAGGCGGCGGCGGCGATTGGATGCCGGGATCGCCGGTGGGGGCGACGCTGATCCGGTCATCGCCGAGCACTCTCGCGAGCTCCCGCTGTACTTCCGGGATGGGCACACCGGGCAGGATGCGGCAATTCACGTTGGCACTCGCGTGCTGAGGCAGCGCATTCGGCGCATGGCCGCCCGTGATCTGGGTGGCTACGCAGGTGGTGCGCAACGAGCCGTTCCAACCGGGGTTGATCGCCCACAGCCGCTCGATCGCGGCTTCGTCCAAGGGATTTTTCAAAACCGCGCGCATGTCGGCAGCGATCTCGGGCGGCTCCAGCTTGCTCTGTGCCTCGAAGTAGCCGCGGGTGGCGGGATTCAGCGCCACCGGGAAATCGTAATCGCCGAGCTTGGCGAGGCCTCGGCTCAAGCGAGTGATCGGATTCGTCTTGGTCGGCCGCGAGCTGTGGCCGCCGACGTCGGAGGCTTCCAGGGTGAAGTCCTGGTAGACCTTTTCACCGGCTTGGATTTGCAGCGACACCGGCTTGTCGTTCTTGTCGAGTTCGCCGCCCGCGCCCTCATTGAGCGCGAATTCGGCGTCGAGCACCTTGGGCTGCGTTTTGGTCAGCCATTCGACGCTGTTGAACACCGCGGCCGTCTCCTCGCCGCAGGTGAGTGCGAGCTTGATATCGCGGCGCGGCTTGAAGCCCTCCTTCGTGTAACGCATGAGGCTGTCGGTGAACACCGCCGCCATCGCCTTGTCGTCGCTCGATCCGCGCCCGTAGAACCACCCGTTCTCCTCGACGAGCTTGAACGGATCGCGCGACCAATCTTCGCGCTTGGCCTCGACCACATCGATATGCGCCAGCAGCAGAATGGGCTTGGCTGCCCGGTCGCGGCCGTGCAGCACGGCGATGAGTGCGCCGTCTTTCGGCCGGTCCGCAGGCGCCAGGATCTGCATGTCCGCGGCCGGTATGCCGGCCTCGAGCAGATGCGCGCGCATGGCCTCGGCGGCCTCGGTGCAACTTCCCACCGATCGAGTCGTGTTGATCTCGACCAGCTGCTTGTAGAGCGCGCGGAAGGCGGCCTCATCCGGGGCCGGCGCAGCCGCCGGACTCGCTGCCGTGAATAGGACACCCGCCGCCAGAATCCCCGATGCCGTACGTATTTTTTTCATGTCTCAAGTCTAGCCGATTTGCCGACGTGCACAGCAAGGGGGGCAGAAAGATCTAGGGGTTTTCGCGTCCAAACAGTAAAGTCGCGAGAGCGAGGGTTGCAACATGATCTATCAGCTATATTACTGGCCGGACGTTCAGGGCCGCGGCGAGTTTGTCCGACTGAGCCTGGAAGAAGCCGGCGCGCCTTACCGCGACGTGGCGCGTGAGCCGGGCCGAGGAGCCGGAGTAGGGGCGCTGGTGCGCTTTCTCGACGGCCGCCACCTCGAGCGGCCGCCCTTCGCGCCGCCGTTCTTGCAATCCGGGCGTCTGCTCATCGGTCAGACCGCCAACATTCTGCAGTACTTGGGACCCCGCCACGGCCTTGCACCCAAGGACGAGCGCGGACGGCTGTGGACGCACCAATTGCAGCTCACCTTGGCGGATCTGGTGGGCGAGGTGCACGACACACACCACCCCGTGGCGGGCAGCCTGTACTACGAGGATCAGAAGAAAGAGGCGCGGCGCCGGAGCGCGGATTTTCTGCAAACGAGGGTGCCCAAGTACTTGGGTTATTTCGAGCAGCTGCTGGCCAAGAACACTCGGGGCACGCATTTCCTTGCCGGCACGAAATTGACATACGTCGACCTGTCGATGTTCCAGGTCATGTCGGGATTGGCTTATGCATTCCCGCGCGCGATGAAGAAGTCGGCGCGCCGCTATCGGCGACTGCTGGCACTATGGGCCCGAGTGCAGGATCGTCCGAGAATCGCCGCCTACCTCGCGTCGCCGCGGCGCATTCCCTTCAACGAGCAGGGTATCTTCCGCCGCTATCCGGAGCTCGATGCGGGCGGCGGTGCATGACGGACAATCCATCCCCGCCCGCGGCCGTCATCGCAGGACATACGGCGCGCTTCGATTCTCGGGGCCGCCTCCTACCCTGGACCTCATGGAACGTGGCGCTCGAGCGAGAAATGCAATTCTACCGGCAGTGTCCGCTGGACCATGGCTATCCGCGCTTCGTGCTGGCGACGTTCCTGGATGGGCAGTGGACGCCCGACCCGCTGCGCACCGACACCATCCCGGCAACCCAAAACGGAATGGGTATTCTCTCGTACCTCAAATATCATGCATGGAGCGGCGGACAGGAACCTGCCTACCTGCAGACGGCACGCTACATGGGCGATTACCTCGTCCGGGAATCGCTGACCCCGGACGAGGGTCGCTATCCAAAGTTCACGCGCTCCACCGGCAAGCGCGATCAGTTTCCCTTATCTCCGGACTGCGGCGCGCAATCGGATCGGCCGTTCGAGACCGAGCCCGACAAGGGGGGCATCGCGGGATACGCGCTCGAACTCCTGTACGAAGCGACGAGCGAGCGCAAGTACTTGGAGCAGGCGCTGCATAACGCGCGCGTCCTCATGTCGAACCAAGCGAGCGGCGATGCACACCGGTCACCCTGGCCGTTTCGGGTCGACTATCGCAGCGGCGAAGGCCGGGGGCCCGTTGCGGGAAACATGACCTACATCCTGCGGCTGTATGACGCGCTGCTCGCGCAGGGCTACCAGGAATTCAGCGCGCCGCGCGCCTCGCTATGGACCTGGATCCTGCGCCATCAAATTCCGAGCGCAGCCGCGGACGGAGCGCTGTTTGCGCAGTTCTTCGAGGATCATGACACGCCCACCAATCGAACCGCCTGGGGTCCGTTGAATCTCGCCAGGTACCTGCTCGAGAAAAGGGAACTGCTCCATGACGGGTGGCGCGGCGCTTGCGGAACACTCATCGAATTCGTACGCCGCGAGTTCACGCATCGGGAATTCGGCGTCCTCGTCTGTCACGAGCAGGACGAGGACCCGCAGGCCTGGGGCGGCATCAATTCCACCTACGGCGCCGTGCTCGCGCTGTACGCGAAGGCCACCGACTCGCTCGGGTTGGGCGACGACGCCTGCGAGGCGCTCGATTTCACGCTGTATTCGATCGACGCCGAGGGTCGACCGCGCGATGTCGCGACGAAACCAGTACCCGGCGGCTGGCAGGAGGATGCACACACCGATGTCATTCACAATTATGTGGATGCCCTGCGCGCATACCCTGAGTGGGGCGAGGCTCGCTGAGCGGCGCGCGCGCGATCCTCAAGCCGCTTCGGTCGCGGCGGGCACGCCGAGCGGATGGGTGGTGCGCCACGCCAAGAGCATGGCCGCGAACACGAGCACGGCCGACAACAGAAAGGGTGCGCCCGGCATCTTCAAGTCGGCGCGTGTACTGATGAAGGTGGCAAAGGTTTGGGTGAACACCGTGGGGCCGATGAGGCTGCCCAACCCGACGAGGCTCGCGAGCGCCCCCTGCAAGCGGCCTTGCTCGGTTGGGTCCACCGATCGGGTCATGATGGTTTGCAGCGAGGGGGTCGCGACCCCCCATAGCGCCATCACCGGTACGCCGATCCAGAAGATGCGCCCGGTGGGCGCGAGGCCGTAGATGGCGAAGCCGATCGCGCCGCAGGTGAGCCCTAAAGCCATGGCGCGCCGCTCCTTCAGCCAGCGAACCACCGGCTTTACCAAGAAGCCCTGGACGATGAGGGAGCAGACACCGACGCCGGCCAGCAAGAGGCCCACGTCGCGCGTATTCCACGCATAGCGATAGTGCATGTACAGCACGGTGGTGCTGGGCAGCACCCCGTGCGCGAGATTGATGAGGAAGTAGCTGCCCGCGAGACCCGTCAGCATGGGATGAGAGCGCAGCAGCTTGAGGGCTCCCAAGGGGTTGGCGTTCTTCCAGGCGAAGGGCACGCGCTTCTCCTTGGGCAGGGATTCCGGCAGAGCGAACAGACCCCAGCAGACATTGGCCAAGGCCATGAAGGCCGAGGCCCAGAAGGGCAGCCGCGGTGAGATGGCGCCGAGCAATCCACCCACGGCCGGCCCCAGTATGAAGCCGACGCCGAACGCCGCACCGATGATGCCGAAGGCCGCGGCGCGCTTTTCCGGCGGCGTGACGTCGGAGATATACGCGCCGGCGGTGCTGAAGCTCGCCGCGGTGATGCCTGAAATGACCCGGCCGACCAGGAGCCACCACAGATTGGGCGCGAGCGCCATGAGAATGAAATCCAATCCTAATCCCGCGCAGGAGATGAGGATCACGCTGCGCCGGCCGAAATGGTCGGAGAGCGAACCCTGGACGGGCGAGAAGATGAATTGCATCAGCGCCCAGGCGGTGCCGAACAAGCCGTACATTTCCGCGGCCCGCGCCGCATTGCCGCCCACGAAGTCCTGCACCAGGATGGGCAGCACGGGGATGATCATGCCGAAGGCCAGCATGTCGATGAGGACAGTGACGAAAATGAAGTTGAGTGCGGCCCGCCGGCGCGGCGGAGAAAGCGTGTTCATGGGCGGGAGTCTACTGCACCGGGATCGCGGTCGAAACAGACGTGGGTCACGGTACCCCACCAGCGGTGTAACGATCCTGAAGTATAATGGGCCGCCCGCAACCGACCGAGGAGCGTCCCATGCTGTCAACTCTCTCAACCCCGAAAGCTGCGGACTCGGAGGAGCGGCGCCTGCGGCGCGACCTCTGCGACTTCTATCACCTGGTCGATTTTCTGGGTTGGACGGAGATGATTTTCAACCACATCTCGGTGCGGCTGCCCGGCCCCGAGCATCACTACCTGGTCAATCCATTCGGTTTGAACTATTGCGAGATCACGCCGGAGAATCTGTTGAAAGTGGGCATCGACGGCCGGCTGGTCGAGCCGTCCGAATATCCGGCCAATCCCGCCGGCTTCGCCCTGCACGGTGCGATTCACGAGGGCCGCGCGGATGTGGCCTGCGTCGCTCATACGCATACGACGGCCGTATCCGCGGTCGCCATGAAGCGGGGCGGCTTCGATCACAACAACTTCTACAGTGCCCAATTCTATGGCCGCGTCGGCTACCATGATTTCGAAGGCGTCACTCTGTACGCCGAGGAGCGCGGCCGCATGCTGGCGAGTCTCGGCGACAAGCATGTATTGGTACTGCGCAACCATGGGATCGCGGTATGCGAGCGGGATATTCCCAGCACGTTCACCCTGCTGTGGACGGTGCAGCGCGCGGCGGAGATCCAGTGCGCCGCGGGGGCGATCCCGGGCGCGGATGTGATCTTGACCGAGGCGGTTCAGCTTCGCTGCCGCGAGGCCGTCACCGACTTAGGGGTGGGCCTGAAAGTGGCGCGTCTGGTGTTCGACGCCACCGTGCGCCGCATGCGGTCGCGCGGCGACACGGCGCACTGAATCCATACTAGCGCGAGGCCGGAGGGCTGCCGAAGATCCGGTGTCCCAGTTTGAACAGCGGCCAGCCGGTGAGCAGGATCAGGGTGCCCGTGAGCGCCAGCGCGGGCTCCAAGGAGCACACGCGCGCTCCCACGCCGAGAAGGCACGCTATATAAAGAGCGGGCAGCAGGGGATATCCCGGCATGGAGAAGCCGCCCTCGCCCGTGCGCCGGCGGCGGAGCACGAACACGGTCGAAGCCACCACCGCCAGCGTCAGGGTGTCGGTGAAAATCACATAGTGCAAGAGCTTCTCGAACGAGCCCAGCACGAATGCCGGCAGCAGCATAGTCGCACCGAAGAACAACAGACCCACCTCCTGCACCTGGGTGCGGGGATTGACCCGCAAAAAAACGCGCGGCAGTACGCCGTCCTGCGCCATGGCGTAGAAACTGCGCGGCATTTGAATGATGGTCGCGTTCACGAATCCGGCGGCGGACAGAAAGACCGCCAGAGAGATCAGGACTTCGCCGAAGGGTCCGAAGGTGGCGCGCGACAGCGCGGCCGCCACCAACTTCGAGTCCGCGATGCCGCCGGTTCCGAGAACCCGTTGGTAGGCAAAGTTCAGCAAGAGATAGAGCCCCACCACGCTGAACATGCCCGCCGTGATGGCGAGCGGGAAGCGGCGCCGTGCATCCTTCAGGTCGGCGCCGAGGTTCATGGTCAATTGGTATCCGCCATAGGCGTAGAAGCAGGGGATCAACGCCGACGCCAGGCGCAGCCCTGTGGGCGCGGGGGAGGCGGGCTCGAGGGTGGGCAGCCGCGGCGCGAGCAGGAGGGCGAGCGCGGCAAGCCCCAGGATCATGGCGATCTTGAGCAGGGACAAAAGATTCTGGACGAGTGCGCCCGGCCGTACGCCGCGGTAATTGAACACCAGCAAAATCAGCATGGTGGCGCAGGCCAGTATCAGCGAGGCATGCGGCGTGCGCCACTGCGGCGGCAGGATGACGGGCATCAGATATTCGGCGCCGATGAAGGCGACGCCGGCGGCACCCGCGCCCTGCATCAGCGTCTGCGACCAGTTCAGCATGAAGGCGAGCGTCGGGCGGTAACAGTCGGCCACGACCCGGTAGTAGCCTCCCGCACGCGGATAGCGCGACCCGATTTCCGCAAAAGTGAGGGCGCCGATGAGGCTGATGAGCCCGGCCGCAATCCACGCAGTAAAGAACAGCGAGGTGCTTCCGGCCGCGTCCGCCACCATGGCGGGGGTGCGAAAGATGCCGATACCCACGACCAGGCTGAACACCACCATCGCCGTATCGAAGGTGGACAGCCGCGGCCGGATGGCTCCCGGTTCCGGTTCATCCGCCATGCAGTGCTTCCTCGAGCAGGCGGGCGAGCAAATTGAACTGATCCAGATGGTTGTAGAGCTGCGCGGACAGGCGCAGCAGCAGCACCGGATCCGCGTACAGCCAGGTCTCGACCCCGCGCGCGCGGAACCAATCGTGCAGGCCCTTGTAGTCGAGTCTCCCTGCGGGCGATCCGGGCGACGCCTGCGGCAGCGGCAGGGATGCCATCGATCCGATCATGGATTCCGGGCAAGGCGCATCGCTTCCGGTGCTCTCCAGGAATAGGGCGCGGGCTTGCAGCACCAGACTGCGATTGGCCGACATCACCTGCGGCCAGCCGCCGGGCAGCAGGGCGCCCATGAAGCGCAACGACTCGGGGATGCACAGCCACGCTGTCGGGTCGAAGGTTCCGGTCCAGTCGAATTCCGGGCGAAACCCCGCCGAGTATCCGTGACTGATGACATTCGGATGCAAGTTCTCGTGCCGGTCGCGGCGCACGTGCAGGAAGGCGGCGCCCTTGGGTGCGCATAGCCACTTGTGGGCATTGCCCGTGTAATACGCGGCGCCGAGTTCCGTTAGGGCGAGCGGTACCATGCCGGGCGCGTGCGCCCCGTCCACCAAGGTATCGATCCCGCGCGCCTCGAGCTCCCGCACCAAGCGCCCGACCGGCAGGATGAGCGCCGTCGGGCTCGTCACATGATCGAGCAGCACCAGGCGCGTGCGCGGAGTGACGGATGCTAAAATGGGCGCGATGAGTTCCTCCTCGCCGCGGCAGGGGAAGGGTAGTCGAGCCACGACCACGCGCGCCCCCGTCCGGTGCGCCACGAAGTCCGCCGTCTTGCGGCAGGCGGCGTAGGTGAGATTGGTGAGTAGCAGCTCATCGCCGGCCTCGAGCGATAGCGAACGCAGCACGGCATTGACGCCGGCCGTGGCGTTGGTCACGAACACCAGATCCTCGGGGTGGGCGCCCAAAAACGCCGCGAGCGTTTCGCGGGCGGCGTTGAGGCGGCCCGGCAGTTTTGCCACCAGAAAGTCGACCGGCTCGCGCTCCATCTCGAGGCGCAGTGCCGCTTGGGCGTCGAGCACCGCGGACGGGCAAGCGCCGAACGATCCGTGGTTGAGGTAGACCACCGACGGATCGAGACACCAGTGAGAGGCAAGATTCAACGGCGCTCCTTGCTTTCGCTCGCGACGCATCAGTCTACAGCCTCGTCGCGCGGATGATGCTAAGTTATGCCCTGCGAAAGTAACGAGGTCGGGTTCATGAAAGACGGCACCGTGGAAATCAACGGCATCAAGTATCCGGACGGCAACGCGTCGGACCCCGTGAGACTGGGATGGATGCAAGGGTCGCCGCCGCCGGCGGCGAAGCGCATCCGCTTCGAGGACGACGGCATTCTCGACTTCCCGCAGATTCGCTGGAGTCTCTCGCACATGCGCGAGCTCGTGCCCACCGCCACCGTGTGGCGCGGCACCGGCGCGCCCAGCGACCGGGGTGCGATCTCGCGCGGACGCGAAGCCTCCATCGATGCTCTCGCATTCGACGACTTGAACGGCCGGCGCCATAACTGGGCGGACTCGCTCGCGCAGACCTACACCGACGGCATCCTCGTCATGTATCGCGGCGTGCGGGTCTATGAGCGCTATTTCGGGGCGCTGGCGCCGCATCGGCCCCACGCCTGCTTTTCGATCACCAAGTCCTACGCGGCCACCCTGGCGGCGACCTTGATCCACGAAGGGATCTTGGACGAGGACAAGACGGTGTCCCACTACCTACCCGAGATGATGGGGACTGCCTATGAAGACGCGACCCTGCGTCAGGTGCTCGACATGCAGATAGGAGTGCACTACTCCGAGGATTATGAGGATCCGCGTGCGGAAATCTGGGACTACTCGCGCGCCGGAGGACTGCGCGCACGGCGTGCGGACTATACGGGGCCCAGCAATTACTACGAGTACCTGGTGACATTGCGCAAGTCGGGCGAGCACGGAAAGGTGTTCGACTACAAAACCGTCAACACCGAGGTGTTGTGCTGGGTCATGCATCGCGTCACCGGCATCGGCTTTGCCGAGATGCTGAGCCAGCGCATCTGGTCGCGGATCGGCTGCGAGGAGGACGGGTATCTGGTGGTCGATTCCATCGGCGTGCCCATGGGCGGCGGTGGTTTGAGTGCGACCTTGCGCGATCTGTCGCGCTTCGGCGAGCTTCTCCGCTGCGAGGGCGCGTGGGCGGGCAGGCAGGTGATTCCCGCGGCGGTCGTCGCCGATATCCGGCGCGGCGCCGACCCCGCGAAGTTCACGGGATACCCGCTGCTGCCGGGCTATTCCTATCGCAATATGTGGTGGGTCTCTCACAACGCGCTCGGAATGTTCGAGGGGCGCGGCATTCACGGTCAACGGCTGTGCATCGTCCCGGGTGCCGAGGTCGTCATCGCGCGATTTTGCTCGCACCCGATGGCGACCAGCGCAGCGAACGATCCGGTCACGCTGCCTGCGTTCGCGGCCTTGTGCCGCCTGCTCATGGCGGGCAATTGAAGACTTCTGAGACTCAATCGGCCAGCGGCGATGGGCGCACCTGAAAGTGGACCACCAAGGGCTTCGTGCCCTTGCCGCCTTCTTTGTGCCAGGGCGTACGGTCGCCGCTGGTGACCCAGAGGCCGCGTCCCTTCCAGCCTCCGGCCGCATCGTCGATGCGGCCATCGATCCCCTTGGCATAGAAATCGAGCGGATAGGGTATGCGCAGGGTCACGAATTGTCCGCCGACCAGCGCATGCACGCCGTCGAATAGATTGCCGGTCGCGATCGGAACGTTGGCGCCCAACCCCAACGTGTCGTGCTGATCCACCCAGGTGTAGTAGCTGGACTCCACGCTCATCTGCGGCACGTTGACGAATGAGGGACCCGGCAGGCGATGAAAGCTCCAGCCCTCGGGGCAGTGATCGCCGGTGGCCGTCGGGCCGTTGAGCGGACCCTTGCACTTGCGCCGATCGAACTCACCCAAGTGTCCGCTCGCCAAGGACACCCACACCACGCCTTGGGAGTCGATGTCGGCGCCGCGCACGCCGAAACCGGGCGCGGGCACATTGTAGATTTCGCTCAAGCGGGTACGCGGGTCGAAGCGAACGAGGGCGCCGGGGAATCGGAAGGCCACCGATCCCCAAACGCTGCCATCGGCGGGATTCGGCATGACGGCGTACACGCTCACCGCCAATCGCCGGTCGTGCATTGCGTCCGCCGGTTGTCCGGGTTCGACCCAGGCGTCGCGCTTGCCGTTGGCATTGGTGTCGAGCACGAAGGGGGCCCACCCTTGCGAAGCCGCGGCATCGCCGGTCCGATCGAACTTCTTGGTGTCCAGCCAGCCGATGACTTCGTGGCCGCCGCTGGTCCAGAGCGTATCGTTCGGGTCGCCGGAGAACTGCAGATGGTGTGTGCTGTAGCAGGTGTCGACGAAGGTGTACTTGCCGCTCGCCGGCGCATATACGGCGAGCTGACGATCCGACGAGTCGATGGGAAAGTCCTGTGCCGACGGATGAGCCGAGCCCTTCTTGCAGAAGGCGGGATTGTCCGCCGCGCGCACGCGTGCGGTGTACCAGACGCGGCCGGCTCCATCCATCATCGGATTGTGCGCGACGGCCCTGCTGTCCCAGATGCGCTCATCGCCCCAGTACGGGGATGCCCGAAGCACCGGGTCGTCGTGAGTCGTCGGCGTATCGGCATCGCGCACGGGGGCTTTGAAGGTGGTGGCCGTATTGTGCACGGGATCGAGTATCGGGAAATTGTCGGTGCTGAGCTCCGGGCTGCCGTAAATCAATCCATTGGCGTTGACCGTGGGGTGGCGGCGATCGGTACTCGATAGGTCGTGCAAGTACGCCTTGCCGTCCGACCAGTCGCGCACCGTGGCGACCACATTGCGTTCGACCCCGCTCGGGCGCCTCGGCGCCTCGGCCGGCAATTCGCCCGCTGCGATGCGGTCGGTCCAATCGCTCAAGTAGTGAATGGGAATCCCGGCGAGGGCGCCTTGCACGATGTTGATCATCTGCACGCCGGCCTGCCCCGACTGTAGGCGCTTGAGCCACGCGTCCTGGGATGAACTGACCTTGCCCAACGAGGGAGGGATGGTGCGGGTCGCCAGATTTCCGAGCTGATGGCAACCGACGCAGCCCATGTTCTTCATCCACATGAGATAGCCGTTGCGCCCGCCGGAGATCGCCGCCGCTTCCGACTCCTCGGGAATCTTCATCATCGCGTACCAATAGGCGGCGGGGTAGACCTTGGCCGCCGTTGCGGCGTCAGGTGCCGTGACGGCGGTGAGCTTCAGAGAATGTCCGGGAGTCGCCTCGGTTTTGGGCGAGTCGGCAAGGCCGTAGCCGCGTACCCAGACGCTGTACTTCGCACCGGGAAGATCCGGCAGAAGAAAGCGGCCGGCCTCGTCGGTGACGACGATCTTGGCGAAGCGCGTCTTGAAGTCCTGAGATTCGGCGATGACCCAGACTCCGGCTTCGGCGCCGCGAGCGCTAGTGACGGTACCGCCGATCTCATTCGCGCCGGGACCTCGAGGGTCCGATCGCGCGGTGCCTACGTCGAGCAGGAGAGCCGCGACAGCGGTTCCGAAAATCCACCTATGGCGTGTCGAGCGAACCATGGTGACAAATGGTACTCGACGTGGGCCATGGCCGACCAGCGGCGTCTTAGGGGGAAAGGAGATCCAGTTGGCGGCTGTCTCCGATCACCCGCTCGAAGTCGAGCCCCAGGGTTTCCAGTACCGGCTCCGCCACGGGCCGCACCTGCTTGAGCACATAGTGCTCACGATCCAGCGGGTGGCGGACATTGTCCAGGGGTTCCGCTCCTGCGGTGGTCATGACGTAGCTGATCAGCCGGCCCGGCGGTTGAGTGGATTTGCGCGCGGCCGCCACGTGCGGAGGCGTGGTCGCCGTGTACTCATCCGTGTCCTTGCGCAGATTCTTGCGGTACACGAGGTCTGCGTCCAAGTCGCCGTTTCGCACCTTCCGCACCACCTCGGCCAGATAGGCATCGACCGATTGATCCGCGAACAGACGCTGGTAGAGTTCGCGCTGCACCTGCTTGGCGAGCGCCGTCCAGTCGCGGCGCACGACTTCCATGCCGATGAACTCGACCCCCGCGTCCTCGCCGCCGAGCAGGCCCGCATAGCGCTTGCTCGCACCGCGCATGCTCTGGCGGGCGCGGGGCAGAAACAACTTCAAGTACAGCTTCTCGAATTCCAGCTCCATGCGGCTGGCCACCCGCCAGCGCTCATCGATGTATCGGCCAAGGTCCCGATTGAGCGCGGCGGCCAAGTCCCGGCCTTGGCTGCGGGCCGATTCCGCGTCGCCGCTGCCGGAGTCGACGAACACACTGTCGGTATCCCCGTACAGCACGGCGAACCCTGCGGTTTCGAACCAGGCTTTCGACCACAGGAGAAGTTCGCGTCCGGTGCCCGTGATGGCATTCACCAGCGCGGTGTTGTAGAAGCGGCAGGACGGGGCGCCCAGCACGCCGTAAAAGGAGTTCATCAGAATCTTGATGGCATGCGATGCCACGCCATCGCCGGATTTTTTTGCCTCCTCGCGCCGCGGAAAGAGTTCATCGAGCATGCGCGGCAGTATCCCCGGCGTGCGCACGAATGCCGCGCCCGCGGTACGGATGAGATCGGCCTCCGGTGCCGGCTTTTCGACATAGGACAAGGGATCGATGTTGAAGGTGCGGATCAGGCTGGGGTACAGGCTCTTGAAATCGAACACCCACACGTTGCGATGCAGGCCGGTCACCGCTTCCAGCACATGGCCGCCTTGCTGGGGCGCGTGCTCGCCTGCGACGGGGGCGCGCACGGTCGGTGCGACGATGCCGCGCTGCGTGAGTTCTGTCAGGTACAGGAAATCAAAGGAGGCAATGCTCGCTCCGATCCGATCAGGGGTCATTCCGGTGAGCTGGCTGCGCGCGCAGGCGAGCCGCACCAGATCGAGCCGTGCGAGGATGTCGTTGGCCAGCCGGGCATCGGTGCGCGCGTACAGCGCGAAGGCAGCGAGGTCGTGCCGATAGTTGTGGAGAATCTCCCCAATCCGGTCATGCACGTCGCCGGCGACGGCCTTGCCCTCGCCCAGTACCTCGCGCGCCACGGCGTCGAGCGAATATTCATCCATGCGCACGAAGGCGCCGCGCAAGAGATCGATGCCGTCGAGCACCACTCGGCCGGGAATGCTGGCCTGGCCGCTGCCGAAGTAGCCCTCCGCCTTGCGCACGCGCAGCGCTCCCGGTTCTCGCCCCAGCAAAAAGGGGTGATTCAGCCGCGCGGCAATGCGCTGCAACACCGCGAGATCGAAATCGATGACGTTCCAGCCGGTGAGTACATCCGGATCCAGCTCCCTTACGCGAGCGCAGAAGCCGTCCAACGCCGCTCGTTCGTCGGCACAGCGCCGGGCGTGCTCGGGCATCGGCCGATCGCCGCCGTCGACTATCAAAACCTCATCGACCCCCGGCGCATACAGGGAGATCGCGAGCAGACGCGGGTCCTCGCCGTCGGTTTCGATGTCGAAGGACAGCACGCGCGGCAGAACGTCGACGTGGGCCGGTTTGAGAGTCGGATTGGAGTAGATGCGCGCGACGCCGGCTCCCGGCACCCAATCGCCCTCGATTTCACAGCCGCCCTTGATGCCGCGATCGATCAAGTACCGGACCGCAAAGCGGACATCGGCCTCGTAGGTCTCGATGGCCGCCGCCTGCAACCGGTCGCGCACGCCCGGAACATCCTGCGGGGTCTCCGTCTCCAGGCGGCACACCGCTGCTCCGGCGAAATTGCGCAGAGCGGTCGCCGCCGGTTTCGGCGCACCCAACGACCACGCGCGCTCGGCGTCCAGCGCGCGGATGTAGAAATGAGGCCGCTGCCGATCATCGCGAACCAGGAAGGTCGCGCCGTCTTCCAATCGCCCAAAGAGGTGCACGACCGGCGTGCGCTCCCCGTTCGGCCCGGGGTGGACGCGATACCTCGCTTGCAGGATGAGACCCCGGGCGGCCATGCGCTAGCGCTTCACGCGGGCGGCGGTGCCGGCGCTGGCACGTTGCTCAGCTGCGCGAGCAGCTTCTGGCGAATGGGCTCGGTCACGAGAACACGAAGTGCAATGCGTTCGGCGATGGCGAAGGTAACCAGCACCCCTTCATTGAGAAGCAGCGCCTGAACATCGGCCGCCGTGAAGAACTTCTGCAGGTTCGCCGGTTCGCTCGCGAGCAGCGCGGGCAACAGCTGCTCCTGAGCCTTCCGCGACAATTCGAGAGTATGCGTATCGGTGGAACTGCGAAAACCGATACTCAGCGACCCGTCCCCCAGAATTCCCGCGTTGCTCAGCTCGGACGCGCGCATTTTCATAGTCGACACCTTTTTGCAAAAATCGAGTGTAATGCAGCGGCGCAGCTCCCGGGGCGAGCCCCGCCGCGGCGCCACCGCCGCTCCGCATAAGCCATTCTTTCTACAAGGATTTGGGATAGGCTAGGGACCCCGCCTCATGAGGTATTTTATGAGAGAGCATGCTTCGCTTCCGCACCTGGTGGGGTTCGGTGCATTTATTGCCGCGGCACTGATTTGGCTGGCTCCCGCCGCACTGGTGATCGCAGATCAGAGGAGCGATGTCGAAGCGCTCGAGGCGCAATGCGAACAGGAGCGGGAGGCGAGGATCAAGCCGCTGCGCGATATGGAAATAGAGAAGTGCAAGGCGGATGAGCACAACGATCCCGCCTACTGCGAAAGATTTTGGAAGGATTACGGCAACGCCGTGCGCACCGCAAGCGGCGGCATGATTCCGCGCATGTTCGACGATTTGCCGGTGTGCCAGGCCGCCTTCAAAGCGCGCAAAGCGCTGATCAACAAAGACGGCGGGAAGTAGGGCTGAGCCCGGGGAAAGCGGGGCTAAGCCCGGGGAAAGCGGGGCTAAGCCTGGATGGCCCTCGTCCCGGTTTGGACATTGAACGTTCCGTCCACCACCTTCAGAAAAGTGCGTTCCTCCCTCACGATGAAACGTTGTGTTTGCGCCCATTCGAAATTCCGTTTCCCCTCCTCGTCCTGCAGCAAGCGCGCGCGGTAGGATTCGTAATCTGCCAATGATTCGAATTGGATGATGCCCCAGGCAATGTCGTTCGTGCCTTCATGGGGGAGAAAGTAGCCGATCAGGTGCCCGCCGCAGCGCGGGATGATACCGGCCCAAGCGTTTGCATACTCCTGAAACGCCGCCCGCTGAAATGGGTCGATCTGATAGCGAATGAAGCAGGCGATCCCCATGGAGACAATCCTTCAATGATGCCGAGGGCTCAAGCATAGCCGCTTGTATGGAGGCAATGGTTCGTCTAGCATCGAACCATGAAAGACGGACCGAATATCGCGAAGATTGCCGCGTTGTTGGGCGACAACGCGCGGGCGGATGCGCTAAGCGCGCTACTGACCGATCGCGCATTGACGGCGACGGAGCTGGCCGTCATCGCCGGCGTGACCAAGCAGACGATGAGCGCTCATCTGTCGAAGCTGCTGGATGCGCGCTTGATCGCCGTCGATCGGCAGGGGCGCCATCGCTATTTCAGGCTGGCGGACGAGGATGTCGGCGGGTTGCTCGAATCGCTGATGGGCGTCGCTTTTCGTACCGGCGCCGTGCGGCTGCTCTCGAGTCCGCGCGAGCCGGCGTTGAAAAAGGCGCGGGTCTGCTACGACCATCTGGCCGGGGAACTCGGCGTATTAGCGTACGAATCTCTGGTGCGAAACGACTTGCTGGAAATGTCGCGCAAGGGATTGCGGCTGAGCGCGTCCGGGACCGAGTGGTTCCACAGTGCCGGTGTGGATCCCGATGCCGCCGCCCACCGGCGCCGAGCCTTCTGTCGACCGTGCATGGACTGGAGCGAGCGCCGATATCATCTGGCAGGTTCGCTCGGTGCCGCTTTTCTGTCGCGAGTGTACGAGCAAGGCTGGGCGCGGCGCGACAGATCTTCGCGGGTCGTGCTGTTTACTGCCAATGGTGAGCGCCGATTCCGGGAGCTGCTCAGATCGAATTCCAGGCAGTCTTGACCACCTACGGTTCGTCGAGCTCCCTGCGTTCGGTCTGGCGTCGGGCGACGCGGACTTCCTCACCGGCGAAATCGTTCACGTCAACGGCGGGAAGACGGCGTTGTGAGCTCGTCGTCCCGCCTCTCTGCGCCCCGCGGCCGCCGCGCGTGAGATAGGCGCCGCGGATTCGGCAGCGGCAACGCAGTCGTTCGTTTCAATACCCCCAGTCCGAAGCTGGAGTTCACAGAGCGTACGGCCGACAGCGTAATCACATACTTGTCGATGAACACGGAATAGGCCTCGATGGATTCGACCACGACCCTCAGCAAGTAGTCGTACGCGCCGCTCAATCGAACGCATTCGACGACCTCCGGTCGGCGGCGCAGCATCGTTTCGAACTGTTGGCCCGAGGCCGTGCGCTGATTCTCGAGCGCAATAAACGCGTATACCTCAACCGTCATCCCGAGACGGGCAGTGTCGATCAGCGCGACAGTCTGCTTGATGACTCCGTCGTCCTTGAGGCGCCGCACCCGGCGCAGGCAGGGGGCGGGAGAAAGATGAACCCGCCGCGCCAGCTCTTGATTCTCCAGCGACGCATCCGCCTGGAGCACGGCAATGATCCGCAGGTCGACTTCGTCGAGCTCGTAGAGCACGGGGATTGCGTCATTCTTCATATACGTGCACTCCAATTGCGCACACAGGTCATTCCGTAGCCTACTTTGCAAGCCGATTGCCCGGCTTGGCAAGCACTTTCGCGTAGTATCTTACCGATGACCGACAACCCGATGGGCACGGATGGATTTGAGTTCGTCGAATACACGGCGCCTGATCCGACTGAACTGCGATCTCTGTTCAACCGGATGGGATTTCCCGCCGTAGCCCGCCATCGTGCACGCAACGTGACCCTTCACCGGCAGGGCGACATCAACTTCATCATCAATGCGGAGCCCGCAAGCTTTGCGCAACGCTTTGCGCAGGACCACGGCGGTTCCATTTGCGCGATGGCGTTTCGGGTCAAGGATGCCGCTTTCGCCTACGAGCGGGCGGTGGAACTCGGCGCCAAGCCGGGCCCGCAATCGGCCGGGCCCATGGAACTGAACATTCCGTCGATCGAGGGCATCGGCGGCAGCCTCATCTATCTGGTCGATCGGTACGGTGAGCGAAGTATTTACGATGTCGACTTCGTTCCAGTGGAACATGCGGAGGAGGCCGGCGGACCCGGCCTCACGTTGCTGGATCATCTGACCCACAACGTGAAACGCGGCAATATGAAGGTCTGGGCGGACTTCTACACGAAACTTTTCGGCTTTCGCGAAATCCGCTACTTCGACATTGAAGGTAAGGCGACGGGACTCATCTCAAAAGCGATGACGAGTCCATGCGGAAAGATTCGGATCCCGATCAATGAATCCCAAGATGACAAGTCGCAGATTGAAGAGTATCTGCAGCAGTACAGGGGGGAGGGCATTCAGCATCTGGCCTTGGCCACCGATGACATATATCGCACCGTCGATCGCTTGAGGGCCCGCGGCGTCGTCTTCCAGGATACACCCGACACGTATTATGACGGCGTAGCGTGCCGTGTCGAGGGTCACCAGGAGAACCTGACCGAGCTTCAGCGCAGGCGCATTCTGATCGATGGTTCTGCGCAGGATGGCATTCTCCTGCAGATCTTCACGGCCAATGTTCTCGGGCCGATATTTTTCGAAATCATCCAACGCAAGGGGAATGAGGGCTTCGGCGAGGGTAATTTCCAAGCCCTGTTTGAATCGATTGAACTCGACCAAATGCGCCGCGGCGTGATCTGATTCGCTAGGGCCGCTCGAAGACCAGGTGGTTCTTGAACTTCTTGCCCGTGGGATCTTTCCCCTGGTCCAATTCGCGGAATACCTTGCCATCCGCGGAAACCGTCTCGAGTTCGAGTTCGACGATTTTACCGTCCTTTGTCCAGACGGATTTCCAAGTGGTCGCATTGACCAACGTATCGGTCACCGTGTCCGCGATGGGATAATCGACGAGCGGGATGGGCTTGCCGTCGAATGCCGTGGAATATTCCACGTGGCCGGGAGTACCGTCAGCTTCTATCCAGTCGCTCTTGATGAGGAGGCGGCCCGCGCCGGCGTCGATCACCTTCATGGTGTACTTTTTCATGGGCGGGCTGGGCTCAAATTTGGATTTCGCAATGTTGAGATCCCAATCTCCCAAGAGCACATCCAAGTTTCCCGCGAAAGCCGCGCCGGCCGCAGAGACACCAAGGCCGACGACGGCGAGCGTCGTCGCAATCAGTTTGACACTTCTCACGATTCCCCATGTATTTGTAGGATCGATGCGCCGTAAGCTTGCACCGCGCAGTCGCGGACGGTCAAGGGTGGAGGTAAACTCTCACATGCCGCGACCGTTGCAGTTCGGCAGAGTCCTCCGCTTCGAGAATCGTCCATTGCCGAATCCAAAATCCGTCCGCGCGCCCGTCATTGCCTCGGTAATGGCGACCATGGCCATGATCGCCATCGAAGCCACCATAGTGTCCACCGCGATGCCGCAGATCGTCGCCGACCTTGGTGGATTGCGTCTCTACAGTTGGGTGTTCTCCTCATTTCTGCTGGCGCAGACCGCCATGACGGTGGTGTTCGGAAATCTCGCCGATGTGTACGGCCGCAGGCCGATCATGCTGTTGGGAATCGGGATTTTTCTCCTGGGATCTCTGTTTGCGGGTTTCGCATGGTCCATGCCGGTTCTGATTTGCTGTCGACTCGTTCAGGGCGTCGGCGCGGGCGCCATGCAGCCGGTGGCCATGACGATCGTGGCCGACCTGTATCCGGCGCGAGAGCGGGGCAAGGTGCAGGGCTACCTTGCGAGTGTCTGGGCCGTGGCCGCGGTGATCGGACCCGTATTGGGAGGGCTCATCATCCGCTCGGTGTCCTGGTCCTGGATCTTCTGGATCAACATTCCCGTCGGTATTGCGGCCGCAGCCGGCTACATTCTGTTCCTGAAAGACCATTCGATGCATGAGCGCCGCTCCATCGACGTGGGCGGTACCATTTCATTCACGGTAGCCGTGACGTCGCTGTTGGTCGCGCTCACCGAGGCCGGCAGCCACCACCCGATGCAGCTTGCGGCAGCGGCCGGCCTGACTTGCGTTGCGGCCGTGATCTTCGTGCTGCTGGAACGCCGCGCCGGCAATCCGATCGTGCCCCTTGCACTGTGGAGTCATCGGCCCATCGCGGCGACCAACGGCGTCGGCGTGCTCTCCAGTATGACCGTCATCGGCCTCACCACCTTCCTGCCCATCTACGTGCAGATCGTCATGCAACGCTCGCCGACCACCGCGGGACTTGCGTTGACCACCATGCTCATCGGCTGGCCGGCCGGGGCCACGCTGGCGGCGCGCCTCTTTCACAGGTTTGCCCTGCGGCATTTACTCTTGACCGGAGCGCTGATCCAGCCGCTGGGGGCCATATTCTTTGTCGCGCTGACGCCTCATATGTCGCCCTTCGTGGCCGCCACGGGATCTCTCGTGATGGGCTTCGGCATGGGCCTGATCAGCGTGCCCTCGCTCGTGCTCATTCAAGAAATCGTCGACTCCACGCAACGAGGCCGCGTCACGGCGTCGAATCTCTTCTCGCGCAACTTCGGCAGTACGCTGGGCGCCACTGTGCTGGGCGCGGTATTCAACCACGGCTTGAGCCGCTCGGGCACCATGGCCCCGATCACTTCGGATCAGCTCCGTCAATTGCTGAATGCGCCCGGTCTGACCGCCGGCGGCGAGCGGATTCGCATCGCCATGGAGCAGGCGCTGAACCTGACGTTTTGGGCCATGCTGGCGTTGTCGTTGGGCACCGTGATCCTCGCGCTGTTGGTGCCGCGGACCGCCGCCGCCCTGCCTGAGGTCAAGCCGGCTGCAGAACCTCAGAATTTGTAGCGCAAGCCGACGGTGGGGTTGATGTCGGTCGAGTACGAGTAGCCGCTGGCCGCGCCATCGTGCACGCCGCTGTACATCGCGCCCAGGTAGGCGTCGAAGTGCTTGTTGAAGTGGTAGTCGGCGTCGAGGGAATAGGCGTCGAGGCTGCCGCTGCAGGCGCTGTGCGCGGATGTCGAGCAGCCCGCCTGCTTCCCGGTGCCGTAGGCGTTTTGCCGGTAGCCGTAGTAAGCCGCCGTCAGTTCGAGGCCGGGAGCGACGGTGTAGCGCACGCCGGTCCAATACACCTGAACCGTCTTCGAATTGTCGTAGGCATTGTTGGTGACGAAGGCGAGAACGTAATCGCCGATGTCGCTGAATCCGGCGCGCAACGGGTCTGCCGGATTGGCATACTTGATGTGCATGTACCCGGCAAAGACTTTGAGCGGATCGAAGTTGTACAACGCCATGAGGGAATACGTCGTATTGTCCGAGATGGTCGCCGCCAGTGAATTCGAGGCCGAATATCCCAACTTCGGAAGTTCGGCGACTTGAGCGGCAGTCAGGGAAGCCGCCGTGATCGCGCTGTTGAGCTTCGAATAATACGCATCGACCGATAAACCCGCGTATTCACCGCCTATATCGGCCTGGACGCCGGTGTTGGCCGCCCCGTCGGATCCGTTGAACTTGTACAGGGCGGCGAGGTGCACGGCATCGTTGAAGCTGACATGGTACTTCGCCGTCGAGTCGAGCCGGTTGTCTTCGCTGCTGCCGCCGCCGGAATAGGTGTTCGACGCGCCGATCAGACCGAATGCCGTCGAGCCGTAATTGGGGTCGTACTTGATGCTGCCTTCCGAGAGCAGCGTCTGCTGGCGACCGAAGGTGAGGGTTCCGAATCGCGCCGACTTCAGCCCGACATAGGCGGTCTGGAAGGCCTGGCCCGCCGAGCTGCCGTCGACACCGATGCTTTGAGTGGTCAGGGATCGACCATTGTTCACAGCCAGCGACTTCAGAGAATCCGCGATTTCGCCGGACTGGGGATTGAAAAAGGTCTCCACCTGGAATACGGCCGACCAATCCTCGTTCAGAGGTTCGATTCCTTGCAGGCCGACGCGCGACTGCCCCATATTGCTGGGCGTGAGACCGGTCGCCGACGCGTAATCGTTCTGGCGCACGATGTTGCCGCTGGCGGCCGGACGGTACGGAGTGAACGGAGCACTATGCGTATCGAATTGGAGGCCGATATCGATGACGCCGTACAGGGTGATGCCATGCCAGGTCAGGCTGTCGTCGCCGGTGATACCCGGTCCGGTCTTTTGCTGCGCATGTGCAGGGACCGAGGCGGTCATGGCACTCACCATCCATGCCGTGAGCGTCAATCCAAATCCGATATTCGACTGCCGTGAGCGCTTCCCATAGACATGATTCATCTTTTTTCATCCATTCAAATGCACCCGCGAATTTGAGCGGGTAACGCAAGGTACCGGACGCGACGCCACGTCGGAACGACTCTTCCGTCATTTGGATATACAATTAAATTATCGGCCCGCGAGAGCACACATGTCGCCCAGCACGTGAGGCGCTTCAGCACAGTCCTGCACACGGTCTTGCTCGCCAGTTCTCTGGGGCTTGCGCATGCCGGTGAATCGTGGCTGCTATTGCCTCGGCAGAATGGCGGGGACGCGGTCGACCTATCCGTGGGGAGTGCGCTTCGCACGGTGGCAACGCCGGGCAGCATTGCAAGCTACGGGCAAACCGATCGCGTGCTGGGATTCCTGTCGTACCAGGCCCTGCTTGCGAGGCATGTTCTGACCATCATCAATAAGCAGACCCAAGAAGTGACCGCATCCGTGTTCATCGACATGGATGAGAACGTTCATCCGGTGCGTTGGATGTCGGGCGCCATTCTCAACCTCGTTCTGACGGAACGGTTTGCCTACTTCGTCAGTTACACCTGGGGGGACGGCGATAGCGCGCCGCATCGCAACGCGAGCGGCGGCTCCTTCGACTTCGATCGGGTGACGCTTGCGAGCGGCAAGCTGGAGCAATTTCCATTGCCGGTCGAATGTGTCAATCCCCGGCTCGTCGATTTCGAGGGGACGCCGCTGATCTACGCCTGGGAGGGCTTCGGCGTCTGGAAATTCGACGGCGCGAAGCAAAGGCTAGTAACGCTGGTCTCGACTCGCGACGTGGGCGACATCGCCGAGCGCGAAGGGGACGCGAGGTACGGCGGCCGGGGGAAAGTAGCGGCCGCGGATTACGTCTTGGTCCCCGCAGCGGGGGCGTTCAGAATCTCGCGCCTGGGAGAACTTCAGCAGGTACTGAATGCCGACCTGACGCCGGTAAGCCTCCCGCGACGCACGGTCAAAGTGGCGGCCGTAGGTCAAAATCCGGAGATGCTGCTCGGCAGGTTTCACGGGGCGCCGGCAATCGGGGTCGTCCGCAGCTCGAGCGACCGCCTGGAGTTCGAATATGTCGATCCGGCGACATTCAATGTCGAGTGGCACACCACACTGCCGAAAAGTGCCGTAATTCCCAGCCTATATGGTTTGTCCGACGCCGCCGTCGTTTACCTCGACCAGGCTACATCGTCGATCGACAAGACGACCCCGGAGGGCACCACGGTGATGCAGAAGCTGAGCGCAGACACGGCGCAGTTTGGGGTGAGAATACTGTCGATCGACCCGGCGCAACATTGAACAGGCCGAATCCGCCGCCCTCCTGATCGAGGCGGCGCGTCTCATGGAACCTTCGGCGGCGGCGGGGGCGGCGATTCCGAAGGATCCGCGGGCAGGGACTTGGGGTGCGATGGGCTGTGCAAATCGGCGGCGGACCAGCCCCCGCCCAGATCGCCGATCAAGGACACCGCGTCCGTAAGCCGGCTCTGCTCGACCGCGAGCGCCGTCTGCTGGTCGCTCAGCTGAACCTGCTGCGCCTGCGCCACGGTGGTGTAGTCGACCGTGCCGGCATTGAACTCGGCCATCGCGATGTCCGTGCCGCGAATCGCATCTCGCACGGCGATATCGAGCGCCTTGGATTGTTCGCCCAATATGCGCAGCCCCGACAAGTCGTTCTCGACAGCCTCGAAGGCGGTGAGCACGGTGTTGCGGTAGCTCGCGACGGCCGCCTCGTAAGCAGCCCGCGCGGCTTGGACTTCGGCGTGCCGTTCGCCGAAATCGAACAAGGTCTCGGTGCCGTTCGCGCCGAGCGACCAGATGTGATTCGCCGAGTGCAGCAGGCCGTCCAACGGCGATTGCGTGAAGCCCCCCGCGGCCGACAGCGAGATGGTGGGATAGTAGGCAGCCACCGCCACGCCGATCGCGGCGTTCTGCGCCTTCATCGCGCGCTCGGCGGCGGCGATGTCCGGTCGCCGTTCGAGCAGAGTCGAGGGGACGCCGACGGGAATACCGGGCAGCGTCGGCAAGGTGGTGCCGCGGGGAATGTCCAGATCTTCCGGCTTCTTGCCGACAAGAACGGCGATCGCGTGGGCGTATTCCGCGCGCGCGACGCCGAGACCGATCAGGTTGGCCTGCGCGCTCTCGAGCGCGACTTGCGCCGTGATCACGGCCGAGGGTGGTGCCGTCGCAACGCCCGCGTTGGCCTGCGCCTGCGTAATTCGCAGCGCGTCGCGGTAAGCGCCGACCGTCTTTTCCTGCAGATCGATGTTCGCATCGGCGATGCGCAGCTCGATGATCGTGGTTGCCAGCAAGGTCTGCTCGGACAGGGTCGCATTGGCGAGCGTCGCCTCGTCGGACTGCGCGACGGCGGTATTTTCCTGGATCAGGCGGCGGACCTGTCCCCAGATGTCCAGGGTCCAGCTCGCGGTGCCCTCGAGCGTCGCGGAGGTGACGCTGCTCTTGCGCGTATTGGCGGCGCCGGCGTTTGCGCCGGTGGCCGCCGCGCCCGTGCCGGCGCTGCCGGCGTAGCCCGGCCCGCCCGATCGGGTGACCGAACCTGTTGCACCGAACGTGGGAAATAACTGCGCGCGCGCGACTTTCACTTCCGCGATGGCTTGCAGGTAGTTCGCATAGCTCTGGCGCACCGTCTGGTTCGACACGGCAACCTGGGGTTCCATCTCATCCAGCAGCGGATCGTGGAAATCGGTCCACCAGTCGCCCTTGGGAGCGGCGTCCGACGGCGCCGCCTCGGCCCAGCCTTCGGGCGGCTGTTCCTTGTACTGTTTCGCCACCGGCGCGCTCGCGCGGTGATAGTTGGGACCGACCATGCAGCCGCCGAGCGCAGCGACCAGGGCGATGGATGAGAGCCTCGTTAGCATCATGGTGTACCCGCGCTCAAGTTGCCGTCCCGCTGCGCACCGGCGAACCAGCCGCGCATCTCGAGCCGCAGCCGTTCGAAGCCCAGATAAATGACCGGCGTCGTATATAAGGTGAACACCTGGCTCAATATCAATCCGCCAATGACGGTGATGCCGAGCGGCTGGCGCAACGAGGCCCCCTGACCGATGCCGATCGCGAGCGGCAGCGCCCCGAGCACCGCGGCGGCCGTGGTCATCATGATGGGCCGCAGCCTGATCACCGCGGCGTCGTGAATCGCCTGTTGCGGCGGCTTCTGTTGCTCGCGTTGCAAGTGGAGCGCGACGTCGATCATCATGATGGCGTTTTTCTTGACGATACCGATCAGCAGGATGATGCCGATGAAGGCGATCACCGACAGCGGCGTGCCGAAGATGAGCAGGGCCAGGGTCGCGCCGATCATGGCAGAGGGAAGCGTCGAGAGGATGGTGACCGGATGGATGGTGTTCTCATACAAAATGCCGAGAACGATGTAAATCGCCCCGAACGCGGCCAGCAACAACAGCGGCAAGCTCGACATGCTTTGCGCGAACACCTGACCCGCCCCGGCGGGGTTGCCGTGAATGGAGGCCGGCATGCCGAGATCGCGCATGGCCTGGGTGATGGCCGTCGTGGCCCGGCTCAAGGAACCGCCCGGCGGCAAATTGAAGGAGATCGTGGCGGCCAAGAGACCTCCTTGATGATTCACCTGAGTCGCCGTGTGGTTGCTCACATACGTGATCATGGCGGGCAGCGGCACCATGGTTTCCGCCGTCGTGCTGTCGGCGCTGCCCGTGGAACTGCCGCCGCGGCTGTTCGAGATGCTGTTGGTGAGTGCGTTGGCCTCCGCATTGCCGTTCAAGGCGTTGGTCGAGGAGGCCCCGCCTTGTGCCGCCGAGATCGCGGAGTAGGGCGTCACGCCGCTCACCGTGCCCGGCGGCGCCTGCGTCTGCACGGAACCGCTCGGGTTGCCGGCGGCGGTGCTCATGTAGGTGCGGTCGAGCATCTGCGGGTACTGCCAATACTGAGGGTCCACCTCCATCACCACGTAGTACTGATTGAACGGATTGAAAATGGTGGTGACCGTGCGCTGCCCAAATGAGTCATAGAGCACATTGTCGATCTGGTTCGGCTCGAATCCGTAGCGCATTGCAGTGCCGCGCGAAATGTTGATATAGGTTTGAAGGCCGTTCTGCTGCATGTCGGAATTCACGTCCACGATCTCGCTGCGGAGCGTGCCGAGCTCCGCCAGGAGCTTCGGGGCCCAGGTGTATAGGGCCGCGGTATCGTCGCTGGTCAACGTGTATTGATATTCGGCGGCCGATTGCCGGCCGCCGATGTGCAGGTCTTGCACCGCCTGCAGGAACAATCGTGCGCCCGACACACGGTTGAGCTTCGGCCGCAGCCGCGCAACGACCGCATCGGCCGAAAGCTTGCGCTGGGCCAAGGGCTTCAGGCCGACGTAGACATTGGCGGTGTTCAGGGCGCGGGTGCCCGTGAATCCGATGACCGTGGCGACGGCAGGGTCCGTCTGCACGATGGATTGAAGCTGCCGAAGCTTCTTTTGCATGGCCTGGAAGGAGATGCTTTGGTCCGCGATGATCTGCCCGATGAGCAGCCCGTTGTCCTGCTCCGGAAACAGAGTAAACGCGACGAATCGAAGCAGGAACACGTTGAGCGCGATCATCATCACCAGCAGCACGCCCACGAGCAATGAATGATCGAGCACCTTGTCGAGCGAGCGCGAGTACCCGGCCTTGAAGCGCTCGAACTGGGCCTCCGCCCAGACGGCCCAGCGTGCCTTCATGTGCAGCGACTCGCCGCGCGAGAGCAGATAGGCGCACATGGTGGGGGTGACGGTGAGCGAGACGAGCAGCGAGATCAGGATGGCGATCGAGAGCGTCACGGCGAATTCGTGGAACAAGAGGCCGACGATGCCCGGAAACAGCAGGATGGGGATGAAGACGGCGATGAGCGAGAGGCTCATGGATATCACCGTGAAGCTCACTTCGCCGCTGCCCAGGAGAGCCGCTTCGCGCACGTCCTTTCCGGATTCGATGTGACGCACGACGTTCTCGAGCACCACGACGGCATCGTCGACCACGAAGCCGGTGGCGATGGTGAGCGCCATGAGGGACAGGTTGTCGATGCTGTAGCCGAGGAGGTACATCGGGCCGAACGTGCCTAGGATGGAGATGGGCAGTACCGCCGCGGGAATGAGGGTCGCGCGCGGGGATTGCAGGAACACGAACACTACGCCGATGACCAGGACCACGGCGATCATGAGGCTGCGCTCGGTGTCGCCCACCGCGGCGGTCACCGACTGCGACCGGTCCGTGGCAATGTGCAGGTTGATGTTCGGCGGCAAGGTTGCCTGAACCGACGGCAGGACCTTCTTGATCTGCGCCACGGTCTTGATGATGTTCGCGCCGGGCAGGGGAAAGACGATCACGCCCACGGTCGGCAGGCCATTGAAGAGGCCGGCATTGCGGATGTTCTCGTTCGAATCGACCACCGCGGCCACATCGTGCAGCTGCACCGCCGAGCCGTTGCGGTAGGCGATGACCAGGTCCCGATAGTCCGCCGCCTTGGTGGCTTGGTCGTTGGAGAGCACTTCATAACGCTGATCGCCCTGCTCGATGTATCCCTTGGCGCTGTCCGCGTTGGCCGAGGAGATCGCGGCGCGCACATCCTCGAGCCCGATGCCGTAGCTTGCGAGCTTGTCGGGCTGGATCTCGACGCGGACCGAGGGCAGGGCGCTGCCGCCCAGTTGGATCTGCCCGACTCCCGGTATCTGCGACAGCTGTTGCTGGATCACCGTGTCGGCCGAGTCATACAACTGCGCCGTGGTGAGCGTTTCCGAGGTCAACCCCAGGATGATGATCGGGGAATCCGCGGGGTTGTATTCGCGATAGCTCGGGTTGCCGCGCAGGGTGGTGGGCAGATCGGCCCGCGCCGCCTGAATGCCCGCCTCCACATCGCGTGCGGCGCCGTTGATATCGCGGGAGATGGCGAACTGGATGACGACCAGGGAGGTGCCGACGCTATTGGTCGAGGTGAGCTCGGTGACCCCGGAGATGGTCGCGAGGCGCCGCTCGAGCGGCTCCGCGACGGTGGAGGCCATGATTTCCGGGCTGGCGCCCGCCATGCTCGCCTGCACCACGATCACGGGCAGCGTGACATTCGGCAGCGGTGCGACCGGCAGATGGAAGTAGGCCAAAAAGCCGGACAGCGCGATGGCGATGGCGAGGAGCGACGTCGCAACGGGCCGTTGGATGAACAGCGACGGAATGTTCACGCGGCCCCTTCGCTCGCGGGTTGGCTCGACTTGCGGCCGAAGCGCAGGGCGAGCCGGTCGAACAAGAGATAGATCACCGGCGTCGTGAACAGAGTCAGCACCTGGCTTACCAGGAGGCCTCCGATGATGGCCAGCCCCAGGGGCCGGCGCAGCTCCGAACCGGTGCCGGTTCCCACCAGGAGCGGCAGCGCCCCGAGCATGGCGGCGAGCGTCGTCATCAGGATCGGCCGGAAGCGCAGGATCGAGGCCTGATAGATCGCCTCCTCGGAGGACTTGCCGTGCTTGCGCTCGGCCTCGAGCGCGAAATCGACGATCATGATGCCGTTTTTCTTCACGATGCCGATGAGCAGCACGATGCCGATGATGCCGATGACATCGAGGTCTTTCCCGGCCAGCATGAGGGCGAGAAGCGCCCCGATGCCCGCGGACGGCAGCGTCGACAGGATGGTCACCGGATGAATGTAGCTCTCATACAGCACGCCGAGCACGATATATACGGTGACCAAGGCGGCGAGCAGCAGAAAAACCTCGCTCGACAGCGAATCCTCAAAGGCTTGCGCGGCACCCTGGAACGAAGTGGTGATGGACGGCGGCAGGTGCACGGCCTGCTCGGCCTGCTCGATTTCATCCACCGCCGCGCTCAAGGATGCGTCGGGCGCGAGGTTGAACGACAACGTGACGGCGGGAAACTGCGCGAGATGGCTGATCACAAGCGGCGACTTGGTGACATTGATGTCCGCAATGCCTCTCAAGGGCACCTGCCCGGCGCTGCCGGTCTGGGTCGGAAGGTACAGGTTGCCGAGCGCCTGTAAATTCGGGAGGCTCTCCGGTTTTGCGACCAGCACCACGCGATACTGGCTCGACTGATTGAAGATCGTGGAGACGATGCGCTGGCCGAGCGCATCGTAGAGCGCATTGTCGATGGTTGCCGGGGTGATTCCGTAGCGGGCGGCGAGCTGCCGATTGACCAGGACGTTGACGCTCAACGCATCATTGTCGAGGTCGCTCGTCACATCCGAGATCGCCTTGATCTTTTTCATGCGCGCGACGAGTTCGGGCACGTATTGCTGGAATGCCTCCTGGCTTGGGCCGCGCAGCACGAACTGATACTGATTCGGCGACACCACGGTGTCGAGCGTCAGACTCTGTTCCGGCTGAGGGTACAGCTTGATGCCCGATACATTCGCGACCTCATCCTGCAGGCGCACGGCAATCTGCGCCGCCGACAGCGAGCGATCGGAGTGGGATTTCAGGTTGATGAGAAACCGGCCCTCGTTCAGCGTCGTGTTCGTGCCGTCGATGCCGATATAAGAAGTGATCGAGGTCACGTCGGGGTCCTTCAAGATCGCATCCGCCAGTTCGGCCTGGCGCTTCGACATGGCTGCGTACGACACCGAATTGTCGGCGATGCTGATTCCCTGGATTACCCCGATGTCCTGCACCGGAAACAGGCCCTTCGGAATAACCACATACATGATCCCGGTCAACACGACGGTGATGGTGGCAACCACCAGGGTCAAAGTCTGACGGCCGAGCACCCATTTCAGGCTCCGCTCATAAGCCGCCAGCGTGCGGTCGAAAAGCCGCTCGCTGATCTCCTCGAAGCGGCTCGGCTTGCGATCGGCTTTGCGGCGCAGGATCTTCGCGCACATCATCGGCACCAGGGTCAAGGACACCACCGCCGAGATGGCGATGGTCACGGCGAGCGTGACGGCAAATTCGCTGAACAGCCGGCCGATCACCCCGCCCATGAAAAGCAGCGGTATCAATACGGCGATCAACGAGATCGTCAGGGACATGATGGTGAAGCCGATCTGACCGGCGCCGGCGAGCGCGGCGTCCAGCGGGCTCATGCCTTCCTCGAGATAGCGCACGATGTTCTCGATCATGACGATCGAGTCGTCGACCACGAAGCCGGTGGCGACGATCAGCGCCATCAGCGACAGGTTGTCGATCGAGTAGTTGAGCTCGTACATGATCGCGAGCGTTGCGATCAGGGATACCGGTACCGAAATGCTCGGGATGATGGTGGCCGGCACGTTGCGCAAGAACACGAAGATCACCAGCACCACGAGGGCAATGGAGAGCAGCAGCTCGACCGCGGCGTCGGACACCGAGGCGCGGATCACACCGGTGCTGTCGGCGACGATCTGCACGTGCATTGCATCAGGCAGGCTAGCGAGCAGCTGCGGCAGCTGTTTCTTGATCTGATCAACCGTGGCGATGACGTTCGCGCCCGGCTGACGCATCACGTTGAGCACGATGGCCGGAACCTTCCCGAACCAGGCACCCTTTTCGATGTCCTGCGCCGCCTGAGTCACCCGCGCGACATCGCGCATGTACACTGGGGCGCCGTTCTGGTAGGCGATCACCGTGCTCAAATAATCGTTCGGGTCCTGGATCTGATCGTTGGCATTGATGGTGTAATCGAGTTCCGGGCCGTCGAAATTGCCCTTCGGTTGGCTCACGTTGATGTTCGCGAGGAGTGTGCGAATGTCGTCGATGCTGAGGCCGTATCCTGCGAGTTTCTGTGGGTCGACCTCGACTCGAACCGCCGGCACGTTGCCGCCGGAGGGTGTCACCTGGCCCACCCCCGGCACTTCGGAAATCTTCGACGCTAGCCGATTGTTGGCGAGGTCCTGCAGCTGAGTGAGCGCCAAGGATTGCGAAGTCACTGCGAGGGTCAGAATGGGTTGATCGGCGGGGTTGACCTTCGCATAGACGGGCGGCGCGGGCAGTCCCGTGGGCAGCAAGCTGTTGGCCGCGTTGATGGCCTCCTGAACGTTTTGCTCGGCGATGTCGAGATTGAGTGCGAGGTTGAACTGCAAGGTGATGACGGAGGCGCCGGCCGAACTCGCGGAAGTCA
>Ga0209624_10000311_pt1 | contig 43367 bp, 38 predicted proteins | sample JacPinW_OM2H0_O1_FD_188565 | JGI IMG/M metagenome (GOLD analysis project Ga0209624, IMG submission 188565) | Forest soil microbial communities from Algoma, Ontario, Canada - Jack Pine, Ontario site 1_JW_OM2H0_O1 (SPAdes) (version 2) | ecosystem: Environmental > Terrestrial > Soil > Boreal...
CAGCCACAATTTCAATCTCATGCTTGCCAACGGCGGCAGCCTCTACCTCGACGAGGGCAAGCCGACGAAAGCGGGATTTGCGGCGTCCGTCCGCAACATCCGCGAGCATGCCGGAAACCTTGCATTCAATGTGCCGATCGGTTTTGCGCAGCTCGTCGCTGCGATGGAGAAGGACGAGGCGCTCAAGCGCGCCTATCTCGGCGATTGCGATCTCATCTTCTATGCCGCCGCGTCCGTCACGCAGGAGATCTGGTCCACGCTCGCGAAGTTCGCGAAAGAGGTTCGTGGCAAGGCGCCGCTCATGTTCTCCGGATGGGGCTTGTCGGAGACTGCGCCCTCCGCGACGCAGACGCATCAGCCCGTCGACCGACCGGGGAACATCGGCGTGCCTTTGCCAGAGGTGACGCTGAAGCTGATTCCCGATGAGGACGGACGCTGCGAGCTGCGTCTCAAGGGACCTAACGTCCTTAAAGGTTACTATCGGGACCCGAAGAAATCGGAGGCGGCGTTCGATGACGAAGGCTTCCTTATCACCAATGACGCCGTGAAGTTCGTCGACCCGAACGATGCGAATGCGGGACTGAACTTCGACGGCCGCATCTCCGAGGATTTCAAGCTGATGAGCGGAACCTGGGTGCGCGCCACCAACATCCGGCTCGAGGCGCTCAAGCATTTTGCGGACATCGCGCTCGACGTCGTCGTCACCGGCCACGACCGCAACGAAATCGGACTTTTGGTATTCCCTCATCCCGGGTCCATGAACGATACGGTTGTCAGCGCGGGCGATACGAGCAGGGTCTTCGGCGCCGATACTGTACGGCGGCTAATCCAACCCCGCCTCGCCGCCATGGCGAAACACGCCACGAGTTCATCGACGCGCGTGGCCCGCGCCCTCGTGCTTGCAAGGCCGCCCTCGATGAGCGACGGCGAGCTGACCGCCAAGGGCACCATCAACGCCCGCAAGGTGCTGACGCTCCGCAAGGAGTTGTTAGAGCGACTCTACGACAATAACGATCCCGCGGTCGTGCGCTTGTGAGGAACTGAGATGGTCGACATTTCAAAGGTGCGCGCGATCGACATCCACACGCATGCGGAAGAGCCATGCGGCTGCCATCCCGATGACGGCTATGATGAACTTCAGAGCACGATGGCAAAATATTTCGGCGCGCCATGGCAGCATCCGCCGACCATTTCGGAAACTGCGGCGCACTTTCGCGAAAAAAATGTCGCAGCCGTGATCTTTCCCGTCGACGCCGAACGCGAGACCGGCTACCGGCGCTACAAGAATGAGGAGGTCGCGCAGCTCGCGGCGGAAAACAGCGACATCCTGATCCCGTTCGCATCAATCGATCCGCACAAGGGAAAGTTGGGGCGCGCGAGGCGCGCCGCCTCGTCAAGGAGTTCGGGGTTCAGGGGTTCAAGTTTCATCCGACGATGCAGGGTTTTTACCCGAACGATCGTCTTGCCTACCCGCTTTACGAAGCGATCCAGGAGACGGGCAAGCCGGCGCTGTTCCATACCGGGCAGACCGGCGTCGGCTCCGGGATGCGCGCCGGCAAGAACATGCGGCTTAAATACTCGAACCCGTTGTACATCGACGACGTCGCAGTCGATTTCCCGGACATGACGATCGTCATGGCGCATCCGTCCTTCCCTTGGCAGGAGGAGGCGCTCGCCGTCGCCAACCACAAGCCGAACGTCTACATCGACCTGTCGGGCTGGTCGCCGAAGTATTTTCCGAAGATTCTCGTCCAGTACTGCAACACGCTTCTCAAGAAGAAGGTGCTTTTCGGTTCCGACTGGCCGATGATCAGTCCGGAGCGCTGGTTGTCCGACTTCGAGAAAATCGAGATCAAGGACGAGGTGCGCCCTCTCATTCTCAAAGAGAATGCGGCGCGACTTCTCAAGCTCGCGTAGCCGCCATCGGCCGGGCAACGATGAGCCCGTCGGAATAGCCGCCGTCGTCGTAACGATCTCGAGCCAGCCGCCTGCCCTCATGCGCTTGGCTCTTGATGTAGGCCTCTGAGGCCTCCCGCTGGGCGTCGAGGGAATTGAAATCCCGTTCAAGCCCCTGCTCGGTCGAGACGCGCGTATAGATCGCGCTACGCAAGCTGCGTCTGATCGTCACATCCTTCATGGCGACGCGTCTCCCGCCGACGCGCCATTCGCTTGAGAGACGGCGGTCCCATTTCTGCTCGTTCGGTGATCCGCGCCCACCTCTGCCGCGGGAGTCTTTCCCTGACGAGGGCCGAAGAAGCGATGGCCGTTCCAGTTGGTCCCAGTCATTGCCTTGGCGATCTGGGACAGGCTGCCGAAGGTCTGGTCATTCCAGGCGAAACCCTCCTCCAAGATCATGACCCGCTCGAGCCTGCCCTTCCACTCGCGCACGAGCAGCGCGCCGGTCTTCAAGTTGACGCCCTCGCGGGTCTGAGCCTCGCGGCGGTCGAAAGGAGCGCCGACGCCGTCCTCGTTCCCAGAGCGAAGGACCCTTCGGATCGATTTGTCGAGATCGCCGAATGCGTCGGACTGGAGCCGATAGGCCAGCACTTTCATCAATAGCCAGCCTGAAAGATGGGCCGGCGCTTCGCCGCCCAAGTGGGCGCGCCATTGACGGCGCAACCCATTGACATCGAGGCCCTCAAGATTGCGACGATCGACCGAACGGGGGTATCGAGCAGGCAGCGAAGCGGGGGCCATGCCGACTACGCCGCTTGCGTCGCCTTCTGCTTCGGCCCGCGGTCGTCCATCGCGTCGCGCTGCCGTACGGTGCGATCACCCCAGTAAGCAGGGCCGTCCGAGATCCGGTAGACTGAATCTCCAACGCCGATCCGTTCGCGGATCACTGCATACCTCGCTTACGCAGCCCGGTGAGCGCCGCCCGCGTCGTATGCGGCAGCCATCCCGTAGCCTGAGTCAAATCGACACGGTCGCGCCGTCGGCTCGACCCAGGAGTTCGATCACCTGCGCCAGCTTGCCGTCTCGCGGGGTCACCCGAGCCACGTGGCCGCGTTCGTCTGGACTGGCGCGAGTCTTCGTCTGCGGCTGCGACGCCTCACTGTGCTCGGTCGCTTGCGATCCCTCGTCGACGGCGATGGCTTTCCAACCGGCCGCCGTCAACTTGAGCGCGTAACCTTGTCCAGCGTCATCGCGGCGCCAGATCGGCGCTCCAGGTTTCGCCTCGATCTCGCGGGCCAAACCAAGCTTCGCAAGTTTGGCGCTGACTTTGCTGAGAGCCGCGCCCTTGATCGTTGGCGGCGCCGACAAGCAACGGTCCTTGCGTTGTGCCGCAGCGCTCATCATCACAAGTTGCGCGTCGGTAAGTTTGACACTCATGATCCAACCTTCCCTCTCATCCAGGAGGTCCGGGCGATCCGGGCCCCTCACGAGGACGAGCCCCGGATCGGTCGAAACCGAAGGGACGGTTGGGTCACGTGCGTTCGCCGCGCGGTCAGCCAGCGACACCAATGCTTCCTTTCGAACGGAAAGCCTGTGCCTCCTGCATAGCGCACGCAATTGTAGTGAATGGTCGGACGAGCTGCTTTGCGTCAACAGCCAGCGCTGAAACTGAGCAGGTGGCTCGCCGCCCAAATGGGTGCGCCATTGGCGGCGCAGCCCATTCAGATCGAGGCCCTCAAGGTTGGCAACGATCGACAAAATGGAGGCATCGAGCGGCAGCGAAACCTTCGGCGTCGTCTTTGCCGGCCGCTTCTTCGCTTGATTGGACGCGACTGGCTCAGGGGCCACGCCGATCACGCCGCGCGCTTCGCCTTCGGCTTAAGCTCGCGGTCGTGACCCTCGGACGCTTCCGTCTGGACGGCGAAGCGGCCTTCGCCGTCAGTCGAGCGGCTCGCGATTCGGTAGACGGAATCCCTCGTGTCAACTCGTTCGCGCACGACGGCATGTCCGCGCTTGCGCAGCCCAGTGAGCGCCGCTCGGACCGGGTGCGGCAACCATCCCGTTGCTTCGGTCAGGGTTGGGATGGTCGCGCCATCCGACCGCTGGAGCAGCTCGATGACCCGCGTCAGCTTGCTGCCCGCTCGGGGCGTGAGCGTCTTGGCGTGTTCATCGACGATGTTGGGACCCGAGGCGTTGGTCGCGTCAGGATTAGGCTGCGATTGCTGAACTTCCCTCGTCGCGATCGCCTCTTCCGATCCGTCGACGACCGCGATGGCTTTCAACCCGGCCGCCGTCAGTGTGAGCGCGTAGCTCTGCCCGGTGTTGTCTTGGCGCCAGACTGGTACGCCTGACTTAGCCCGAACCTCTCGGACGAAGCCGAGCTTCACAAGCTTTTCGCTGACCTTCGTGAGAATTGAGCCTTTCATCCTGTCGGGCGCGGTCAAGCAAAGGTCCGCGTGCTGTGCCGCGGCGCTCAGCATTACGAGTTACGCATCGAGTAAGTTTGACCCTTATGATCCAACCCTTCCTTTCATCCCCAGAAGTTCGAACGATCCGAGCCCCTCACCAGGACGAGCCCCGGATCGGCAGAAGCCGAAGGGGCGGTTGGGTCACGCACTCATGTCGCGCCGTCTGACAACCACCAATGCTTCCTTTCCAACAGAAGGCCAGCCGTTTCTGACGAGCGCGCCCCTCAAGTTGAAGGGCTGGTTCCACGGTCGAAGCAGGGTCGCGGAGCGCCGAGGTCGACACAGCTTTCGACCATTTGTCGACCTGGGGCGTAATTGCGGTATCGCCGCGAGCAACCATCCGGCGTTCGGCTATGCGCAAAAAGCAGTCATCTCAACGACTTGGCGAACGGGTCAAATCTACACTTTGCAGTCATCCGGAGGCACTACGCGTACGGGCCGCGCGCGCGTCTCACGCGCGCTCGGGATGGAGATTATTTCGGCGCCAGGACGAACAGGCGAGCGACGGGACCGTCACCAGTAAAGCCGCCAGCATCTGTCGAATCGCACGCCATGACCTTGCAGCGTGATCCGTCTCCGGGTGAGACCGCCGGGGCCCGCGTCACCGACCGCATGGGGGGTCAACCCATCATGAGTGACCAGCCGGCCTGGCGCGCAGGAGACTCTGTGAGGTTTGTGGCGCATGGCGTGGTCGCTGCCATTTGCGGGAAGCGCGTCCGCATAGCGTCTGTTCCAGAGCGCCTTCGCCGCCGCCGCTCGGCGCCTCGATCAACAACGTAAAGGAGAGCGCGCCCGTGGGGGGCCGGCTGGGATAGGCGTGCTGCCATTACAGGTCAAAGTGGGCGCGAGGCGCCGGGTCGTCCGGCCGCGATCGACGCCGCGGTATTCGAAGATATGAAAGCCCGGCACCGCACGGTCTGCGTCAAGTTCCACGTCCTCGCCGAACAACGCCTCGAGGAACCCGGAGACGCTGCGGTAGAGGTCTCTGAAAGCGCGAAGCAAGACCGCATCGGTCCATCGCGCCGCGCGAACGCAAATGTCGTCTTGCGCCGGGGCGTCGAGATAGGACGCAGCGCCCAGCGAGTAAAAAAGCCGCGGTCTGAGCGACGCGTCAAGTGCGGCCGAAGCTTGATGACCCGGTCCGCGATCTCGTCGCATTCGGGCTGCCTCGGGTTGGTGGCGCCTGTGTCGTCGTTCTGATAAACCCAGCTTGGCCGATTTGATCGCCTGGCTGGGGAACGCCGTGGATATCCTGGCGTGGCTGCGAGAGCTAGGGCTGGAGCGCTACGAACAGGCGTTCCAAGAGAACGAGATTGCGGCCGACATTCTGCCGAAGCTGACTGCTGATGACCTCAAAGACATTGGCGTCACCATCGTTGGGCACCGCCGCAAGCTCCTAGAAGCGATCGCCGCCCTGGCCGAGCCTGCTTTGGCGCGACAAGCAGGAGCGCGCGCCCCAGGCGAGGCTCCGCCGACCGCGCGGCCTTCTGCAGCTGAGCGGCGGCAGCTGACCGTGATGTTCGTCGATCTTGTCGGCTCGACCGCGTTGTCGGCGGCGCTCGATCCTGAGGAGATGGGCGCGGCCATTCGCGTCTACCAGAATGCCGTGGCCGGCGAGATTCTGCGCTTCGAGGGCCACGTCGCCAAGTTCATGGGCGACGGCGTGCTGGCCTATTTCGGCTGGCCGCAGGCGCATGAGGACGACGCCGAGCGGGCGGTGCGCGCGGGCCTCGCCCTCGTCCGAACCGTGGGCGCGCTTGAGGTGAGCGGCCGTCGGCTCGCGGCCCGGATCGGGATTGCGACCGGGCTCGCGGTGGTCGGCGAGTCGGTGGGCGAGGGCGAGGCGCACGAGCGCGCGGTGGTCGGCGAGACGCCGAACCTTGCCGCCCGGCTGCAGGGGCTTGCCGCGCCCGGCAGCGTCGTCATCAGCCAGGCGACCCGGCGGCTGGTCGGCACGCTGTTCGAGCTGACCGACCTCGGTCCGACGCGGATCAAGGGCTTTGGGGAGCCGATCGCCGCCTTCCGGGTTGAGGGCGAAGGCTCCGCCGATGGCCGCTTCGAGGCCCTCCATGGGCAGCGCGTCACGCCGCTGATCGGACGTGAGAACGAGCTGGCCATGCTGCTGGAGCGCTGGAGCTGGGCCAAGGACGGCGACGGCCAGGTGGTCCTGATCGCGGGGGAGGGAGGCATCGGCAAGTCGCGGCTGCTGCATGCGCTTCGTGAGAGGTTGGCGGGCGAGCCGCACATCGCGATCAGCCATTTCTGCTCGGCCTATCACACCAATAGTGCGCTTCACCCGATCGTCGCGCAGCTGGAGCGGGCGGCGGGCTTCGCTTCGCAGGACGAACCCGGGGAGCGACTCGCCAAACTCGAGGCGCTGCTCGATCAGGGCGCCGAGCAGCTGGACGAGGCGGCGCCGCTGGTCGCCGCGTTGCTGGGCGTCCCGACTGATGATCGCTACCCCGCCCTGAACCTCAGCCCGCAGCGCCAGAAGCAGCGCACCTTCGAGGTCCTGATGGAACAGCTGGCCGGGCTCGCCCGCCAGCGGCCTGTGCTCGCGCTGTATGAAGACCTGCACTGGGCCGACCCCTCGACTCTGGAGCTGCTCGGCATGATGGTCGAGCGAGCGCGTCTCCTGCCTGTCCTCGTCGTGATCGCCCATCGGCCGCCGTTCAGTCCGCAATGGTCTGGCCAGGCGCATGTGACGGCGCTGCCGCTCAACCGTCTCGGCCGGCGTCAGGGGGCTGCGATGGCTCTTCGGGTGACCGGTGGCAAGGCGCCGCCGGCCGAGATCCTGGATCAGATCCTCGAGCGTACCGACGGCGTGCCTTTGTTCCTCGAGGAGCTGACCAGGACGATGCTCGAATCGGGCCTCATGACCGACGCCGGCGATCACTACGAGCTTGCGGGTCCGCTGCCGCCGCTTGCGATCCCCGCGAACCTGCACGATTCGCTGATGGCGCGGCTCGACCGGCTGGCTCCGGTCAAAGAGCTCGCCCAGATTGGCGCCGTGATCGGCCGCGAATTCTCTCACGAACTCATCGCCGCAGTCGCCGACCGACCGCACGAGCAGTTGGAAACCGGGCTCGGTCAGCTGGTCGCCTCAGAGCTCGTGTTTCGCCGCGGCGCCCCGCCCGACGCCGCCTACAGTTTCAAGCACAGCCTGGTCAAAGATGTCGCCTATCAGTCGTTGCTCAAGTCCAGACGCCAGCAGCTGCACGCTCGCGTCGCGCAAGTGTTTGAGGAGCGGTTTCCGGGTGTCGTCGAAAGCCAGCCCGAGCTGCTCGCATACCACCTGACCGAAGCCGGCCTAGACGCACGCGCGGCGGACGCGTGGGCGCGGGCCGGTCACGCGGCTCTCGGCCGGTCGGCGATGCGCGAGGCGGCGAACTCGCTCTCTCGGGCCGTCGGACTGCTCCGGGGAATGCCGTCCTCGCGCGATCGACAACGCCTCGAGCTCGAGCTGCTTGGGGGCCTCGGCGTCGCTCTCACCAATACGCTCGGCCCAGGGTCTTCCGAAGCTCAGGCGGCGCACGAGCGCGCGGATCGGCTGTCCCAGGAACTCGGCGACCGCAAGGGCCGCTTTCGCGCTCGCTGGAACCTCTGGCGCGTCTACAACGTGCGGGCTGAATTCGATTCAGCTCTCGCAATAGGCGACGCGCTCCTGGCAGAGGCCCAAGCCGACGGCGATGCCGATCATGAGCTGCAGGCGCGCCATGCTTTGTGGTCGTCGTGTATTAACCGCGGCGATCTGGAGGCGACTTGTCACCACGTGGACCGCGGGCTCGCCCTCTACGAGGTCGGGCGGCACGGGACGCAGGCGCTGACCTTTGGCGGCCACGACGCCCGGGAGTGCGGCCTCACCCAGATCAGCAATGGTCTGTTTGTTCTGGGCTATCCGGAGCGGGCGCTGGCCCGCAACGCGGAGGGCATCGCGCATGCGCTGGCGCTCGGGCAACCGCAGGTGGTCGCGCACGCCCACAACTGGGGCTCGTTGCTGCTAGCGCTCGCTGGCGAATTCGAAGAGCTCGACCGCCGCACCACCCTGCTCGCACGGCTCGCCGACGAGCACGGGCTCGCAATATACTACCCCGAAACGCGCATCCTGAACGCATGGCGCACCGTTCGCGAGGAGCGGGATCACCGCGCCGCCGAAGAGATGCGAAATTTCCTCGATCGGCGCGCGGCCATGGGCTCGGTCTACATGCACACCTATTTCCTCATGCTGCTCGGCGACGCCTGGCTGCGGCTCGGCCGACCAGACGAGGCTGCGCCCGCGATCAAGGAGGGTTTGGCCCGCGCCCAGGCGACAGGCGAGCACCTTTGCACGGCCGAGTTGCACCGGCTGCGTGCGCGGGCCTGCCTGGCTCTCGACGCCCGTGACGCTCGGGTTGCCGAGGCCGCTCTCGACGCCGCGCTCGCGGCCGCCCGTCACCAATCGTCGCGCATCTTCGAGCTTCGTGCCGCCTGCGATCTCGCCCGGCTTTGGGCCGATCGGGGCGAGCGGCGGAACGCCCACAACCTGCTGGCGCCGGTCTACGGCTGGTTCATCGAAGGCTTCGGCACTGCCGATCTCAAGGATGCGAAGGCGCTCCTACAAAACCTCGCCTGAGAACGGCTGCTCTCGCTAAGCTCTGCCGCCCAACGGCCATTGGGTCTTGGCCTTGGAGCGACGAGGCCGCGAGAGCGATTGATGGGCCAGCCGGTAGGCGATGGCGTTCGACCGCCGAAGCTTGGTTCAGACACCGCTCAATTCTAAACGGATGCACGGCGAAACGTAACGGAGTGTGACCCGCGTCACAGCGTTGTGCGCAGTGATGTGCCTTGGGTTTGAGGCAGCCGCCCATTGAGGTGGAATTGCCTAACGCAGCGCACAACGAACAGATGCATCAAGGAGGAATGACATGATTATACGTCGTTTCCTGTTGCACTCGGCTGTGGCCGCCGCCGCATATTCCTCCCACTGCTTCCGGCCCGCGTGAGCCGCCAATGCTCCAGGCAGGATCGCCCGGCTGACTTAACCGGGGCAGTTAGTCGGCGCACCGGGAGGGGAATATGATTTGCGGCCTGCGGATAATTCAATTGGCGTCCGCGGCCCTCGCCGCATACGGCGTGCTAGCGGGCGCGCCGGCGCCGGCGCAGGGCGTCAAAATCGGCATACTAGCCGATCAATCCGGAACATACGCCGACTTTGACGGCAAGTGGTCGGTCGAAGCAGCGAAAATGGCGATTGGGGATTTCGGCGGCAGTGTGCTTGGCGAGAAGATCGAGCTGATCGACGCCGACCACCAGGACAAGCTTGATCTCGCTTCCGCCATCGCGCGCCGCTGGTATGACGCCGAGGGCGTCGACATGATCGCCGACCTCACCTTGTCCTCGGTCGCGCTTGCGGTGCAAGGAATCGCCGCCGAGAGGAAAAAGATCGATATCGTCGTGGCCTCGTCGACGTCGGCGCTGACCGGCCCGGCCTGCACGCCCTACGGTTTCCACTGGGCCTATGACACGCACGCCATCGCCGTTTCGACCGGCGGCGCGCTGGTGAAGACGGGCGCCGAAACCTGGTTCTTCATCACCGTGGACTATGCCGCCGGTCACGCGCAGGAGAAGGACGCCAGCGCCGTCATCGAAGCTAACGGGGGCAAGGTGCTCGGCCACGTGCTCTTCCCGCTCAACACCCCCGACTTCTCGTCCTTCCTCTTGCAGGCGCAAAGCTCCAAGGCGAAGATTATCGGGCTCGCCACCGGCGGCCAAGACGTCATCAACGCCATCAAGCAGGCGTCGGAATTCGGCATCGTTGCCGGCGGCCAGCGGCTCGCAACGCTGCTCTTGACCGTGGCGGAAGTCCACGGCCTTGGGCTCGAAGCCGCGCAGGGTCTGGTGCTGACCGAAAGCTACTATTGGGACCTCAACGATCGGACCCGGGAGTTCGGCGAGCGCTTCTTCAAGCGCACTGGGCGGATGCCGAATATGGTCCAGGCCGGCATGTATTCGGCGACCCTACAATATCTCAAGGCGGTAAACGCCGCCGGCACGAAAGACTCCGATGCGGTGGTGAAAAAGCTGAAGGAGCTGCCGGTCGACGACGCCTTCACGTCGCATGGGCATGTGCAGGCCAATGGCCGCATGGTGTCGGATCTCTATCTGTTTGAGGTTAAGAAGCCGTCGGAAAGCAAACGCGACTGGGACTACTACAATCTGCTCGCGACGGTGCCCGGGGATGTCGCCTATCCGACCGCCGCCAACAGCGGCTGCCCATTGACAAAGTGAGCGGAACAAGCGGACCCCCTCGGGGCGCTGGTTGGTTGCGGGGGCGCGCGGCGCGGAAGCTCGTGATACGAACCGTCTGCAAATGACCGCACTTATTGTCCTCTTCGTCGCCCTCGATAGGGGCGGCAGTCCAGAATGCGCTCGCTGGCGGCGGCCGCCAAGCCATTGGCGAGGCTTGATCTTCCGCCGCGTTGTCCCCGGTCGTGGCAAAACAAAAGCTTGCTTAAACCCGGAACTATCAGTAAGCTTTCGACTGATCGAAACCCTTCACCGCGTTAGGGCGGAGCGTCGGAGGCGACAGGAGAGAATGAACGCGAGAGCGGAGCCGCTGAAGCATTCGGCCGACAATCTGAGAGGTCGGTTCGGGAATGGGGGAATTTTTTATTTGAATCGACCGTAACTCACTGAAAAGTCACGAATTGAAAAATAGACGCTAGTAAAAGAAAGCAAATTTACTAACGTTTATGCGCGTTTACTCGCGTTTATTACCGTTTATCAAAGAGCGCCAATCGGTCAACGGCAGCCTTAAGGCTGTTGTGAGCGAGGGTCCTCGGCGAAAGCGCCCTGCGGTCTTTCGGCGACCATCCAAAGGCCATTTCTTGGAGCGGTGGCGACGAGGGGGCGATTTGAGACGAACGCAAGCCCAACTTGGGCTGACCGGGACCTTAACTTATTGAAAACTTTGGTGGAGCCAGACGGAATCGAACCGACGACCTCTTCAATGCCATTGAAGGTGCATGACTTATACTGTCGTTTCTGACTATTCCTCACATCTGAAAAGCGGCATAATTTTTGGTCTCCTGCGATTTCGCTTGATTTCCTATTGTCGGCGGTGTTTTCTCTCTACTGCTTACCGGGCGCTTACCCGAAAGAGCAATGGAGGGCAAAATGCCAACCAAGAGAGTTCTACCAGGCAGACGAATAACAAAGCGAGCAGTGGATGCCCTTAAGTGTCCCGAGGACCGGGACCGAATATTCCTTTGGGACAAGGACCTCAGCGGCTTTGGCGTCGCCGCGTTCCCGAGCGGAAAAAAGACCTATTTCATACAGTACCGCCAACATGGCCGGACCCGGCGATACGTAATCGGCGAGCATGGTGCACTGACACCCAACGAGGCGAGGGATCAGGCGCGCCAAGACCTCGCCTCCGTCGCCAAGGGGCAAGACCCGATCAAGACTCGGCGCACAGAGCGGGAAGTCCCGACGTTTAAGAAGGCGTCAGATGATTTCATGGCCTCGTTCAAGCGACAGATCGAGGCGGGAGAAAGGAAGCTGACGACCTACAAGGCATATAGGATAACCCTCGACGAGCACATCCTTCCCGAAATTGGCACTCGGCGCATTGGCGATGTGACCGACGCGGACATCAAGAAACTTCATCGCGGTCTCGCCGCTAAGAAATACACCGCTAACAAGGTGCTCGCGCTTATATCGTCAATCTGGAACTGGGCGGCCGAGGAGCGGCTGGGCGTAACGACGCGGGACAATCCCAGCGCCAGCGTGAAACCCTACAAGGCCGAAGGCCGGGAACGGTATCTGAATACGGAAGAACTGAGCAGGCTCGGCGACACCTTGCGCGAGGCCGGGACCATCGGCCTTCCGTGGTCGATTGATGAGACTAACCCGAATGCGAGGCACGCGCCCAAGATCGCGAACCGCCGCCAGAAGATCGACGAATACGCCATCGCGGCGATCCGCCTCTTGATCCTGACTGGCGCGCCGATGCGCGAAGTCTTGCACGCGAAGTGGGAATACGTCGATTTCGAGCGTCATATGATCCGCTTGCCGACATCGAAAACGGGCAAGAAGACGATCTATTTGTCTGCGGCGGCGGAGGCCGTCCTAGCCTCTGTGAAGCCCATAGTGGGCAACCCTCATGTGTTTCCCGGAGAGAGAGACGGGAAGCCCCGCGCGGACTTAAACAAGCCTTGGCGGGCCGTCCGCAAGGCTGCGGGATTGAACAGCGTTCGCACCCATGACCTGCGGCATTCCTTTGCGTCATTCGGAGCCGGAAAGTCACTCGGCCTCCCGATCATCGGGAAACTCTTGGGACACATGCAAGCAGCGACAACGGCGCGCTACGCCCATTTGGACGCGGACCCGATGCATCGCGCGGCCGAATCCATCGGAGCGACGATCGCGGCGGCGATGGAGGGCGCGAAGCCAGAAAATGTTGCGTCCGTCGCACAGCTGAGAGCGAAAGGCATTAGGGGCGCATAGTGGGCGATGACAACCAGAAGACCACGCAGTCTTCGGCGGGTGATAGTCGTGATGATCACCCCGCCTCCGACGGCATGACCACCGTCGGACTCCGCAACCTGAGCGATCAGCTGGAAGTCGCGCTTATTGAGGGCGATGCACCGCGACGAACACGCGAGGGATATGTAGCAGCATTGGTCTTGATTGCCGACTTCCTTGAAGACGTTAAATTTCCGGTCACCATCCGCGACGAGCTGCTGCAGCTTGCCGCCGGGCTTCAGGAGCTTGATCGAGGCACCGTGAGAGACTTTCTTAAGGTTCTCGCGGCGCAAAACCATCCGACCGACCCGAGTGACGTTTGGCAAACTCGCGCACTGATCGCCATAGCGGTCGATCAAATGATGTCGGGCGGCCTGAGCAAAAGGGAAGCCGGTCGCCGCATCACCAAATGGTTTTCCGAGCTAAAATCAGTGTCCGGCACGAAATCTGACAACTTCGGCTCCGCAGTGTGCGATTGGCATACTCGCTTGACGAACGGCACGGTTAAGGACGGAGCGGCGATTGGAACATGGAACGGCAAAGAGCGATTGATTGCTCGGCAACGGGAGAACATCGCGCGAGCTGGAACATCCTCGCCTGAGCCGCTGCAAATCGCCTACATTATTCTTCGAGGGATGCTTCCGTTGGACAATTTGAAACGGAGCCGATCCGAGCGCGAGGCTGACCACAGTTTTCGCATGTTGCGGGAGCCAAGCACAGAGAGAGAGTTCACGCGCCTCCAAATCGCCGCTGAAAGAAAAGCCCCTACTCTGTCCCGCAGTAACCAGTGGCAACGTGCACCTCACGGCGGCAAATCTATGCGCCGACTGGGAAATGAGGTGAGAAATGAACTGGCACAAAGAATCGAGCCCGCTCGATCGAACGACCGAGCGCGGCGAGGGTATGGTCTCCGGACCCTCCACGCGGTTCATCCGTCGCCGTGAAGCGGGGAAATACCTGAAAGACAAGTACGGCTTCGGCGCGTCCCGGACCCTCGCCAAGGGCGTGGTCACTGGAGACACGCCAGAGTTCCACAAAGCCGGACGCATCGTCCTCTATACCTGCGATGCGCTCGATAAATGGGCGATTTCGAAGATCAGCGCGGCTCGCAAATCGTCTTCACGCGAGAGCATGGAAGCCCTGATGCAGGGGGCTGAGTGATCCGTGCCCTCCCCGAAAAGCGTGAAGCCGGCCGACGATCGCGCGTCGAACCGGCTCCAGAAATATGCACACACTGGCAAGCGTTGCAGGGTTTCAGCTACCACAAGCCTTCCGATCTGCCAAGCCTTTTGGCCTGATCCGGCCCGTTTTCGCTCGACCACGCCGCGCTCTGCGTCGATTCGCGGAGGGCCGGATATGAGCGAGTATCGCCTTTCGTGGAAGATCACGGCCGACGCGGTTCTGTCGGCCAAAGCAAAGCCCAAGCAGCGGACCGGCCGCGAGGTCGCCGATACGTCATGGGCGGCGCCATGATCCCGAGCGACCTGATCGAGCGCGCTGGCGCCGTGCGCATTGAAGATGAGATCGAGCGGCGAGGGATCAAGCTCGTTGGCTGGGTCGATCGCTGCGGCCCCTGCCCTCAATGCGGCGGCAAGGATCGCTTCAGCATCAACGTCCGGAAACAGGTTTTCCTCTGCCGCGGCTGCGCCGCGCGCGGCAACGTCATCGCCCTCGTGCGTTTTCTCGACGGCTGCGGCTTCCACGAAGCGGTCGAGTGTCTGACCGGCGAGCGGGCGCCAGCGCCGCCCAGACCGGCTCCGGCCGCGACGGATGCCCCACGCGACGATGACCACGATAGGCGCGCCCTCATGCTCGCGAGGCAGATCGCGTTCGAGCTGTGTCCCATGCTTGAGTCGCCCGGCGAGACTTATCTTCGCGATATCCGCCGGATCGAGACCAGCGCAATTGAGGACGTGCTGTCATGCACCGACGCCATCGGCTGGCATCCGGCAGTCTGCTTCAACGAGCTCGGCCACGCGCTGCACAGGCGGAAGCTCGGCGCAATCATCGCCGTCATGACTGATCCGGTCACCGCAGAGCCCACGGGCGCGATCTCCCGGACCTACATCCACGAAGGACGCAAGCTCGGCAAGGCGAAGACGCTCGGATCGCCTGCCGGGATTATCCGCCTCACGCCAGACGAAGATGTGCTCGGACGCCTGCATATCGCCGAGGGTCTCGAAACCGCGCTCGCCGGCATGTCGATCGGCCTCAGGCCCATGTGGGCGACCGGCTCGACCGCGATCATGGCCAAGTTGCCCGTCGTCTCATGGATCGAGGCGCTCTTCATCCTCGCCGACCACGATGCGAACGGCGCGGGCGAACGCGCGGCGGCCGAGGTCGCGTCACGATGGCGCGAGGCGGGGAAAGAGGCCCGCGTCTGGAGGCCGAAGTCCATAGGTGACCTGAACGACATCCTGATCGGAGGCGCGAAGTAATGGACCGTCAGAGCCCCGATGATTTTCTCGCTCGCCAGGGCGAGTTCGTGGAGCCGGCCAAACTCGAGGCGCTCAATCGCCAGGCCGAGAAATTAGCCCGACAAAAAGGGAATGGTGCGACGCATCCGACAGGCTCGCAGCCGGACGCAGAGCGCGACGCCACCGAACCGATGCCGGCCGCGCGCGTTTCGCCTCAGGTGCCTCGGTTTGTCCCGGCTTATCGGCGCGGAATTAAGGTTCTCGACGGCGAAGAACTCCTGACAACGCAGTTTCCGCCCAGGACCACGATTATGTCCCCGTGGCTCCCCGACAAGGGCCTCGCCATGCTCTACGCCGAGCGCGGCATCGGAAAGACCTGGATCGCGCTGGGCGCCGCTCATGCAGTTGCTTCAGGCGGAGAGTTTCTCTGCTGGCGAGCGGAACGCCCCCGCAAGGTTCTGTACATCGACGGCGAAATGCCCACCCACACTCTTCAGGAGCGCTACGCGGCGGTCGTCAGGGCGTCTATGAAAGACGCGCCCCGTGAAAACTTTCGGCTTGCCGCTGCCGATTGCCAGCGGGACGGACTGCCAGACCTCTCCAGCGAGGAAGCGCAGCGCTTTTATGATGCGGCCATCGCCGACGCCGAACTTATCATCTGCGACAACCTCTCCACGCTCGCGCATGGCCTTCGCGAGAACGAGGCAGACAGTTTCGGGCCTTTCCAGAGTTGGATGCTCGAGCAAAGAGCGGCCGGACGTTCAATCTTACTGGTCCATCATGCCGGCAAAGGCGGAGGCCAGCGCGGCACCTCGAGGGACACGCTCGATACCGTAATCTCGTTGAGCCGTCCGCCTGGGTACTCTGCGGCCGAGGGGGCGCGGTTCGAGGTTCGGTTCACCAAGAACCGCGGCTTCTGGGGGCGCGAAGCTGAGCCGTTCGAGGCGCGTTTCGCCGACGGAGCATGGACGACATCCGAGATCATCTCCGACGACTCCGATGAATCTCTTCACGCCTGGCGGGCTCAAGGGATGTCGATCCGCGGGATAGCGGAACGGAGTGGCCTCTCGAAATCCGACATTCAACGCCGGTTGAAGGGGGAATCCTGATGAGCATTTTGGACTTAGCGTTTCGGTTCAACTCGCCGCTTTCAGGGGGCAATGGAAGTGTCCCAGCCGGGGCAAACTTGGGACAGCATGCCTCGAGTGATAGATCATTGAATTTATTTGGGAAAAGGCCTGCGCGAAGGGCTTGGGACACCTGGGACACCCCCTACACTGTCCCAGTTGGGACAGCAGCGTGTGGCGGCAGCCTTGGGACACCTGGGACAGTTGGGACAACTGGGACGGTTGGGACACCTGGGACAGCACCCAGGGCATATCCAAACGAATGGTCCGACGCCATTGACCGACTGCTGTCCCGACCGTGCCCGGACGCCGTATCGGCCAAAGACTGGGCGTGCGCATGCCGGGGAGTCGAACAATTCGCTCGAGGATGGGCGGCCAAGGCCATGGCGCTTGGCTGGACCTTCGAGGAGCTATTCGCCCTCCGTGATCCGTTCGCCAACGGCTCCCTTCAGGGCGCTGGGTGGTTCGTTGGCGACAAGACGGTCGCGGCCGTCACTGCCGACGCCATTACGCTCCGCTCCGCGAGCGGCTCGACGACCCGGATCTATCGCGCGGTGGGCGTCTCGAGCCCTGCGGCGCTCGACCTCAGGGAGAGCGCATGACTATCCTCGGCATCGATCCGGGCGCGCATGGGGCCGTCGCCGGGCTCGACGAAACCGGAAGCCTTCTCTGGATCGAGGACATACCGGTGACGCGCGAAGCGAACGGCAGGAGCGCCACGAACGCGCCCTTGCTTGCGGGGATCCTCGCTCGCACTCATGCTCGCATAGCCTTCTGCGAGTTCGTGGGCGCCCGTCCGACAGACGCGAAGGTTGCGTCGTTCGCAATTGGCCGCGCTCGCGGTGTCATTGAAGGCTGCGCCGGGGCTCTCGGCCTCCCGATCGTGTTCCTGACACCGCCAACATGGAAACGGCTCGCCGACATTCCGCCCAGCGCCGAGAACAAGGACTTGGCCCGCACACGCGCAATCGCCCGGTGGCCGGCCCACGCCGATCTTTTCGCCCGCAAGTGCGACGTCGACCGCGCCGAGGCCTGCCTGATCGCACTCGCCGGTTTGAAACGGGAGGCGCGTAATGCCTGATCGCGAACGCCTCCCCAATCGCCGCGGAGCGCGTCGATTTCGAGCACGGCGGGCGCCCCTGGACACTGACGGTCGGACGTTTCGCTGATGGCCGGGTCGGCGAAGTCTTTCTCGACACGCCGAAGGCCTCCGCCATCGGAGAGATCGCGGCCGATGCCGCAATCGCTGCCTCGGTGGCTTTCCAACACGGCGCCCCGCTGGAAACGGTGCGCCATGCGCTTGCAGACCGTCGTGCGGGCCCCCTGGGTGCGGCGCTGGCGTTGATCGACGCCTCCAAGGCAGCGGGAATGGATTTATCGAACACAGACATCACGGACACGAACGGAGTGAACCATGATCGACAAGCTGGGCGGGCTGAAGCTGCCGCCGTTCAAATATGCAGTCTCCGGCCCGAGCCTTTGCCCGGGTCATCTTTACCGTGTCGATAGCCGCTCGGACGAGCACCGCGCTGAGTTCTTCGCCGTGACGGCCTTGGCTGCAGTTACGGATCTCCCAGCAATCGGGTGGGACGATGCTCCAGGCCGCGTCGTCATCGTTGGGGATGTTGACCAGATTAACAACTTCATCCAGCCCAAGATACGCCTTCTCGCCCAGGCGTGGGGCGTCGCCCTCCCCGATCCCGGCCGCATGATCTTCGTCGGCAGATCAGAACCCGTGGGGGAGCTATTCGCGCGCCTCGACACCTTGCGGGGCGCGTTCAACGGCGCTGCGGATCTCGTCCCCAGCAAGGGGCCGTTCTCCCGGGTCATCATCGATCAGATGGACATGCTGGAAGGGCCGGTTGGCATCACCGCCAAGGGCGCCGCGGTGGAGCACCCGCTCCACGTTGAGCAATGCCGCCTTTTGACGCGCCTCGACGGCAATCCTGTCGTCGTCGTCGGCCAGAAGCCCCACCGGCAGATCGCTCACCCCATCATCGTCGACGAGTTGAGGCCCGCTCAGACGGCCCAGCAATAACGGAGATACGACAATGCCTAGAGGCCATCCGGGCCAGGTTAAACAAACCACCAAAAAGCAAACCGCCAAAAAGCAGGGCAACCACGGCAACCTGCCTGGCCCTGGTCCTGGCCGCCCTAAGGGGGTGCCCAACAAGGTTAATCGCGACCTGAAGGAAGCCTATCTGATGGCGGCCAATCTCGCCGGTGGCAAGGAAGGGTTGATTGGGCGATTCCCTGGCTGAAGGCGGCAAAACGCGTGACGATTGTCATCGTTAGCGAGGCCGGGGGAGTGCGAGATTGCGACGAAGTTCTCCACCTTCTCGACGAGCATGGGATATCGGCGGATATTAGAAGAGTTAGCGCTAGGAAAGACGAGTATATCGGCGCTCGGCTCTTGTCCGAAGCGGAAGCGTGATTGTCATCGCTCAACCACACAATCTCGACTCAGCCGACGCTCTGCATGCGGCGATCTTCAACAGCCACCGTCTGGTGTTGTATGTTCCATCAGAGTATCGTCTACCGCCTTCGCTAGGCGAGCATATGGTCGTTGCTTGGAAGCCACGAAGGCAGGCGCGCAAGGCGGTCATACACGCAGAGCGGCGTCTTTCACTTCGCAGATTAGGGAGGATGTGATACCGCCGACGTGTTCAACCCATCGAACCTGGGCTCCGGACAACGTCGCCCATCTTTGGAATGCTGCGCGCGCGCGCCCAAGCCTGTCTTTGTCGGACCCTTCCTCAATTTCGCGCATGCTCTGGAGGGAAATCTCCTCTACCGCAGCGACCAATTTTGCGGGGTCGACACAGATATGAAGCGCCGACAACGATAGCGAATTCACACGTTGAGCGGCACGCAACGCAACGGTCAAACAGCGTTGGGCTGTCGTCGCTTCCTCGATCACCGCCACGACCTCGCGGCCGGACGTGACGGCAATCTTGTCCACCATCGAGGTCTCCACCCCTTCCGCTTGGACATCGCTACGCAGTCCGCGCAGGCCAAGCCGGTCGTCAGGAAGAGAGGGACGTCGGAAGTCTCAACTCTCCTACCGCGACCGTTAGCGCGGTAGGAGTCATCAGCCTTTAGGGGTGGTTTTGGGGGACTCCATCCCCGTTAGCGGAGGATACTCGCGCCTCCGCTTCTACGCAAGCGATCGAACGATCGCTGGAGGCAAGACGCTCTTCATTTGCCTAGGTCGCTTTGCGCCGAGGCTACCTGGCGACGAGCGTAGGAGCCGCGCGGAATCGTGGGCGCAAGCCGCGTCCGTTCCGCAATCATCTCAGCCACCGCGGTCATATTCAACGGGAGATAGGAGCGAGCCGCGATCTCGGTGTGTGCAAATACGCTCATTGCCTCGAATGGGGACAAGGCCCTTGGCGGTCCGAACTGAATTGCCTGTCCAGCCGAGTAGCGAATGTTTAAGTCAAGAAACAAGCCTTGCACCGAAAGGCGTTCTCCATTTGGCGTCGAAACGCGAGCCACGAGATAGACCCTTTTCAGCGAGTCCAAATAGGCTTGCCGATAGATCGGCCGGAGATCTTCGCGGAAACTGCGCAACCCATTGGTGACGACATCCGGCAAGGTTCCGTAGACGCGCAAGAGAAGAGCGAGCGTCAACTCCATCTTCGAAATTGTAGTGACCTCCAGCGCACGTTCGGACGTGCCTTTTCTTGCGCCAAAGGGAATACCCAACCGACGCAATGATTTCACCTAGTGATTGTACGTCGATTTGCTCACGCCTCGTCGAAGACCAAGTTCGGTCAGCAGCCATATCACTTGGCCGTGGCTGAGCGCGAGCTGCGGAACCGAGTCGCCGTTGCCAGACTTTGGCGCTTGTCGATGGCGTCTGGGCATCGCGTGCCTTAGCGACGGCGTTAACTTCACCTCAATCGCGTCGTCGGCGCCCCGGATCGCGTGGCGAGCCAGGAAATGATGTGCGCTCTGGGAACGAGATCGTCGAGCAGGCCAATGGCCGCTTCAGCGACCTTGGGCTCATCGAAGAATTCGATTACCAAAGGGAGATCGACGTTGAGTCGCAAAAGGTCATCAGCGCGGACCTCGCCGCCCGCACCAAAACCGGCGATCCCCCGAAAGACCGTAACGCCCTGGACGGCGTGCCGATCCTGCAGAAGGGTAAGTATCTCCTGCATCAGCGTCTTGCGCTTCCCATGGTCAGCTTCGCTAAGATAGATGCGCACCATCAGCATGTCGTTGCTCATCCGATCCTCCCGTCACAAATTTCGCGCGATATAGGCCCCCCCAAATGCTGCGATGAAGCCGAGTCCTACCGACAGGGCCACGTAAAGCGCCGCCTTAAGCAGCTCTCCGCCCTCGGCAAGGAGCAAAGTTTCCATCTCGAAGGTCGAAAAGGTCGTGTAGCCGCCGAGAACGCCGGTCAGAATGCCCGTCCGCAGAGCTGGCGAGAGAGTGAGGCGTTCCAGCGTTTCGATGAATAGGAAGCCCATGAGGAAACTTCCGATGACGTTGATGCTTATCGTCGCGAATGGAAAATCACGACCATAGACCGCCTGAACCAAATTGGTTTGCGCGAACCGCGCCCAGCATCCGAGGGCGCCGCCGATCGCAATGGCGACATAAGTCCACATGTCGGCGTCTCGCCTCCGTTGGTTACGCCAATGTCAGTCCGAGGACGACCAGGAGAAGAAGCCCGATCAGACCGAGGTACACATTGAGATAACCCGATTGCAGAAGTCGCAGTTTGCTGGCCATGACGTCGACGATCCGTTCCGCAGGCTGAAACAGGAGAGGCCCGAAAATCGGAGCGACATCGTGTTCGAAGACGAGTTTCTTAACGAAGTAACCCTCGACGTCCGCGTCGCGTTCGGTGTCCGCGGTCGGACGATAGACGAAGCTGTAGAAGGTGCGCATTGCGTTTGAGAAGGTCAGCGCCGTTGTCGAGGCGCGCGTGGGGTCCGCCGACAATCCTCCGTACCAGACACGAGTTCGACGAACCGGAAGCCGCCGGCTTGCGAGAATGAGCCCGAGGGGCACGAGACTAAGAAGCGGCATCACGATGACAAGAAGCGAGGGCGAGATGAAAGCGAACTTCGCCGTGAGCGGAACTAACAACAGACCGCTGTGCATCTCGCGCGACACAGCGGAACCGAAATGAGCTTGCGTCGCGACGTCGAGGGCCGACAGCCAGACGGGCATGCCCACGCCGAGCGCGAGCACCGCTAAGCCAAGGAAGCCCACGATGGCGGAATAGAATCGCGGGATTCGGGCGGGACGGTTTTTCTCACGCCCTAGGACGCTGATGCCGATTACCTTCACGAAGGTCGCGAATGCGACTGCAACCGTCAGCGCCAAACCCGCGCCGGTAAGCGCTAAAACCAGCCGGCCGCCGAGGTTGGGGAGATGAAAGCCCTGAAAAACCGATTGGAAGACGAACCATTCGCTGACGAAACCAGCCGTCGGCGGCATCGCTGCCAGGCTCATGGCTGCAATGAGCGACCCAACGCCGAACACCCAGTCGCTTCCTGCGCCGCTTGCGGTGATGGCGTACGTCGCCGTGGAGCGCTGTATTCCGTCCGCCGTCAGGAATAGCGCCCCTTTTGCGAGCGCGTGCCCGGCGAGGTGGAGCAACGCGACCGTCCACGCAAGACCGGCCAGCTCCTGAAGCCCATAGCTGCGGAAGAGCATCGCCGCGCCGAGGACGACAACTGCGATCGACGCATTCTCGGCCGACGAAAGGCTCAGCAGCTGCCGCCAGTCGTCTTGTTGGAACGCGTAGAGGATGGTCAGAATGGCGCTTATCGTGGCGACCACGATCACGATGACCGAGAGCAGCGGGAACGCGTTCTCCGGAGCGGCAGGGAGCCAGTTCATCAGCCCCCGCGCCAACCCGAAGAAGGCGGCGTTTAAGACTACCCCCGAGAGGATTGCCCCGGAAGCGCCGCTCCCTGAGCCGTAGGCGCCAGGAAACCATTCGTAGAACGGAAGCAGGCCCAGTTTCGCGCCGAAACCTACAAGAAGGAGGAGACCGACGCCCGCCTCCGTAGCGGTGGTCAGAAAGGGCGCGCGCGCCACAAACTGCCCGAAGTCGAGCGACCCCGTCCCGAGTCCAAGAATTGCGACAGCGAGGAGGAGCGCGACCGAGCCAACCTCGAGAAGGGCAAGCATGAACAAAACGGTTCGCCCACGGTATGTTTCGATTCGCTCCGACAGGATCATAGCGGCGCCGCCCAAGCTCATCGTCTCCCACGCGACCAGCAAGGCGGCTCCGTTCTGAAGACCAAATACACCGAGCGCGCCAACCAAACTCAAAGCGACGCCGAACAGCCAGCCGCCCGTCCCCAGCTTTGACGGAGACATAAGCGCGCACGCGAATAGTGCCGGTGTCAATCCGAAACCCAACAGCCAAAGCGCCTCAGGCTCCAACCGAAATGTGACCGCCTCGCCCGCAAGTCGAAAGGGAAGCACGATGGTTTGACTCGGATCGGGGAGCTCGAAAACCGCCGCGACGATACCGCTGAGGGCCCCGGCCACCAGGAGCACACGGCTCAGCGCGGTCCACTGACACAACGCGACGATCGCGGCGATCACCCAAAGCAGGGCCGACAGAATGAGAAGCTGATCAGCCAACAACGTGTCCTCTCCTCAATCGTTGTGGAGTGCGATCGAGGAACATCAAAAGAGCTTCGATAATGGCGGCCGGGTTCGGAGGACATCCGGGGAGGTAGAGGTCCACGGGAAGAACGCCCTCGAGGCCTGTCCCGCAGGCATAGCCACCGCCTGGAATTCCGCCTGAGACAGCGCATGTTCCGACCGCCATCACCCAGCGCGGTTCGGGCATGCCCGCGTAGGCAGCCTTGAGGGGCTCGAGCATTGGGTGCGTCACCGGTCCTGTCACGAGAAGAAGATCGGCGAAACGGGGCGACGGCGTAAAGAAGATGCCGAAGCGATGGAGATTGTAGAAGGGGTTGTTGAGGCCTTGCAGCTCGGACTCGCAGCCGTTGCAGGAGCCGGCATCGACATGACGAATGTGCAGGCTGCGGTGAAAGGCCCCTCGCCCGGATGGTTGTGCAGCCGCCGATCGGCGCGCATCATTCGACCACACAAGATCATCCCGGTCACGGACGCCTAAGGCCCAGTCGTTGGAAGGCTCCATCGCGCCCGTTGGGCATGCTTCGGTGCAGAGCTGGCAAACAACGCATCGGCCGTAGTCGACGAAGAGGCCGTTGTGGCGGGCTTCGATCGCGTGCGTTGGACACACCGCTGCGCACTCCCCGCACCCCTCGCGGCACGCTTCGGGATTGTAACGCGGCATGCCGAGCACGCCGTCCTGGCCATCCGATCCGCCCGCGGGCCACGGCGTCGTCGCTTTCCCACTTGTCAGTCCAAACAAGGTCCACAGCGCCAAGGACGTCTCCTAACGGTCGCAGCCGGCGACGGTGAGACCGAAGCTTGCTTCATTGATCGCATAGTCCATCATGTTCGACTCATGCACGGTGAAAGGGAAGGCCCGCCAATTCGAGAACGACGGCGACTTGATTTTGACTCGCGCTAACCTCCCGTCCCCTCCGACATGGACCGCGTAAAACAGCGCGCCGCGAGGTCCCTCGGCCCATCCCAAGCCTTCGGAGAGCGGCCCTGGAGCACACTCGGCGCGCACCTCGCCAGGTTCGAGGAGAAGCAGCACCCGCTGGCAAAGGGCGAAGGCGGCTTCGACTTCCGCGATCCGGATACGTTCGCGCGCGTAGGCGTCTCCTTCCGTGAGGATGGGCACCACGAGGGGAAGCTCTGCGTAGTGGGCGTAGGGATGGTCGCGCCGAAGATCGCGGTCGAGACCGGAGGCGCGCTCGACTGGCCCGGTCGTGCCCTCGTCAAAGGCGACGCGCCGCGAAAGAGGACCTGTGGTGATGAGCCGATCGAGATGGCTTTCCGAGGCCTCAAGCCGCTCGACGTAGGCGACAAATTCCACCCGAAGGCCTTCAAGCGCCTCGCCCAGCCACGTGCCCGGCGCAAGATCCCGACGCAATCCGCCCGGGACGAGGATACTGCGGAGAAAGCGGCTTCCAGTCAGCCGGGCGTTGAGTTGCTTGGCCCTCTCCTCGAGAAGCTTGCCTTGCGCCTCGCCGACCTTCAGCGTCGTCGTGTGGCACAGATGTCCGAGATAGTGGAGGTGATTGTAGAGCCGTTCGAGTTCGGCGAGCAGAACGCGGAGCGCTCTGGCGCGAACGGGCGCCTCGCAGCCTGCTGCACGTTCGACGGCCTCGCAATAAGCAAGCGCGTGAGCTACTGTTCCCACTCCTGAAACGCGCTCGGCGACGATGACTGCCTGATCGGTTCGGCACCCCTCGAAGCGCTTTTCCATGCCGCGGTGCTTGAAGAAGAGACTTGGCTGGTAATGGATGATGTGTTCGCCAACGTAGAAGAAGGTGAATTCCGCCGATTCGAGTACGTCGGCGCGAATGGGGCCGAAGGGAAGTTGCTGAACGTCCGTTGCGTCGATCGCCGGCAGGTGAGCCTTGCCGCTCGACGCGGAGCGCTCGGCAAAGTCATAGCCGTTGACTTGGGTGGAACTCCCCTGGCGAAGCACCAGTGGATAGGGCTCAGGATGATCGGTAAAGCGGACTCTGTAGAGATCCGTCATCTCCCGCTCGTACCAGCCGAGCGACGGCCAGATTCGCGCGAGGCTCGGAACGCCGCGATCCCCCTTCAGCGTCCACATTTGGAAATCACGCCGGTTCGGCAAGGCCAGGAGGTAACGCACTTCGACCTCGTCGCTGTTCGGCGACCAAGCGTAAGCGAACCGGATGCGCCCACCGGCGTCCCGGAGCTTTTGAGCGTCGCCCGCGAGGGTCTCGGCGGCGACGGATCTCAGCTGGGCGCCATTCATGGCGGTGTCCCCGTCGGCGCAAGGGAGCCAGCAATTTCAAGAAAGTGGTCCCATAAAGCCTGCGGCCACCACAGCCCCATGATGAACAGCGGCGCAATCGCAAGACACATCGGCGCGGCGCACCATGCGCTGATCGGTGGCATGGTTTTTCCCTCGCTGTGCCCGTCTTCGAAATACATGCCCCTGAAATGATTCAAAAACCCAACGAAGATGACAATGAGAAGGATGGCGATAAGCCCAACGAGGAAATGTTCAGACCGGGCAAGACCCGCCCGAATGATCGTCAGCTCGCTTAGAAACAGCGCGAACGGCGGAGCGCCGGTGATAGCGACCGCTCCGGCCAGCCAGAACCCTCCGACGACCGGATAGTGCAGGAGGACCGCGCGAATGCTGCGGATGCGTTTCGTGCCATAGGCGCGCATCATGCTGCCCGCGCCGAAGAACATGGCCGATTTGTTCAATGAGTGGTTCAGCATGTGATAGAGCGCGCCTGCAATGCCGAAAGGACCGCCGAACCCGAATCCCAACGCAATCACGCCCATGTGTTCGACGCTGGAATAGGCCATCAGTCGCTTGATGCCGGTTTGCCGGACAATGAAAAGCGCGGCGACGAAAAGGGAGAAGCCGCCGAGCGCCAGAAGCGTTCCGCGCGCAAGCACGGTGATGCCGGCGGCATCCGCGACCGCAAGATAGCGCACGATGCCGACCATCGCGGTGTTGAGCAGCGCGCCAGACAATAACGCTGACACAGGAGCGGGGCCTTCGCTATGGGCGTCTGGCAGCCAGGTGTGCATCGGCGCGAGGCCGACCTTTGTGCCAAAACCAATGAGGACCAGCAGAAACGAAAGGGTGACCAGCGCGGGGTTGAGTTGCGGCCCGGCCTGCCGCAGCGCGTCCCAGGTCATGTCGTATGTGGGGCCGAGAACGAATGTCCCGCTCCAATAGAACAGGATGGTCCCAAGCAGCGCCAGGCTGATCCCGGCCGAAACGACGATGATGTATTTCCAGGCGGCTTCGATACTCTCGGCTTCCCGCTCAAAGGCGACTAGAAAAGTGCTGACCAGGGTCGTCAGCTCGATTGCGATCCAGTAAAGACCGGCGTTGTTCATCAGCGGTCCGACCAGCGTGGTGAGGCCGAATCCTGCGAACATCGCGTAAAAGTTTGGAAGACGATCCGTCTCGCCGAGGAGCCGCATGTAGCCGATCGCATAGACGGAGGCGAGAAAGTAGACGATGGCGGCGCAAAGAATTGTCCAGGCGCCGAGGCCGTCGACGACCACGTACCCGCCCCAGAACAACGATTTCGCGTTGGGAGCAAGGATGACGATGCACACGATCGACAGAAGCGAGATGACGCTCGCAAGGAGGTTGATCGCCTCTGCAGCGCGGGCGCGAGGCACGAGCAGGATGAGGGCGACCGCGATGGCGGGCGCCAGAGTCATGGCCAGAGTGAGTGGCCCGATCGCGCCCATCAACCCACCAAGCGGTTGAGTTGGAGTGAACTCGTCGTTCCGACATGGGTCAGGAGGTATCGGACCAGGACGCCGAAGCACGCGACAACGATCAGCAGATCAAACAGGATGACGATCTCAATAAGGAGCGGCATGCCTGGCACAAGGATCTGCGCGCCAAGAAAAACGCCGTTCTCCAACACGAGCAGACCGAGGATGTGGCTGATCGCTTCGTGCCGGACCGAGAGCATCAGGAAGCCGATCAGCTTCATCGACAGCATGACCGTGAGCGCAAGCACGACGATCGTACCGGCGAGGCCGAGGTCGGCGCCGATGCGATAGGACACGGCCAGCGCGAAGATGACGGCGAAGGCGCCGATGACCAGGCTGGAGCTGGCCTGCAAGATGACGTGAACTTCGCGATTGACCTCGAGCCGATGAATGATTCGGAAGATCAGGTAGGGAAGCAGCAGCCCGCGGAACGCCGCCGTCAGAATGGCGACGATGTAAAGTTCGGAGTAATTCCCATAGTATCCGACAGCCGCGGACAGAATGGCGATGAGCCAAGACTGCGCGGCGAAAGCGAAGAGATAATGCCGCAGCCAACGCGATCCGAGCATCACGAACGAGAGGAGAAGGCTGCCGATCGCCAGAAGGCTGAACAGCGAGGCTGGAAGAGGGGCGAGATGTGCGGCCAACATGGGATCAAGTCAGCTGCGTACTAACGATCGCCAGGATCGCGAGCAGGAAAGAGGCGGCAAGCGGCTCCTGATACCGATAGAATCTGAGTCGAGATTGGACCGTCTCGACAACGACGACGACGCAAGCGACCGCAAGAAACTTGAGCAGCAGCGCGGCGGTCGCTCCGACAACGCCGAGGGCGGTTCCCTTGTAGGACAGGCCCCAGGGAAACAGCAGGACGTTGCAGAAGATGGTATAGAGGATGAACTGCTTCATCATTGACGCCCACTTCAGAATTGCGAGCATCGGGCCGGAATATTCGAGGATCCGAGCCTCGTCGATCATGTAGATCTCGATGTGCGTGCTGGAATGGATCGGGAGCCGATCGGTCTCCGCCAAAAGAAGGACGAAGAACGCCGCCACCAGGAACAGATGCGTCGGTCCCCAGTAGATAGACGGTTCGGCGACGAGCAAATGGTTGACGACGAACGGCAACATCGCTTTCGCTAGAAGCGTGATTCCAACGAAGACGAGTATCAGCGTCGGCTCCGCCAGAATCGTAACCATGACCGCGCGGCTTGATCCGATCCCGCCGTAAGCGCTGCGAGTGTCTAAGCCCGCGAGCGTGATCATGAAGGATCCCAGCGTCAGGATCAGTCCGCCGCCGAGGATGTCGCCCATATCAGAAAGCGGCAACGGATAGTTGGTCAGGACGGGAATTAGGATCGGAACTGTGAGCGTCGTAGTGAAGGCGACGATGGGCGCCGTCCAATAAAGCCACGACGCGGTGTCCGGGGCGACAATTTGCTTGTGGAATAGCTTCCAGAGGTCTCTATAGGGTTGGAAGACTCCGGGTCCCTGGCTTCGCTGCACCCGTTCTTCGAACTGCAGGATGACGCCCTGAAGCAAGGGCGCTAGCAGCAGGGTGGCGAGAACCTGACAGACCTGAAGGATGATGTCCCGCGGGGTCAAAGCACAACTCTCCGTCTGCCAATTATGGCCTGACAGGAGTCATCAGCCCTGTGGGCGGTTAATGGCGAACTCCATCGCCGTAGCCTTAGGGTTTCCCCGAACACAACTTTTGTCAAGTAGCGTTGGCGCGGGGTCCGTATGAATTGGGTGGCCACGATATCCCTCGCGCGTGGTCTCGGGCGCAAGCTTGGCGAGCCGATCCCCGAGTCGCGACGAGCATCGTGATGCTTGGTTCCGACTGTTGGCGAGCACGCGCTGGCGCTGCAAATAATCGATTCACGGCAGCGACGGGTACGGGGCGAATGGGGGGCTGGTCCGGGGTATCTTCGGCGCTCGTCCGAAGATCCTCGGACCTTGACAAAGCGTATGAGAACTCTAACTTTTGCGAGTAAGCTCTTACAGAGGAACTTCCGCTTCGAGCCTCGAGGTTTACGCCGATTGGGGTGCGCCTTGATTTAAGTGATCTGATTCCCGTAGGCGATGGAGTTCGCCTTTAAGCGCCTGTTGGCTGATGACTCCTCCGAACGTCTTTGACGAAGTGGAGGAGTGCGCATTTATCCCCTCAAAGATTGTGAGTTTTTGCACGCACGCAGTTGGGTGCGAGTGGCTGATCGAGACGTCATGCCGAAACCAACCCTCGGCACGTGGCGCACGTGCCGTCGGCGATCTGACTGCCCTTCGTCAACGAAAACTCCGCAAACTACGCACGCACGATCACCGTCAGGCGTCGCCGGTTCGCCAAGCCAAGCAGAAGATAAATCAAGCAGCGTTGGTTCCCTCGGGGAGCCCAAAGAGGCATGGCGAGGCGGTCCAATCCGTTCCGCAGTCGGAGACCTCCGGCAATGACCTTTCGCAGCATTCTGAATCCTTCGTTGGAGGATAACGCGAAGGCGGACATGTCTGAGCCGCCAGCGTATTTCGCCGACCTCAATCTCGACCAGATCGTTGCCTCGATCGCCGCCGGCAAGCAGGAATACAACCTAGGGCCATTTTTCTATGAGGCGCTCAAGTCGCGTGACGCCATCGAATACCGTCAGGAGGTGATGCGCGATCTCGAGAATGACACTCACTATGGTGCTGTGACGAGGTTCGCGAACGCGATGAGGTTAGTGCGGGAGCACCTCGGCCAAGCGGGCAAGCTACACTACAAATACCAGAAGGAGGCGTGGCTGTTCGACGCGGTCGAACTCTATTGTCAAGGCGTCGACGGTTTGCTGTCCGACTTTCGCGCGGCGGCGCCTTCCTCGTCGGGGCTTGTCGGCTTTTTCGCCTTTCTCGAGGGATATAACCTGTCCCCGGTCTTTCGAGAATTGTTGAGCCAAATCGCAACGCTCAAAGCGAAACTTGCTTCTATTCGATACAGTCTGCTCATCGGCGCCGGAGTCATCACCGTCTCGGACTATCATTACGAGCCCAATTATGGGGTCGAAATTCAAGCGGATTTCGAAAAGTTCAAACAAGGCGCGGCCGGCGATCACATCTTGAAGTTCGGAGGCTTCGAGCAGATGAACCACATCGAGGCGGGGGTCCTCGATCGTGTTGCCCGGCTAAACCCGGAGATATTCGCGGAGCTCGACGACTTCTCCGCCCGAAGCAGCAGCTTCTTCGACCCAACGATCCTGCGGTTCGATCGGGAGGTCCAGTTTTACGTCGCTTATATCTCGCATATGCGCCGCTTCGCTGGCGCCGGACTGACGTTTTGCTATCCGCGCGTGTCGGCGGAAACTAAGGAAGTACGTGTAACGGAGGGTTACGACCTTGCTCTAGCAAAAACTCTTGTCGATCAGAAACTGCCAGTCGTGACCAATGATTTTTTCCTGAACGAACGCGAACGGATCATTATCGTCTCGGGGCCGAATCAAGGCGGCAAGACGACGTTCGCGCGGACGTTTGGTCTTTTGCATCATCTCGCGGCGATCGGTTGTCCAGTCCCGGGAACCGACGCTCAGTTATTCTTGTTCGACCGAATGTTCACCCATTTCGAAAAGGAGGAGGATGTTCATAATTTGCGCGGCAAATTGCACGACGATCTCTATCGCTTGCATCGCACTTTGGCTGAGGCGACATCCCACAGCATCCTCATTCTGAATGAAGTATTCAACTCCACCAGCCTCAAAGATGCGATCTTCCTCAGCACCAGGATTTTGACGAAGATCATCGCACTCGACGCGCTGTGTGTTTGCGTCACCTTCATCGACGAATTGGCGGCGCTCAGCACGACCTCGGTCAGCATGGGGAGTACGGTCAAACCGGACAATGTCGCCGAGCGCACGTTCAAGATCGTGCGGCGCACGCCCGACGGCCTGGCTTACGCCATTTCGGTCGCCGAAAAGTACGGTCTCACCTATGAGCAGTTACGGGAAAGATTGCCGTCATGAAAGCCTTTCTCATGTACCGGGGTCGCGATTTCGATTTGCAACGGGCCACGTCCGCGAACGAGACCGTTCTCACGAAGGACCTTGAGCTAGACACGCTGTTCTCGGCCATGGCGGGGAAAGACCCGTTCATCCTGGAGGTAACGAGGAAGGCGATATTGACGGCCACCACGAACGAACTCGCCACGATCGAATACCGGCAGGCGGCGCTGAAGGACTGCCTGAGCAATTCGAACATTGTCCGCCAGCTTTACGGTCTCGCGGTGGAGTCGTCCGAGCGGCAGAGGAAGATATGGTCAACATCCCGGGAGTACCCCTCCGGCCTGCTCGACACTTCGGTCCAGCGGATGGTCGCTTTCGTCGACGTGCTGAAAAGAGTGCGCACTCTTGTCGACCGCAGCGCCCTCCAGTTCAGGTCCGAAGCGTTTACGAGACTCTTCACCACCTTATCGACGGAGCTTGACGACAACTATTTCGCGGTCATCGACGGACATTTGAACCGGCTGAAGTTTCGAGCCGTGCTGGTCAGCGCGAAGTTGGGCAAGGGACTCAAGGGCGTGGACTACATCCTGCGGCGGCCGTTTAGGGACCCAGGCAATTGGTTCACCCGCGCCTACCGAGCTATCTTCGAGGAGGGTCCCGCCAGCTACAGTATTTATCTGGCTCCGAGGGACGAGGCCGGCGCACAAGCGATGTCCGAGCTGAGGGACCGCGGCCTAGGGCTTGCCGCCGATGCCCTCGCCAAGAGCGCCGAGCATATCGGGAGCTTCTTCCGGATGCTGCAAACCGAATTGGCGTTTTACATCGGCTGTCTCAATCTTCACAAACGCCTTCTCGAACTGGGAGCGCCGATCACCTTTCCCTCAGCGACAGAAGCTGGTGGCCCCCGATTCTCGTGCGAGGACCTTTACGAGGTCTGTCTTGCGCTGACCACGAGCAGGCGTCCGGTCGGCAATGACATCAATGCGAACGCCAAAAGCCTGATTATTGTCACCGGCGCCAATCAAGGCGGCAAGACGACGTTCCTGAGAAGCTTTGGGCTCGCGCAGCTAATGTCGCAATCGGGCATGTTCGTGCCCGCCGCGCGCCTGCAACTGAATGTAGTCGACGGGGTGTTCACGCATTTCAAGCGCGAAGAGGACGCAACGATGAGGAGCGGCAAGTTCGACGAAGAGCTGAGCCGCATGAACGACATCGTCAACATCGTCACGCCCCGCGCATTAATCCTTTTCAACGAGTCGTTCGCCGCAACCAACGAGCGGGAGGGATCGGAAATCGCTCGGCAGATCGTATCCGCCCTGTTGGAAAGGCCAAAAAAGGTCGTGTTTATCACCCATCAGTACGATTTCGCCCACGGCTTCTACGAGAAGCATCTCGGCTCGGCGCAGTTCCTGCGCGCTAACAGGAAAGATGACGGCCGCCGGACGTTTAAGCTGGTCGAAGGCGAACCCCTTGGCACAAGTTTCGGCGAAGACGTGTACCGCGACATTTTTCTGGGCGGAGAGGCGCCTGAGTTTGCCGAGATGACTGCGACTGAGGCACTCTGAATTTTAGCTTCAATGCGAACGCTCCCTCAGCGCGTCCCGTCGTACGCCGTGGGTTCTTGGATCGAATCCAGCTCGAAGGTGAGCCGCATCGAACTCGAGCGCCCAATCCTCCCGCGACATTCCTTGTGACGAAGAGCATGACTTCTCCAATCGGTCGGCCAATTGTTTCAACGCCCAACCGCGGGCAAGGACTGAAGCTGCGGCCTATGTCGGCTCCTGATCGGCGAGCGCGGGCAACGGCGCTGACGCATCCATCGTCGCTATCAATCGATACAGGCGAAGCGTCGCCGAGCAGCAGGGCCGCATCTGCGACGTGCCAGTCAACACCGACCTGCCGGTTCAGACGGCCTGGGACATCGGCGTCGACGACGCCATGGCCATCTGGTGCTTTCAGGTCTACCCCGACCACCTCGACATCGTGGATTATTACGAGGGCTACGGTCAGGGCTTCGATCACTATTGCGAACGGCTCGACAAGCGCGGCTATCGCGGGACTGACTGGTATCCCCACGACGTGAAGGTTCGCGAGGTTGGATCTCCTGGAGCGCGCACGCGGATTGAGACGTTGATGTTTGGGACCAATTGCCAGATAACCGCATTAGGGTGCGACAGTTCCTCCGACTTGGTTCCATGCATGTCGCGTGTCGTCAAGCGTTCGGCCGCGCAGGTCGTCAAGGCCGGTCCGTCGCGCCGGGGCCTAACGCGTCTGTCGTTGATCACGTCAGCGGCGTCAGCCTTGCTCCCGCTAATTCTCGCAAATCCCGCATATGCGTCGCTGGACATTCTACCGACATTCGAGTCGCGCTGAGCGTAAGCCGGATGGCCCCGCCGCTCCACCACGGCGCAACGCCTCCTTGGGCGACAGACAGGGCGCTCTTGTAGTCCGGGCCCCACTGGCTGGCGGCAGGAGCCCACGGAGGCGCACCGAGGGCGCCCTTTACCTGATCCAAAGCACGTTCATCTCTTCGTCGTTGAGCGGCAGCGGCGGCATGGTGCATCCCCGGAGTGAGGGCCAGGCGCGCCGACCATAAGCCGAACCGCCGTCCCATCAAGGCGTCGCCGGCTGACTCACGGGGATTTCGTTGGCGCGAGTGTTCCCACTCAATGTAAGCCAGCCAGGCTCTCCCCACGGCGGAAATGGAACATCTCCTGCGTTGCGCCGTCTGAGTCGCAGCGCGGCGGAGCGCCGCAAACCGTGGAGCTAGCGGGAGAGTTTGATGGTTCCGACATCGCGTTTTGTGTTGCGCGGAGCGCTGGCCGCTGCGGTCGCCGTTCTGGCGTCCTCTCTTTCCGGAACGATCGCGGTCGCCCAGCAGGTCGCCGTGAACACCGAGGACCAAGCCGCGAGTGAGCCTTCGGACGAGGAGCGGTCGGGCGAGACCGATGCCCGACAGATAGTGCGGTTCCATACGAGCGAGGCGCCCGGAACAATCATCATCGACACTGGCGAGCGCTATCTCTATCTCGTCCAGCCGAACGATCTGGCCATCCGCTACGGCATCGGCGTGGGACGTGTCGGTTTCCAATGGTCGGGCGTCGAGCGGGTATCCCAGAAACAGGAGTGGCCGGACTGGCGCGTGCCGTCGGAAATGGTCGGACGGCAACCCTATCTGCCCCGGTTCATGGCGGGTGGTCCGGGCAATCCCCTCGGCGCGCGAGCCCTCTATCTCGGTCACACCGTCTTCCGCATCCACGGAACGAACCAGCCGGAGACGATCGGGCACGCCGTTTCATCGGGATGCTTTCGTCTCGAAAACGCCGACGTGATCGACCTCTACGACCGCGTCCAGGTCGGCGCAAAAGTCGTCGTCAGACAGTCGGCCCATGTTTCCTGATGCGAACTACGCCGCTGCGCCGTTGTCGCGAAAGACGTGAGCGACGAAGCTCATCATTGCAAGTTAGAGCCTCTTCGAGCTGACGGCGGCGCTGGAAATCCGGCAGGCGACCAAGAGAACGCCAGCAAATCCAGAGGCGGCGGCAAAAATCCGGCGGCCTAAAGCCTGTCGATCCTCGACCGGCGAGTCCTTATCCGCCCTAGATCCGGCCGCTGTCACGCTAACGCCCGGGGCCCGACCAAGGCCCAACAAGACACGCGCGACTTCTATTCAAAAGTCGAGACAGGTCATTCGTTTGGCCTAGCGCGAGCTTCCGCGCTCCGGAATGACATCTCAATGTGTGATTTTTATCACTTACGAACCGTTGCCTGTTTTTAGTTTAGGCAATATTCCCAGGAATAGGCTTCCATCGTCGGCCGGAAGCGTAATCGCCACGGTTTTGCCCTGCTCCTCAGAAAGGAAAACAGATTGATAGCCAACCGGGAGAGCAGAAATCGGGATATCTTTCAAACTAAGCCCCGTCAAGGCCTGTTTGACGATTTGCGACCAAGTAGCCTTTTGATCGACTACAAGTTTGCCAGAATTGATCTTCCATTCTGGCAAGGATCCTATATCCTCGGGCCAGGTGCGGCCGCGGGTTTGGCATTTCTGTTCGCTAGGTACCAAGTCGCTGTAGTTTACTGTTATCTCCGTATTGGTCTTACAAATACGAAGTTTCACTCTGTCTGTGGGTTGGTGCGCCGTCTTGCCTGCGGGGTTATTGTCTTTTGGATCGATAGACATGATAAACACGGGAGTTCGAATGTATCCGAAAAGCGGTACTCCCCCGGAGTTATACTGATATGGACCATCCAGATCAACTATCGCCATACCATTAACTGTTAGCGGAGCCGTCGTTGCGTCCTGCGCTTGAGTAAAATTTCCAATACTGCAAACTAAGTAGATTATCTGTGCAAACAAGGCCATCTTACCAAGTTTGTTCATCTCATCCTCCTTCGGACACGTTTCCCGCCGATATTAAACATTTTTCCTTAGTTACTTCGAATACTATACCGCTCTGCAGGTCGTCCTTGGCACGACAAAGTAGAAAAAGGGTGCTATCATCAGAAAAGACTGACACTAGCGCACTCCTGGTCTGACAGCTTTTAGAATTTTCGATCCACGCGGCCGAAATCACATTCTTATCTGAATTGTCCGACGGCTGTCCTGATTTAACTGACTTATTCTCCTGACTTAGAATGACTGTTATTTCCTGACCAAGGCCGGACCATCGTTCATTGGCCGCCGCTCTGGCGCTCGATCTCCCAATTGGGATCAAGATAAAGTTTAAAAAAATTAGTAGTAGGAAGAAAAACAGTACGGTAAAATAAACAGTGCGCCAAGTGGGACTAAGTGAAGACCGGTCGGTATTTGAGCCACGGTATATGCAAAGCTATATAATTTGGAAACGCGCCAACAAATTTGGAAGAGATATTATCGAACAAGCCAGTAAATAGCGCAAGTATAATAAATAATAATACCAAAAATGATAATATCGATGAAATCCAGTTGCTCGCTACAAGCCCGTATAGTGGGACGTACGAGCTAATAAAAACCGTCTGTGGGTCCAATTTTAACTCGGACGGGTTGACACCAAACAAGAATAAATAATAAGATAGATACGCCCACCCGAGGAAATACAACAGAAGCCCCGGCGTTGTAACGATGACAAAGTCCGTTATCGACTTCTGCAAATCCATCCGCGAGGTATCTGTTACGGGCATTGAAGAACAATAATCTTTAATCGCAGCCCGACATGGGGGCGGAATTTTGCTATGCTTGCACGCTCCGAAGCATGTTGCTGGCGAAGAAGAACATCAGAGGTCTTCCCCGAACGTTCGCCAAATTGCGCCGCGCTCGAAGAGTGAGCCGCGCTCGAAGAGTGATATTGCGGCGAAACGTCACGTTTGGCAAGGGTCAACTGACAGGATGCCTGCCCCTGCTGGCGACCGGCTCTGCACGCCACGGACGGCGGCACGAGGACGCGGGAGTTGCTGCCCTCGCTTCACGGAGTGCCGAGCGGACGCTTCAACTGTGCAAGCCCCGGCTTTCCAGCGTCTGAGTGAGGCGCTTCTGGGAGCTGATCTGCCCTCCGGCCTTGGTCGCCCAGGCTGACCACGAGGCGAACAGCTCCATCGAGCTGCACCAAGCGGATGGGTCCACCTCGCACTTGTCGGCGATCCACGAGGCGGTGGCGTCTTCCGCCTCCATGTACTCCGCCGTGGCCACAGTGACTGCGGACGGAGGCGAGAGCTTCTCCCCCTGCCATCGGAGGCAGCCTTCAACGAGCCACTTCAAGATGCCCGGCCACTCGGCCTTCAGCTTCTCGGTCAGATCGCCGTCACGTTCGGCGGCCGGGATGGTCACCGTGAACGAGATCATGTGGAACCTGCGGCGCATCGCTTCATCGACGCTGCGCAGGCTCGGCTTGTGATTGCCAGCGATGACGAGCTTGAAGGTCGGCTGAAACTCAAAGAGGTCCTGCCGCCGGAAGCGTGCCGAGAGGCGGTCGCCGCCCGTCAATTGCTTGATGCGGCTTTCGGCCCAGTGGCGGCCTTCCTCCGTCTCGCTCGCCGTCACCAACCTCGCCCCGCGCAGGTCTGCGAGTTCCGTCGGGTGGCGGTCGCCCCTGCTGGCGGTGAAGGTCTCCATCGCTGATGTCTTGTGGTAGTCGCCGAGGATGCCCGTAATCGTCGAGAGCAGCACGCTCTTGCGGTTCGGTTGAGCATGAAGGCCGTCGTCCAGGTTCGTCATCGGAGGCGAGACGACGCCGCCACCGCCGCCGCAGGCCCCGGCCGCTGAGCCCATTGTGAGCTGGCCGACATCCAAAATTCAGCACGGCGCTGTCCACGGGCTGTCCACGCCCTGAAAAGCTCGGCCAGAGCGAGCTCAAATAGACATTAACATATTGAAAGCATTGGTAGCGGGACCCAGAGCGCCTTGTACGCCGCCCGGCGATTGGCCTGGAGGAGGGGCGGGCGACCGGCATCGGCCTCGCCAGAGGGGTCGCCGCCCTGCATCGCTTGGGTGTCACCCATCGCGACATCAAGCTGGACAATGTGATCCTCGAAGGCGGCGGCAAGCTTAAGCTCGTCGACCTCGGTGTCGTGCGCGTGCCTCGCTGGGAGGATTTTCCGCCCGAGGATATTCCCGGCACGCCCGCCTATATGGCGCCGGAGATGTTCAAGGGTGAAGCCGGCAATGAGGCGACCGACATCTATGCGCTGGGCGTGACCATGTTCCGCGCTTTCAGCGGCGAGTTCCCTTATGGCAATCCGGACGCGACTAGCCCGCCGAGGGGCGAGCGTCCGAAGAACCTCGCCGCCTTGCGGCCCGATCTGCCCGCCTGGCTGGGAGCGGTTCTCGGGCGGGCGATCGCCGTCGATCCTGCCGAACGCTTTCGCGACGCGACGGAATTCGCCGCCGAGATGGAGGCCGGTCCGCCGCTCGCGCCGGCGCCGGCGCGCCGGCCGCAGACGCTGCTCAAGCGGGCCCCAGTGCGCTTCTGGCAGGGCGTCGCCGCGCTGCTGGCGCTGGCGCTTCTTCTCTCGCTGTTGCGGCGCTAGGTGAATCAGCACCCTCCCGTCCTCGGCCGTCGCCCGGCGGTTAAATTTCTTGTGGCGTTTGCGCCATAATACCGGTGAAGCCATCGACGCGGCTAAAAACTTAGGTCCGATTCGTCGCTCGCGCTTACTGCGAATATTTCTTGAGGACCTCCGCCGCGTCGAATGTGCCTTTTGCCCTCGGTTCGTCGCGAAGCCGGACACGCAAAAGCCGGCCATGATCGCAACGAACAATTCTCGGCAAACAGGGAACTTGCGCGCGCACGCGCCATCCAATTAGGACCGCGGTGGAGGTTCAGCCGAAAATTGCCGGGTTGCTTACCCGGTGCTTACCGAACGCCAGACAATCGCCGCATGATGCTCCCAAACGTTTGCTAAGGGGTTGAATTAAATGGTGGAGCCAGACGGAATCGAACCGACGACCTCTTCAATGCCATTGAAGTAGCGGCGGCTAAATTACCGTAACAAACAACAACATCCCGAGTCAAGAAAATCATTTCATGGCAAGACGTTGACACGAGATGTGACGCTGCTTTAACCACACATCATGACAGCGCATAACACCTCATCCCGTTTACGCCGTGTTTACGCCGAGTAGGAAAACGGCGAAGATTCTCACGGCGGCATCCGTCAAAAACAATCGCCCGCCAAACAACGCCTAAGATTGACATAGACGGCGCAGAAATGGCGTCGGAGCGCTCCGCTGAGTTGACGGCCGTCCGTACGCCGACGCCGCGTATGAGCGTCCAATGCGCTCGGGCCGACCTACGGCGTTTAAGTATATGAACTCAATATATCTTTACCGTCGTGGGCCATCGATAAAGATGATGGCTGACACATTGCTAGACGCCGCCGACCCCGATTAAATTTGCCGCGTCGCTGCCAGACACCGGGTCGGATCTACCAGGAGAGATCATGCCCAATGATCGATAGCGGCGAACTCATTCCATTCAACGATCTCGGAGCTGACTCCATTGATCTCCAGGAGCGTTCCGCGACGACGCCCGCCAAGGCGACATCACACTTGACCGCAATCAAGGGTGAGCCGCGCAGCGGGCGTCGATCCCCGCCCAATCAGTCAGCCGCAACTCCTGGGCTGGTTGGGCGGGGTACTTTTCATGCCAATCATCCACGGGGAAGTGGACCGGATGACTTGCTCCACTTGGCATCCGGTGAAGCGATGACCGTGGTTGATCCGCCCATTCATCATGCCGCTGAGTGGGCGGTCCCCCTCGCTCAAACCAACCTTCTTCCTGGGGTGGTGGGATTTGGGCGAGGGGCTCTTTTTATTCAGGAGCAGTGGCAATGACCAACCGCATCCGACCGCCGTCTGAGGACCTAGCCGATGTCGAGACGAGCTGGGGAACCATGCCAAGGTGGAAGGCGCGGGCATTGGCTCTCTCCGAGATTCAGAGTGTCGTGCGCGAAGCTCTCGCTGACACGACCACCAAGACGACCCGCCGTGCGGACGCCAATCAAACACCGCCCGCTGATGCGCCAGCGACCTTAGCGCAAGCCTTCCGCGACTCGGTGGACGAAATTCGCCGGGTCCGCGACAGACTCGAGTTGCACCGCAAGTTGGATGAGCTTGAGAGCAGAATTGACGCCTTGGCTTGCCAGCAGCGCGCGCGCCAGGCCCTGCTTGAAGCGGAAGCGATCTTCACCTCACCGGAGGACGACCCGGACGCAACGCGACACTGAAGAAGGAGATAGCGGCAAATGACTGATGCACACCTCGAGCCGACTGGAGTCCACGCAGTGTGGGATGAGACGTTCCAGAAATTGGGCAGAAGCGCTCCGGCGCAAAGGGCTGATGAGTCCATCTACAATTACCAGCGGAGGCTGGCGGAGCTCGGCAGCAAATACATTCCACGCGGCGAGCAGATCGCCGGCGTCAATTTCTCTCAACTACCAAACGAGGTGGTTCCCAAATTCACCGAGATGATGCGCGAGCGGGTCGAAGCGAATATGCGCCGCACGGATAATTTGGATCCATCGGATAAGTCTTACCGGACGGTTTTGGTCACCGACGACAACACCGGTGGCAAGATCCGCGAGTTCTATAGGGCCCGGCCATTCACCGATGATTTCAAGCTGCCAGGGCGACGTGTGGTGCGCATCAATGCGCCCGAGCAGCGAACGCTATACTCATCCAACCGCCGCGAAGCGGCGAGCACTTGGTTCTGACGGAGCCCGTAGAGCCGTAAAGATCACCTCCATGCCGCGCTGACTGCTGCACCGCTCGAAACTCGCCGCGCCGGAGTCGGCTTCGGGGGAGGGCGGATGTCTGTAAATTAAGGTCCATCGGATTGATCTCTACTCAGTGATAATTGAAGGCGACCGCGCAGCGGCCGGCCTTCACCCAACACGCAGCGCAGGCGGCGCTTTCCACTGGCCGTCCAGGGCCGCGTCTTTCGGCCAATAGAGGCGCATGTACATGATGAGGGGTCCCTTCGGCGCGGGCAGCCAGTTGGCCTCTTTGTCCTTGCCGGGGGATTCGTTCTGGATGATCAGCGTCAGGCCGCCGTCCGCATCGAGCTTGAGGTTCGGCAGCATCGGCGAATTGATCAGGTAGCGGTTGATAGGATTGGCCACAAGGAGGCTCGCCGGGAGCTCATACATCGTCAGCGACCAAAACGCGTTGACGGGGGGAAGTTGGCCCGGCGCAAACCGCACGGTGTAGCGGTTGGACCCAGCCAGCTTCTGTCCATCGGCGTCGACGGTATAGACCGGATACATCGCCTCCTGCTTCGAATTTCCGTAGATGCCGAGCACTGCTCCGGCCAAGCGGTAGAGGTAGTTGTTCTTCAGATATTCCCGCGTGCCAAAGAGGTCGCCTGCGGTCACCTTCCCTGCATCAATAGATTTCTTCAAGCCTGCGAAGTCGGCCCAAGCGTCGGCGATGCCTTGTTCGAGGGCTGTTTTCATTTCAGGCGAGCTGGCGTCAATGGTCTTCCCCGCGCCGACGCCGATCTTGGCGAAACGCGCCATGAGTTCTGTCTCGGAGGGGTTGGTCGGGCAGAACTGTAAAACGAAATTCAGAATATTGAAGAGCTGCGGCGAGGTCTTCTGCGCTTCGGGTGTGAGCGGCTTGATGAAATCAATGGTTGGCGCGGGCGCGGGCGCCGGCTGGCCGAGAAACGCCGATACCGGCTCCACCTTGTAACCGGCTTGAACTTTCTTCACGTTGTCGAGATCGCCCGGGTTGAAAAGCTGAGTGCGATAGCCAGCGAGCACAAACTCGGTCTCGGAGCGGATCACTTTCGTCACGCCCTTGGGCTTCTCGCCCTTCCAGTTTGGCCCGGCGATAAGAAAGCTGCCGCCGTCATTGCCAGTCGTACGGCTGCCGATATAGGCAAAATTAAACGTGTAGGCGTCGATAAGCTGGACGCTGAAGTAGCGTTCCTTTTCGATCACCGGCACGGTGAGCACGATGGGCTCGGCCCGAAGGTCCAGGCCAGCAAAGGAGTAGGGCGTATCCGAGTTCGGCGTCTGGATCGCCATGTCAGCCGGCGTATAGACACGCGGGATGTTGACGATCTGGTTCCACGGTCCCTTGTATTCGGGATTGCCGGCATCAACGAAATAGGCGTGCTGGATGCGATAGCTATCAACCATCGGGAAGCCGTAGATATAAGCCTCTTTGGCGATGGCGCGCGCCTCATCCGGGCTGACACTCGTTTGAGCGTGGGCTTCTGTGAAGGGAAGAGACGGAAGCAGGGCAATCCCGTAGCTAAAACTTCTTCGCGTAATGGTTCTCATGAACGGGTGTCCTCTGTGCCTCGAAATAGCGCATTACCGCGGAGTCGATACGGGAAGTGGGCGACGTTCTTCACCGCTCGCCATTCTGACACCGATCCGGAACGCCAATACGACATTCGAAGTGAAAAATGGAATCCGTTGGGCGGCGCGCAACCCACCGGGGTGCTTTTGAGCTGTAGCCGAGATGAACCGGCCAAGCGGTCGCCACTTCATTTGAGAAATGGTCCGAAATCTGGCGATTTCTGAACCACGCATGGGCGTCAACTCAAAATGAACCGGCAGCCCACAATGCGCAAAAAGCGGTCATCGGCTTAACGTGGGCTACGCCCGAGTAGGCTAGGATCAGCGCTCCCCGAAGCCTAGGACTGCAGGCCCACGGTCGCTCCTTAGCATTTGGGGACTTGAGGAAGAAACCAAGATTGGTCCAACGTGAACGCATCGCCCGGAAAAGGGAGTGCGCTGCGTGGGCCATAGGTTGGACATTGCGTCTGGAAAGAATGAGTTTGATCGTCGGCTTGGAAACTTCCGGGTTCAAATTAAGGTCGACGACGAGGGCGAGCACGTCGCCGCGATAACTGCAAGCATTTTAGCTCCCCGACATCTTTCGGAACACCAACGGTCCAGCGGTATTCCATCCACGGTGGACATTTCGACGCCCGCGCCAGATGCATTGCGGTTGGCGATTTCTATTTTAAAAGCGGCGCGGAACGCAGGGATACGGCTGCCGGCCGACTTTTCAGTTCAGTGACCTCGACGCCAAACTCTACCGAGCCACGCCATACGGGGGAGCAGTGGGCGTGAAATCGAAAAAGGGAAAGGTTGGCAGTTCCAGCAAACCCCGCAGGCGAAAGGTAAAACTGGCGGTGCGCGTGCAATATGGAGCGCTGCCTTACCGCTTTAGCCAAGACGCCGCGTTGGAGATTTTGTTGGTGACAACGCGCGGGACAAGGCGCTGGATCGTCCCCAAGGGATGGCTGATTAGGGGATTAAGACCAGCCAAGTCTGCGGCTCGCGAAGCCTTCGAAGAAGCGGGGGTCACAGGGAGAATTGGCCCCAAACCCATAGGCGTCTTCGCTTACGACAAACTGCGCGATGAAGCAGGCGGCACGACGATGTGCGAAGTGAAAGTCTATCCGCTTCTAGTAAAGCGGCAGAGCCATGTGTGGCCCGAGTCCCATCAACGGACGACACAATGGGTCGAACCGAGCAGAGCGATCGCCATGATCAAGGAGGCGGGCCTTAAAAAGATTGTGGCCGCATTCGCCAAACGCGCCGCCGCCGCCGCTAGTAGGGCCGCTTTCTGACAGTACCGAGTAGCTCATCTCGCGGTGCGTGCCGCGCGTAGAGACACAATTTGACTAGGCGGTCCAATCGGCTGAAAGAGGCGGAAGGGCTTTGGAACACAATCGCGGAGAGCACGCTCAAGGGCGAAGACCTCGCCAAGTTCATGAAGCATCTAGAGGAAGATGAATGATGATAGGCGCTGCTACACAGCGAGTCAGAGTGGTGCCAGAGATCTAGGACGCCCGAATGCTCAATCACATGCTGTTCGGAGAACCAATCGGACAGAGCTGGCTTCAGCTGTCCGAACTTGCTTTGGCCTTTGTATTGTCCGCGCTGATCGGGCTTGAGCGTGAGATTCGTCAGAAGAGCGCAGGTCTGCGCACCTATACGCTAGTCGGCGTTTCCTCTGCCTTAATTATGCTCGTCTCCAAATACGGTTTTACCGACGTACTCGAGAACGGCCGCGTCGTCCTCGACCCTTCGCGCGTCGCCGCCCAGATTGTTTCGGGAATTGGGTTCATCGGCGGCGGCGTTATCTTCGTCCGGAAGGACCTTGTGCGAGGGCTC
>Ga0209624_10000312_pt1 | contig 43323 bp, 33 predicted proteins | sample JacPinW_OM2H0_O1_FD_188565 | JGI IMG/M metagenome (GOLD analysis project Ga0209624, IMG submission 188565) | Forest soil microbial communities from Algoma, Ontario, Canada - Jack Pine, Ontario site 1_JW_OM2H0_O1 (SPAdes) (version 2) | ecosystem: Environmental > Terrestrial > Soil > Boreal...
ACCTTTCGGCGGTACCACCTTAAGGAATGACTCCGGGGCGCCATAAACCGCGCTGACCGCTCGCGCCTGGACCATTGCACCGCTGAATAGCCATCTACAGAGTTTGTCATTTGAAACTCTGATCAGAGCCTTATGGTCTCTGTCACACATCGTCTACCGCTGCGGGGGACAGTCGGGAATCGGGGAGCCGACGCGCAAGAAATTAGTCGCACGGCGGGCACAGACTTGAGATACCACGCTTCGCAGCTAACTGAAAGCACGCAAATTCTTAATTCGGGGGACATATGTTTGGAAAGCGACTCAATATTTCTTGCGCTCGGCGGTTGCGTCAGTGCGTTCTGAATTCTGTTGAGGGCAAGATCCGCAAGCGATTCGTCATCTGTATTGTCGGGCTGGTGGCCATTGCCACGGGTTCTGCCATTGCTGATATTTACCTTCCCAACTTATTTCCATTCCTGAATCGCACCGGCTTCTCAGGAACATACAGCAGCACCGGAAACGTCGACCTGAGTGGCCCCTTCTTTCAGAGTCTCGGCACCAACGGAAGAAGCTGCGGAACCTGCCACCAGCCTAGCGACGCCTTCGGACTCAGTGCGGTCAATGCGCAACTCCGGTACCTGATCACCCAAGGACGGGATCCGTTATTTGACCAGGTGGATGGTTCGACATGTCCCACTGGACCCATCAACAACAGTCTGGTCCTGAACAACGGGCTGATTCGCATCCCCCTGACCGTTCCGCCAAATACAACGGACCCATCGCCTCCGCAATACACGATTACCGCCGTCCAGGACCCCTATGGTTGCGCCCTCACGACCAATCCGGCAGGGCAGCAGATCGTTTCGGTCTATCGCCGGCCTCTGCCCACCACCAATCTGGGATTTCTAAGCGCCGTCATGTTCGACGGGCGGGAATCATTTGTCTACCCACTGAACAGTGGACAAACATTCGCTGCCAATCTGAACACCGACCTGACACAACAGGCGATCGATGCGACCCAAACTCATGCCCAAGCCACGCAGATCCCTACGTCCACACAACTGAGCCAAATCGTTGCCTTCGAGGCGGAGCTCAATTCGGCACAATTAGCGGATTTCTTTGCCGGGGATTTGTCGAAGGGAGCCAACGGCGGAGCGCAATTCCTGTCCAAGCAACAGTACTATCCGGGAATCAACGACTCTTTGGGTGCGGATCCCAAGGGGAACTCATTCACTCCAAACGTATTCACCATCTACTCATCCTTCCAAAATTCCCGGAAGCCGCAGCAAGCTTCGATCGCCCGTGGCGAGCAGATTTTCAACACCCAACCCCTGACTATTAGCAATGTCCCAGGATTAACCACCGGCACGCAGCAGATTATGGGGACCTGCACAACCTGCCACGATACCTTGAACGTGGGAAATCACTCTCTCCCCTTGCCACTAGATATCGGGACGGGTCGCTCGCTCACCTACGAGACGGACCCGAACATACTTGCCGGACTTCAGCAACTGCAGCCGCCGATCGTGCCGGTGTTCGAGTTGGTCTGCACCCAAGGGCCGCTCGCCGGCACCACGTATTACACCTCGGATCCTGGCAAAGCCCTAATTTCCGGTCAATGCAGCGATATTGGCAGAGGCAAAGGACTTATCCTGCGCGGTCTAGCAGCGCGCGCTCCCTACTTCCATAACGGAGTTGCGGCCAATCTCCAACAAGTGGTGAATTTTTATAACCACCGTTTCCAGATTGGCCTGTCGGAACAGCAGATGCAAGACTTGATCAACTTCTTGCAAACGCTATAGCGAAGATCAGCTCGATCACAGTCGGCAGAGGCGGCGCGATGAAATCTAATACCCAAACAATTGTTTGTCTTGTCCCCGAACGCCTTCCGAGGGAAGGTGGTCACGATGATGGTTCAGGCGTTGCCACAGAGGACCGCATGTCTCATCCCATCAGGACTCCATTAGTAGCTATCCTGGCTTCCAGCCATCCTCTTCTCGCTCCTCGCCGTCGCCCAGTCGCACCGCGTTGACACAAGATGAAAAGGGACGTGCTTTTCGCGTGCTCCACCAGCGGGACCGTGCCTTCATTATTCCCAACCCGTGGGACGTGGGAAGCGCGCGGATTCTGGCGCAACTAGGGTTTGAGGCTTTGGCGACCACGAGCATGGGCTATGCTTTCTCGAAGGGGCGGCGCGATGGGAAAATCACGCGCGATGAGACTCTCGCGCACGCGCGCGAGATCGTGGCTACTACGGAGCTTCCGGTGAGCGCCGATCTGGAGAATTGTTTTGGCGACGAGCCTGAAGTCGCTGCAGAAACCATCCGCCTGGCGGGTGAAACCGGGCTGGTGGGTGGTTCGATCGAGGACTATAGCGGTCGGATCGATAGGCCGATCTATGAACTGGAACATGCGGCGGAGCGCGTCAGGGCCGCTGCGAAAGCCGCTCATACCCTTCCTTTTGCTTTTACGCTAACGGCTCGGACAGAGAACTATCTGCACGGTCGCCCCGATATTAAGGACACGATCAGGCGCTTGCAGGCATTTCAGGAAGCGGGTGCCGATGTTCTCTACGCTCCCGGTCTGATAACGAAGGAGGACATTGCTGCTGTGGTCAGCTCTGTTGACCGGCCTGTCAATGTAGTCATGGGACTTCGGGGTGTTCAGCTCACGTTGGCGGAACTTTCGGCAATGGGCGTGAAGCGCATCAGCGTCGGCAGTGCACTAGCCCGGACCGCTCTGGGCGCCTTCCTTCGCGCAGCTCGAGAGATGCAGGAGCATGGGACTTTCACGTTCGCGAAGGATGCTGCCAACCCGCGGGAGATTGGAGCCTTGTTCGAGGCGGTGAAGGATCAAGGACGTCCTTCATGAATTTGTTCTCTATCCCTTTTTCTGCTGAAGCGGGACAAAGCTTCGCCTAGACGTTTTCTGGCTGAAGAACGAAGCCTGGAGGACTCCACTGGCACGTCCTACAGTAGAGCGTACATACAGACCATCCATTGGAGAACGTCACAACTTCTGAGCCACAAGAACAACGCGATTGGGAAATGCCCGCTGCCGGGGCCACTGCTGGCTTTTCTGCGGTGCCCGGAGACACCTAAAACAGCACAGATTGCGGCGGGCCCAGTTGAGTTATGACAACCTGCCGTCCTGGTTGACACTTTGGGCTTCTTCCGTTAACCAGCCTGCTTTCCGAGGAGCGCTTCATGGTCATCACTCGCGCCTCGTTGCGTCCATTTCCCTGGACCAACCACCTCACGGCCCTCACCTACGGCCTCGACTATGCGCTCGTATCTTTTCTCCTCGCCGTCTTCATCTTCCAGCGCCGCAGCCTCTCCCGCGACGAGCAGCGAGTACCCGAGTGGCAAATGAACCGTACCAACCTTGCTTGTGGACGGCAACCAGCTTAGCTATACTTTCGGGGAAACAAGGGGGTGGAAGACGAATCCGATCCTCGCCTCGTTCAGCTGCACTTTACTCTTCTCAGCGTCTACTCTGTGCCAAATCTCCTCTTCGCTTTCGACCGGGCCCAATGGCGTGCACGGCACGATGCACTTTCAGGCGGCGTTTTATCACGGGGCAGCAATTACGGGCGCTCCTTACTCTGCGGAAACGGTTGACGAGCACCTTCAGACGCTCGCCGATGGGACCCGTATCTCCCAGACTTTTCCGGAGAAGAAAATCTACCGGGATTCGATGGGCCGAACTCGCGAGGAACACCATGCGCTCATGGGTCCGGTCGAGAGGCACCCCAACCTGTCAAAAAGTCCGATCGTCGTTGAGATCAACGATCCCGTTGCCCACTTCCGATACGTATTCATTTTGGATGAACCGGTAGTTCATCGCCAGGAGTTGCCGGATAGCCCGCGGCGTGCTTCCGATCATGGGCAGACTGGCCACGCCGTAATGAGTGAGACGACAGGCGTGGTTGCGGTTTCTGGTCGCAGTGGAGAGACTGAAGCTCCGCCGGCTCCTCCCGTTCGCGCGAGCGCCCCATCGGCAGCTGTCCGCCACGGCGTGGACGACCCAAACCACCCACAGATCATCACGGAAGATCTAGGGACTCAGATCATCGAGGGAGTCCAAGCAGAAGGTAAGAAGCACACGACAACCTGGCCAGTGGGTACGATGGGCAACGACCGTCCGATCGTCAGTACGTCTGAGACGTGGACCTCCCCAGAGCTGAAAGAGACCATCCTCAGAAAGTCGGATGATCCGCGAAGCGGGAGGCACACCTACAAACTCGTCGACATCAACCGAAATGAGCCGGACCCGAGCCTGTTCGAACCTCCCCCAGCCTACACGGTGAAAGATGAGACGGGGGAATTCAAAATCGACTGGGTCGCCCCGCGCTGATACAACAAGCTTGGTTCGGCTTGCGTAAGTGGGAGAAGCTCATACTCCAGGAAACAAGGGGGCACGCCCCCACGCCTGCCGACGGCGGCGAACCATAGCGAGTCCAGCTAGGCCCGTTCCAAAGAGCGCTAGGCAGTTGGGCTCAGGCACTACTGCCGTAGCCGTAAAAGTGGAGCTACCACTGTCGCTATTGAAGATTAGCAAGCCGTCGGTCGTGCCCAGGGACAGACCGGAGCTGATAATCGAAGCGCCGGTAATAGGCCCGATGGAGGACGTTAGACCGTACGTCGCGAAAGACGGATTGTGGGTGAGCAACACGACGGCGCCTGACTCCGTGAGATCATAAATCCCGGCATTTTCGTTACCCTGGTTGACGTATGCCCCCAAGGAGTCGGTAAACGCGAACGATCCGACGCCGGATATGTTCACCGTCGCTGTCCCCAGGGTGTTTGTATATGTACCGGGAGAGAGTAGGCTGACGTTCGAGGTATTTCCGGTAAATGTGATGCTCACCGATGCGTCGGTAAAGGATGTCCCACCGATGCTGCCGGTGACTGACGCATCGGATAGCGTGTAGGTGATTCCATTGGCGTAGCTCTGCCCCGCTCCGAGGAGCAACGTGGCTAACACCGCGAATATGACCAGGGCGGTTTGCTTCATGGTTCCTCCCTACCAGCCAGGACTTCTAAGGGGACAGCACTTGTAGCTCGTCGCTCCAAGATGCTTTCGACTTAAGAAACAGGCTGCGGAATGACATAACCCTCTAATTTTCTACTCTTAGCGAGGCACTAGCACTCGGCTTTGCTCAGTTCGGTTTTTGGCTATTGCGCATGGCTTTGCGCATAATATGTAGTCCAATCGACCCTTAAAAGGAAGCGCTTACAAAGCTCTCTCCATTTCCGGCCCAAGGCGGGACAATCCTAGAACTGACGTTGTCTCCTTGAGTGCTCAGTTTTCCTGACTCCGTGTTCCGGCACGAGCCCCTGGATTTGTCCTGATGTACCTCGTCGATACGAACCTAGTTTCGGAATTACGAAGAGCGAAGAACGCCCATCCGCGCGTCCGAGCTTGGTCCGATGGCCTCCCCGCCGAAAGCCTCTACCTCTCAGTCATCTCGATTTTGGAACTCGAGATCGGCATTCTTCTTCTTGAGCGGCGCGACCGGAGACAGGGTGCGGTTCTCCGAGCCTAGGGAGGGACCGTCGGAAGATCAGGCCGAGGGGCAACGCCATGCCGAAATCCAGGTGGGATCGAGGCCATGGCCCGAGCCGCCAAGAAATCATGCTAACCTGCAATCCTGGGTTCCTGGGTGACGCTTCGGGCAGCGAGGCAGCTCGGGTTGCGTGTCCAATTCGACGCGGTATACCTTGACTGAGTATGTCGAATCCCGGAATAAGGCGCTTGGCTCCGGCAATTGGACTATTCTTCGTCGCTCCGCTGGTTGCAGAGTTCTTGCTGGGCGACCTGCCAATCAAGCTGTTGGGCGCGCTGGTGATTCTGGCGCCCATGTATGGCGGCGGTGCTTTGCTCATCCGCGAAGTTGTGCGCCGCACTGGTCGGGGCTGGCCGACCATTCTGGTGCTGGCATTTGCCTATGCCGTCCTGGAGGAAGCGTTCACCACTCAGACGCTGTTCAATTCAAATTACCTCCACCTGAATCTGCATCTTCTTCAGCCGGCCTACATTCCCGCGCTTGGGATCGGCGCATGGTGGACTATATTTGTGCTCACCTTGCACACCGTCTGGAGCATTTCGGTTTCGATCGCCCTGGTCGAAGCCCTGGTACCCGACCGCGCGACCGCGCCCTGGCTCACGGGGCTCGGCTTAGCCGTCACCGGCGTCTTATTCATCTTAGGCGCGGTGGCATCTACCGCCCTCGAGATCAGGCAGGATCGCTTTGTCGCATCGATTCCGCAATTCGTGGCCGCTGCCGTTGTGTGCGTCCTGGCGATCGCCGCAGCGTTTCGTATGCCTGTGCGGCCGGTCACTCACAGCGCCGGATGGGTTCCCAGCCCGCTGCTCGTCGGGGCCAGTGCCTTGGTTGCAGGTTCCATTTTCATCATGGTCCCGAGCGCGTGGGGATGGCTTACGGTCGGAATCTATCTGCTTTTGGATTTCCTCGTGATCGCAGCAGTTTCCGTCCTGTCTCATCGTGCCGGTTGGGACGGCCGCCATCGTCTCGCTCTCACCGGTGGCGCCGCATTGACTTATGCGTGGCACTCTTTCGTTCAACACCCCGCCATCGGCAACGGAGGAATCGGATTTCGCATCGGCAACGCGATATTCACCGCCGGCTTGATCGTGCTTCTTGCCTTTGCCGCCCGCCGCAACGCGCAGAGTTCTGGATCTCGCATCTCTTCGGACTCCGTCTCGTAAAAGCACGATTCAGCTACCTTGCTGGAATAAGCCCACTAATCACACTCTATGACACAGACGGCCGATACGTCGTACAACTTCTTGCGAAGGCAAGACATTCCAGACTGTACTCCGTCGTGCATGGATTGAATTTTCCGACTCCCAATTTCAACTTTCTGCCTCCGGCATTCGTTCGAGTACAGGGACGCGTCTGCGCTAGGCCGTTGTTTTTGTGTCAGAGCGGAGCGTGTGCCGCCCCGGAACAAATCCGGCCGCCAGTAGTACGGTCCCCAGAATCATATGAAACAAGTGGTCGGGGGTGGTCAGGTGCAAGGGGCCAGGATGCCACGCCCTGTTCATTGCAGGATCTCCGAACAAGACACCCATAAGTCCGAGCGCAAAGTAGAAAACGCCAGACACAGCAGAAAAAGTCTTGCCGGCTGATTTTGTTCCGAAGAGCCCTAGGGCGAGGGCTGCACCACCCCAGGTGAGGTGCAGCAAATTGTGATACTGGTCGACTGCTGTGCCTCGAAAGAGCATCATCACGCCGAGCAAAACGAAGATCATACCGAGAAGAATCAAGATGATCTTTGCTCCGCCCGTGCGATCGGTTGTACGACGATAGTTCTGTATGGTCGCAGCCAGGCCGGCGACATCTGTGACTAATAAGGAGAGGATCAGAAAGAGCGTCCCAATAAATATTCCGGGCGCAAACCTGCCAATCGTTGTGGGATGGATAAGCCGCAGAGCCTCGTCCGGCAGTCTGACAAACCATCCGACGGTGGTGAGCGCTGATATAAGGGTTCCGAGCATGGGGCTCCACCACCAGCGCGCCGCCGCCACTATGATTCCGGCGAAGAGCACAAAAAGGATGGGGCCCGGAGGAATTCCGCGGTAAGCGGGGTCTCCGGATAGCCACTGGATCCAGATCGCTAGTGCGCTACATACGAGACCGGCAGCGGTCAGCCTCGTCAGAGTCGATGGTTGCGTTCCAAGATTCATTTTCGCTTCTCCTTAGCTGCTACTACGTTCCGCGGCCGGTTTCATGCCTTGCGAATAAGCAATATCGCGGATGGCATCATTGAACCCGAATGGACTGGGCCGAAGCTATCTTGCCAAGCGATTCATGAACCTTGTGTTTTGGGGTTTGATAAATAAACTTTCTCCGCAACGGGGCGAGTCCCAAAGACTTGACGTAGCGCCTGCCATCAACCGTGACGATGTTCAGGACGCTGTTTTCTGAAGAATAGTCGTAGGAGACCCCGGGTTCGAACATTAGAACGATCCCGGAGCGATTCCCAACGCTCCGGAGGACAAGGAACCCACGTGGGACGCCATCTTGGACGGAGAAAACGTACTGCCCAGCCGGAACGGTCCTGCCCAGCCATTCGACCTGGTACGGGAGGGAAATCTTTCCCGCAGCAAGCGCCTGTGCCGAGGCTGCTGGGTTAAACAAAGTGACTGCAAGCAGGAAAGCAATTGCAAGTTGTGCCGATGTAGCGATCCGATTCATGACTCACTCCTTCTTCGGTTTGTCTGATGGCCTCATTCCATCATCGGGAGCGGGCGAGTGCGATCAAGAATCGTTTAGCGGAGTTAAGTTTTGTAAAGGATGCAGGGCGCCGCGAATGGATGCGCTAGTATCGAAGTCACAATGCCTCACAGTTTCGCAAGAAGCGCATTAGGACGCACCATCTCGCTCTGTTCGACTGTGTGACAAGCAATCTATGCGCAGTCTGTTCCTGAAGATTTTTCTTTGGTTTTGGTCCACGGCTATACTGACCGGCATCGCGCTGGTGCTGACGTTTGTCCTGGAGCACGGCAGTGTGCCTACGCAGTGGCACAACATGCTCGCTGAAGCCGCACGTTTTTCAGGAACAACCGCGGTACAGACATTCGAGCAAGCGGGATCTCCCGGGGCCGCAGCGTATCTCGAAAAATCGAGAATCAGCGGTGGCGTTAGTGCTTGCTTGTTCGATGAGCAGGGACATCCGCTTGCCGGGAAAGCTTGCGCGAGTTTTGAAGACGTTTCCGCTCGACTCGTTTCAAGTCACCGCACTGACTTTTCGTTCAAATATGGTCTCGTGCGAGTGGGCATGCTTTTGCAGGGCCCCTCCGGGCATACCTACGTGTTTGCTACGGAACTGCCGGCAGGTCCGCGCGCTGCCGCAGTTGGCATCCATGGCCCGACGATGGCGTTGAGGTGGGGAGTTGCACTTCTGGTGTCAGGCTTTATCTGCTATTTGCTCACACGGTACATCACTAAACCAGTAATGCAGCTGCGAGAAGCCTCTCATCATCTTGCGCGCGGCGAGTTCAACACTCGCGCGGCTGCCAACATGGAGTTGCGAAATGACGAATTGGGCGGTTTGGTGCGCGATTTTAATTCTATGGCGGATCGCATCGAAGAGTTGATCGCGGGCCAGAGACAGCTCCTCTACGACGTTTCGCACCAAGTTCGTTCGCCTCTTGCCAGGTTAAATGTGGCGCTCGATCTCGCGCGCGAGCGCAAGGGAGACGATCCCGCCTTCGAACATATGGAACAAGATCTGAAACTTTTAGACGTAACGGTGGAGCGTCTGTTGACGGTTGCACGCCTCGAGACGTCGGTAGGCGCTATAGCAATGACAAGAGTCAACCTGACAAAATTGGTGTCGCGGGTCGTTGATGACGCGCATTTCGAGAGTCGGGTTAAGGATCGATCGATAGAGCTTGCCGCAGACGCTGAATGCCGAGTGTTAGGAAATAGCGAACTACTGCATAGCGCCATCGAAAATGTCATTCGAAATGCGTTGCGGTATAGCCCGGACGGCAGTACGGTTCAAGTTCTACTCAAACGGACAGGAGAGACAGCTCCGGAGGTTTTGATTACCGTTCGTGATTTTGGTCCGGGCGTTCCGGAGAACGAATTGAAGAGTATTTTTCGTCCTTTTTATCGCATTGCGGATGCACGTGATCGGGAGTCAGGTGGAAGCGGCCTCGGATTGGCGATCGCCGACCGCGTCATTGGTCTCCACAAAGGCAAAATCTGGGCCGAGAATGCGAATGACGGCGGGTTGTTCGTATGTATCGTTCTACCGCTGACCCAATGAGACGTGTCCGAGAACAGAGGGGCTTCGCTTAGCTCCGATTTGCACACCTCAGGCAGTTTGCGATCTCAGAACGAAAAGATAACCGACGTTCCGCACGGACTTGATGCGCTCGCCTTGCTCTCCGCTTCCCAGTTTCTTGCGCAGATTGCTGACGTGCACATCAATCACACGATCAAAAGGTCCCAATTTGCGTCCGAGGACGGTTTCCGTCAGACGTTCGCGGCTTACAATTTGGCCCGCGTTTCGCAAGAGAACCTCCAACAGGGTGAACTCTACGCTGGTCAAGTCAATTGGCTTGCCCTTGACTGAAGCTTCCCGCGCCGCGGGATCGAGCCGAATATCGCCCGAGACGGCTGGAGTTGCAATCTCTGCGGTTCGCCTGCTGCGTCGCAATATTGCCCTGATCCGAGCGATGAGTTCGCGGGGACTGAAGGGCTTGGACAGATAATCGTCTGCGCCTATCTCCAGGCCCAACACCCTCTCGATCTCTTCTCCTCGCGCCGTGAGGATCAGCACCGGAATTGCGGATTTCGCCCGCAATCTGCGCAGCACATCAAGACCGCTCAGTCGCGGCAGCATCAAATCGAGGATGACAAGAGCATGCTGCCCCGACAACGCACGTTCCAAGCCACCCAGTCCGTCGTGCACCGGCCCAAGGGTGAAATTTTCGGCTCTCAGACGTTGATGCAGCAGGTCGCAGAGTTGCTTATCATCATCGACAATCAGAATGTGATCCATCAGGATAACGGCAGATGCTTCTCCTAAATATTAAGGCTGTACCGAACCAGCAGCGAACCTCTTAACAAAACTTTACGCAGCTTAAGCAGTCTTTATTTCGCAAGCCGTCACCTCCGATTCAATGCATATACAGGAGGGTTTATGAGAACCATCGCTGTGGTTTTGGGACTGGTTTTATTCACCGTCGTGGCCGGCATCGCATTGACCCGCAGCACGTACGGGTTCTATCGCGGTTGGCATGGTGAAGGGCGGCTTGGATTCGTCGGGAAGCGGCTCGACCTGACGGATAGCCAGAAACAGCAGATCAAGTCCATTTGGCATGCCGAGAGTCCCTCGGTTGCTGCACTGATTCGTGAATTTGCTTCCGAGCAGAAGCAGATGAACACGGTCAGCAGTGAAGCGGCCTTTGATCCTACCAAGATCGTACCTATCGCAAATGCGCAGGCGGCTACGCTGGCCAAAATCCTGGTAGAGAAGGAGAAACTAGTATCCATGATTTACACAAACGTGCTTACGCCGGAACAACGGGCCAAGGCTGACCAATGGCGGCAGCAATGGCCTACCCAACTGGATCAAATCGCGGACCATATTGCCACGGTTTCGGGCGATTCATCAGAACATACTCAACCATGAGGTCGTCGCTCGTAGTAATGCGGGCTGTTCAGAGAAGACTCTCGCCAATCCGAAAAGTCGCCTTGTGAGACCGATCCAGGCCGCTCCCGGATAACGGTCAAACAGAAAGCTGTGTAATCGCCTCGCCGAATTCTGAGATCAATAGTTGATGTAAGCGGTTACACCAACTGAGAATTGCGGCAGACTGGAGGCTCGGTTCTTTGTCCGGTTTGTGCAAAACAGGCTGTTTCGTAGGTCTAGCGGCTTTACAGCGGAGTGTTCTACTCGGCTTTTGGCCTTCCAGCCGCGCGCTGTTTACTAGAGCGAGCACCCACGGTTTCTAATTTAAGGTGAGTGGCCGTGCTAATTTGGCGCAAGATCGCCTCAGCACAAGTTGCGCTTTCCTTTTGCCTGTCGGGCGAACAAAAAACGCAAAGTTGTGATAACGCGCGTAGCGGTCAGCGAGTCGAGAGTGGGGAGTAGACTTCGTTCCGGGTCTTCAAGGAATTTAACCCCCTCGATTGTATCGCCGAAAGGGGACAAAGCACAGAAGTCTCATTGCAGGGAGAGTGGCGCGGGCGTTCTCGCTCGCGTAAACTTCTTCATGGACGTGGTCCCTGATCTCCAGATCGCGGCTCGCAATGTTGTCTCCATCAATCCTGCGACCGGCGAGACGCTGTGCGAACTGGAATGTACCTGCGATCAGGAGGTTCACGAAGCAGTAGCGCGCGCCCGCGCTGCACAGCCCGCCTGGCTTGAACTTGGAACGCGCCGCCGCATTGCCCTGCTGAAAAACTTCCAGCGTCTCCTGCACGATAGAAAATCGGAAGTCGCCCGCCTGATCACGCGCGAGGCCGGCAAGCCCTACGTCGAGGCCCTGATCGCGGAAGTGATGGTCGTCCTGGACGCGGCTCGCTTTTACATCGAAAACGCCTATCGTCTGCTGCGCGATGAGTCCCTGCCACATGGCAACTTGGCCATGAAGGCCAAGGCCGGACGCTTAGTGCGCGGGCCTTACGGTGTGATCGGCGTCGTTTCGCCGTGGAACTATCCTTTTTCGATTCCCGCGACGGAGAGCTTAGCCGCGCTGGTAGCCGGAAATGTTGTCGTGATAAAGCCGTCCGAACTTACGTCGCTGGTGGTGTTAGAGCTAGCTTCTCTCCTGCACCAGGCAGGCGTTCCAGAGGACGTGTTCCAAGTCGTCGAGGGCGATGGCGCCACCGGCGCCGCGCTGGTTAACTCCGAAATCGACAAGCTGGTCTTCACCGGAAGCGTCCTCACAGGTAAGCGCATCGCGCAGGCCGCAGCTGCGCGCTTGCTTCCGGTTGTCCTTGAGTTGGGTGGGAAAGATCCCCTGTTGGTGTTGGAAGACGCGGACATTGATGTCGCCTCCAGCGGAACCGTCTGGGGAGCGTTCGTCAATGCTGGGCAAACTTGCCTCTCGGTCGAGCGCTGCTATGTGCAGCGGAAGCTGTACCATCCATTTCTCGAAGCGTGTGTGCGAAAAGCGAAACTCCTTCGCGTAGGCAATGGGATGAATCCGGGGACCGACATGGGGCCAATGATCCACGAGCGCCAGCTGCGCATCGTGGAACAACAAGTCGAGGATGCCAAAGCCCGGGGCGCTCGCGTGCTGACGGGAGGAACGCGGCTGCCCGAGCTGGGCCCGAACTTCTACGCGCCCACTGTGCTGGCCGATGTCACTCACGACATGCGCATCATGCGCGAAGAAACATTCGGGCCGATTCTCCCGATCATGCCGTTTGATACGGAGGACCAAGCCATCCGGCTGGCCAACGACTGCGAATACGGCCTGGCCGCGAGTGTGTGGACGCGCGACCGCACGCGGGGCGAGCTTATCGCCCGCCGCATCGCCGCCGGAGCTGTGGTGGTGAACGATGTAGTCTCGTGCTTCGGCATCAGCGAAGCCCCGCATGGAGGTGTGAAGGCCAGCGGCATCGGCCGCACCCATGGCCGCTTTGGCCTGGAAGAAATGGTCCGCACGAAGTATGTGGCCTCCGACCGCTTGCCCAGTGTGAAAAAACAATGGTGGTACGGATACGGAGCCACCCTTACCCGCCAAATGGAGGGCTTTCTGGACATGCAATTCGCTCGCACCGCAAGCGGGCGGCTGCAGGGCGCGCTGCGCTCCGCCGGGCTATTCTTTAGAAGAAGACTGTAGCCTCGTCGCCCCGCTTGCCGCGCGGAACATCGGCACCTTGGATCACAGCTGCATGTGATCGGGGGTCCCCGACCCTTGTTTCCTCCCAAAGCAGTTTCATAATTGGTGTTCGAAAAGACTACGTCGTGTGAAGTTTTAGGTTGCGATCCGATGTGGGCCTCAGATTCGCCTCAATTCGGGGCCGGACCCTCGAAAGTTGGCAATGGCGACTTTGTGGGTAGGGCTTGAGCGGAGCCACTGTAGGTTCAATGCCAAAAATCCGGCCCGCTCCCGCCAGGAAATATTTTTGACCGTTGGTGAACTCTTTGCCAGGTCCTTTGCGCGTTAATGGGTATGCAGTCGCTACAGGATGCTGCGATGAAGGTGAGTCAGCGCCGCCAAGCGCCTGTCCCGGAGGCCTTTCATGGCATCGGCAAAGATAAAGATTTCCGCCGCGGTGGGGCGCAATTGTCCCAACAAGTCCGCAGACGTACGGGTCGTTCAACGTCTCATCAACGATAGTTTGCCGGATCCGTTGCGCCCCGTCGACGTCGACGGTACGTGCGCCCCGCCCACCATCGACGCCATCGAGGAGATCCAGCGTCGCAATCTGCACATGAAGTTTCCCGACGGCAAAGTGAATAGGGTAGGGCCGACCCTCACTTTTCTTGCCGCCAACGCCTCCCCTGAGACGATAGCGACGCTGCCGACAGGAGACGACTACGACGCAGCCGTGCAGTTAACCCGGAATCTCCGCGTGAAAGCCATGCTGAACGTCCTGGCATTCACCGAGGGTACGGGAACCGATTACGGCAAAGTGGTGGATGGCCTCGTGCTAACATCCCCGTACTATCCGGAATTGGTGGGCAAACGTAACGTAAGTGTGACCGATTTAACTCGGCACCCGAACATTCTCGTCCAAGTCAACGCGACGCTCACTAGCACCGCGGCCGGCCGATATCAGTTCTTAAAAGACACTTGGAATGGACTGAAGATGCGCGATTTTTCGGCGGCTTCACAGGACATCGCTGCTGTGAGGCTGATGCAGCAAGCCTACATGATCGAGCCGCTTCTTGCCGACGACCTCGAGGAAGCCGTGCATATAGGAGCTCAGGTATGGGCCAGTCTGCCGACGGCAACGGGCGGCAGCTATTACGGCGGCCAGACGGCGCGTTCGATGGCCCAAATCCGGCAAGTCTACCGGCAAGTTATCTTCAGCGGCCCGACATTTTCCTTTCAACAAGGTTGAGTTTCACGATGCCAAAAATCATCGGCTCCCTGGTTTTTGTGGCCGCTCTCCTTTGGGCGCAGACTTCGCCATCGATGCGGCTGGATGCGCCCCTTCTGACTGCGGCCGATGAGGGTAAGGTCAACGAAGTCAAGTCGCTGCTCAAGCGTGGAGCCAGCCCGAATGCAGCCAATACCGACGGCAATACGCTAACCGCCCTAATGCTGGCGGCGCGTGGCGGCCACTCAAGCGTGGTTCGGCTGCTGCTCGACGCCGGGGCAAACGTGGATACGACCGCGACGGTTGCAGTGGGCGCATCGGGAGTGAACGCTGGCCTCACCGCCCTGATGGAGGCGGCTGCATCGGGTGATGCCGCCACGGTGCAGCTTCTGTTCGAGCATAAGGCAAATCCCAATGCGAAGGCCATCTACGAAGTGACGGATTCGACAGGCGCGACGCACTCCGCAGGATGCCGCCCGGTGATAATGCATGCGGTCAATCTCGCTGTGTTGCGCCTACTCGCCGAGCACGGTGCTGACTTGCATATAAAAGACTGCGATGGCAATTCAGTACTAATGTTTGCGGCGGAGGATCTGGATGCGGCAGCTGTGCAATACCTGCTGGCGAAAGGACTCGACCCGCGCGAGCACAACAGCAAGGGCCTGACCGCGCTGGACCTTGCGAAACAGGCAGAAAAGACGGAAAACCTCGAGATTTTGAGGGCCGCACATTAGCGGTGCCCTGCTCACGAATCCTCGCCAGCGAGTCGCAGTCATAATGCATCGGCTTTAAGGAATGTTCTCGATCCGCAGCCATTTCAAGGCTGGTTTACGGTCGGAAAATACGCGCACCGTTTTCCGCCCCCAGGCCATCGCAGCCTGTGCCTCGATTAACCGTCCCATCCCTAGGATGATCAAGCCCCTGCCCAGAAAGGCAGAGCGTGATGAGAAGAGAACGTCTTGCGCCCAAGAATCGTCCGTCCAAGAATCGTCTTAGCCTCGTCCATCGATGTCCAGGGCCGTTACCGCTGTGGCCTCTACCAGTTGCTTGAAATCCGGGTTGAAATGCGGATCAACGGACAGTTTGCTTTGGTGAGTATCTACGTGAGCGACGGTGACACGATCCCACGCTGAACTGATGACCAGCCGATTCTCCTCGTCGATCACATAACGGCAGGGCATAAGCACTGAGAATGTCTTCTGCTTAACAAGCTTCAGATGAAAGCTAAACGAAAAGTGCGCTCGACAGAAATTACAGAAGTAGTGGAATTGAATCTTCGCCCTCTGGTCGATTTGTTGAAAAATCGCGATAACGTGAGGGATTTGAGTGTTAACGCTGATGGGGATACCGCTTCGTAGGGCCTCAGGGGAAATCGCTGCCCGGCGAGGGAAACACATTTTCTTTCGAAGAATTGGGACGGGCTGTCATGGCGGCAGCCGGCTTGGAACCGGACGATCCCGAAGACCACCCAAAAGAGCGGATCGAATACTAGCGCCGAAGCTCGTGCGAATTACGGACGGCGAGTCCGGCTGGGACATTCTTGCCGTCAGAGAGACCGGCTCTGGTTCTGTGATAGAGGATTCTCGCGCCCCCGGTGCGAGTTGCTGCTGCCGCCAGCCGTCCCCGCCATCCACTGCAATCCCAATCGGCCCCCGGCTCTGAGCCGTGACCGTTTGCCATCCGCCAAAGGCATTTCTTCAGATCAATTCAGATTGCTTCAGACTGGCTCCAGGACATTTCCGGGAAGGCGGGAACATGATCACACCCAGTTGAGGGGGGTCGATCTACCCCCCTGCTAAGCGAGCCGAGGTGAAGGACCTTCGTAAAAGCACCTCCCATATTGGATGAAACGTTGTCATGCGACCCCGCACCATATGGGAGGCGAACAGGAGGTCTGTGGGTTGCGCCGACGAACTTAGTCGATTCTGCCTGCGCCCTCGTGCTCCACAAATAAATCTCGTATCGATGTCGGCTTTTGCCCTGTGTTTGACGATTTTAGAAGCTGAAGGTTTGTTACAGACGTGCATACCTCAGCATAGGAGTGGATTATGTCTCCCTTTGTAAAGTTGATGATCGGCGGCTGGAGCAGCGCAATTGCGATGATCGGGTACTTCGCTCTTGAGGAATCTGGCGTCCTTCTCCAGATTCGCAGACGCGTGCTGCTGTGGCTGGAAACAGAGCATGCACCCGAGGAAAGCGTGCTCCCCGAGCGCGAGGATGCGGCTTGAGACGCATGACCCGTAGGTGTTGATAAATTGCGACTATACTCATCTGGATCTGAGGGCTGGGGGCAACCTTGTGCGCGCTGTGAGTTGTGAGGCAACTCCAGGCGATCTGATCTGAAATTTTTGTGTCACAAAGTGTGAAAAGATTGGCTGACGAGGCGCTTGCAAGTGCTTGAGGCTATAGTGGAGATAGTGGGGATCGGACCGACGCCTCATCGTTGCGAATTCTCAACTCTGTGCCCTTGCCCTGTACCCGAGCGACAGCGCGCGCGAGAGTGCCCGAGACAGGCCGGGATGCGAGGGTTGCGACACAAGTTACGACACAAGTTACGACACAAAATTCCACGCGGGCGCGGGGCCGTCCTGAGTTGTCAGTCAGGAGTGGGGGCGGGTTGGGGGAGACGCCTTTCGGCGCCTTCGCACTCTGCAACTTTTATTTTTTTTGGCGGGCTCCTGGGCGAAGGCGCCCTTGCTCAATTGGTGTAATCGCTGATGTGGTCAAATTATGCAAGAGCAAAACCGCTGTAGCCCCTCCCAGTGCTTCCCTATTGCCTCGTCGCTGGCGGCGCTACCGGAGTTCCAGTGAGCGTATTTTCATCAATCATTGTGAGATTCTCACCCGCCATGGTTGCCACGTAAACCTTTTTGGCGGTGGCATCTATGGCGATCGCGTAAGGGCCATTTCCAGTATTCACGGTGGCGACTACAGAATTGAGCGTCCCATCGATCACGGTTACGTTGTTACTGTGGGTGTTCGCCACGTAGACCCGGTGGGTCGTCGAGTTGAGTGCAAGGGCTTGAGGATGCTCGCCCACGCGTACAGTTGCGAGGACCGAGTTGGTGGCTCCATCAATTACGGTTACGCTGTCGCTCCCGTAATTCGCCGCATAGACTCGGTTCGCGGCCTGATCCACAGCGATCGCGCAAGGAATCTCGCCCGTGTCAACCGACGCCACGGCATTGCTTTTTTCGTCGATCGCCCACACTTTCGCGCTGCCGGAGCCGGTCAGGTAGATTCTCTTAGTCACGATGTTCGCCGCGATCCCCCAAATGTGCGTATCCACATCGATGGTCGTGACGTTGTCGTTCCTGCCGTCGATCACGGTGACTTTGCTGCCTTCATAGCTGGTCATGTAGATCCTGTTCGTCACGTCGTCCATGGCGATCGCGTCGGCCTGCACTCCCGCTTTCAGAATGCTGGTTTGGTTGGTCTTGCCGTCAATCACGGTGGTCGTGTTGCTGAAAGTCTTCGACACGTAAACCTTGTCGCGTACCAGATTCACCGCGACCACGTATGGCAGGTCGCCGACCGGCACGGTCGCCGTGACCACATCCGTCGCTCCGTCGATTACGCTCACCGTTCCGCTTCCCGAGTTACCCACATAGATTTTGTTCGTGATCGGGTTGACCGCGATCGCTTCCGGCTCAGTGCCCACCTTCACCGTCTTAGTGGAACCCACGGCTTCGTCAATCACAGTCACGCTGCCGCCTGCGGAATTCACCGCGTACACCCTGCGAGTCGCATAATTCACCACGATGCCGCGAGGACTGATTTCCAATCCCGTCGCCGGCGGGCTGTCCGCGCGGGCTGAGGGCGTGCCAAGCGAAATTGTCGCATCTTCAATGAGCTTGTTCTGGATGGCACTGGCGAAGATTTTGTCCCCATGCCCCATGTTCATGTAGATCATCTTGTACTTCGTGTTGGTCCATACTACGGGCAAGTCCCCGCCCGTGAGGACGTCCTTCAGCCCCAGTGGATAATTCGAGGGAGCGAATGTCACCAGGACCCTTACGTTTTTATTAAGGCGCGGGCTCGGCTTCCAGACATACCATTCATTGGACGGCGCTACAAAAGTGTCCGGGAGGTTCGCGGTTGCGGGATGGGTCCGCTCGTCAACGATAAGCCGCGCCGGCAAGGGTGGCCAACTGTTACTGTGAAACACCGCTCCCCCCAGAAAATCGACGAACCACGGCCAGTTCGTATCCTTATCGTTGTAACCAGCTGCATGAAATCCCAGCCATGCGCCCCCAGTTTCGATGTACTGTTGGAAGGCGAGCCTTTGCTCCGCATTGGTGGGAGCTTCGTTCAGCCAAATGACGACTTGGTATTTCTTTAAGTACGAAGCGTTTAGGTTCGCCCAGTCGTCGGTCGAGTCGAATGTAAAGTCGTCCCTTGCAGCGAGGGCGGAAAAGAACTTCAGAGCGTCCTCAGCAAACTGGACGTGGTCCGGCTCCGCACTTGGGGAATAAAAAGCGATGACTTGAAACTGCGCCTTCTGCCCCAATTTTGGATTGGAAGGTCGTGTTATGCTTGCACTCATGGGGATGAGCGAGAGCAGAACCGCCAATCCAAAGCAGCAACGAGACCGATACTCCGAACAAACCAGAAGCGAAGATGCCATTAGTAATCCTCATGTTGGCGCTCAACCCAGAAGCACAGTCGAGGAATGTTTCTTTGGCGCAAACCCAAGATTCGCTCGATCATTCGATCATTGTGGGTTCGTGGTTGAAATAGTCACCGCATGACCATCGGGCGGACTGAGTAGTGGTAGCGTTCCTACGCCGTGCGCGAAGTGAGGCCCAAAACTCCCCAATGAGTGTAACCGCCTTATAATGACTTAGCCCGGAGAAATTGCGAGATGGGATTTGCACAGCAGGGCGGTCTCGTCGGCTCTGTGCAAATCTGGTTGCGACATTCGTGATCTTGACTGCATAATCTTAGAGCCAAGCCACTCCATTGAGAACGCCACTTGAGTCTTCTGCGCCAGCAACTGGGAGTCGTCGTATGGGTGTCAGCGATCCAGAGATTCGAAAGAAAGTGTTTGGACCTCGATGGCAACACGAAATTGAAAAGCAAAGCTGGCCATTATGGAAACGACTCATCCATCGTTTCCAACGCTGTCCAGTTTGCCGACCGAAAATTCCAGGCCGAAAAGTTCAATGAGTGTAAACGCCATTGGCTGTTGAAAAACTGAGTGCTTGGACCGATCTTGTGCGGGCTAGGGAAGTGCTGCTGAGGTTTTTCCGTTTTTTCCTTTCTTTTCTTTTCTAGGTGGTAAGAGTCTGTGGCGCTGTCGCTGGGCTTAGCAAGCGGACCAGTCGCTTGGTGTTCTGCGCCGCCGCTGCGAGGAAGAACTGCTCGCGCACGAACTTTCAGTCGTCTCAGGCGTACACGGCGCAGTCCGATCTGACCTGGAATGCGGCTTTTATGATACTAGAGTGTAAGTGGCGACTCCGGTCCCCGCGAGACGGCTCGGGGATAGCCGGCTGGACAGCCCGGAAACCGTCTCACTGAGAATTTCGTAGTAGTAAATCTAACTCCAGGCATCGCTTCGCTGTATCTTTTTTCACCAACTCTCTAATCGACTCGATACTCATGACTCGTTCATGGGCTTTGTGCGAGCTCGAAATGCCTCAGATGGCCGGACAACTGTTTGGACTCCGCAGAATACACCAGTAATCCGACTGAAGCGTTTTCGTACAGGCTCGCACTATATAAGCGAGCAACAGTGTTCGGGTTGGCAAAGCCCACAAGTAACAAGGAGAACCAAGATGCGGCACAGGATCACACACCTGACTATGGGATTGGCACTGTTTTTGGCCAGCTTCGCAAACCAAGGACTGGCTCAAATACAAGTGGCGGGCAGCGGCTGGCAGGCAGTGTCCACGACAGCACCGGCCGTGGCCATCGACAACAATGGGACTAAGTACATAGCGTGGAACTTGGCCGGGAGCAACCAAATCCTCGTCGCCACGTCACCTGCAAACACAAACACTTGGACACTCCTTGGAAGTTCCGAAGGAGGCGCCGGGGTGGTGGGCGGCACGAACTGGACCGCGGGGACCAACGCCTCTCCGGCGCTGGCCTTTGATTCCCAATCTAACCAAATATGGCTGGCGTATAAGGGACAATCCACCCCGACAGACGGGATCTTGTTTACCTGGTGGACTGGAACGAATTGACGGAAGCAGGAAGCTGTGGTCCCTGCTACAGGGAACCAGCCGCTGACCGGAGTCGCACCGGCACTGGGCGGAAGCGCGGGGGGATGGCCAATGGTGTTGGCGTGGAGGGGAGCTTCAACCCAAGATATCTGGACTTCGTTTTGGGACGGATCAGGATGGACCCAGGAGGAAACGGTGAGCGGCACCGACGAGGGCACCGAATGGACCGCTGGGACGAGTACCACGCCAGCCTGGGTGCAGCCCATCAGCGCTTTGTCATCGTCAGGTACCCAAGCGGATGTCATGCTCATGTTTTGGAAAGGCGGAGGATCAACGAATATCTGGATGAGCGGATACATGGAGGGTTGGACTGAGGGACAGGTAAAGGTTTCCTGCCCAAACGAAACCCAATGGCCGGCCTTCCAAACCAATTTCGCTTCCGCCGCCGCGTACACCAGCCCAGCGATAAATGGGATCTACAACCCGGTAGTGTTCTGGACGAACAGCGACGGTGTGATCTTCTATTCCTACGAGACCGGAGAAGACACTCCCTGTTTTTGGTCAGAGCCGGCAACGGTCCCGGGTTCGTCGAGCAATGCTGCACCGGCCGTAGTGTTTCCATTCTCCAGCAATGCCCCTTATTACTTGGTCGCATGGAAAAATGCGGTCAACAATACAATCTGGTACCAGACCTTGGACATCCTTCAACCGTGACCGCCGTGACCGCGTAGTAGGGCGCAAAGAGTCGTATCGACCGTGCCCAGAACCACGCAGTTTCAAACCAAAGCGGCCAGCCTGGGCTGGCCGCTCCTATCGCTACTACTACACACGCTGATCTCGGCCTGCTATCCGCGCATGACCTACTTGAAGGCGATTTTGTCCGGGCTTTTCAACTCCTATCTCTTGTGCTTCGAGCACGTCGATAACTTGGGAGAGCCTACAGTACCCCCTCGGAGACCGGCCTTCTCCCTCGAAAACAACTGCGGGAAGTGGTGGGTTAAGCAGCTTCCATCGGCTCTAGAGTTACCTTGTGCCCCAGTTGTTGGAGCCGCTTCACCAAATAGCGCTTGAGACCGTCGGAGTGGATGCGATCGAAGTAGTTTCCGCCGAGATCCTCGTAGTTGCTCTGCTTCTTCTGCAAGTGATAACCAATGACGATGAGGGTATGCGCCACCGCGATGATGGCTCTCTTCTTGCCGCGCCTTGCGGCTAAGCGCCTGAACTGCGAGGACAAGTAAGTGTTCTTGGTTCGGGCGGCAGCCCAGGCGCACTGACAAGCCATGCGGCCCAACCAGGTGCTCCCTTGACGAGTTGTACCGCGCAAACGCTTGCCGGCGCTCTCGTGATTGCCGGGGCATAGCGCGACCCAACTGGCCAGATGCTCAGCGGTTGGAAACTGCGCCATGTTGTCACCTATTTCAGCTAGAAGAGCCCACGCTGCGACCTGATCGATCCCCGGTATCGTGTCCCAGCGAGCAACCGCTTGCGCCAGGTCCGGTCTTTGTCGGCCGATATCCTCCAGGCGCTCGTCGAGCAATGCAATCTCGTGTTCCAGAAACTGGATTTGATCCAGTAATCGCCGAAGCAAAAAGCGATGATGGGAACGGATCTTTCCTTCCAGAGCAAGTCTCAATTGCGGAATCTTCACCCGGAGATGACCCAGGGCGAGGGAGGCGAGGTGTTCCGGATCATCGTTCCCGGTGATGATGTCCTCCAGCATGGCCCGTCCACTCTTGCCGAGAACGTTGGTCGCCACGCTCGCCAGCTTTACGTTTGCGTCTTCCAGCACCTTCTGAATTCGACTACTAATGCGCGAGGTTTCCTGGGACAAGCTGGCTCGCATTCTGGTCAGGTCGCGTAGATCGCGAATGATTTCGCAGGGTATATAGCTGGCCCGCAGAAGACCATACTGCAGCAACTGCGCGATCCATTCCGCATCCTTCTGGTCGGTCTTGCGACCCGGCACATTCTTGATGTGCTGCGCATTTGCCAAAACTACCGTGAACTGTCCTTCCAGAATGTTCCAAACTGGTTTCCAGTAAACGCCGCTGGATTCCATCGCTACCTGAGTCACACCGAACTGCCGTAGCCATTCGGCAAGCTCCTGCAGTTCTTGGGTCATAGCGCCAAAGCGACGCTGGTGCTTCTGCACGCGTCCCGCTTCACGCAGCAAAATGCAAGCAGAAATCGAGCTCTTATGCACATCCAAACCGCAGCATCTCGAATGCAGCACGTCCATGATTACACCTCCATTGACGTGTGATCCAGGACGCGCTGATAGGGTGAATCTCCCTCACGTGCTCTCCCCTCACGAGGAGGCTACAGTCCGTTGTGCCAAAGCGCGTCCCGGGTCAAACTCATCCTCGGCTCTCAAGCGCCAGTAAGGTCGAAGACCTCTGGACCACACGCCTCCACACAGCATACTGCTAACGCTTCCGTTTTCATCAATCGTTGTGGCGCTGGGCGCCATGCAGAACTCATCCCATCTGATTACGCCAACGGGGCGTTTGGCCTCATTTGGGAAGATGAACTGCTGGCCTCGATCAGCACGCCCAGAGTCCGTTCGTAAATCTGCTTCGACTTCTCCGTGCTGAAAGGCAAGTGGACCTCCGGGTCCCTGTAGCGTCCGGCTGTGGCGGCGAAACGCCGCCACGCAGCCGCCGGGACGGCGGCTGTACGACTTGCTATGGCACTGCAGAGTCGCCGTCTGACGCGTCTTTCGCCACCGACCTGCGCGGTAACCATTACCTAATTTTGGCCTGCAATTTCCTGGCGTCCGACCATTCTTACTCTGCATGGCCGCTACCGCTGAAACATCCCCCAGAGACAGATGTGCATCCCCAGATTCGTTGGAGTGAGGCTTGAACCATGAAAAAGTCGATTCTCGCCGTGTTTCCGCAACTCAGACGATTTGCTCTGAGACCGTTTTTTCCCTGCATCTTGGCCGCTTCCGTGGGTTGGGGAGCTGCTGCGCAACCCGTGCCTCGAACGGACGAGAAGCCCCTTGAGACTTCGCACATCGCAGGATGGGTAGTGATTCCAGTCGATGAATATCGCGTGCTGCGGGCAAAGGCCTACCCGGTCGAGCACGATCCGGAACCGCCTCCCACAGACGCCACGTTGACGCGCGTGGACTACGACTTGCACGTTAACGGGGACCTAGCCGCAGGACGAGCCAGCCTCACCGTTGACGTATTGAAAGATGGATGGGTGCGCGTTCCCATACCCACTGGTCTGCTGGTACGGGAAGCGCACTTCGAGGGCAAGCCCGTATCACTTGTTCCGGGAGCACAGGGTCAAGGCAAAGGCGGCACGCATCTCACGGCGCTGCTCTCACACGCAGGCCGTTTCGAACTGCTGTTGGATGTGGATGTGCCAGTCACAACTTCCGCAGGCGATGAGAGCATTTCGTTGCCTTCCACGGAATCGGGAGTCACGCGGGCTGCGGTTCTGCTCCCGCGGCAGGGAGTCGAGCTGAGAGTTGGTGGCGGATTGCTTTCCGAGAAATCCGAGACGTCCGGCGAAACCAAGTGGCTCGCCTACGCAAGCGGAAATGAGGCGCTGACGTTCACTTGGCGGCGGAAGACGGAAGATCATCATGTCGAGTTGCCTCTACGCCTGCGCGGCTCGCTGACGCAACTCACCAGCCTGGCGGAGGACGCGACCTCCATCTATGCGGAAGCGAGTCTCGAAGTCGTACAGGGCGCGGCCCGCGCGGTGCGCATCCAACTGCCGGAAAAAATAACCGTTAATCAGGTTTCCGGCGCGATGGTGGCCGATTGGGAGATGAAGAACGGCGAACTGGCCGTAACTTTTCTGGAGCCCGTCGAGCACAGCGCTCGCTTCGTGATCAGCGGCGAGGCGCGGCTGCCAAAAGACGGAGTCATCGACATTCCCCTGCTCCGCCTTCTCAACACCGAGCGCGACACCGGGGGCGTGGCCGTGGAAATCCTCGGCGCCGGCGAAATCAAAGACCAGAAAGCGCAGGGCCTTGAAGACGCCGACGCTACCGATCTCGGCGCGATGGTGGCGAACCGGCAGTCTCCCGCCCTGGTCGCGTTTCGGGCACGGTCGGGCGAAGCTGGGACGACGCGGTCTTTAACCGTAAATGTGATGCGCTACGACCAGCAGGCCGTTCTGATGGCGAACATTGAAGAGGCCCGCTACCAAGTGCTGATGAGCGCCGACGGCAAGGAACTTGTGCAGGCACGCTACGCCGTTCGCAACAACCGGCGCAACTTCGTAAAAGTCACTCTGCCCGCGGGGGCAACAGTCTGGAGCGTGACGCTCGCGGGACGGCCGGTTCGTCCGGGCCAATCTCCCGACGGAAGCCTGCTGCTGCCGCTCGAGAAATCGCGAGGCGGAGACGATGCGCCAGCTTTCGCCGTCGAGATCCTATATCTCGCAAAGGCGGTGGCCTGGAACGACAAAGGCCAGCAGAAAGTGACTCTGCCGGCGCTGGATCTTCCGATCTCCCGCACCGGATTGCTGCTGTACTACCCACCTCTGTTCAAAGTCTCGGCTGAACCGGGAATCTTTCGCACACAAGAGTATGTGAATCCGGTGTCTGCGGTGCTGGAGCCTCCGGGCGGTAGCATGGCCAAAGTTGGAGCGCCGTCTGACGGTGTGGGTGCACCGGTGCAACTTGATCGCCTGGAGCAGTTCGCCAAGCTGCAGGGCGCCGACGACAAGGAGAAGAAGGACGCCACCCAAGCTCTCCTCGATTCGTTCAAAGCAAAATCGTCGAGTGGGAAGGTCACTGGCATCCTGCCGATCGATGTGGCGTTCCCGGCATTTGGGCCATCGATATTCCTCGTTTCTGAACTTACCAGCGAGAACCAGTTTCCGGCGGCAGAATTCAACTTCCAGCGCGACAAAAAGGCAGGTGTGCGATGAAAAACATAGGTGTTGTGTTGCTCCTTTGCTCGATGTGCATGGCGCAGATGCCTCCCGGGGAAGACAAAACTACGCTGCCGTTGCCCGATTCCGGCAATGTCACACTGACCCTCGACGAATACAACAAACTGGTGGAACTAGCGACGAAGCCGCCGAAGAAATCCGATCTTGCACCGCTTCCCTACTCCGTTCAGCATGCGGATCTGAGTTTGCACGTTAACAACGAAGCGGTGTGCGGCACCGTGCGCCTGGAGGGAGAAGTCTTCCGTAAGGGCTTGAGCAAGGTTCCGCTGACCAGTGGGATGACCGTGCTCGACGCCCACCAGAACGGCAAAGGCGTCCCTTTGCTACTGGAGAATGGCACGCATATGGCGCTGCTGCAGGGACCGGGCGAATTTTCCATCGCCCTCGACACCGGGCTGCCGCTGCGAATCGAGGCCGGACGCGCCTCGTTCAGCCTGCCTGCGCCCGCTGCGGGCAGCGTGCAACTGGCGCTCGTGATTCCTGGCGACCATACCTATGCCAATATCCATCCCGGCATCATCACCAGCCGAAAATCGGAGAACGGACATACCGCGATCGAGGCGACGCTGGTGCCGGGACAGCCGGCAAACATCTGGTGGGCCACGCGGGAAGCCGTGACTCCGACGGTGCCGCGAGAAGTTCGGTTTCTGTCGGATACGAAATCACTGATCTCGGTCAGTGAGGCAGAGATGCGTGTAGCCGTGCTCGCTGACATCACCGTCGTGCAGGGCGAGCCTTCGCAATTCCAGGTTGAGGTCCCGAAGGGATTTGAGGTCACCGGCGCGACCGGCGCCACTCTCGATTCCACGGAAACGAACTCGGGAGTTTTGACCCTGAAGGTGAATGCTCCCAGCCAGCGCAGCCATCAGTTCCTGATTTCGCTAGAGCGTTCGATCAGCGGTGAGAAGGCCGACGCGCCATTCCTCAGTTTTGAGCGCACCCAGCGCGAGACCGGCGAAGTGCTGATTGAAGGCTCGGGCACCATGGAACTGACCGCGACGGAGGGCGGCGGCCTGAAGCGCATAGATGTGAAAGAAGCGAATCCGTATCTGCGGTCTCTGTCGCATTTCCCGGCGCACGCGGCGTTCCGCTATCACACGCAAGCCAGCGAGACACCGACTCTGGCGCTGCAGTGGGTGCGCTTCCCTGACGGAAGCGTGCTTGCCGCGGTTGCCGAAAACGCGGAGGTCACAACCATGGTCACGTCGGAGGGCAAGTCGCTCACCGAAGTGAAGCTGATCGTTAAGAACCAGGCGCAGCCATTCCTGAAAATCGCTCTGCCCGCAGGCGTCAGCATTCTCTCGGCAGAGGTCGGAGGCGAGCGCGTGAAGCCGGTGCAAGGCCCGGATGGAAGCCGCGTGCCTCTTCTGCGGCCGGGATTTCGTCCGACCGGTTCGTACGAGGTATCGTTCGTGTTCATGCACTCTGGCGCGCCATTCGCAAAAAAGGGCGGGGCCGATCTCAGCCTTCCGAGCATGGATATTCCCATCAGCCTCTTGAGTTGGGAAGTATTTCTGCCGGAACGATACAAAGTGAAGGACTTCGGCGGTGATGTAATTGCGGCCAACCGTGTGCCTGAACCATTCCGCGAAGGAGATGCGATCAACGCGGAAAATCACGACTCGAGCGTGTACAGCAACGCAAGAATGGAAGCCCCTCCCGGACAAATGGGCGGCTATGTGACGGATCCAAGTGGAGCCGTGATTCCCAATGCTCGGGTCACGATTACCGCGAACAACGGTGGGGGCCGAACTGCCACAACCGACGGACAGGGCCGGTGGGTCATCGGTGGACTAGGGTCAGGAACCTTCAAAGCTAAGGCAGAGATGCTGGGCTTTCAAACCCGCACTTTCAATTTCAACTACGATGCCAACCAGCCATCGAGCTACAGCTTTCCGCTGAGCGTCGCCAACTTGGCTGAGACGGTAGAAGTCTCGGGCCCGGTGCCTCAAACAACAACGAGCGGAACGAATGAGCTTCGCGGGCAAGCCCATGGCACAAGCATCGGCGGCCCGATCAATGGCAACGGCGTCGTGATGCTGGCTCCCGGAGTGGCAAAGCAAAATGCAGTCTCGGAGAATGTTGTAAACCTGCAGCGCAAGGTGGCTGGAGTATTGCCGGTGGCGATCGCTGTTCCGCGAACCGGGACTTCGTTCAGCTTTGTCCGGCCGCTGGTTCTCGACGAAGAGACGAGGGTGACTTTCAGTTATAAGAGCAGGTGAGCTGGAATTGAACTACTCCGAGCGCATTGCTCCCGCCGAGGGTCTCTCCCATGGCGGGAAGATCACGCTCTGATCCAGGATGCAACCTGCCGAGGAGTTCTTCATACTCGTGCATGAGATCGCCACTTATGTGGCGTGCTCCTCGGGACGCACATAAAGACGGGTCGATCACGGCAGACCAGCGCCGCAGAATTGTGGAGTAGCAGAGAGAGGTAAGAGACTCAGGATGCCTCGGGAGCCCGGCGGCGATGCGCACTAATGTCAGGGCGTATCTGATCGGAGAAACATCTCGTTCAGCGTGGCGCTCCCTTCCACCATTTCCTTGCCGTCTGATCACGAACGGCTTCCAACGGCGTGCACCAGCCCAACGCAGGAATCTTCTGGTGGACCCAGCTTTCGACTTGCGTCTGCATGGTGGCTTGCAGGAACGTCCTGGGAAATCTTGATGTGGCCCAGGATGGGGCTGTCCCAAGTCTTAGACTTAGGATTGCCTTCCTTGATCCAATCGATGCCCACTCTCCACAGCTTCCCGTCGTCGCTCAGTTCCGCATCGTCAAGCAACTCCTCACGGGAATGTCCCACTGCGAGCGGAGCCAATGCGTCGAACGCTGCTTCCGCCGACTCAATCCGAAACGCCAGCGTGGGAAACAGCAGCAGGTCGCCATCCGTATTGGGCACTACTCGTTCGATCGTGGCACGCCGAAAGATGTTTGCCTGGTGGAGTGCGGTGCGGCAGCGACGTTCCGTTCTGTAGCCAAACCGGATATTGGTAGAGACACCTTGACATCAGAAGCCGCCCTAACTACGCTAGTTCGCGCTCGAATGAGCGCCCTCCTACCGAGCGCCGAACGACCGCGCTGAAAGTTAACGAACGCAAGACAGCGTTAAGGAGAACCCCAATGCGATTCCAGATTGAAGCGTCTCGCCTTCTGCGCGCAGCAACATCCCCGCTGCTCATGTTTCTGGTATGTGTCTTTGCGTCAACTTGGGCCTTTGCACAAAGCGATCCGGCAATTCCGTCTGGGGAAATACGCATCCACTATCACCGGCCGGATGGGAACTATTCCGGCTGGACGGTTTATGCATTCGACAACACCACAGAAAACACTGGCAACTATGGCGGTGGCCCTGTTCAGGTGACTGGGACCGATAGCTTTGGCGCATATTTCGACGTAGGCGTGACAACGGGTGCGCAAGAAGTCGGGATCATTATTCACAACCCAACCGCGTCAGGCGGAGATCAGAAGGACACCCCCAACAATCTGTTTGTAGATCCCGCCACACAGGGCTTCGAATACTGGGCGTATTCCGGAATAGCCAAGCTGTACACGTCTGCACCCAGCTTGACGAATCCCACAGCACTGCTACCGGGATATGTTCGTGTTCACTATCACCGGACGGACGGAAACTATGCGGGCTGGACGATCTATGCCTTCTACGACACGACGGAGTATGCGGGTGATTACAACAGCGGGCTCGTACCTCCAACGAACTCTGATTCATATGGCGTGTATTTTGATGTGGCCGTGGTTGCGAATGCGCAGAATCTGGGGCTGATCATTCACAATCCCTCGGCGTTAGGTGGAGACCAGAAAGACCCCGGTCCGAACGAGTTTGTCGATCCCTCCACCGAAGGGGTCGAGTATTGGGGATACACAGGAATTGGCAAGTTATACAAAAGCCAGCCAAGTCTTACCAATCCCAGCGCCCTGTTGCCGGGCTACGCTCGGATACATTACTACCGGCCTGACGGAGACTATGCGAACTGGACTGTCTATGCCTTTGAAGACACCGCAGAATATACCGGTGACTACAACGACGGACTAACTGGAGTGACCAGCTTTGACTCCTACGGCGCGTACTTCGACATCAGCCTGATCCCGAATGCCCAGAACCTCGGATTCATCATTCACAACATCTCGACCGGAGTGAAGGATCCTGGACCGAATATGTATCTGACGGTTGCCACTAATATCCAGGCGTGGGCGATTTCTGGCAATGCAACGGTGTTCACCACAACCCCGACCCCGACCCAGATACTCGACAGTCTGTTGAACGTGCAGCAGGCATACTGGCTTGACCGGCAGCGAGTCGCCATCCAGCCGCAGTTTGCTCAAAGTGGTGATACGTATACGATCAGTTCCAGCCTGACCGGCGGGTTGTCGGTAACCACCACAGGCATTACTGGAGGCACCAATATTCCGCTGACGCCTGGCGGAAGCCTGACCCCGGACGAACTTGTGCGTTACCCGCAATTAGGCGGTTACACCATCCTCCAACTCCCAGCCGATACGCAGCTTTCAACCTTGCAAACCGCTCTTGAGGGGCAACTTGCGTTTTCAGCGGTCGGTTCGAATGGATCGCTGCAGTATGCCACCGGCGTGCAGACCGCGGGCGTGTTGGATGATCTTTACTACTACCCGGGCAAGCTGGGGGTGGTGTTCCATCACGGAGAGACCGACTGGCAAGACTGGCAAGATGACGAAAACTGTGCCATGAAACTGAAGCTCTGGGCGCCTACCGCTCAGAGCGTCTCGCTTCAGGTTTTCGACCGCGAAGCCGATACCACGCCATCCGTCATCGTACCGATGCACGAACACAACGGCGTATGGGTAGCGGACGGCGAGCCCGGTTGGAAAGGCAAGTACTACCTTTACAGTGTAAAGGTATGGGTTCCATCCGACGGCGCGGTGGATACGAACGTCACCAGCGATCCGTATTCCATCGACATTGCATTGAACGGAACCAAGAGTAGGATCACAGATCTTGAATCAGAGGAAACCAAGCCCGCAGGCTGGGAGGAGGATATTTCGCCTCGGCTGAGAAGCTTCAGCGATCTGAGCCTGTATGAGCTGCATATTCGCGACTTCAGCGTAAATGACCTCACGGTTCCAGCGGCTCATCGCGGCATGTATGAGGCTTTTGACGATCAGGATTCTAACGGCATGAGACACCTTCGCTCCCTGGCCGAAAGCGGGCTCAAAGCCGTTCATATCCTGCCCTCCTTTCACTTCGCCAGTGTGAATGAAGACAAATCCACATGGATTATTCCCGCCGGTCTGGCGCAATATCCGCCGGACGGACAGCAACAGCAGGCCGCCGTTACGGCCAGCCAGACTAGTCCTGCCTATAACTGGGGATATGATCCGGTGCACTACATGACCCCGGAGGGTAGTTACGCGATCAATCCCGGCACTCGCGTGCGCGAATATCGAGTCATGGTGAACGGACTGCACAAAGCTGGTCTGCGCGTAGTGCAGGATGTGGTCTTCAACCATACCAACGCCAGCGGCGAAGGTCCTAACTCCAATCTCGACGAGGTCGTACCAAATTACTATCACCGCCTGGATGCGAATGGGAGCCTGGAAACCGCTTCTTGCTGTCCCGATACAGCAGCTGAACACAAAATGATGGAAAAGCTGATTATCGATACTCTGGTACTCAATGCGCGCGAGTACAAGATCGACGGCTTCCGCTTTGACATCATGAGCTTTATGTTCACCTACAACATGCACGACATACAGCAGGCCCTGCAGGCACTCACGCCAGAGAAAGATGGCGTGGATGGATCGACAATCTATCTCTACGGAGAAGGGTTCAACTTCGGCGACACCGCGAATGACCAGATAGGGCCCAATGCCTCGCAGATCAATCTTTATGGCTTCGGCATTGGCACCTTCAACGACCGTATACGGGATGGAATTCATGGCGGCAGCCCGTTTACGGACGAACGGGTGCAGGGCTTCGCCACTGGACTCTTCACCGACCCCAGCGACTTCACGAATGGCAGCCTTTCGACGAGTGCTCAACAGGCCCAATTGCTCCAGTACTCCGACTGGATCGACGTGGGACTTACGGGAAACCTTCGCGACTATACGTTTATCGACAGCGCAGGGGCGACGGTAACTGGAGCCGAAGTGAACTATAACGGGCAACCGACCGGATACACTAAGAGTCCGATCGAGGCGATTAACTATGCGTCAGTCCATGACAACCAGGATCTGTTTGATCAGGTACAGCTAAAGTCGAGTTACAGTGACAGCATTGCCACCCGCGCACGAAGGCAGATCATGGGTATGAGTCTGGTCACTCTGGGTCAGGGGATCCCGTTCTTCCAGGGCGGCGATGACTTGCTGCGTTCGAAGGACATGGACCAGAACAGCTATGACTCCGGCGATTGGTTCAACAAGATCGACTGGAGCGGCCACGCGGCAAACTGGGGCATCGGTCTTCCGATCGCCAGCCAGAACGAGGGCCAGTGGCCAATCATGACACCGCTGCTGAGCGACCCGGCTTACACACCGCTTCCGGAAAACATTGCATACAGTGCTGCGGCCTTCAGCGAACTGCTGCGCATCCGTTACAGTTCACGACTGTTCCGCATGCCGACGTTCGATGAAGTGCAAAAGAACCTTACCTTCCTCAACACTGGTCCAAATCAGACGGCGGGCTTGATTGTCATGAAGCTGGATGCAAATGGAGGACACTACGGAATTTACAAACACATAGTGGTGCTCTTCAACGCAACCAATGCATCGGTGACTTTCACGGATAGCCGGTTGCAGGGTTTGGCGCTGCATCTTCATCCGGTGCAACGAAATTCCAGCGATCCGGCAAGCGGACAATCGACATTGGACTCCAAGGCAGGGACGGCTACAGTGCCCGCGCTGACAACCGCAGTCTTCGTGGCGGAAACTGAATAGGGATTTCATCCCAGTAGCCGATTGGGCGTCGAAGGGGCTGGCGTCATGCGCCGCCAATGGAGCGGTCTTTGCGGGGCCGGCCGTCAAGGAGACGGACCTCGCTTCAAGGGAAGGGGCTTGCTCCACTTGACGGGGAGATGGAACTATTCCCGACTCAGCCCGCGCCAAGGGCGTCGTGCATCGCGACATCAAGCCCGCAAACATTTTCGTTACCAAGCGAGGCCACGCGATAAACGTCTGGCTGAACGATCCAAATCGGAAAGCCAAGTCGGAAGGCTGCCGGAACCCCCCGCCGCGAAAACCACGCCATTCCAGGCATCGGCATCGAGGGCGTCAACATGCACGCCGTCAAACTTGGGTGTGACGTCGGCAACCTGCGCTCCCGCCACCGACAACGCAGCCAGCAACGGCAGACTGCAGGTGACAAACAACTGCACGCCAAAAACCTTTTGCTGTACGGCCATTCCATCATGGAATCCTCGCCAGAAGGGAAAGCGATCCGTGCGAAGCCCACGATTCGTCGGGCAACACGGCAGGCGAGCAAAATCCCATCATGCGTGATGAGAAACAAATTCGCGGCCTACTCCGCATCTTGAACACAGCGGAAACCAACTCCGCCAGAACGATCCAGGCCCGGCGCCGTCAGCAGCAACTTGCCATGTTCGTTGAGCTTGTAGGTCACCGGGAAATACCAGATCGAACCCTGCGGTTGATAGTATTCGCCGCCGCGCACAATGGCGGCGCGCGTGTGCTCGTCGGTGAACTCCTCTGTCCATTGCCACACATTCCCAACGAGGTCCATCACGCCGAAAGCACTTTTGCCTTGCGGATTCGCATCCACCGAATCCGGCCCACGCATAGCGCGGCCTTTGTCCGGCACAGGCACTGCGCTCCCGTTCCAATCATTTCCCCAGGGATAGATGCGGCCATCGCTGCCTTGCGCCGCGTACTGCCATTCCCACTCATGCGGCAACCGCTTGCCAGCCCACGCCGCGTAAGCCCGCGCGTCTTCCAACGAAACCCACGTAACAGGTTTGTTGTCCCAGCCGGCGGGAAAACGTCCTTCTTTCCAATCTCGCAGAAAGTTCAAATCGTCCTGCGGATGATAGTGCGTATTGTCCAGAAACTCCTTGAATTGCGCGTTCGTGACTGGATACGTGTCGATCCAGAATGATTTCAGTTGCATAGGATGTTCGTGGAAACGCCGCGGAGAATCCTCCCAGGGATATTGCACGTCCACGCCGATGTCATCGTATCCCTCAATCTCAATTCCCTGCACCTTGAAGACAAAGCTCCCCCCAGGAATCTTTACCATCCCGGCCTGGGATGCTGAGGAAGACACGGGAGGCGGTTTAGTGGCAGCGATCAGTACGATCTGCTGCGGCAATACTTTCCACTCATGCGAATAACCCGCCAACGGCTTCGTAGTCATCTCTTTCATCTTCGACATGAGCGCCTGAATCGCCGCATTCGGAGGGGTTTTCGTGGCGAACAACGCTCCATAGCCATGCGCTTCGATATCGAAACTAAGCACGACCTTGCCTTCCGCGTTGCGTTCGGGCTGCAGTTCGGCGCCATGATAAAGATCGAAGTAGCGCATTCGGTCTTCAGTCTGCAGTTCGATTTCGCGACCTTGCACGTCGTACTCGTTGCGATTCACGATGGTCCAGACCGTCTGATCATTTTGATCATGCAAGGGCCAACGGCTGGCAAAAACTCCGTAGCGTAGCATCGGCGCAAGCGGCTCCCATTCACCGCTGACCAGGAACGGGGCAATAGAGCGCTCGATGGTGGCGACGCGGCGAGTTGCTTCGGCATCGCGCGGTGTGATTCCATTCCAGATTCCCCAGATGTTTTCCCAGCTCTCCCAACCGACGCCGTTAAAAAAAGCAAACTGCAGATCATTGGTTTTGTCCCGATTCCAGCGATCCGAAATATTCACCATGTGGCGCGGTTCAAGCCACTTGTACTTGTCAACCAAAGGAACGAAGGGAAAGTTGTACTGTCCCCAGGTCATGATGTTCCACGCCAAACCTTCATCCGAAGGCCCGTCCTCCGGCTCAAAGGCCAGCGGATGTCCAACCTTATCGGCAGCCGCTGAAAATGCGAGCGGGACTCCATCCTGGGTATCGCCGTTGATGCCGTCGACTCCGACCTCTTTCATCAATTCAGCAATTGCCTCCGGCCAGGGTTTCCTAGGATCGCGCGTTCCCTGGTCCCACATCATCATCGGGAAAAATACGCGCACGCCACGCCCATGAAAGTCTGCGATCATTGCCCGCACACCCGCAGCCCCCCCTGGCATGCTGCGAATCAGGTCGTGCTGATTGCGGTCGTCGATCCCCATATTCGGATATGTCGGCCAGATCAGCACCGCGTCGATGCCGCCGTACCGTTTTTCCAAATCGTCGAGATAACGATCGACGGTGTAGCGATGCGCAACCGGATCGTAGAAATAGCGGTCCTGCACCATCATCTGCGGCTGGATAAAACTGGAATGCGTCCACCGAAGCTCGGGCAGATCGTAGCGCGATCCATCGTAGCCAATGCGGATCAAGCGCTCACTGCGCCAGTGCCGGATATCGTCGAGCCACGCATCGTGGTCCTGTTGCGTGCAAGCTTTCCCTCCACCTTCCCACGCCCCTTTCCTCGACAGACAATCAGGTACAGGAATCTGCTGATGGTCAGGATCAAAATGCGTATCCTGCCCGCCCACCATGCCGGAAAAAACCAGCAGACTCGAAATGACAAGTTGCTTCGCTGTCAGCTTCATGCGTTCAAGCTTCATCAGTACAATCTCGGTCTTCCTGGAATCGATTTCCGAAGCTTACCGCGCGTGAATTCCCCCCCGAATTACAACCACTGATGCTGCCGGTAATTCATAAGCTGTATTTGCGCTGACATTCTGCTTGAGGTGCAGAATCGGCCCGTCCGGATCGGCCATGCCGAAGCTTTCCGCTGCCACCGAAGTTTCAGCCGGATATTCGGCATGCCCCACGAAACGCGTATGTCCCGGATGCCACTGATACTGTCCTTTTCCGAACGTCGAAATCTCCACAGCTCCGTCGAACGCCTCGTTCTCATGGCTGGCCTGGTCTTGAAACGCGATCTTCACCCGGTAAGCATTTTGCTGATCGCGATTCACGATAAGCAGCGACCACTGGCCATCGGGACGTTTCAGGGCATATGCCGTTACCACCGCATGTCCCGCGCCGTCGTCGATATCGCTGCGGGCGGGAAATACATCATGCGGTTTCTCACCCGGAGTGACCCACTCCAGATTAATCAGTTGGGCCGTGAAAAACTGCGCCAGAGGCTGCTGAATCTTGTATTGCCCGTCGACCGTGAGCATCCCAAAGGTTCCCGGCGAATCGTTGCAGCCGTGTTCCATCACCAGCGGCAGATAATGAAAGTAGTAAACGCCGTTGCCTCCCGCGGTCAGAAATGAACCGATATAATCGGCGAGCCAGAGCCCCGAAAAAATGTCCATGAAAGTTTCGCTGGCCCCCGAGGAAAGATTTCCCTCCGTGATGAACATGGGAAGGTCCGCTGGAATTCCATCATCGCGCCAGACTTGCATGATGTGGTTGATGAGTTGCGGCTCGTCATAAAGGCTGCCCCAGGGAATCTTGCACGGCTCGTAAGGATAATGTTCGAAAGAGAAAAACGAAAGATCGCGCATGCGTCCGTGCTGTTTCAGGTAATCGATGAACCGCCCGGTCCAGGATATTTTGCCGTTCGCCGCCGGCCAGGTTTCAATATCCTGGTTCACGCCCTGGAATGACGGTCCCCCCAATTTAAGACTGGGATCAAGCCGATGCAGAGCCGCAGCCCACTGCAGATAAAGTGCACCGTAATCCTCCGGCGCGGTGTATTGGCCGTCCGTTTCTTCACCCATTTCAACGTAGGAAATTGGGTAGCCTCGTTTCCGCAGATATGCAATCTCGGCTACGGCATTCTCCGGCGTGTCGTAAACCAGCGCGATCGGGATCATGGCCGGCAGACCTCGGGTCACGCCACTCGTAAAGAAAAAATCGAAACCTACCTGCGCTTGATGAGTTGTTCCGAGATCGGAAGCTTCGTGCCATGGGTCCACGGAGGAGCAGTACGTCGTGGTCTGTTCCTGGTCGGGCGTATGCCGCATGATGTCGTGGAACTCGCCGTCGGCAGAGGCCGTTCCGAGATAGATTTCACGGATCGCGTAGCCGACGCAGGCGCGAGGATCGGCAGAGGCGTGCCCTGCTGCGCAAGTATTGGAAGACTCCGTCATCACAATGCGCAGGAATCGAACGGGAAGAGGACTCGCATTCAGACGCATGATCTCTGATCCGCCGTGACCCTTCTCAATGACCCCCAGGGGATACGTCTGCCACACCCCCTTGGTTGGCGCGTGCATCGGATCGTCTCCCGTCCAGCGCTGCACTACAAATTTCGTGGCGAACGGTTCCCCCCATTTGATCAGGATGCTTTCGACTTGCTGCATTTGCGCCAGATCGATCACGACCCACTGCGGATGCAAGGAATCGCTTTCGCCGGTGAAGCGCTCAGTCAGATACGGATTGCTCTTCCAATAACTATTCTCATCGCCATCTGTAATGCGCGAAAAGCCGGCATTCGGCGTGCCATCATTCCGTGTAAAGCCACGATGCGGCAGCGAATATCCATACGAGTAACGGATGGGTTCGCCAGGAGTTGCCGAGCCCACGAAATATCCTTTCCCGTTGCTTTCGCTCCAGGTGCCCTGCGGATTCCAGTGCCACGCCTCGATGGATAACTCGGTATTGTTTCGATAGCTGACAGGCTGCCAGCCGGAAGCCATTGCCCTCGCTAAATTCGGCTGCGTCAATCCGCTGTCAATGGCCTCCGACGGGATTCGGTCAATTCCAGCGCCCAGAGTCTCATTCGGACGAAAGTGATTCGTGGCGTGCGCCGGAGTGATATCGACCTGGATGATTTGTGCAGACGACAAGGTCACGAGAACGACGCATGCAAAAACAAAACTCAGGGCTATAAAAAGCAGACCTATAAAAAACGCGACTATTTTGTTCAAGGCATAACTCCTGAGAATCGACATCGTCGCATCCCATTCAGGTAATCAAGTTTCGACGCGATGCCGTTGAGGTCGCGATCCCATCGCCATGACTGTCGGCGAAGCTGCACGGATAAATTTCATAGAAAACGGCATGCTGCCACCCGGGTTCGAACCCGCGCCCCGGCCCCGCGCGGCGGCGAAGGACAGTGCAAAGCCTACGGCCACAAGCAGTAAAGCTACGGTTCGAACTCTTCGAAACATTGTGCGTCGCTCCGCATAACGCCAAAAGGCGAAATGTAAGATTCTCCGACATTACAACAAAATGAAAGATGGTCGCGGACCGTACGTCAGTTCCGGCCACACCCGCCGGAAATTGTATGCGGACCCTCAAGACGGAATCCCCATCCTACTCCTCGATCGATCTCCTGCTGGGATGAAAATGACTGTCTCAGCGCTCGTCTACGATGCCGACCGTCGTTTCACCCCTCATTGACTTCACGTTCGGAACACCCCTAACATGCAGCCTAAGCAAATGCACAATAGGACACGAAATTCCCGCATCCCCTTGATCCTGCCGCTGTTCATGGTGGTCGCGAACGCCGCGCTCTTCGCGCAGGCCGCACCCACGGGCGCACCTCAAATTGTTGTGGCCTGGGAAAAGAAAACTCCAAATCGCACCGTGCCCACCCTGCAGGCGGTGGTCAATCCGATGCTGCGTCGCGGATCGCCCATCCACGACGCATCCTTCGACGCTCTCCGCACTCTGGCGGCTGACTATGTTCGTTATGCCTTCTGGATTCCCTATCCGAAGCTGGCGGTGGCCGAGTTGCGCCCTCCTGACGCCAACCAGACCTATTGGGACTTCCAATACATGGACCCTCTGGTGGACGATTTCTTGCATGCGTCCGCCGGCCACAACCCCGTCATGAGCTTCAGCACGATTCCTCAATGGCTGTTCATCACGCCTCAGCCAATCACCTATCCGGACGATCCCAATCAAGTAATCTGGAATTATTCGCAAGGCATGCAGCTTCCCGACCTCAAAGCGCTGGGCGATTACTATGCGCGCCTCGCGAGCTGGTATACCCAGGGTGGATTCACCGACGAATTGGGCAAATTCCATTCTTCCGGCTATCACTACGACATCCGTAACTGGGAGGTCTTCAACGAGGTCGATGGAGAGCACGACACTACGCCCCAGCAATACGTAGAACGTTATGATGCAGTGACCCAGGCCGTGCTCAAGGTCGCGCCGCAAATGAAATTTGTTGCTCTCGCTCTGTCCGGCCCATCCGATGCTCCGCGAACGTTCGCATATTTTCTAAACCCAAAGAACCACGAGCCAGGCGTGCCGTTGGATTACATTTCCTTCCACGTCTACGCCACCCCGTCAGGTGATCAAACGCTGGAGGACTGGCAGTACACTTTTTTTGACCGGGCAAGCGAATTCGTTTCCGTCACGCGTTACATCCTCCAGCTTCGAGATCTGCTGTCCCCATCCACCAAGGTCATGGTCAACGAAGTGGGCTCGATTCTCACAGGCGACATGGTTCAGGGCGAGCCCGGTCACATCGAGAGAGCAATCCCTCCCGCGTACTGGAATCTGAGTGGAGCGCTCTACGCTTACCTCTACATCGAGTTGGCAAAACTGGGAGTTGACACCGTAGGCGAATCGCAACTCGTCGGCTACCCTTCTCAGTTTCCCAGTGTCAGCATGATCGACTGGACGAACGGCAAACCGAACGCGCGCTTCGCTGTTCTGCAGCTGATCAAAAACAATTTCGGCCCGGGAGACGACCTCCCCTCCACCGAAGTGCGAAGCCATGGCTCGCTGGCGGAGTCCGATGCCATCGAGGCACAAGCTCTCACCCGAGACGGCCACCGCAAGTTACTGCTGATTAACCAGCGAAATCGTGAGGTCACGGTGGAACTGCCCAAAGAATGTATCGGGGCCACAATCCAGACCATCGGCGGAGTGTCACCGGACATCGTGAGGCAGAATGTCGACGAAGGCAAAGTCCGTCTGCTCCCCTTCGCGGTCTCCGTCGTTGCGTTGAAGGATTAACTGTGCATCTGAAAGTTGTCTCCCCAAATTCCGGAACAATCTGTTTTTCCAGCTTCAAATCCACTGGAAATCATCTTCCATGAACATACTTGATCTCGTTGTCGGCAAACCCATTTAAGACCAGCGACGAACGCGCCGAGCAGATCGGTCCCACCCAGGGCATCCGATCTTCGGGCTCGATGGGATTAGCTCCGCCGCTTACCAGAGGCGGCCCTCATCTCTTACGAAATATCTTCAGAGTGGCATGCCATTCTCAGAAGCAGTGATTACGGCTGCGCCGCCTGACGTGCCTCTGTTCAGTGCTGAACAGCGCGAGGTACTGAAAAGAGAAGATCTATGCACGACCCGAAACCGCTGGGTGCTCAGCGGCTCGGGAACAAGGAACGAATCGTCGACTATGAGTCACTCGAGGCGAACAGAGTGCTTATGCTGGTGCGGCAATGACACCCTTGGATTTCGCAGCTGTGGGCACCACGAGAAAGCGGTGTTGCGGTTCAAGGGCGCGTGACTCGAAGGCATACCTTCCAGCGCACAAAAGCAGAGACCGCAGCGTAATTCTTCGGTTTGTGCCTGCTGGATTCGGACCATTCATTCGGCAAGCAGGGGAGCTGCGACGATCAGGGCCTCAATCTCCCTCCGCACACGAGCGACCTCCAGCAATTTTCGATCCAAGGCCGCATATACTTTCTCGACCAAAGGGGGGTCGGCAATCTTCACGCTGCCCGCGATCTTAGCATGTGGTTCGGGAAGGGCTGGCGGCCGATTCTTCGGCAAACCGCCAGTCTGCCCATGCAATCTCGCTAGGAATTCCAACCCGAAACAACGGCCATTACGATTGCGAACGGCTGCCATGACTCTCACAGGGTGCGGAGTCGGAAATTCAATCTCAATGAGATCGTCAAGCTCCATATTGACCCCGGCATAGAGAGCCATTCCGCCCTGACTCAATCCAGCACCCCGGCCCGGCACCGCAATCGCAGGAAGCCGGCTGCACGGAAGGATGCGGACCCGCAGCTCCTCTGGATACCGTTGCCAGCGTCGGGTATTCGCGTGAGACGCAGTCATTTGAGCAACTCGAAACGAAGAAAGCATGCCGAGCAGATCAAAACCAGGATTCCGAAAACAACCGATCCAAAGACGATCTTCAGGGCTCCTCTTCGTGACGGCGCCCCATGAATCATCGCGGATCGATACTTCGCAATCCATCGGTCTTCATCGGATCTCTGGCCCAAGTGCGACTGAATCGCGAGCTGTAGATTGCGCCGATAGTTTCGATCAAGCGCAACGAACCGAAACGCCTGCTGGGTGCGAGACAGAGGGCTCAACATCTCTGCCTTCGCGAGTACCGGCCCTCCGTCACTGAGGAACATCAAGCTAACCCGAGTGTTCGGATCGAGAGGTCGAGACAGACGGAGCCTGCCGCCTGCGCCGGAAACAACCTGCAAACTGCCTGCCACGCGGCTCCCGTCCTGGCATCGAAGAACAGCAGGGGTCGGGTTCGGAAGACGCACTCGTGCAGCGCGTCGGGGCGCGAAGACTGGGGGGAGGGCTGCCATACGAGGCAAGTATGTTACGCAATCAAAAACAACAGGAAGATTACGGAAGTGCATGACCCTTCGCAAAGCGACGCCTGCTGCGTTGCGGAACTGTTACAAGATTTTCACAGATGGTCCCTTGGTGCCTTGCAAGTGATGCGACTGACCTGCTTCTCGCCGCGGCGTGAGAGAATTGCATCATGACACAGACCAGCCTGCCCCAGCCGCATGAGCAGCGCAAGGTTGAAGAACTGCTTGTGAAACTTTCGAAAATGAAACCGATCTCTGCTAAACCAGCCCCGATTGTCCAAGGAATGTCTGAAATTCGGGCAGCTTGCACAGCAAACTCGCAAGTCTTTTTCTCGACATGACGAATAGAATGGATCCTACCGTGCCCGCAGCTTAGTCTGTGGGCTTTTTTGGGTAGGCTAACAGCGGCAGCCAACGGTTCTGTCGAAGAAGCCCAGGTCAACCTGCGGGAAGCGATGCAGCAGCTCTTTACACGACGATACAAAACAAAATTCTACAAACTCGAGATGGGAAAATTGGTCGTTCGAACCTTCACACCGGGAAAAGCGTTCGGAACGATTCTTGTCGGCATCGGCTTCGCCACTTACCTTGTTCCCATCCCAAATCCCGAGGTGGTGATAACACCTTCTCACAAAGACAAGTCGCAAGTGAAATATACGACCGAGTCAGCCAGCAGCCTCGAGTCCGCGTTTCCCCGAGCATGAATCGGTAGACACATCCAGATTCCAACCATTCTGTCACCTTACCAATCAGTCCAGCCTGCACCACAATTGAGGAAGAACCTTAATCGTGAGAAATTCAAGGTTAGAAGGGCGTTCCTCCCTTGAAATCTGCGGTGATCGCCGTGTTGACTCCAGTCATGCAGGCCTGATCGGAGAAGATGAGCCCCAGTTCGCGGTTCTTACCCAATGAGTCGCTGGTGAAATTTTCTGATCCCACAAAGAGCTTGGCCGCTGCGGTACCATAGTCGGCCAGAACGGTCTTGGCGTGAATATAGTAGCCGGTCGAGGAAGTATAGACGGCGATATGCGCGCCGGCGGATTTGAGCGTTGTGAGCACCGATTCGTACTTATTCTCAAGATTTTCCTGCACGAGGGTGACCGCGACGCCACGCTTGAGTGCCGCTTCCAGGGCCGTTTCGAGGGACAGGTCATCGAACTCCTCCTGCGAGATGAGCAGTGAAGTTTTTGCGCTGCCGATGAGTGCTAGCAGCGCGCTGGAGGAGTTGGTGGGACTCCAGACCAGATTGTCGCCCGTTGGCGGGGTGATGGACTGATTCTGGAAGTCGGCATTGAAGGTGGTTTCAATGGCCGCAATATCGGCCGCGTTGTTGGTAAGCACGGCGAAGTCGCGCGTGGTGGCGTAGTCGGTGGGCGTCAGATTGAGGGTCATGAGTGCCGCGGTGGCCTGGTCGACGGTGATCGTCTTCTGGTGCGTCGCCATGTAGATCGGGTTTGCCCAATGAACCGCAACGTGGTTCTCCTGAAGATAGTTGTAGGCGGGGGTGTTGCTTTTCTTCTCGTCATTCTGATCGAGAATCACGCGAACCGCGATGCCGGCAGCTGCGGCTTTGCCGAGCATCGACGTGACGGTAATGTCTGTGAGCTCGTATATGGTCATGTCGATGGCTTTCTCGGCCGAGGAGAGCAGCTTGTAGATGGGAGTGAGATCGTCTGCGGGCTCGGTGATGAGGGTGTATGTGGTGGCAGACGATGGATTCGGGGCTGCCGACGAATGGTGCGTGGGATGCGGGGATGCATTTGCGTACATGGCGTGTCTCCTGGATGCGGCGCGGCTTGCCCACGCACGAACTCCGAAATTGTACGCCGGGTGGTGATGCGGGGAGGAAAAAACGCCGGTTCAAAATTCCGCCTTTTGCAGCGTCGTTGAAATCTCTCATGGACCAGGAGCCACTCATTCAGAAATCATAAATTAAATAATTTAGTAGCAGTCATTTACCGGCAGACGCAGCGGACTTAAATCCGCTGCGCCAGATCTCGAGTGCTGCAAAAACTGAAACCCTGAGATCGGCTATGATCGTGGCCGTCAGCACGTAATGGCGGATTGAATGGCTCGCTCGATCCGGACTGCGCTCCGGCTGAAGCCGAGCACCGCAACCATCTCATCG